>Ga0081455_10000757_pt1 | contig 41988 bp, 39 predicted proteins | sample TabmetS3T2R1_FD_70207 | JGI IMG/M metagenome (GOLD analysis project Ga0081455, IMG submission 70207) | Tabebuia heterophylla rhizosphere microbial communities from the University of Puerto Rico - S3T2R1 | ecosystem: Host-associated > Plants > Roots > Rhizosphere ... | reverse complement strand
CCATCAACATGATCGTGCCGGTACCCGCGTTCCAGCATTCGCCGATGTTCGGACACTTGGCCTCTTCGCACACCGTGGCGAGCCGATGCTCGCGCACGATGCTCTTCACGGCGGCGAAGCCCTCGCCTGCCGGCGCCTTCGCGCGCAGCCACGGCGGCTTGCGAGTCAGGGCCTCGGGCCCTTGTCCACCGCCGGCCTTGATGCCGTCGCGGATCGCGGTAAACCCTTGAGGAGTGACGTATTTTTCCCCGCTCCGGGCCTGACTGACCTCGGTCACGACGGGAATCCGTTTCAGATCCGACATGGCGGGCATTGTACGGGCTATTGAGGCACCTCGCCCCTTTGCAAGCCCGGCGGAACCCGCCTAACTGGCGCGCGGAGTCCGCAACTGCTCTTCGAGCTGCGCGAGTCGCTCCGGCGTGCCGATATCGGACCATTCGCCGCGATACACCTGGCCGCGCAGACGGCGCGCGGCGATGGCGCGCTTCAACAGCGGCAGCAGCGGAAACTTGCCGGGCTGGCAGCTCGCGAAGAGCTCCGGCGAGTACACGCCGATGCCGGAATACGTAAAGCGATCGTGATCGCGCTCGATGATGTAGTCACCGTCGAGCCCGAAGTCGCCGCGCGCGACGTGCGGCGGATTGGGCACGAGCACGAGCCGCGCATCGGCCCCCGCGTCCAACGCGAGCGCGCTGAAGTCGAAATCCGTCCAGATATCGCCGTTCACGACGATGAACGGCGCCGGTCCGAGCAGCGGGAGCGCGTTGAAAATGCCGCCGCCGGTTTCGAACGGCACCGGCCCTTCATCGCTGTACTGGATATGCACGCCGAAGCGACTGCCGTCCCCGAGCGCCGCCGGAATCTGCGCGCCGAGGTGCGACAGATTGATCACGACATCACGCACGTCCGCGCGCGCGAGCGCTTCGAGGTGGTACGCGATCAACGGCTTGCCGGCGATCGGCACGAGCGGCTTCGGCATGCGATCCGTGATCGGCCGCATACGCTCGCCGCGACCGGCCGCGAGAACGATGGCTTTCATGCGTTTCCAAGAATGCGTGCGTTCGCGCGCGGCAGCTCCGGCACGAAGCGCGCTTCGACGAGCCGCGAGAGATCCGCGAGCTCCGCATAACGGCGGCACGTGTCGCGCACGTACTCGAGTGTCAGCGGCAGATCGCGCAGGTAACCGTTCTTGCCGTCGCGATACCAGAGCCGCGCGAAAATCCCGAGCACTTTGATATGCCGCTGCACACCGATGAGATCGAACCAGCGAAGGAACTCGCGTTCGTCCTTCCCCACCGGTCCGCCGCGAGCGGCCAAGCGTGCGCGATAACCGCTCACCCAGCGCTCGACGCGCTCGCGTGGCCACGAGATGTAGCAATCCTTCAGCAGCGACACGAGGTCGTAGCCGATCGGGCCGCGCAATGCGTCCTGAAAATCGATCACGCCCGGATTGCGCTCGCCAATCACCATGAGATTGCGCGAATGATAGTCGCGATGGACGAACACCTGCGGCTGGGCGGTAGCTTCTGTGATCAGGAACTCAAATGCCCGCGCGATGACGGCTTGATCGCCCGCGTTCGCGCCGAGTCCGAGGTGCCGGGCGCAGAACCATTCGGGCATCAGCGCCAGCTCGCGCAGCAGCGCTTCGCGGTCGTACGGCGCAAGCTCGGCGGCAGCCTCCCGTCCCTGCAATTGGATGGCGGCGAGCGCGTTCAAGGCGTCGCCATATAGCGAATCCGGATCGTCGCCGGCATTCAACCGCGCGAGATAGAGCGTCGAGCCGAGATCCTCGAGCAGCAGCAGGCCGCGCTCGATGTCCTGCTCGTGAACGTGCGGCACATGGACGCCGACGCTTTCCAAGAGGCCGGAGACCTTCAGATACGGCCGCACGTCTTCCTTGCCCGGCGGCGCGTCCATGACGATGAACGTGCGCTCCTGCGCGGTAGAAACGCGGAAATAGCGGCGAAAGCTGGCATCGCTCGATGCCGGGGCAATGGCGGTGGGCTGCAGCTGCAAGGGTCCGCGAACCCAGTCGTGAATCAGCGCGAGGCGCGCGTCGGATGTCGTCATAGGTCGAGAGCTTAGAGACCTGCGATTTGCAGCGGCGCAGACGCGCGTCACCATTATAATGCGCGGCTTCATGCAGCGGTCGGGCTCATCCAGACGTTCGCCCCGAGCGTACTGGCTCATGCTTTTGGGGCTATCGGGTTTGCCCGCCGCGGCGCGTGCGGCCGACCCGCCGTGTCCGGCGTCGCGACCGGACGTCGACGCGATCACCACGACCACGCGTCCCGCCGCCCCGCGTCCTTCGCGCCAACAGCTCGACCAGGAAGACATCGACTTCTCGAGCGACAAGGCCACGGTCGGCACCGACGGCAACGCGCAGCTCTCCGGCAACGTCGTCGTCAAGCAGGGCGACCGCGAGATTCGCGCGAACGACGTGCAGTACAACCAGGGCGAGAACGCCTTCAAGGTCGAGGGCGACGTCGAATACGACGATCCGATCGTGCACGTGACCGGCGGCGGCGGCAATTACTCGGCCACCCAGGGCGCGAATTTTCGCGACGCCGAGTTCGAGCTGCACGAGCGCTCCGCGCGCGGCGCGGCCGCGCAGATGCAGCTCACTCCCGACGGCGTGATGAACCTCAATTCGGTGCGCTTCACCACGTGTCCGGTCGAAGACGTCGCATGGCAGCTGCGCGCCGACAGCATCTCGCTCGACACGCGCACGCGCATCGGCACGGGCCGCGGCACGCGCGTCGACTTCAAAGGCGTGCCGATCATGTACGTGCCGTGGATGTCGTTCCCGCTCGGCGACGAGCGCAAGAGCGGCTTTCTGTTCCCGACCATCGGGCACAGCACGCGCGGGGGCGTGCAAGCGGCTGTGCCGTTCTACTGGAACATCGCGCCGAATGCGGACGCCACGCTGCAGGCCACCGAGTACAGCCGGCGCGGGCTCGACATGGGCAGCGAGCTTCGTTGGCTCACCGAGCGCACTTTGAGCAAGCTCGAGGTCAACTATCTCCCGAACGACAGCATCACGAATTCGGATCGCAACCGCTTCAAGCTCGACAACGTCACGAAGTTGCCCGCCGATCTGCGCTTCTACATCGACGCGGAGTCGGTGAGCGACGCGCAGTACTTCGAGGACTTCTCGCAAGGTCCCGAAGGCACGAGCACCGCGTTCCTCGAGCGGCTCGCGGGCCTGAGCTATCGCGACGAGCATTGGCGCATGTCGCTCGAAGCAGAGCAGTGGCAGACGATCGATCAGTCGCTCGACCTCGCGGATCGTCCCTATGCTCAGTTGCCGCGCTTCACCGTCAGCGCCGACTACGGCTACGGCCCGGAGCAGATCGTTCGCTACGGCTTCGATAGCGAGCTCGTGAACTTCGATCGTCACATCGATCCGTCGGTGTCGCAGCTCGATCCGATGCGCGTCCACGGCTGGCGCTTCGACGGCATGCCGACGGCGTCGCTCGATTTCGAAACGCCCGGATTCTTCCTGCGCCCCGGCGTGGCGTTCCGTTACACGCAGTACGAGCTGAGCGACACCGCGCCCGGCCAGCCGAGCTCGCTGTCGCGCAGCCTGCCGATCTTCAGCTTCGACACCGGCATGATGTTCGAGCGCGACTCGGGCTCGCGCGGCCAGCGCCGGCAGACCCTCGAGCCGCGCCTGCTGTATCTGCGCGTGCCGTTCCGGCAGCAGGACGCTCTGCCGCTGTTCGACACCGGGCTGCCTGATCTCAATCTAGTACAGCTGTTCCGCACCAACCGCTACGTCGGTGCGGACCGCGTGAGCGACGCGAATCAGGTCAGCCTCGGCGTGACGAGCCGGCTGTTCGATTCCAAATCCGGCGCGCAATTCCTGGCGGCGACGCTCGGGCAGACGTACTACTTCCAGAACCCGCGCGTCCACCTGCCCGATGAGCCGATCCGCGACAGCAATACGTCGGACTTCGTCGGCGAGCTGCTCGTCACGGCCTACAAGAACTGGAACGCCACGTTGGGCATTCAGTGGAATCCCGACGAAGACCGCAGCGAGCGCGCACAGGCGATGCTGCAGTTCAAGCCGGGGCCGGAGCAGGTGATCAACGTCGGCTACCGTTACCAGCGCGGCCTGCTCGAGCAAACGGAAGTCTCGGGCGCCTGGCCGATCAATCGTCAATGGGCGGGCTTCGCGCGCTACGTCTATTCGATTCAGGACAAGAAGGCGCTCGAGCAATTCGCCGGCGTGGAATACAGCGCGTGCTGCTGGCGGATGCGGCTCCTCGGCCGCAAGTCCGTGAGCACGCGTGACGGCACCCAGGACACGGGCGTCTACCTCCAACTGGAACTCACCGGACTTGCCAGTGTCGGATCGGCGGCGGATGCTCTCGTCGCCGGCGCCATCAGAGGCTACGAACGGCCGGTGACAAAGCCTTGATTACAATAGGATTCTGATCCATGCAGCGGTTTCTTCAGGCGCTCCTACCGGCGCTCTTCGGGGTCTTTTTCTTCGCCGGCATCGCCCATTCCCAGACGCGCGAGCTGACTACGACGGGAGAGCTGCTCGATCGTGTCGCGGCCGTCGTCAACGACGGCATCGTGCTCCAGAGCGAGCTCGACGAGCAGGTGCTTCTGATCACCGAGCGCCTGCGCGCGCAAAAGGCCGAATTGCCGCCGGAGAACGTACTGCGCCAGCAGGTGCTCGAGCGCCTGGTCATGCAGGAAATCCAAATGCAGCGCGCGGACAAGGCGAACCTCAAGGTTCCGGACGAGGCGCTGAACAGCGCCATGCAGGACGTCGCCCAGCGCAACAACATCTCTCTCTCGCAGTTGCCGGAGGCGCTGCAAGCGCAGGGCATCGATTACGCGGCGTATCGCGACGCGATGCGCAAAGAGCTGACGCTCACCTTGCTCCGTCAGCGCGACGTGATTCAGCGCATCTCCGTGACGCCGCGAGAGATCGATCAGTACCTCGAGAAGCAGAAGAATGCGCCGGAGCAGTCCGGTGAATACAACGTCTCGCACATTCTGATCGCCGTGGCGCAGACGGCGAGCCCCGAGCAGCTCGAAGCGGCGGACAAGAAGGCCGAGGACGTCTACAAGCGCGCACAGGGCGGCGAGGATTTCGCGAAGCTCGCTGTCGCGTACTCGAACAGCCAAACCGCGCTCGACGGCGGCTCGCTCGGCTGGCGCAAAGGCTCGGAGCTGCCGACTTTCCTCAATGATGTGATCGCGCGGTTGAAGCCGGGCGAAGTGAGCAAGCCGCTGCGTACGCCGACGGGCTATCACATCGTGCGACTGAACGAAGTGCGCGGTACGAATCAGCAGGTGATCGTCGAACAGATCCACGCGCGCCACATCCTGATGAAGCCGAACGAGCTGCAGGACGACGCGACGGTGAAGCAGAAACTCACCGCGATCCGCGATCGCATCCTCGCGGGCGAAGACTTCGCCGGCCTCGCGAAGATTTCGTCGGAGGATCCGGGCTCGGCCGCCGACGGCGGCGATCTCGGCTGGTTCGGTCCCGGCATGTACGTGCCCGAGATGGACGCCGAGGTGGCGAAGCTCAAGGACAACGAGATCAGCGAGCCTTTTCGCACGCAGTACGGCTGGCACATCGTTCAAGTACTGGGCCATCGGCAGTTCGACAACACCGATGAGTTGAAGCGGCGGCACGCGGCCGAAGCCATTCGCGCCAGCCATGCCGACGAGGAGACGGAGCTGTGGATGCGGCGCCTGCGGGATGAGGCGTACGTGGAGTACAAGCTCTAACCGTAATGCCCCAGGTTCCTCGTATCGCGCTGTCTTCGGGAGAACCTGCGGGCGTCGGGCCGGATCTGTGCCTCGAAGTTGCGCGGCGGGAGGCGGAGTGCGAGCTCGTGTGTCTCGCGGATCGCAACCTTCTTGCTGAGCGCGCGCGCACGCTGAATCTTCCCGTCACGTTACGCGAATACGACGCGAGCACTCGCGTCCCACACACACCCAATACGCTTGTCGTGAGTCATCACGCGCTCGCCGCGCCGTGTGTGCCAGGAAAGCTGAACCGCGCGAATGCGCGCTACGTTCTCGGGCTCATCGACCGCGCAATCGATGGTGCGGTCAGCGGTGAGCTCGACGCCATCGTCACGGCGCCCGTTCACAAAGGCATCATCAACGACGCCGGCGTGCCCTTCACCGGCCACACGGAATATCTCGCCGAGCGCACACGCGCGGCATTGCCGGTGATGATGCTGGCGACGGCGGACCTGCGCGTCGCGCTTGCTACGACACACTTGCCGCTGAAGGACGTCAGCGCTGCGATCACGATCGAGTCGCTGTGCCAGGTGTTGACCATCCTCGACAGCGATTTGCGGAAGTGGTGGAAGATCGGTGCGCCACGCATCGCGGTGTGCGGGCTGAATCCGCATGCGGGCGAAGGCGGGCATCTGGGCGTTGAGGAAATTCGCACCATCGCGCCTGCGGTGGCGCGTATGCGCGAGCGCGGGCTGAATGTGTGGGGTCCCGTCCCGGCGGACACGGCCTTCGTCCCGGCCAAGCTGGCGGAATGCGATGCCGTGCTGGCGATGTATCACGACCAAGGGTTGCCCGTGATCAAGCACTCGGGCTTCGATCGCGCGGTCAACGTGACACTCGGCCTGCCGATCCTGCGCACCTCGGTGGACCACGGCACCGCGCTCGAGCTTGCGGGCACCGGCCGCGCCGACCCGCGCAGCCTCGCCGCCGCCATCGACCTCGCCATCGCGCTCGCAAACGCCCGCACGCGATGAGCCTGCGAGCGCGTTCCTGATGAGAGCCCGCAAACGCTTCGGCCAACATTTCCTCCACGATCCGGCCGTGCTCGACCGCATCGCGCACGCCGTCTCGCCGCGCGCGCCGGACCACCTCGTGGAAATCGGCCCCGGTCGCGGCGCACTCACTCGCGCCCTCCTCGACTCACCTGCCGGCTCCCTCGATGCCATCGAAATCGACCGCGACCTCGTGCCCGAGCTGCGGCACGAATTCGCGTCCGAGCCCCGTTTCAACGTCCACGAAGCCGACGCACTCGACTTCGACTTCACCGGGCTCGCGCGCGACCGGGGCGGCAGGCTGCGCATCGTCGGCAACCTGCCCTACAACATCTCCACACCCCTGCTCTTCCACCTGCTGAAGCACGTCGACGCCATTGACGACATGCACGTGATGCTGCAACGGGAAGTGGTCAACCGCATCGCCGCCCGGCCCGGCAACGGCGACTACGGCCGCCTCACCGTAATGCTCGCCCCATGGCTCGAAGCCGAGTCGCTGTTCGATGTCGGCCCCGGCGCGTTTCAGCCGCCGCCCAAAGTGTGGTCCGCCGTCGTGCGCCTCACGGTGCGCCGTGAGCCCGCATTCGCCGTGAGCCCACAATTCGCCGCCGTGGTCGCGTCCGCGTTCTCGCACCGTCGCAAGACGCTGCGCAACGCACTGCGAGGCATCGCGACCGCCGCCCAGATCGAATCCTGCGACGTCGACCCGAACGCGCGCCCCGAAACCATCGCACCCGAAGCCTTCAATCGGCTCGCACAGTCGCTGGCCTGAACGCCTGCTGCGTCGGACTTGCACCGTCACCGGTCTGGGGTACGCTGATCCGGCAAATTCGCGGTTCACGTCGGAGCGCAGTCATGTCGGCTTATCGTCGCATTCTGCTGGTCGTCGACCTCCTCGAGCACAGCATGGCCATCGGCCGGCGAGCGCAGGCGCTCGCCGCGGCGCTCGGTGCCGAAGTCGAGCTGCTCCATGTCGTCGAGTTCGTGCCCGTCGAACCCATGGGCGAGACGCTCATGCCCGCCGTGCAGATCGAAGACGAGCTCCTGCAACGCGCCGGTGAGCGCTTGCGCGCGCTGGCGGTGGAGCTGGGCTTCGCCCAATCCCCGTGCCACGTCGAGGCCGGGAATGTGAAGTCCGAAATCGTGCGCATCGCGCGCGAGCGACACGCGGACCTGATCGTGCTCGGCAGTCGCGAGCGTCACGGACTCTCCATTCTCGTGAACCTTACGGAAGACACCGTGCTCCACGCCGCGCCGTGCGATGTGCTCGCCGTGCGTGTTGCAAATCATCAACGTTGAAGCGCCGCACGACTGGACGCGGCGCAACTCGCTTTGGCACCATCCCGAGACTGTGGACACCACCCCTTCCAAGCCGCTCGTCGAAACGGAACCGGCGTACCGGATCCGCGTCGACGTCGAGACCAGCTACCTCGAGGACCAATCGGATCCGCGGGAGCGCAAGTTCGTGTTCTCGTACACGATCACCTTGCGCAACGAAGGGAGCGTGCCGGCCAAGCTCCTCACGCGTCATTGGATCATCACGGACGCCAACGGCAAGGTGCAGGAAGTGCGTGGTGACGGCGTGGTCGGCGAGCAGCCGCATTTGAAACCCGGCCAGGGCTTTCGCTATTCGAGCGGCGCGATGATCGAAACGCCGGTCGGCGCCATGCAGGGCTCGTATCAAATGGTCGCGGACGACGGCGCGCGCTTCGATGCGCCGATCGCGCCGTTCCGTCTCGCGATGCCCGGCATCCTGCAGTAGTCGCAAGGCACGGACGTCGCGTGTGAGCCGGTTCGCCATCGGCGACATTCAAGGGTGTTACGACGAGCTGCGCGCGCTCATCGCGCAGCTCGGCTTCAAGCCCGATCGCGATCAACTCTGGTTCACGGGCGATCTCGTCAATCGCGGTCCCAAGTCGCTGGAAGTGCTGCGGTACGTGCGCGCGCTCGGCGACAACGCCATCTGCGTGCTCGGCAATCACGATCTGCATCTGCTCGCTGTCGCGTACGGCACGAAGCGCAAGAACGCCGTGAAGTCGAGCGACACACTCGACGAGGTGCTCGCAGCGAAAGATCGCGACACGCTCCTCGAGTGGCTGCTGGCGCTGCCGCTCGTTCACTTCGATTCAGGTTACGGCGATCTGCTCGTACATGCGGGTGTCATTCCGCAGTGGAATGCCGGCACGGCGGTCGAGCTGGCGCGCGAAGTAGAGTCGGCGCTCGCCACCGATGCGCGCAATGTGTTCGACAACATGTACGGCAACGAGCCGAGCAAGTGGACCGATGCGCTGAAGCCGGAGGATCGGCTGCGGTTCGCGATCAATGTGTTCACGCGGCTGCGCATCTGCACCCGCGAAGGCCGCATCGAGCTCAAGATGAAAGGCACGGGACGAGACGTGGCATTGCCGTGGCGTCCGTGGTTCGAACACGAGAACCGCCAGAGCCGCGACGTGCGGGTGATCTTTGGGCACTGGTCGGCGCGAGGATTGGTGCGCTCACACGGCGTGGTGGGGCTGGATACGGGTTGTGTGTGGGGTGGCGCCCTGACTGCGCTGAACTTGGATGAGGCCGGTGCAGAGCCGGTGAGCACGTCCTGCGCGGGCTACCGAACGCCGGATGATTGAGGGGGCTCGGGGACGCAACCCCGCATCAAAGAACCTTCCTCAGCTCGGCGGGGGCTTCAACGCTTCCCACTTGACCGTAATCTGCGGAGTCTTCGGTGTATAAACACCGGCGACCAGCTCCAGATCGACGGGCTTCCCGCCCTCGCGGGTCACGGGCATGAGCAGCCGCTGATCCGCTTGCACTTCGAGGATGCCCATCGCCCCGGGCATTACGCGAAACGCGATCCGAACGGGCCATTTACGTCCGTCGCGCGTCTTCAGCGTGAGCTGCCCGCCGTTGCTGGCCGCGGTCGTGAGGTCGACCACGAGCGTATTGCGCTTCCAGTACTGCGGAAACACCGTGGTCGGCCCGCCGTCCGGACCCAGCTCGATGAGCTCGCTCACGGCTTCCGGACCCTTGGGCGGCTCCTTGTGCCATGGCATGTGGTTGCACGCCGCCAGCGTGACGAGAGCGAGCGCCAGAACCCAGGTCTTCATCGCGCGAAGTCTCCTCCGGCCGGATTAGTGCGTACCATACGCGAATCGCGCACAGGACACACCGTATGGACCGTCTCCACGCCTTCAACTTCCGTCGCTGGATCGACGAGAACCGCCACGTATTGAAGCCGCCGGTCGGCAACAAGCGAGTGTTTCGCGACAGCGAGTTCATCATCATGGTGGTCGGCGGGCCGAACGCGCGGAAGGACTATCACGTCGATCCGGCCGAAGAGTTCTTCTATCAGCTCGAAGGCGATATCGTGCTGAAGACCATTCAGGACGGGCGCGCGGTCGATGTGCCGATCCGCGAGGGTGAGATCCTGCTGCTGCCGCCGCGCGTGCCGCACTCGCCGCGGCGCGTCGCCAATTCCGTCGGGCTGGTGATCGAACGCGAGCGCCGGCCCGGTGAGCTCGACGGCTTCCAGTGGTACTGCGAGAACTGCGGTAATTTGCTGTACGAAGAATTCCTGCCGATGACCGACATCGAGAAGCTCGGCGAGATTTTCGAACGGTTCTATGCAAGCGCACACAAGCGCACCTGCAAGCAATGCGGCACGGTGATGGAGCGGCCGAAGTGAGCCCCGAGCCGAGCATGTCGCGGCCCGGCCTATCGATACCCGTATGAATTTTGAAGCAACGCTCGAGTTCGCCCGGCGCGCAGATCAGACGGATCCGTTGCGCGAGTTTCGGGCGCGCTTCGCTCTGCCGCGTGATGCGCGCGACGCCGAGGTCATCTATCTCGCCGGGCACTCGCTCGGTCTGTTGCCGCTGAGCGCACGCGCGCTCGTCAATGAGGAGCTGGACGACTGGGACCGGCTCGCCGTGCTCGGGCACGAGTCGGCACGGCGCCCGTGGATTGGCTATCACGAGAATTTCACGGCCGGGCTGCGCGCGCTCACCGGCGCGAAGGCAAGCGAAGTCGTCGCGATGAATTCGCTGACCGTGAACATTCACATGATGCTGGCGAGCTTCTATCGGCCGAGCGCTGCGCGTACCAAGGTGCTCATCGAGGCCGGCGCATTTTCGTCGGATCGGCATGCGGTGGCCTCACAGATCGCATGGCATGGGCTCGATCCGTCGCGCGAATTGATCGAGCTCGTGCCGGCCGCGGGCGCGGACTTGATCGCGGAGTCTGCGATCGAGGCGCTGCTCGCACAGCAGGGGTCCGAGATCGCGCTCGTGCTGTGGCCGGGCGTGCAGTTCCGCACGGGGCAGTCGTTCGATATCGGCCGCATCGCCCGTGCGGCGCACGCTGCGGGATGCCTCATCGGCATCGATCTCGCACATTCGATCGGCAACATTCCGCTGTCGTTGCACGTGGACGATGCGGACTTCGCGATTTGGTGCGGCTACAAGTATCTGAACGGCGGGCCGGGAGCGATTGGCGGTGCGTTCGTGCACGAGCGGCACGTCGACACGCGGCCGCGCCTTGCCGGATGGTGGGGACACGAGTCCGCGACGCGCTTCGAGATGAAACCGGAATTTCGCGCGGAGCGCGGAGCGGCGGGGTGGGCGGTGAGCAATCCACCGGTGCTCGCGGCGGCGCCGCTGCTCGCGTCGCTCGCGATTTTTCAGGAAGCGGGGATCGAGCGGTTGCGGGCGAAATCCGTCGAGCTGACGGGGTATCTCGAGTTTCTGCTGAACGATATTGGGGCGGCCGTGAGCATGATTTCCCCGCGCGTGCCGGCGGCGCGCGGCGCGCAGCTGTCGTTTCGTATTGCCGGCGCAGGGCTGGGCGCGCAGGTGTTTGCGTGGTTAAACGCGAACGGAGTCGTCTGCGATTGGCGGGAACCGGATGTGATTCGCGCGGCGCCGGCGCCGCTGTACAACAGCTTTGAAGACGTGTTCCGCTTCGGTGAGTCGTTGCGGCAAGCACTGAAGGAATTGGCGTAGTGCGCGCGCAGCCGATCAACATCGTCGGCGCCGGTATGGCCGGCTCGTTGCTCGCGGTATTGCTGGCGAAGCGCGGCTTCGCGGTTTCGCTCTACGACAAGCGCCCCGACCCGCGACAGGCCACCGCCGAGCGCGGGCGCTCGATCAATCTCGCTCTGGCGGCGCGTGGGATGCGCGCGCTCGAACGCGCCGGGATGATGGACGCCGTGCGGCCGCTCCTCATCGAGATGCGCGGGCGGATGATTCACGGCATCTCCGGCGAGACGAAGCTGCTCCCCTACGGGTGGAAGCCCGGCGAAGTGATCTACTCGGTCGGTCGCGCGGCGCTGACGCGCCTGCTGGTTGAAGCCGCCGCTCGCCATCCGAACGTCACGCTGCACTTCAATCAGGCCTGCATTGGCGCCGGCGCGGCCGAAGACGTCCTGCGGTTCCGCGACGAGAACGGCGACGACTACGATGTGAAGCTGACGACGACCATCGGCACCGACGGCGCCGGCTCTATCCTACGCACGAGCCTCGCCGCCGACGGCTTCCTGCAAGCGCGCGAAGAGCTTCTCGACCACGACTACAAAGAGCTCACGCTGCCGCCGCTGGGTTTCGTACCCGCGCTCGAAATGAACGCGCTGCATGTGTGGCCGCGCGGGGGTTTCATGCTCATCGCGCTGCCCAACACCGACGGCAGCTTCACGGCGACGCTGTTCCTCGCGAAACGCGGTGAGCACAGCTTCGCGTCGCTCGCGACTTCCGCGGCCGTGAACGATTTTTTCGCGCGTGAGTTCCCCGACGCGGTGCCACTGATTCCGAATCTCCCGACGGATTTCGTTCAGAATCCGCAAGGCCAGCTCGGCACGGTGCACGCGGAGCCGTGGCATGTGGGTGGCAAGGTGCTCCTGCTCGGCGACGCCGCCCACGCGATCGTCCCTTTCCACGGCCAAGGCATGAACGCCGCCTTCGAAGATTGCACGGCCTTCGACGAGCTGCTCGACCCACACGACGCATGGGAACCGCTCTTCGCAGCGTTCGATCGCGCGCGCCGCCCCAATGCGCAGGCGATCGCGCAAATGGCCCTCGAGAACTACATCGAGATGCGCGACACCGTGCGCGATCCGCGCTTCGAGCGCTTCAAGGCACTATCGGTCGAGCTGGAACGCCGCTTTCCGGATCGCTTCATTCCGCGCTACTCGATGGTGATGTTCCACCCCGAGATTTCGTATGCCGATGCGCTACGCCGCGGAAAGGTGCAGGAAGGAATCCTCGCCGAGCTGGATCGCACGGGCAATCTCGACGGTGCGGGCGCGCTGATCGAAGGTCGGCTCCCGCGCCTGTAAATCGCCGCTATTCCGCTGCTTGGGTGCCGAGCGCTTGCTGCAGCGTGCGCGCAGTCAGCAAACGCTCGCCGATGGCGTCAAGATCGGCGACCAAGGAACGCTGAATCAGCGTTTGCGTCTGGGCATCAATCTGACCAAAACGGCATGTGAGCTGACGGAGGATCAGCTCCGCGCGTCCCTCGGCCTTGCCCACAGCGCCGTAATGTCGTGCGAAGTCGCTCTGATATTCGTACGTTTGTGTGTCCATGGATTAGCGACGCTCGAGTGTCGAGAACGTCATCGCGTAGGCGTGGCGTTCGTCGGCGGGATGCTCGACGCGCTCGGTTTCGCGCCACTCGGACGTGTCGATCGCGGGAAACAGCGCATCGCCGGGGACCTTCGCGTGAATGCGCGTCAAATGAATTCGCTGCGTAAGGGGCAGCGTGAGTCTGTAAATCTCCGCGCCGCCAACGACACACAGCTCGGGCACGTTGCCGACCTTCGCAAGCGCGTCATCGACCGAATGCACGGCGATGACATCTTTCGCCTGCCACGCCAAATCGCGCGTGAGCACGAGGCTCGTGCGCCCCGGCAACGCCTTGCCGATCGCCCCGAAAGTCTTGCGGCCCATCAGCATGGGCTTGCCCATCGTCAGCGCCTTGAAGCGCTTGAGATCGTCCGGCAGATGCCAGGGCATTGCGTTGTCGCGACCGATCACGCCATCGCGCGCCATCGCCACGACCGCGGAAATGAGCGGCCTCACAGCTCTACCGCCGTCGTCAGAATGACGACACCGCGTCCGGGCATGCGAAAGAACTCCGCCGCCTGCGCGCTACGCCTCTGCATGCGCGCGAACAAGCGTCGCCGCAACCCGCGCCATCCCGGAATCGGCCGCGGCAGCACGACGTGCTGCCCGATGAAGAACGAGCAGTCCTCCGCAAATACCCGCAGCCCGCGTGCTCGCGCCGCGCGCAGCGCTTCGCCGATATCCGGCGTCTCCATGAACCCGAAGTGCGCGCTCACCTTGTAAACATGGGTGAGGATCTGCTCCACAGTCACCCGATGCGTCGGGTCACGGCGCGGTGTGCGCACGAAATCCATGTTCAGGATGATCACGCGCTCGTGGATCACGTGATTGTGCTCGAGATTGCGAATGACCGCGGACGGCACCACGTCCGGATCGCTCGCAAGAAATACGCCCGTGCCGGGCACGCGCCCGATCCCGTCGAGCAAGGTATCGAGCTTCGCGAGCGGCACGGCCAACTCGCTCAGCGCCGATTTCAGCTCGAGACGGCCGTCGCGCCAGGTCCAGAACACCGCGAACAGTCCGGCCGCGAGCAGCAGCGGGATCCAGCCGCCCTGATTGATCTTCGTCGCGTTGCCCGCCAAGAAGGTGAGGTCTACCGCGAGCATCAGCGTGAAGAGCGCGATCACCAGCACCCGATTCCAACTCCACTGTGTCAGCGCGACGTAGGCGCCGAGCACCGTCGTGATGACCATCGTGCCGATGACCGCCGCGCCATACGCGTTGGAAAGCGCCGCGGACGAGCCGAACCCGACGACGAATCCGACCACGGCAATGAAGAGCAGGAAGTTGACCGCAGGCACATAAATCTGTCCCTGCTCGTGCGCCGAGGTCTGCATCACCCGCAATCGCGGCAACATGTCGAGCTGCACCGCCTGACGCGCAACCGAGAACGCGCCGGAAATCACGGCCTGCGATGCAATCACCGTGGCCGCGGTCGCAAGCACGATCATCGGCACACGCAAGGCCTCCGGAAACATTGCGTACAACGGATGTGCCACCTCACCGCCGGCCGCAAGATGCAGCGCGCCCTGCCCGTAATAGTTGAGCAGCAGCGCAGGCCACACCAGCGCGAACCACGCGATGCGTACAGGGGTCTTGCCGAAGTGCCCCATGTCCGCATACAGCGCCTCACCACCTGTCAGCGCTAGGAACACCGCACCGATGATGGCCAGCGCAACCATCGGCCGCTGGGCCAGCAGCTCGATGCCGTACACCGGATTCAACGCAACGAGCACCTGTGGCTCGCGCATGATCCACGAGAGCCCCGACGCGCCGAGCGCGAGAAACCACAGCACCATTACCGGCCCGAACAGCTTGCCGATCTGCGACACGCCATGGCGCTGCACGAGGAACAGCACCGCGAGAATGACCAGCGTGATCGGAATGATCACGCGATCGAGATCCGGCTTCACGATCTCGAGGCCCTCGACCGCGCTCAGCACCGAAATCGCCGGCGTGATCAGCGCATCGCAGAAGAAGAGCGCCGTGCCCGCGAGCGCGCAGCCGATGAGGATTTGCGGCCCGCGCCCTGCATCACCGAGCCGGCGCTGCGCCAGCGCGAGCAGCGCGAGGATGCCGCCCTCGCCTTCATTGTCCGCGCGCATCATGATCACGACGTACTTGATCGTGACCGAGATGGCGAGCGACCAAAAGATGAGCGACAGCACGCCGAGCACCGCCGCGACGTCCGGCGTGCCTGCCGCCTTCAGAGATTCTTCCAGCGCATAGAGCGGGCTGGTGCCGATGTCGCCGTAGACGATTCCCGTCGCACCGACGACGCCGGCGACGCTCACGCGCCGCGAGGCGCTCATTTCTTCTTCGCAGACCTCGTGCGCTTGCCACCCTTTTGGGCGGATTTTTTCTTCTTCTTTTTACGCTTGCGCGCCAGGCTCTTCAGGAACTGCTCCCGCTTCGGCGGCCACAGCATCGTGCCGCGGCACTTGGCCGAGCCGCAGCGGCAGGCATAGATCTCGTCGACGTTCTCCGGATCGTTCTTCTCGCGGCCGATCTGGTAGTCGTACCCGAGCTCCTCGCCCTTCTTCACGTCGCGGATCGTCTCGATCCACACGCGCCCCTTCTCGATCGTCGACTCGCAGTTCGGATCGCACTGGTGATTGATGAAGCGCGCATTGTTGCCGCCCACCCCGGCATCGATCACCGTCCGCTTGTCGACGATGAACAGGAACGTGTGATTGTCGCTCTCGTCGTGATCTTCGTAACGCTGGTCGGCTTCCTTGTGGCTGATGCGGTCGCCGAGATACTCGGTGACGCGCGTACCCTTCTTCAGATCGCGCTTCGCGAAGCCGCCGTAGCCATGCACGCCGGACTTGCGCACTTCATAGTGCGCGTTCGGCTCCCTGAGATCCGGCTTTTGACCTGCGGACGAGGTGGACTTCTGCTTCGCCATGATTACACCGCCACCGGAGCCTTGATGGCGGAATGACACTGATAGTTCACGATCTCGAAGTCCTCGTATTGATACTCGAAAATGCTGGCCGGCCGCCGTTTGATCTCGAGCCGCGGCAGGGGGTACGGCGTGCGCGCCAACTGCTCGTCCGCCTGATCCAGATGGTTGAGATAGAGATGGCAATCGCCGCCGGTCCACACGAATTCGCCGACGGCGAGGTCACACTGCTGCGCCATCATGTGCGTGAGCAACGCGTAACTCGCAATGTTGAACGGCACGCCGAGGAAGATATCGGCGCTGCGCTGATAGAGCTGGCACGAGAGCCGCCCCGCGGCCACATAGAACTGGAAGAAGGCGTGGCACGGCATGAGCTTCATCTTGTCGAGCTCGCCCACGTTCCACGCGCTGACGATGATGCGGCGCGAGTCCGGATTCGTGCGCAAGAGGTGCACGGCTTCTTTGATCTGATCGATCGAGCGGCCGTCCGGCGCGAGCCAGGCGCGCCACTGCTTGCCGTACACCGGGCCGAGCTCGCCGCTCTCGTCGGCCCACTCATCCCAAATGGTGACGCCGTGCTCGCGCAGCCAACGCACGTTCGTTTCGCCGCGCAAGAACCACAGCAGCTCGCAGATCACCGAGCGCACGTGAATCTTCTTCGTGGTGACGAGCGGAAAGCCGGCCGCGAGATCGAACCGCATCTGGCCGCCGAAGAGCGAGAACGTGCCGGTGCCGGTGCGATCGGCCTTGCGCGCGCCGGTCGTGCGGACCTGGCGCATCAGGTCGAGGTATGCCTTCATTGGGCGACGGCGAGATTGCCGGACGGCACACCGCGCCGGTACGCGTAGACCAGGAGCCCGATGCCGAACGCGATCATCGGCAGCGACAATGCCTGCCCCATCGTGAACCAGCCGCCGGCGAGATAGCTCAGCTGCGCATCGGGCACACGCACGAACTCGATGCAGAATCGCACCAAGCCGTAGATCACCATGAAGAGTCCCGAGGGCGCAAAGCGCGGCCGCGGCTTCGATGTGAACCACCACACGATGGCGAACAGCACCAGCCCTTCGAAGAACGCTTCGTAGAGCTGCGAAGCGTGGCGCACCTCGCCGTTCACGTTGAAGCCCCACGGCACCGTCGTGACCTTGCCCCACAGCTCGCCGTTGATGAAGTTGCCGATGCGCCCGAAAAACAGACCGAGGCCGGGCAGCGGGACGGTGAAATCGAAAACGTCGCCGGCGGCGCGCTTGTGGCGCCACGCGTAGAACATGAGCGCGGCGATCACCCCGAGCATCCCGCCGTGGAAGGACATGCCACCTTCGGCGATCTTCAGCGGATACCACGGGTCCTTGGCCCAGAACGACAGGCCGTAAAACAGCACATAGCCGATGCGCCCACCGAGGATCACGCCCAGCATCGCGTAGAAGACCAAATCGTCGACGTCGTTCGGCTTCCAGGTGCTGCCGGGCTGCTTCGCCCGCAAGCGCGCGAGGAACCACGCGATGGCGAAGCCGATGAGGTACATGATGCCGTACCAGTGCACCTTCAGCGGGCCGAGCTCGAAGGCAATCGGATTGAAGCCGGGGTATTGCAGCATGGGATCCGAAGTTTAGCGGAAGCGCTCTACTCGCGCGTCACGCGACAGAAAAAGGCCTTCAAATAGCGCGTCTCGGGGATGGCCGGGTGCACCGGGTGGTCTGCAGACTGCCCCGCCGCCTCCAGAATCTGCACGAACCGCCCCGTGTGCCGAGCCGCGCCCTGAATGGCGACTGACAGGTCCTCCGGCGACAGGTGATACGAGCACGAACACGACACGAGCAAGCCGTCGCGTTCGATCAGAGCGAGCCCGAGCTGATTGAGCTTGCGGTATGCCGCCTGCCCTTGCGGGATGTCCTTCTTTCGCTTGATGAAGGCGGGCGGGTCGAGGATCACGATGTCGAAGCGCTCGCCCGCATCGTGCAAATTCTTCAGCGCCTCGAAGGCGTCCGCCTGCAGCGTTCCGATCTTCACGCCGTTGGCGGCGGCGTTGCGCTGGGCATAGCTCAGGGCGGGGGCCGAGGAGTCGACGCACGTGGCCGAATGTGCGCCCTGCGCAAGCGCGGTCGTGGCCCACGCCCCCACATAGCTGCACACGTCGAGCACGCGCGCACCGGCCCAGAGATAGCGGGCGAGGCGCGCGCGGTTCGCGGTCTGATCGTAGAACCAGCCTGTCTTCTGGCCGGTGCGCAGCGGTGCCGTGAAGCGCAGGCCGGCCTCCACCACCTCGATCTCTTCGGGAACCTCACCGAAGCCGACTTCGGCGCTCGCCGGCAACTGCTCGAGATCGCGCGCCCCCGAATCGTTCTTCCAAAAGAGGCCCCGCGGTGCGAGCACCGCGCGAATTGCAGCTTCGACCTCACCCTTGAGCGCCTCCATGCCGCGCGTCGCGATCTGGCCGACGATGACCTCGCCGTAGCGATCGAGGACCAGGCCCGGCAGCCCGTCCGACTCACCGAAGACGAGGCGGTAATGCGGCTCGCGTGACAAACGCTCGCGCAACGCGAGCGCGACGTTGAGCCGATGCACGATCAGCGAACGGTCGAGACCATGCTCCGCATCACGGCCGACGATGCGCGCGCAGATGAGCGCGTGCGGGTTGGCGTACGCATGGCCGAGGAACTGATCACGGTCCGAATGGATGCGCACCGCGGCACCGGGCGCGATCTTCGCGAGCGGAGTCGCGTCGTTATCGACCTCGTTGCTGAAGACCCACGGATGACCCGCTCGGATGCGGCGATCTTCGCCGCGCTTCAGCTTCAGAACAGGGACTGCGTCGAGCATTCGTCACCGCTATAGTGGGCGGCGGATTCTACTAGAAGACGGTCCGCCCCTATGAATCGGCTCGCGCAGGAAACCAGCCCCTATCTGCAGCAGCATGCCCGGAACCCCGTCGATTGGTATCCGTGGGGCCCCGAAGCGCTCGCCCGCGCGAAGCAGGAAGGCAAGCCGATTCTGCTGTCCATCGGCTATTCGGCATGCCACTGGTGTCACGTGATGGCGCACGAGTCCTTCGAGGACGAGCCGACCGCGCGGGCCATGAACGATCTGTTCGTCAACATCAAGGTGGACCGCGAAGAGCGGCCCGACATCGACCGCATCTATCAAATTGCGCAGCAGATGCTGACCCAGCGCGGCGGCGGCTGGCCCTTGACGATGTTCCTCACGCACGAGGATCAGCGCCCCTTCTTCGGGGGCACTTACTTCCCGAAGGAAGCGCGTTACGGCATGCCGGCGTTCACGGACATCCTGAACCGTGTCTCCGAGTACTACCGCGAGCATCAGGTCGATCTACGCGAACAAAGCAGCGCGCTCGTGCGCGCGCTCGACGAGATGACGCCGCCGCCCGCTTCCGGCGAGCTCACGTTGAATGCGGAGCCGTTGAAAGCCGCGCGCGGCGTGCTCGGGCAGCAGTTCGACAGTAACTACGGCGGCTTTGGTGGTGCGCCAAAGTTTCCGCATCCGAAGACGATCGAGCGTGTGATGCGCGACTGGTACGCGACCGCGGCACACGAGAAGCCGGATCTGCAGGCCATGTACATGGCCACGCTGAGCTTGAAGCGCATGGCCGAAGGCGGGATCTACGATCAGCTGGGCGGCGGTTTCTGCCGCTATTCCGTCGACGGGCACTGGATGATCCCGCACTTCGAAAAAATGCTGTACGACAACGGCGCCCTGCTGGCCGCGTACGCGGAGGCGACGGTCGCGACGGGTGATTCGTTCTACGGCGACATCGCGTCCGAGACGGCGGACTGGATCATGCGGGACATGCAGTCACCCGAGGGCGGCTACTACTCGAGCCTCGATGCGGACTCGGAAGGGCACGAAGGCAAGTTCTACGTGTGGACGCCGGACGAAGTCCGCGCGGCGTTGACGCCTGAAGAGTACGCCGTGTTCGCGCCGCGCTTCGGCCTCGATCGCAAGCCGAACTTCGAGGGCAACGCGTGGCACCTGCACGTGTACAAGTTGACCGAGCAGGCGGCAGTGGCGGCGAACATCGACCTTGCTCAGGCGGTCGAGCGGCTCGATTCCGCGCGCAAGAAGCTGCTCGCCATTCGCAATAAGCGCGTGTGGCCGGGGCGTGACGAGAAGATTCTCACGTCGTGGAACGCGATGACGATTCGCGGCATGGCCATCGCGGCACGCGCGCTCGATCGCACGGAGCTCGCCGATTCGGCGACGCGGGCGCTCGATTTCATCCGCAAGACCTTGTGGCGCGACGGCCGCCTGCTCGCGACGTACAAGGACGGGCGCGCGCATCTCAACGCGTATCTCGACGATTACGTGTATCTCGTCGATGCGATCCTCGAGCTGCAGCAGGCTCGCTTCCGCGCGGACGAGCTAGCGTTCGCGCGTGAGCTGTCGGACGTCGTGCTCGCGCGCTTCGAGGACCGTCAAGCCGGCGGATTCTTCTTCACGGCGGACGATCACGAAGCGCTGATCCATCGCACCAAGTCGTTCGGCGACGACGCGACTCCGGCGGGGAACGGCGTCGCCGCGTTCGCCCTGCTGCGCATGGGACATCTGCTGGGCGAGAGTCGCTATCTGGAAGCGGCCGAGCGCACGTTGCGCGCCGGTTGGCTCATTGTGGAGAAGTATCCACACGCGCACGTCAGCATGTTGAATGCTCTCGAAGAGGTGCTGGACCCGCCGAAGTTCGTGATCGTCCGTGGCGACGAGGAGTCCCTGCGCAATTGGCAGCGCGAGCTCGCGCGCCTCTACGACCCGCATCGCCTCGTGCTCGCGATTCCGGCGGATGCGACGAATCTGCCCGCAGCGCTGGCCGACAAGATTGCGCGCGAAGCGACGACCGCGTACGTCTGCAAAGCGAGCACCTGCTCGGCGCCGATCCCGTCGATCGGCGCCTTGGCTAAGCATCTGCGCGACGCATAGGATTGTTCCGCCAGGCCGAACAGTTATTTCCGGATTAGGGGCTTGGTCGCGTCATAGCTCTCGACTAGCTTCACAGCAACACGAGGGCACTCAGATGTCGCGCTTCATCTCACGCACCGCCGTGGTCTTTGTCATCGCGCGAACGCTGTACGCGTGTGCCAGCACGCCCGCGCCGGCAGCGCGTAATGCGCTCGTTCCGGCCTGTCACTCGAGCGAAGTGCTCTATTGCGCCGACAGCGGCTCGCGTGCGGCTGAGGGGCTGTGCACATGCCTCTCGCAATCCGCCGCGAAAGCGACGGTAGACAGCCTCTAGGCTTGGGGCCGCGGAGCCTTGTCCGCTTGTTCGCGCAGCCAATGCCGGAACGCTGAAATCTTGTCGAGCGAGATGTAGCCGGGCGGACAGACGAAAAAGTACGCCCGCGGCGCCGGAATGATCATCGGGCTCGCGATGACGAGCCGGCCGTTCGAGATGTCGTGAGCGGCCAAGCTCCAGCGCGCGAGCGCAAATCCATGGCCCGCTTCGGCCGCGCGGATCACCGTGACGGAGTCGTCGAACGAGGCGCCGCGCGGCGCCCACTCCTCCGAGGTCAGCGTGATGTCCGGCCACACCTTCCAGGGCTCGCTCTTCGCGTGCAGCAGCGGTACACGCTCCAGATCGTCCTGCGTACGGATCGAGCCGTATTTCGCGAGCACGGCGCGCGAGCACACGGGCACGAGCCATTCGTCGAGGATCTTCTCGGAGTGCACCTGCGCCCAGCCGCCGGTACCGAACCGGACCGCGGCCTGCACATCGGTATGCAGGAAATCGACGAGCGACGCGGAGGTGTGACAGCGCAGATCGATGCCGGGGTGCTTCGCGCTGAAGTCCTGCAGCCGCGGCAAGAGCCACTGCTGCAGGAACGAGGCGAGCATGCTGACGACCAGTGGACCGCTGCGCCGATCGATGCGCGCCTCGTCGATCGCGCGCTCGAGCTCCTCGAGCCCATTGCGCACCCGCGGCAGGAGCCGCGAACCCTCGGACGTGAGCTGCACGACGCGCCCTCGCCGCAGAAACAGCGGCGCCTGCAGGTACTCCTCCAGCGAGCGGATCTGCATGCTCACGGCGCCGGCCGTGATCCCCAGGTTCTGCGCGGCACGCGTGAAGGAAAGCTGCTCGGCCACCGCGACGAACACGCGCAGGCTGGCCAGCGGCAGCCGGCGAAACGCGGTGGTGGTTTTCGTCTTGGCTTTGCGGGCAGGTCGTTTCTGCGTTTGCATCGATGCACCCGGGCGGCGCGACATGCTGTCACGACGCGCGGGCGAGAACAAATCGCGGACATTCGCGGACGAAAAAGTCCCGCGCCGGCGGGACCGGCGCGGGTGATCGGAGGAATCAATCTCTTGCGCGAGAGAGATGCGCGAACGTTCCGGGAGGTTGCAGCGCGGTCACTTCGTGCAAGCGAGCGCGTGATGGGTGCACACCTCCCCGCGGGACAGCGGCTCCGCAAAGCCGCTGGTCAGCGCCACGCGAGCCGCTCCGAGGAGCGCGAGAAAAGCCGTCACCGCGGTGACGATCTGTCGCAAGTTCGGGTTCATGACGCTTCTCCTTTCCTCGGCACAGTGCCGAGGGGGGCCATCCTGGCAGGAGCCGCGCCGTTTGAGTTTCAGGGTGTTGAAGCCGCCTTCAGCTCACCTGAAGGCGTTTCGAGCTGCGAATTCAAGGTGCTCTCCTCGACGGCACGGCACCACTTGGCGACGACGATCGTCGCGACGCCGTTGCCGATGAGATTCGTCAGCGCCCGCGCTTCCGACATGAATCGATCGATCCCGAGGATTAGCGCCAAACCAGCGACCGGCACGTGCCCGACTGCCGATAGCGTCGCGGCTAGCACGATGAAGCCGCTCCCCGTCACTCCGGCAGCGCCCTTGGAGGTGAGCAGCAACACGAGCAGCAGCGTGATCTGGTGCTGCAGATCGAGCTGCGTGTTCGTCGCCTGGGCAATGAACACCGCCGCCATCGTGAGATAGATCGACGTGCCGTCGAGATTGAACGAATACCCCGTCGGAATCACGAGCCCGACGACGGACTTCTGCACGCCGAGCCCTTCGAGCTTCGTGATCATCCGCGGCAGCACGGACTCGGACGATGAGGTGCCGAGCACGATGAACAGCTCTTCCTTGATGTAGCGCACGAAGCGCGCGATGCGAAAGCCATGCAGCCGCGCGACGGTTCCGAGCACGAGAAAGATGAACACGAGGCAAGTGGCGTAGAAGCACGCCATCAGCTTCCCGAGCGAGGCGAGCGAGCCGATGCCGTATTTGCCGATCGTGAACGCCATCGCGCCGAACGCGCCGAGCGGCGCGACGCGCATGATGATCTTGACGATGCCGAACATCACCGCAGAGAAGCGCTCGATCCACTGATACAGCGCGCCGTAGCGCCCACCGATGGCGTGCAGCGCGAAGCCGAACAGCACGGAGAACACCAGCACCTGCAGGATGTCGCCCTTCGCGAACGCGTCGACGACGTTCCCCGGAATCACGTTCAGCAGGAAGTCCGTCACGCTGCCCATGCCGCCCGGCGCGGTGTATTTCTCGATGGACTTGGTGTCGAGCGTCGCGACGTCGACGTTCATGCCGGCGCCCGGCTTCACGATGTTGACGATGAGGAGCCCGACGAGCAGCGCGACCGTGCTCATCACTTCGAAGTAGATCAGCGCATAGCCGCCGGTCTTGCCGACCTTCTTCATGTCCTCCATGCCGGCGATGCCGAGCACGACGGTGCAGAAGATGATCGGCGCGATCATCATCTTGATGAGCTTGATGAAGCCCGCGCCGAACGGCTCCATCGCAACGCCGGCCTGCGGCCAGAAGTGGCCGAGCAGCACGCCTGCCACGATGGCCGCCAGCACTTGCAGATAGAGCGAGCCGAAAACCGCCTTAGTCAACTGGAGAAAATCCCCTGCGGCGATTTTTTCGAGACCCTACACGGTTGCCGGCCGGCAAGAGGCGCGACTCTTGCCGGCCTGCGCTACCCGCGCATGGCGTGCGCTTCACTTGCCGCCGCCGAGCACTTGCGCGACCGAGTCTGCGAAATACCCGATGTTGTCGCTGCGCAGCCCTGCGATGTTGATGCGGCTGTCGTCGGTCATGTAGACGTGATGACGCTCGCGCAAGGCGCGCACCTGATCCACGTTCACGCCGAGGTACGAGAACATGCCGCGCTGGCGCTCGATGAACGAGAAGTCCCGTTGTGTGGCGGACTTTGCGAGGCGCGCGACGAGATCACGGCGCAGGCCGGCGATGCGGTTGCGCATGCTGCCCACTTCATCCGTCCACGAACCGCGCAGCGCGTCGTTCGAAAGGATCTCCTGCACGATGGCCGCCCCGTGATCCGGCGGCATCGAGTAGATCGTGCGCGCGATGCGCACGAGCTGACTGAGGATCGCATCGGCGGACTGCGTCGTCTGGCTCACGATATGGAGCGCACCCGTCCGCTCGCGATAGAGGCCGAAATTCTTCGAGCACGACACCGCGACGATCACTTCCGGCAACTCGGCCGCGAACAGGCGGATGCCGAACGCGTCCTCCGCAACACCGGTGCCGAGACCCTGATAGGCCATGTCGATATAGGGAATGAGCCCGCGCTTCGTCACGAGTGCGAGCACCTCGCGCCACTGTGCTTCCGAGAGATCGGCCCCGGTCGGGTTGTGGCAAGAGCCGTGCAGCAGGACGACGGCCCGGGACGGCAGCTTCTCCAACCCTTCCATCATCGCCGCGAAATTCACGCCGCCGGTCGCGGCATCGTAGTACGGGTAGCGTTCGAGCTTGATGCCCGAGCCCGTGAGCAGGGGAACGTGGTTCGCCCAAGTGGGCGTGCTCACGTGCACCGTCGCGTCGGGCATGGCGATCTTGATGAGCTCGGCTCCGACCCGCAGCGCCCCGCAGCCGCCGGGGGCCTGGATGGTGCGGACCCGCCCCGCCTGCAGCGCCGGATGACCCTGGCCGAACACGAGCCGCTCCATGCTCTGGTTGAACCCCGCATTCCCGATTGGGGCCACGTACGTCTTGCTGGTCTGGCGCCCCAAGACGGCCTGCTCGGCCTTCCGGACGGCCGCGAGCACGGGCGTCTCCCCTTTGTCGTTCCGGTACACCCCGACGCCCAAATCCACTTTTCGCGCGTCCGGATCGGCCCGGAAGGCGGCCATCAGACCGAGAATGGGATCGTCGGGCATGCGCTCGAGGCGTTCGAACATGGGGTGTCCTCCGGGTGGGGGCCGAAGTTTAGCCCGTCCGGCGCGAGGCGTCAGACCGGAGGCATTTGCCTCGTCGCGCGGGAGGTTACGGGGTGACGAACGACGGCTTTCGTGAGATCGCGCATGCGGGCGGTGCGCGCGCGCCGCACTGAGGTATACGCACGGTCTGTCGCCAAATGGCGTCTGCACCCGGTCGCCTCGTTCCTAAAGTCGAATTTCCCTGTGCCGTTAAGTAGTTCCACCTATCGCGGAGCGTGACGTGAGCCACGCTCCGGGCACGGATGCGTGCCTCAAGATTGAGTCTCTCGTGTGCCGGCCGCTAAAGAAGAACTGACTTCATGATTCAGCTCATCGGTTCCATCGTCGTGCTCGGGTGTGTCGTGGGCGGTTTCGTCCTCGAAGGCGGACACCTGCTCGCGCTCTGGCACCCGACCGAGGTCTTGATCATCGTCGGCGCGGCGCTCGGCGCTTTCATCACCAGCAATCCGCCGAAGGTGACCAAGGCTGCGTTCCAGGGCGCCATTCAACTGCCGAAGGGACCGCGCTACAAGCGCGAGGACTACGTCGCGCTGCTGAAGCTCGTCTACGACATTCTCATGAAGATCCGCAAGGAAGGCGTGATGGCGATCGAGGCGGACCTCGAGAAGCCCGACGGCAGCCCGATCTTCAAGAAGTATCCGGTGGTGCTCGCCGATCATCACATGATCACGTTCATCACCGACTGCCTGCGCCTCATCGTCGGCGGCAACCTCGATCCGCACGAGCTCGAGAGCCTGCTCGAATACGAGCTCGAGACGCATCACAAAGAAGTCCACGAGCCGGCGCACGCCGTGCAGAAAGTGGCGGACGCGTTGCCCGGCTTCGGCATCGTGGCGGCGGTGCTCGGCATCGTGAACACCATGTCGGCGCTCGACGGCGCCGATACCGCGACCATCGGTCACAAAGTCGGCGCGGCGCTCGTCGGCACCTTCCTCGGCATTCTCGTGTCGTACGGCTTCGTCGGGCCGATCGCCTCGGCGATGGAGCACAAGGCGAGCGAAGAAGGCAAAGCGTTCGAAGTCGTGAAGATGGCGCTCGTCGCCAGCGTGCGCGGCTATGCGCCGCCGGTCGCGATCGAGTTCGCGCGCAAGCTGCTCTATAGCGAGGTGCGTCCGACGTTCAACGATCTCGAGGCGCAGTTGAAGGGCAAGCCGCCGGCGAAGGCCGCGTAGGCCGCGCGGAATCCTTGCGTATGGCCGGCGTCGGCAACAACCGTCCCATCATCATCGTCAAGCGCGCGAAGAAGCGCGGCGACGCTTACCACGGCGGCGCGTGGAAAGTCGCGTACGCGGACTTCGTCACCGCGATGATGGCGTTCTTCCTGGTGATGTGGCTCGTCACCGCCGTATCCAAGGAGGAGCGCGCGGCGATTTTCGACTACTTCAAGAACCCGAGCATGGAGCCCGGCAAGAGCGTGAAGCCGGCGCCGGGTCAGGCGGGCCCGGGCGGCGCGAGCACGAGCCCGATCAATCTCGGCGGCGGGCTGGATGCGCCGCGCACGACGGTCGTCGAGAAGCCCGGCATCGGCACACCGGTGACCCTCGTCAATCGCGAGAAGCCCACCGAGATCACACCGGAGCAGAAGGCGGACCTCGAAGAGAAGGTCAAAGTCGAGATGGAGAAGAAGCGGCTCGACGCGTTGATGCAGGACTTGAAGGAAGCGATCAACAAGAGCCAGGCGCTGGAGCCGTTCAAGGATCAGCTGCTGCTCGACATCACACCCGAAGGGCTGCGCATTCAGATCGTCGATGCTCAGAACCGACCGATGTTCGATCTCGGCAGCTCACGGCTGAAGCGCTACACGGCGGAGATCCTGCACGAGCTGACGCCGTACCTGAGCTCCGTGCCGAATCGCCTGAGCTTGAGCGGTCACACCGACACGACGCCGTATGCCGGGATTACCGGCTACACCAACTGGGATCTCTCGACGGACCGTGCGAACGCCGCGCGCCGCGCGCTGGAAGCCTCGGGCCTCTCGACGGACAAGATCGCGCGCGTCGTCGGCCTCTCCTCTTCGGTGCTCTTCGATAAAGCGAATCCGCGCAGCCCGATCAATCGCCGCATCAGCATCATCGTGATGACGCGCGAAGCCGAGCAGGAGGCGATGAAGACCGAAGTGCCGCTGAGCGCCGACACGAGCGCGACGCCAGCGCCGGTTACGCTGGCGGCGGCCCCTCCGGGAAACGCGGCACCGAGTCCGTAATCTCGTACCAGGGCGCTTTGTAGCTCGTGAAGATGTGCCGCTGCGAGCGTCCCTGCGGATCGGTATCGAGACTTCCTGCCGGTGTCACCACGATGTTCCGTTCGCGTGAGACGCGCGGCAGGGCACTGCCACACTTCCGGCAGAACGCCACGCCGTAATACTTCGCTTCCGGAACCTTGTAATCCGCGACGAGCTCCTCGCCGCGCGTCCAGCGGAACTGATCTGTCTTGTAGAAGATGTTCGTTGCGTGGGCCGCGCCGCGGGCACGGCGGCAGCGCGAGCAGTGACAGCTCTGCATGACCACCGGCTCACCCGTCACCTCGAAAGCCACCTCACCGCACAGGCAGCTCCCCTCGGTGATACCGGGCCGCGGCGTGACCTGCGGCCGCACTTGCCCCGGAGTCGCGAACTCCGGCGGATACTCCGCATGCTGCGGCAAAGAGTCCGTGATCGTGTACCACGGTGCCATTGAGCCCACGAATAGGTGCGCTTGCGGCGTGATGCCGAGATCGCCCTGCAACGGGCCGGCCGGCAGCACCGCGAGCTTCCACTTGGGCATCATGTTCGGCAGGACGGAGCCGCAGACCTTGCAGTTGTAGCGCATGCCCTCCGAGGAAGACTGGTAGCTCATGATCGTGTCTTCGCCCGCAACCCAACGGAAGCGGTCGATCGGCGCGGACACATACGTGCCGAACGGCGAGCCATGCTGCTTGCGGCACATGGAGCAATGGCAGTTGATCATCATGTTGAAGGGCGGGTCGACTTCGTAGCGCACGGTGCCGCAGAGACATGAACCGCTGATCGTTGCCATTGCCGCATCCCCTCTTCTAGCGTTGTGCCACTTGCTCGAGCATCCCGCGAGGAAGCCCACCGTCGCGTCTTCGATCATGCCGCCGAACACCCGCGCAAACAAACGCATGCGGCGAGCGCGCGCGTCGTCATGTTGGTGAAAGGTTGGTGGGTGATGCTCATGGACCTATCCGGAGTGTGCACGCCTGCTCGATTTTGGTTCCGGCCTGCACGATTCGGTGCCACGGCGGGGCGTCGGGGCGCAGGATGGTAAGCAACCGGTTGACGCAGAAACAGCCACTTGAGACGAAGCGACTGGCGAGATGCGATTGGCACTGAACTTGCTTTTGTCGGATGGATCGAATCAGCCCACTTTGCGCAGTCCCCCGGAGGCGAGCCATGCCCACCTCATCGAGCGGCCGTATCGCGGACGACGCGGTCAGGACGCTGCCCCTGCCCCGCACGTATTTCGTCGGCGGTCATCGGGTCGAGCATCTCCGCAATGCTCAGGGGCAATCCTCATGGAGCTGCGATTGCGTGGAGTACGCGCGCGGCGGGCAATGGGGTGGGGAGCACTGGTGCCAGCACGCGGAGCGGGTTGCCGCTGCGGCTGAGTTGGACCGGTTGCTGCGAACGCCGCAGCTGATTCTCTCGCGCAAGAGCTATTAGTTATGCCCCTTCGGGGCAGCGCATTGACGGAGTTGCCGGGGCGATGCGCTGTGCGCGCCGACCCCAGGCAGTGCCGCGATGCGCGTTCAACCCGCTAAAGGTTCGGCACCGCCCTGACGGCTTCCGACCGCTGTTGGCAACTCGCTTCGGTTCGGCACCGCTCTGATGGCCCCCGGCCGTTGCGTTCCTAGAGCGTGCCTTTGAGGGTGTAGCGCACCGACAGCTCTACCTTCGTCTCCGTCGCGAGCGGCGGTTCGGGCATCGGCAGGAACTGGCGCGCATCGACGTCGCTCGTGACTCGGATCCACTCCAGAGCGAAGCGCCAACGTTCGTCTTGCTCGAACGAGTAGCACACCGTGACGGCATGACCGTCTTCGCCCCCGAAGTCGCTCTGCACGTCGAAATCGTCGTACCGTGCGGCCAACATATGCGGGCCGTGGCGCTTTGCCAGCAGCGCCGAGCGCGACTCGAATTCCCATTCGAGCCAATGGCCACCCGGGGCGATGTACGTCGCGCCGCTCAACCACTGCGCGATGACGGTCCAGCCGTTGCCGGTTTCCGCGCGTAGGGCGAGCGCGTCGAACTTCGTCTCCCAAGCAAAATCGCGAATGCTCGCTTTGTAGGCCATCGGGTCGGCGCGATTGTCGTAGTGCAGACCGTTCAACACGAGGCGATCGAGATAGCGCCCTTGCGCGCCGACGTAATAGCCGACGCGATTATCGATCTCGTGGAAGAGCTCGTTCTTTGCGAACTGGTCGGAGCGCGGCTCGCCTGCGCGACCGAACAGCGTCGTCTGCCGATCGGAGAACGCGAAGCCGTGCTGCGCGATCATCGTGCCCGCCGGATCGTTCCAGCCGAACAACGCGCCGGTGAGCTGCAGGTCGAACACATGGCCGGTGCGCGTGCCGAGCCAATCGACTTGCCCTTCGAGACCGATGGTGCGGATCTCTTCGCCGATCCACGAGCTGATCGCCGACGGCGTGATCGTATAGGGCGTCTCCCAACCGACGGCGCGATTCTCGAGCGACATCGGCGGATAGAACGCGCCGAGCCGCACGCGCGAGCGCAAGCCCGCGCGCGGGTACGGGCGATACTCGAGGTACGCTTCGGTGAGATCGATCGGATTCTTGTCCTCGTCGCCCCAGCTCGAGGCTTCGACATGGGCGGCGAACACTTCGCCGAGCGGCTGATTCACGGCTGCGCGAAAGCGGCCGAGATGCAAGCCATCGTCGCTGTCGTCGTAGCGGAGCTTGCCCTGACCCCGATCGAGAAAGGACTGGCGACCATCGGACTCGACGGCACGCGCGTCGAGCGAAAGCTCCCAATCCGTTGCGTGCGCGCTGGACGTTGTCGCGAGCAGAACGAGCATCGCACGGACGCGCGCGACTCTCATGCTCAGTAATCCCATGAGTGCGGCCGGCCCGTGATCGGCGCGGGACGCAACGAGCGCGCGAGTCGCATCGGCAGCTCGGTGCGTTCGGCGCCATCGATCTGCACGACCCGTGCGACCGACAGGCCCGAATCGTTCAGCAGCGGATGCCACACCGTCACGCGATACGAGCCGTTCGGCAGATTCGGCGCGACCCACTCGCCTTTCGCATCGGTGCGCCCGAAGAACGGCGCATCCGTCACGACCACGTACGCGAGCATGTTGTCGTGGATGTTGCAACCCAGCGTGACGACGCCCGGCTGATCGAACGTCACGGGCGGATACGGCTTGCCGCGATAGAGCGGCAATTGAAAGCGCCGCGCGCTCGAGAACGAGTACACCTGATGGCTCACGGCATCGCTGTTCGGGAACGAGATGGTCGAGCCCACGGGGATCACGATCACATCCGGCACGAAGGCGAGATCGACCTGATCCACCACGGCGCGCGCCGGCGCCGCGGGCGGCAGGCGCGGCGATTCGGCCGCGACCGTCAGCACTGCGCCGACGAGCGGTTTCCCGTCCTTCTTCTGGACATGTATCGCAAGAGAGGCTGCCGAAGCGGCCGGAACGGTGGCGCACAGCAGCAGCTGCAGCAGGCACGTAGCGGTCAGCTTCGACGAAAGGACCTTCGGCGCCGTGCGCGGCATCTCACTCCCGTCTCGAATTCCTCGCATCGAATGCGAGGCGCTGCTTACGATTCGAACTCGCGCATTCGAGCCTATGTCATGGGCAGTTTCCGGAACCAGCTTCTCGTGCTGATCATCGCTCTGATCGTCGTCACCCAAAGTGTGACGCTGGTCGCAGTGCTCGCGCGCGTGGAAAGGTCGGTCGAAGCGCGCGCCGGCGAGCAACTCGCGGCGGGCGGCAACTTCATCGAACAGCTGCTCCGATTCCGCGCCGCCCAGCTCGCCGGCGGTGTGGGCGTGCTGGCGGCGGATTACGGGTTCCGCGAGGCCGTCGCCTCCGGCGACAAAGCGACGATGCTCTCGGCCGCAGACAATCACATGCGCCGCATCGGCGCCGGTCTGATGCTCTTGATGGACAACCGTGGGCGACTGCTCACGTCCACTTCGCCGCTCGATGCAGGGACGGACGACACGCTGCGCCAGCTGATCGACGTCGGGGACATGTCGGGCGACCATCCGCACGTGATTGCGATTGCCGGCCAACCGTATCAGCTGTTCCTCACGCCCGTGCGCGCGCCGGAAGTCATCGGCTGGGTCGCGATGGGCTTCGCGGTCGATGATTCGCTCGCGAAGCGCCTGAGCGAGATGACGGGGGCCGAAATCAGCTTGGTGACCACGGGCAGCGAGCACGCGCCGCTCATCGCGTCTACTTTGAGCGGTGACGATCGGCGCGCCCTCGGCGCCGCGCACAGCGCGGGTGACGGCGCGGCACACCTCGGTTATCTCGCGCTCGGCGCGCACGACTATCTCAGCGTGTCGCGGCGCATGCCTTCCAGCCCCGACGCGATCGAGGTGGTCGTGCTGCGTTCTAAGCACGAGGTGCTCGCGCCGTATCGCGACGTGCGCGACGCGATGCTTCTCATCGGCAGCATCGCGGTGCTGCTCGCGGCGGGCATCGGCATGCTTGCCGGACGCAATGTGTCGCGTCCCGTCGCATCCCTCGTGCAGGCGGCGCGACGGATCGAGGAAGGACATTACGATCATCCGGTGGCGGTGCGTGGCGCGCGGGATTTCCGCCGGCTCGCGTCGACGTTCAATGCCATGCAGACCGGCATCGCCGAGCGCGAAACGCGCATCACCCATCTCGCGTATCACGACGCGTTGACGGGCCTGCCGAATCGCGCGTTCGCCGAGAAGCAGCTCGAGCAGTTGCTGAGGGAGGATGCGCGCACGCCGCTGGCGCTCATCATCATCGACGCGCGGAACCTGCCGGAGATCAACGCGACCCTCGGCCATCACGTCGGTGACGAGGCATTGAACGAAGTGGCGCGGCGGCTACGGCAGAACGTGGGCGCGACGGACTTGGTGGCGCGCTTGTCGGCGCATCAGTTCATCGTTGCGTCACGGCCGTGCTCGTTGCAGCGAGCGCCGCTGCTCGCCGAGCAGCTCACCGGCACGATTCGCGCCGGCTTCCATGTCACGCAGGTCAGTCTCGACATAGACGCGGTCGCGGGCGTCGCAACCTTTCCGGACCACAGCACGGAGTCCCGCGATCTGCTCCGTTGCGCGCAGCTCGCGTTACACGATGCCAACGAAGCGCGCTCACGCGTCGCGCTCTACGTGGCGGGTCGCGACGAGCAGCACCGGCGCCGACTCACGCTGCTGACGGAGCTGCGCGTTGCGCTCGATGGCGCGGGTTTGCAGCTCGTCTATCAACCGAAGGTCGACATGAACACGCGCACCGTGAAGAGCGTGGAGGCGCTCTCGCGCTGGACGCATCCGCAACTCGGCGTCGTCTCGCCGGCCGAGTTCGTGCCGCTCGCGGAACACACGGGCAACTCGCGGCGGCTCACGAGTTGGGTGCTCAGTGCCGCAATCCGGCAGATGGAGGCGTGGCGGCGCGACGGGCTCGACATCGACGTCGCGGTGAACCTGTCGGCGTCGGACATTCTCGACACGCAGCTCGGCGACGAGGTTCTGCGCACGCTGAACATGCATGGCGTGCCGCCGAACGCATTGCTGTTGGAAGTCACCGAGAGCGCGGCGATGCGGGATCCGGTGCTCGCCGCGCGCAACATGCAGGTGTTGCAGGTGTCGGGCGTGAGATTCGCGATCGACGACTTCGGCACCGGCTACTCGTCGCTGTCGCACCTGAGCCGCTTGCCGTTCGACGAGCTGAAGATCGATCGCTCACTCATCGCGCATGCGCACGAGCGCAAAGACGACGCGACGATCGTCGCATCCACCATCGAGCTGGCGCACAGCATGGACCTGCGCGTCGTCGCCGAAGGCATCGAGATGGCGGAGACGTGGAACCTGCTGCGCCGGCTCGGCTGCGATCTCGCGCAGGGCTACATCGTGAGCCCGCCGATTCCGGCCGATCAGATTCCGGGGTTCGTCCGTAGAGCCAATCAACTGCTGCAGGATTCGGACAGCACGCTGCGGCAAATTCAGGCGCTCGAAGAGCTGCAGAACCTGCGGCGTCAGTAACCCACCGCGACACGCGCGCGATGGTGCTGGGGCTGTTCGAGCTCGCCGATCGTCACGCGAGATCGGCCAGCGCCGCGGGCACGTGCCGACGCAAGATGGCGTTGTGCGCTTCCCATTGCTCCTTCGGCTCGAGCGACATGATGAAGCGCACCTCGCCCCCGACATACGCCGCGACGGGCAACCCATCGCGGTAGAGCACGCGATTGCCCGTCAGCGCCGGGACGCGAGCCTCGGGTGTGATCGTGCCGATGAGGTTGAGCGGATCCGCCGCGGACACTGCGATGAGCTGGCCGTTCTCCGGCTTCTTACGCACGTCGCGTAGCAGCCCGACCGCCTCGGGCGTCGCGTACTGCTCGCCCGAGAAGCCGGCGACGAAGCGTCCGCCACGGATTTCGCCGCGCGCTTCCAATCGACGACAGCACATCAGCAGATCGCGCCAAGGCGGCAGCCAATCCGCTTCGAGCGCGATGACTTTCCAGAAGATGACGCCCCAGCGGCGCAGCAGTGCGCGCACGATAGTCTCCATCGCTTCGTTGTCGCGAGTCATCGCGGCCGCGCGCACGGTCGGCGCCGCACCTCCTGAAGCCGCGCCTGGCGCGTCGCCCGCCATGGGCCTGCGCACGAGCGCCCAACGACCCGAATCCGCCATCCCGAACATCGCGATGCGTCGTCGGCGGCGCGCGTGACCGCCACTCGAGCGACGCCGATCGGACGGCACGAGCAGGGCGCGCAACCCGGCGAAACTATCGGAGTTCACGAGCCCGAGCGCGACGAGCTCGCCCAGGGCTTCCTGGACCTGAGACGGCAGCAGCCGCGCGCCCTCGACGATCTCGTCGAAGAACGATGCGCCGTGGGCTTGGATGAATTCGACCACCGCTTGCGCAATGGACGTGAGATGCGCCGGATCCGGCGGCCCCGCGAACGCAGACCAAGTCCGCACATTCCGACGCGGCAGCAACGTGACCGGCGTGGAGCGCACCGGCGCGGCGCTGCGCTCCGGATTCGCGGTGCGCTTGGCGAGCCGCGTCCACACGAATCGACCGGCGAGGCAATGCTCGTCCAGCCAGGCGGGCTCGTACTCATTGATACGCGCGGGAAGAATTTCCGTCTCCCACGCGCCGGCTGGCGCTTCGAAACCTTCGAGCTGCGTCAGCACCGAGGCGAGCGCGTCGGGTCCCTGCATGCGGGCTTCGGGTGTCACACGCTGCCATTCGAACAGGAAGCGCATGAAGTCTCGCGCGGTGACGGGCTCGATCTCGGCACGCAAACGCTTCACGGTGTAGCGGTGAATGCGCGCGAGCAACCGTCGATCGCACCATTCCTCTTCGAGCGTGCCAGGCGTGAATCGGCCGCGCATCGCGAAGCCTTCGGACTGCAGCGCCGCCAATGCGATGTCGATTTGCGTGTGCGGCACGCCGAGCGAGTCGGCGAGCGCCGTCACCGTGACCGGGCCGGAGCCTTCGAGGCGGCCGCGTAAGATTTCGACGCGCGCCTCCTCTGGCGTCCAGGGCTTCTGATATTCAGCCGGGACGGGAAGGTCCGGCTCGAATCGCGCATGCGGAAACACGGCTTCGAAGTGCGGCCGGCGTTCCACCGTGATCCACAGGCGGTTATCGACGCACGTTGCGCGGCGCTGGGTGGCGAGATCATCGAGCAATCGCGGCCAGAGCGGATTGCGTCGCGCGTCTTCATCCGTCAGATAGCCGAGCCACATGAGCGAGTCGTGCAACTCGTCGGCGCTCGTCGAGTCCGGCCACGCTTCGCTCCGCGCTCGCACGATCGCTTCGGCGTCCAGCTTGCCGATGTCGGAGGCCGATTCAGGATCCAACCAGCGGCGGCTCATCACCGCCTGCGTACGGCGCTCTTCGAGCGGGGCGTCATCGAGGAACGCGTAGGGTCGCGCGGAGAGTACTTCGAGCGCGAGCGGCGAGGGTTCCGTCAGATCGCGCGCGATGACGCGAATGTCCTTGGCTTCGAGCCGGCGCAGCAGGCGCTCGAAGCCTTCGATATCCATCGCATCATCGAGGCAGTCGCGGATCGTCTGGCGCACGAGCGGATGATCCGGCACTTCGATTTCGCCCGGCAGGTTCTCGGCGCAGGCGACTTGGTCCGGGAACACCGACGCCAGCAGGTCCTCCGCATTCATGCGCGCGATCTGCGGCGGGACGCGTTTGCCGCCGCGGAAGCGCGGCAACGCGAGTGAGATCGATGCATTCCAACGCCAACGCACACCGAACATCGGAGCCGCGCACAGCGCTTGAACGAGCACGTCACGCGCGGTGTTCGAATGCAGATAGTGCGCGACGTCCGCAAGCTCGAAGCTGTGCGCGGTGGTCAGCGACAGAATCAGGCAATCCTCCGTAGCCGCCGCTTGCAGCTCGAAATTGAACTTGCGGCAGAAGCGCTTGCGGAGCGCGAGACCCCAGGCTCGATTGACGCGGCTGCCGAACGGCGAGTGGATGACCAGCTGCATGCCGCCGGCTTCATCGAAGAAGCGCTCGAACACCACGGTGTCTTGCGTCGGCAGTGTGCCGAGCGCCCCACGGGCCGCAGCCAGGTAATCGATGAGCTGGCGCGCGGCGCCTTCGTCGATACCGAGCTCGGTCATCACCCACTCGAGCGTTGCCTCGCTGCCGTCATCGAGGCGCGTGTCGAGCTCCTGACGCAAACGCGAGACGGACGTCGACAGCTCGTCCGTGCGCCCCGGAGCTTCGCCCAGCCAAAACGGGATGCTCGGCGGCGCGCCCTGCGCATCCTGCACGCGCATCGTGCCGCGCTCGACGCGCAACACCTGATACGACGTGTTGCCCAGTTGGAAGATGTCGCCCGCCATGCTCTCGACGGCAAAGTCCTCGTGAACGGAGCCGACCACCTGGCCCACGGGCTCGAGCAGCACCTTGTAATCGGCGGTGTCGGGGATTGCGCCGCCCGAGGTAATCGCGGTGAGCCGTGCGCCTTTGCGCGGTCGCAGGACGCGATTCACCGCGTCGTAGTGAATGAGCGCGCCGGTGCGGCCGCGACGCGTGCTAATGCCGTCGGCGAGCATCTTCACGATCTCGTCGAACTCGTTGCGCGTGAGATTGCGATAAGGATAGGCGCGTGTGAACGCGGCGAACAGATCGTCTGCGGTCCATTCGCGCGCCGCGACTTCGGCGGTGATCTGCTGAGAGAGGACGTCGAGCTGATTCTCCGGCACGCGCAGACGATCGAGCTCGGCGCGTCTCACCGCGTCGAGCAGCGCGGTCGATTCGACGAGATCATCGCGCGACAGCGGAAACAGGCGTCCCTTCGGCGTACCGCCGACCGCGTGACCCGAGCGGCCGACTCGCTGTAGGAACGCGTTGATCGAGCGCGGCGAGCTGATCTGGCACACGAGATCGACGTCGCCGATGTCGATGCCGAGCTCCAATGAAGCCGTCGCGACGAGCGCCTTCAGCTCACCACGCTTCAGCCGCTGTTCGGCGTCGAGCCGCAGCTCTTTCGCGAGACTGCCGTGGTGCGCGGTGACGTGCTCTTTGCCGATGCGCTCGGAAAGATGGCGCGCGATGCGCTCCGCGAGCCGGCGCGTGTTGACGAAGACCAGCGTCGTGCGGTGCTCGTTGATCAGCTCGGCGAGCCGGTCATAGACCTGGTTCCACACTTCCGTCGACATCACCGCTTCGAGCGGCGCGCCCGGCACTTCGAGCGCGAGGTCGCGATGGCGCACGTGACCGCTGTCGATGATCGCGCACTCGGCGCGCGAGGGCGCCGCGCCGACGAGGAAGCGCGCCACTTCTTCGATCGGCTTCTGCGTCGCCGAGAGCCCGACGCGCGTCAGCGGCTGCGACACGAGCGACTCGAGCCGCTCGAGCGATATCGCCAGATGCGCGCCGCGCTTCGTGCCGGCGACCGCGTGAATCTCGTCGACGATGACCGTGCGGGTCGTCGACAACATCTTCCGGCCGGACTCCGAGCCGAGCAGGATGTAGAGCGACTCCGGCGTCGTCACGACGATGTGCGGCGGCCGCCGCGCCATGCTCGCGCGCTCGGATTGCGGCGTATCGCCGGTGCGCACGAACGTGCGAATCTCGATCTCCGGCAAGCCGAGCGTCCGCAGCTCCTCAGTGATGCCCGTGAGCGGTGCGGCGAGATTGCGATTGATGTCGTTCGACAGCGCCTTCAGCGGCGAGACGTACACGAGCTGCGTTTCGTCCTGCAGCTTGCCGTCGAGACCCGCGCGCACGAGCGCGTCGATCGCCGCGAGAAACGCGGCGAATGTTTTGCCGGAGCCGGTCGGCGCGGCGATGAGCACATTGCGCTGTGCCCGAATGGCCGGCCACGCTTCGACCTGCGCCGGCGTGGGCGCCTCGAACGCGCGGCGGAACCAGGCGGCGACGGCAGGATGAAAGGAGTCGAGAACGTCCATGGGCAGACTCTTCGCGGGGATGGGCAGAGCATACGCCACCCCTGAGCAGATTCGCTGGCTCGAAAGGGAGAGCTCCCTTTGTATACAGTGACGCTGCTCTGAAGCATCTGGATGACGGCGTACGAAAACAAGCAAGCGCAGGGGGTGCATTTCTTTCGCCCGAGATATATACTTTCCATATATATACGTACAGGTTCGGCGCCAATGAAAACAGCCAAGCTCTTCAAGAATGGCGATAGTCAGGCGGTGCGGCTGCCACGCGAGTTCCGCTTCGCGGGCAGCGAAGTGCTGATCAAGCGAACGGGGAACGCCGTCGTGTTGATGCCGAAGACCAAATCCTGGGAGACGTTGATTTCGAGTCTCGACCAGTTCTCGGACGACTTCATGGACGAGCGCGACCAGCCGGGCCTGCAAAAGCGCGAGTCCCTCGGCTGAGGATCGGCGCCGTGAAGTGGATGTTGGACACCGACACCTGTATCGCCCTCATCAAACGCCGGCCTCCCGAGCTCATGCAGCGCCTACAAGCGAAGGCGGTCGGCGACGTGGGGCTCTCCTCGATCACCCTTGCGGAACTGCGCCATGGCGTCGCGAGAAGTGGGCGTCGCGACCAGAATCGCGCGGCGCTCGATCAGTTTCTGTTGCCGCTCGACATTGCTGCGTTCGATGAGCTGGCCGCCGACGCCTACGGCACGATTCGGGCCGACTTGGAGGCCAACGGCCTGCCGATCGGCCCGCTCGACACGCTGATTGCGGGCCACGCGTTGAGCATGAACGTGGTCCTCGTCACTCACAATACTCGCGAATTCAAACGAGTGAAGGGCTTGCGCGTCGATGACTGGCTGAAGAAGGGCTAAATCCGCGACGTGCGGCTCGACTCCCGCATCGACAGAAACACGACGAGCGAGATCGCGACGCAGCCGCTCACATACCAATAGAACCAGGGCTCGTGTCCGATCTGTTTGAACCACAGCGCGACGTAACCCACCGTTCCGCCGAAGATCGAAATGGCAATGGCCGAGGGCAGGCCGACGCCGATCGAGCGGATCTCGGCCGGGAACAGCTCGGCTTTCACGATCGCGCCCAGCGCGGTGTATCCGGAGATCACCACCAGCGCGAGCAGAATGAGGAGCGCCGCAGCCACGGGATCGTGCGTCTTCGAGATTTGCATCAGCAGCGGCACATTGCCGAACGTGCCGAGCACGCCGAACGTGATCAGAATCGGCCGCCTCCCGATGCGGTCCGATAGCGCACCGAGCACCGGCTGCAGCAGCACCAAAACGAACAACGTGCTCGCAGAGATCAGCGTCGATTGGGACTTCGTCAGCCCGACGGTGTTGACGAGAAACTGCTGCATGTACGCCGTGTACGTGTAGAACGCGACCGTGCCGCCGATCGTCATGCCGGCGACGATCAACACTTCGCGCGGATGTTTCATCATGAAGCCGACGCCGCCTGCCTCACGCGACTTGCTCTTCGATTTCAAGAACGCCTCGGTCTCGACGAGATTGCGCCGCAGATAGAGCCCGCAGATCGCGCCGAGCGCGCCGATGACGAACGGCACGCGCCAGCCCCACTCCTCGAGCTGATGCGGCGTGAGCAGGAGAAACTGCAGCACGGCGAGGATCGCGGTGGCGATGAGCTGCCCCGAAATCAGCGTCACGTACTGGAAGCTCGAATAGAACCCGCGCCGCCCGGGCGTCGCGACTTCCGACAGATACGTCGCGCTCGTGCCGTACTCGCCGCCGAGACTGAAGCCTTGCAGGATGCGCGCGAACACGAGCCAGAAGGCGGCCCAGTTGCCGATGGTCGCGTACGTGGGCGTCACGGCAATGATCAGCGATCCCGCGCACATCAGCATGATGGAGAACTGCAGCGACGCCTTGCGTCCGAAGCGGTCTGCGTATCGGCCGAGTAACCAGCTCCCGATGGGGCGAATCAGAAATCCTGCCGCGAACACGGCCGCCGTGTTGAGGAGCTGCGCCGTTTGATCGCCGGCCGGAAAGAACGCACGCGCGAAATACAGCGAGAAGGTGGAGTAGACATACCAGTCGTACCACTCGATGAGGTTGCCGATGGAGCCGCCGAAGATGGCCGTGAGCCGGCGGCGCGTGTCTTGTGCCGTCGTGAGTACAGGTCCGGCGCCGCCGGGTAGCGCGCCGGATTCGCCGGATGCCGCGAGGGAGGTGTCGTTCATCGAGCTTGCCCCTGCCGGGCACACGCTCGTCCTCGGCATCGCGGCCGGACTATACCGTCATCGGGCGGCGGTGGTCTCCAACAGGGGGATGCGGTAGCTGACGAGAATTTTGTCGATCTCCGGCTTGTGGCCGCTGATCCATTGATCCAGCGTGCTCTTCCACTCTTTATCCGCGAAACGCACGCCCATCGCCATTTCGTAGTCGAAGCGGATCTCGCGGTCGGGCTTGAAGGGCACGACCGCCCAGCCTTCCGCGCCCTGGTGACGATCCGCGAGGAAGCCGGCGACCGGGCCCCACACGATCGCCACGTCGATCACGCCCTTCGCGAGGTCCCGCTCCACGATGCCGGCCGGATGTTCGTCGGGATCGCCGCTCTGCGGCGCGTACAGCGCCGCGCGGTCGATGAGGCCGTTCTTGAGAAGCCAGTCGGTGGCAGGCGTGCGCGCGAAGATGCCGAAGCGCAGCTTCTGCAGGCGCTCCTTCGGCAGCTTCATGAGATCGTCCGGCGTCTCGAGCTTGCCGAGCTGCGCACGGGCGGGCACGAGCAGCGCGTAGGTCGAATGCATATACGGCTGTGTCGTGGCGGTGAGCTCATAGCCCTTCGGCACGCCGATGATCAGGTCGCACTTGAACTCGCCCGTGCCCTCGGTGCGGCCGTTGAGGGTGTTGCGGACGAAGCCCATGCGTTGCGGGAAGTAGGTGTACGCAACCTTCTTGCCCAGGTCCTTCGCGAGGGCTTCCGCGAGTTTGTTTTCGTAGCCGGCGCCGTTCTTGTCGGACTGGGGCATGTTGTTGGGGTCGGCGCACACGCGCAGGGTCACGCCGGCACGCGCGGCGTTCGGCGCAGTGCCGGATTGCGCAGTACTTGGCGGCGTCGCGCCGTTTTGCGCGTTCGCGACTGCGCTGAGAGCGTATATCGAGAGAAATACGAACGGCGTGGCCTGCGCGCGGCTGCGGATCGGAGCTGCGGCGAATCGCGCCGCAAGCGCGCGGGCGCGGAGCGCGAATCTCGCGCATGCGTTTGCGGCGCGCGTCCACTGCGCGCCCAAGAGATCGCGTGAAACGCCGCGCTTACTTGCCGCCGTCGAGGGCGTAGAGATGTCCCGGCTTGATCTGGCCATCAGCGCGACCTTTCAGATAGGCGTAGAGGCCTTCCCAGTTGTCCACCACCATCTTACTCGCGCTGAATGGAGGCATACCCTTCTCGGGACGTCCGTCGAGAATGGTCTTGTGGAAGTCCTCTTTCGTCAGACGATGCAGCGATACGATGAGCGGCGGACCCACCAGCCCTTCCTGCTCGGCGCCATGACATCGCTCGCACGCGAGCGCACGCCAGGTCTTCCAACCGGCGAGCGTCTTCGGATCGACCTTCGTACCGTCTTTCACTGTGTAGAGTCCGCCGCTCGGGCCACCCGAGGGCTTCGACAACGCGGCGATCTGCTCGTCGCTCGCCACGGACGGTGTCGCCGCGCCTGCAGGAGGCGTCGCAGGCTGCGCGGAGGCCGCCGCGGTTTGAGTGGTCTTCGCTGCAGTCTGTCCGAGAGCGTCGGCGTACGCGGCAGTCACGAAAATCGCGGACGTAACTAGAGCGAGGGTGTTGCGGTATTTCATCGTCTGGGGGTTCTCTCTAAATAAGAGCCTGGTCCTGAAGGGACGGGTGGCTCAGCTGATGGTTCCGACTCGTGGGACCGGCGGA
>Ga0081455_10000755_pt1 | contig 42022 bp, 33 predicted proteins | sample TabmetS3T2R1_FD_70207 | JGI IMG/M metagenome (GOLD analysis project Ga0081455, IMG submission 70207) | Tabebuia heterophylla rhizosphere microbial communities from the University of Puerto Rico - S3T2R1 | ecosystem: Host-associated > Plants > Roots > Rhizosphere ... | reverse complement strand
CGCGAACCAGCCGAAGCTGGAGTTCTCCGCGTTCTTCCCGACCGCGGACTTCTTCGCCACGATGCGCAACAACACCGCGGCCCAGGACCTGGCCAGGCAATTCAACGTGGACAACGACGAGAACGGTCTGGAGCGGTTCATCACCGCCACCAGGCGGCAGAACTACCTGGTCCCGCCGCGGCGGAACAGGGCGTTCCCCCTCATCGAAATCGCCGGCGCCTGACAGTAACCCGCAATACCGTGGCCCCCGGAGCCGTGAAGGCTCCGGGGGCCACGCTATTGAGTGGCCGCCCCACTACGTTGCACGCCATGGGGCGGCCAGCCCGGTGGACTATCCAGGCAACACAGACCCTAAGGCAAAGGCAACGGCGCGAGGAATCCGACGGGATTATCACCATCAACTATGGGCAGGCAGGCGGCTAAAACGGTGGTGGTTCGTCGTCTTCGTTGAACGTGGGTTGAGGTGGTGGGTCGGGTTCGGTGGGTGGTTGGGGCCGGTTGAGGTATTCGTGTTCGGTGGGGCTGGTCCAGATGTGAGTGCCGTCGGGTCGTTTGGTCACGCGCCAGGCGGTGTTGTGCTTCAGCCGGTGGTGATGACGGCACAGCGGTGCGAGGTTGTCGGGGTCGGTGGGTCCGGCGGGGTAGGGGACGCGGTGGTCGAGGTCGCAGCTGGCGGCGGCGCGGTTGCAGCCGGGGAAGATGCAGTAGGGGTCGCGGGCGCGGACGAATTCGGCGAGCGCCGCGGATGGCCGGTAGGTGGTGCGGCCGTGGTCGAGGAGTTCGCCGGACCGCGGGTCGGTGATGAGTCGTTTCCATACGGCGTTGGTGGCGGCCAACTCTCGGGCCTGGGCGGCGGTGATGGTGCCGTAGCCGGCAAGTTCGGCGGACTGCGGTCCGGCGACCCACCACCCGGTCGCCTCCGACCTGCCTTCCCCGCTAGGGGTGAGCGGGGTGGGAACGTACGGCGCCGCTAGCAGCGGATCAGCGGTGGTGTACACAGCACCGGCGGCCAAATGGTGCGCGGCCAGGGGTGAGTCCAACCGGCTGCTGCGGATCGGGATCACCGGCACGACGGGTTCACCGTCGGCCGGGGCGTGCGCGGCAGCCGCCTGCGGGCTGGCATCGGCCAGCACGTTCGCCGGCACAGTCACGTGCACCACGGTGTTGATGGGCCCGGCCGAGCGGCACAACAGCAGGTCGGTGAAGGTGTCCAGCCGCCGCTGGTCCATCGTCCGCTCGTCCCCCGGCGCCGCCGCTTTCGCGAAGGCGTCCAGCCGCAACCTGATCCGGGTCGCATCGGCGGCGTCCAAATACGCACGGAGTTCGGCCATGCCGTCCGGGCAGGGCCAGATCTCCACCCGCCGGTCGCGTTTACGTTCCCGGTGCCGCCCAGCGACACCGTCGGGATCGAACCGTGCCACCGCCCGGTTCGCGATCCGGCGCACCTCGCTGGCGTTACGACCGGCGGCCCGATCCAGCACATATGCCTCCACCTGCGCCGCAACCTCCGCCGGCACCGGTGCGGTGACCTCGGCCAGCACCTGCACCGTCCGCAGATCGACCGTACCCTCACCCAACAACATCGTCGTCGTACCAAGCCGACCACTGGCCTCGGCCAGTTCAAGATGCCGGACCGCCGCGACCCGGGTGATATTCAACGCCACCGCCAACTCATCGGCCGCGAACTCATCATCCGACCGCAAATGCGCGAACCGAGCAACACTCTCCAGTAATTCGGCCTGCGCCACCCGAATCCGCTGCTCAGCAGCGATTACCGCCGCCAACGCCGCCGCATCTTCAGGTATCCCATCCACACAACCTATTATCCGCCGCGCCACCCCACCCAGCAAAAGAATATGCCAACAGGAAATCCCGCCGACCAAAACTAACCCGGCTGGAGCCCCGCCCCCCGGGAGGGCTCTCGGGCTCCCCTCAACCCAACCGCGGACCAAACAGCCCGCGACCCCGCAAAGCAAATATCCGCAACCCGGAGCGCAAACCGGACCCCCACCCACGCCCCCTAAGCGCGCCTTTAACCCCAACCCAACCACCCCTATAACGCAACACAAAAAGAGGTGTACATTCGAGCCGTGGAAGACAGCCGCCGAATCCGGACGATGACCATGGCGATCGCATTGGCCGCCGCCGGACTCCTGGGCTCGATAGGCATCGTGGCGGCCACCTCCAAGCCGCCACAAGGTGCGGATTCCCCCGGCGCGCGGGCAGCTTCGGGGCAATCAACCGGCGGCCCCGCCACGCCGGGCGCGGGGGTCGGCGCGCGCCCGCCAGTGGTGACCGGCGCACTCGGCCCCGCCGGACCAGGACATCCCACGACGGCGATCCCAGCCGCCTCCGCCGCACCAACATCCCCCGCCATACCGGCACAGCCGCCCTTATCGCCGCCACTCGCCCCGCTGGGACTCACCGCGACCCCAGGCAATGGCCAGGCGAGGTTGTGCTGGACGCCCGGTGCCCGCGCCGGCGGATACGTGGTCTACCAGCGGGACGCAACCGCGAACGAGGCCTGGAAGCGCCTACCGTACCCGGTCTCAGGCCCGTGCTGGAGCGCCGGCCTGCTCATCAACCTGCATACGTACCAGTACAAACTCCGCAGCGGAAACCAAGCAGGCGAGAGCGGATTCTCCAACACAGTAAGCGTCCGCCCGGCCGGCCCCAAACCAGCCCCAGCCACCGCCCTCACCGCCACCCCCACCAACGGTGGAGCAAAACTGTGCTGGAAGCCAGGCGCCCAAGCTACCGGGTACTTGATCTACGTCAGGAACGTCACCACCAACTCAGCGTGGACCCAACTCCCGTACCCGGTCCCAGGCCCATGCTGGTCCGACAGCCTGCTGGTCAACGGTAACCAGTACGCCTACAAGCTTCGCTCCGGAAACCCCTGGGGCGAAAGCGGATTCTCCAACACCGCCCTGGTCACCCCACACCCCTGACAGCGCGAATTCTCACAGCAGGTCGGCGGCAGTGCCGGCTGAGCTCTCACGGCGGATCGGTGTCAATGGCAGCGCCAGCCGCGCTTTGGGGCGGGTCGGTGTTGATGGCACTGCCGGCCGCACACTCTCACGGCGGGTCGGCGTTGGTGGCTGTGCCGGCTGTGCTTTGACGGCGGGTCGGTGGCGGTGCCGGTCGTGCTTTCACGGCGGGTCAGCGTTGATGGCCGTGCTCTCACGGCGGGTCAGCATTGGGTGGCTGCGCCGGCCGTGCTTTGATGGCGGTCGGCGTTGGTGGCCGTGCTCTCACGGCGGGTCAGCGTTAATGGCCGTGGCAGCCGCGCTTTCACAGCAGGTCGGCGTTGGTGGCGTGTCGGTGTTGGTGGCGGTGCCGGCCGTGCTCTCACAGCAGGTCAGCATTGGGTGGCTGCGCCGGCTGTGCTTTCGCGGCGGGTCGGTGTTGATGACAGTGCCAGCCGCGTTCTCACAGCAGGTCAGCGTTGATGGCGGCGCCGGCTGCCAATCCAGCGGCCGCTGAGGTGACCAGCTGCGCTTGGATATCGGTCACGTTTCCCGCGACGTACAACCCTGGCACGGCGGTGGCCCCGCCGGCGCCTGATTCGATGTGGGTGCCCACGGTATGCCCGCCCATCTCCACCGGCACGGGCAGCAACCCCAATGGTGCCAGGGCCTCGGCCCGAGCGCGCAGGAAAGGCTGCACGACAACAGCGGCCCGGGCAACAACCTCGCCGCCGCTCAACCGTACCCCCACCGAACCGTCGTCCACAGTGGACAGTCCCACGACTTTGCCTGGCATACAACGGATCCCGCGAGTCTCCTCCACCCCCAGCGAGGCGGTGTGTTCGAACAGCACGACATCATCGCTGAGCTGACTGAACAGCCGCGCCTGGTGGATCGCCATCGGCGAGCTGGCCAGCACCCCGATCGGCTGGTCGCGTACCTCCCACCCGTGGCAGTACGGGCAGTGCAGCACCTGCCGCCCCCACCGCTCCGCCACCCCGGGAACATCGGGCAGCTCATCCACCACCCCCGCGGCGAACAGCACCCGCCGCGCCGCGACCGTACCCCCGCCGTCCAGGATCACCCGGAACCCCAACGCCCCGTCGGCGTGCACCGAAGCGACGTTCCCGGCGACAACCTCCCCGCCGTACCCGGCGAGCTCGGCCCGACCAGCGGCCAGCAGCTCGGCCGGCGGAATCCCGTCCCGCCCGAGGAAATTGTGGATGTGCCCGGCCGGCGCGTTCCGCGGCGAGCCGGCGTCCACCACCAGCACCCCGCGCCGGAACCGGGCCAGCGCCACCGCCCCGGCCAATCCCGCGGCGCCCCCGCCGACCACCACCACGTCGTATGAATCTCGCATGCCGACACTCTGCGACCCGACGAGCCACTTTGACAAACAATGTTGCTAGAATGGCAAACCATGGGGGACGTGGACGCCGTACTGGACGCTGTCGGACCGAGACTGCGCGACCTGCGCCGGGACCGGGGAGGCACCCTGGGCCAGCTCGCCGACGCCACCGGCATCTCGGTCAGCACCCTGTCACGCCTGGAATCCGGGCAGCGCCGGCCCACCCTGGAGCTGCTGCTCCTGATCGCCCGCGCCCACCAGGTCCCGCTGGACGAGCTGATCGGCGCACCGAAGACCAGCGACCCGCGCGTACGCCCGCAGGCGATCCAGCGCCACGGCCGTACGTACCTGCCGCTCACCCGCCGCCCCGGCGGAATGCAGGCGTACAAGATCATCCTGCCGCCGGGCCACCCCGAGCTGGAGCCGGAGCGCCAGGTCCACGAGGGCTACGAATGGCTGTATGTACTGTCCGGGCGCGTGCGCCTCGTGCTGGGGGAGCGCGACCTCACCCTCGCCCCGGGGGAGGCGGCCGAGTTCGAGACGCACGTGCCGCACTGGTTCGGCAACGCGGGTTCGAGCCCGGCGGAGGTGCTGAGCCTGTTCGGCCCGCAGGGCGAGCGGCTGCACGTACGCGCCAAGCCCGCGGAGTAGCGGGGGAGTAGCCAGCGTCGCGGGTGCGTGCTGGCCCTGCCCCTGGGCGGAGCATGTGCGCGCCGGAACCGGGGGGTAGCGTGCTGGCGCTGTCCGCGGGCGGGCGGCTGCATGTACGTGGCGAGACTCCGGAGTAGCCAGGGTGGCTCGCGCTGTCTGTGGGGTGAGCGGCTGTAGCTGTGTGCCGGCCGGCGGACTGGTCGGGGTGGCTGGGGCGTGCTTGCCCTCTGTCTGTGGGGTGAGCGGCTGCGGGTGTGTGCCGGCCGGCGGACTGGTCGGGGTGGCTGGGGCGTGCTTGCCCCCTGTCTGTGGGGTGAGCGGCTGCAGGTGTGCGCCGGCCGGCGGACTGGTCGGGGTGGCTGGGGCGTGCTCGCCCCCTGTCCGTGGGGTGAGCGGCTGTGGGTGTGCGCCGGGCCTGTCGAGTAGCCGGCGTGATTGCCTTCCGCGGGGTGGGCGGTGCGACATGCTGGGGTGATGGGGTTGGTGGGCCGGGGGTTGCGGGGATGAGCGGGGCTGTGCTGCGGGTGGGTGTGGTCGGGGGCGGTGTTGGGGGGTTGTGTCTGGCGCACGGGTTGGTGCGGGCCGGCGTTGACGTGACCGTGTACGAGCGGGACGCCTCGCCGCGGGCGCGCGGGCAGGGTTACCGGCTGCATATCGACGGCACCGGGTCGGCGGCGCTGCGTGAGTGCCTGCCGCCGGCGCTGTACCAGCGGTTCGCCGACTCCTGCTACCGGCCGGCGACCGACTCGCCGCGGATCACGGTGCTGTCCTCGAAACTGCGGGTGCTGAAGGAGATCCCGCTGGTCGCCGACTCCGATGTGCCGACCGGCGCGGTGGATCGGCAGGCGCTGCGGGACATCCTGCGCGACGGGCTCGGGGAGCGGCTGCGGTTCGGCTGGGAGTGCACGGGTTTCGCGGGCGCCGCGCCGGTGCGGGTCGACTTCGCGGGCGGGCGTACGGTCGAGGTCGACGTGCTGGTGGCCGCGGACGGGACGGGTTCGCGGCTCCGCCGGCAGTACCTGCCGGGTGCGGTCGTGCGGGACACCGGCGAGGCCTGCGTGTTCGGGCGTACGCCGCTGGATCGGGTGGATCTGCCGGCCGCGGTGCGGCACGGGTTCGTCGCGGCCGTCGACGTACTGCACTCGCGCGGCATGGCCCTCGGCGCGCTCCCGTCCGCCGGCTACCTCATGTGGGCGCTCACCGCCCGGCGGCGCTCCTTCCGCGCCGACCTCGACGCGCTGCGGCCGGAGGAGCTGACCACCCTGGTACAGCGGATGATCCGGCGCTGGCACCCGGAGCTGCGCGCGCTGGTCGCGGCGGCCGAGCCGGACCGTACGGCGGTTGTGCCGATCAGGATCGCCGAGCCGGTCCCGCCCTGGCCGAGCACGGCGGTGACGCTGCTCGGCGACGCCATCCACGCGATGAGCCCGTCCGGTGGGTCCGGAGCCAACACCGCGCTGCGCGACGCGGCGGTGCTGAGCCGGGAGCTGGCCGCGGGCGGCGGGATCGTCGCGGCCATCGCCCGGTACGAGGCGGAGATGATCCCGTACGGCTTCGCCGCCGTCGCCCGCTCCCGCCGCCGCTCGTAGGCTGGGCCCGCCCGGGGCTCAGCGCAGAGCCTCGGCCAGGCGGCGGGCTGCGTTGGTTGTTGGCTGGTGCGGGTGGGGGTCAGGGTAGGGCCGCGGCCAGGCGGCGGGCGGCTTCGCGGAGGCGGTCGGGGGTGTGCGCCGCGTAGCCGAGTACGAGGCCGGGCGGGCCGGGGTGGTGGCGGTGCCAGGAGAGGGGTTGGACCTGTACGCCCGCGGCGGCGGCGCGGTCGGCGAGGTCGGTGTCGGGGGTGTCGCCGGGCAGGGTGAGCAGCAGGTGCAGGCCGGCGGCGACGCCCTCGGGGTGGGCGGCCGGGAGGTGTTCGGCCAGCGCGGCGAGCAGGGCGTCGCGGCGTTGGCGCTGGCGGGTGCGGACCCGGCGCAGGTGCCGGTCGTACTCGCCGCTGGCCAGCAGGTCGGCCAGGACCAGTTGCGGCAGGGCGGGGCAGCCGAGGTCGCTGGCATGCTTGCCGGCGACCAGGTCGGCGTACAACCCTGGCGGTGGGATGAGCCAGCCGAGCCGCATGCCGGGCGCGAGAGTCTTGGACGTGCTGCCGGTGTACGCGACGTTGCCCGGCGCGGCGGCGTGTACGGCCGGGACCGGCGGCCGGTCGTAGCGGTGCTCGGCGTCGTAGTCGTCTTCGATCACCAGCCCGCCGCCGGCCGCCCACTCGACCAGTTCGCGGCGGCGGCCCGGGCTCAGGACCACGCCGGTCGGGAACTGGTGCGCGGGCGTGACCACGGCGGCGCCGACGCCGCTGGCGGCCAGCGCACGCACGACCAGCCCTTCGCCGTCGACCGGCACCGCGACCGGCGCCAACCCCCAGTGCGCCAGGTCGTCCCGCGCGCCCCGCGACCCCGGATCCTCCACCCCGATCTCCGTGCCGCCGCGCGCCCGCAGCACCTGCGCCAGCAGCGCCAGCGACTGCGCCACCCCGGCCACCACGAGGATCTCCTCCGGATCGGCCCGCACCCCGCGCGTACGCGCCAGCCACCGGGCCAACTGCTCCCGCAGCCGCGGCGTCCCCCGCGGATCCCCGTACCCCAGGTCAGCCCCCGTGGCCCGCCCCAACACCCCCCGCTCGGCCCGCAACCACGCCGCCCGCGGGAACGCCGAGAGATCCGGCACCCCAGGCGAAAGATCAAACTCAATCCCCGCCCCCACCTGCAACGGCAACCGCAGCGCTGAGCCCGCTGTGTTCGCTGACCCGACTGTGCCCGCTGTGCCCGCTGTGCCCACTGAGCCCGCTGAGCCCACTGAGCCGGCTGTGCCCACTGTGCCCACTGTGCCCACTGAGCCCGCTGTGCCCACTGTGCCCACTGAGCCCGCTGTGCCCACTGAGTCCGCTGTGCCCCCTGACCCGGCTGCGCCTGCTGGGCCCGCTGTGTCTGCTGAGCCGAGCTCGACGCCCCGCCAGTCCCCGTCCGCTGTCCCGGCCCGGCCGCCCATTGATCCAGCGCTGCCACTTGCGGCCGCAGCCTCGCCCGCAGGCTCGGTCCCGCCTCGCGGGCCATCCGCGCGTCTCGGCATCCCGGCGGCGTACCCGGGCTCCCTCGTTGGCCCAGCCCCGCGCGCCGGTTCTGGCCCGCCCGGCGTCCCGGCGCCCGGTGCCCCGCCGCCCGCGAGCCCGCCGCCGCCCACCGTCGCAGCCGCCTGCCCTGCCGCGCTCGCCTGCCCTGCCGCGCTCGCCTGCCCTGCCGCGCTCGCCTGCCCTGCCGCGCTCGCCTGCCCTGCCGCGCTCGCCTGCCCCGCCGCGCTCGCCGACCCGGCTCTGCCCGCCTGCCCGGCTTTGCCCGCCTGCCCGGCTTTGCCCGCCTGCCCTGCCGCGCCCATCTGCGCCGCGGCGCCTGCCGCTACCCGGCTGCCAGCGCCTCGGTGGGTGGTGATGAGGCCTTCGTCGGTGAGGCGTTGGTAGGCCTCGACGACGACGCCTCGGGCCACGCCGATGTCGGCGGCGAGGACGCGGGTGGCGGGGAGGGTGGTGCCGGGTGGGAGGTCGCCGCGGTGGATGGCGTCGCGGAGGGCGGCGGTCAGCCAGGTGGTGATGCCCTTGGGTGGGGCGGCGGCCACGTTGAGCTGGAGGAAGTCCGAGCCGGTAATTGGTCCACCATTTCGTCGCGGATGTGGTCCTTCAAGTGGACCACACCAGGAACCACGATCACGGATCGTGACGACAACTCTTGACGTACGGCCCGCGGCTCCGACCGTGCCGGCGGGTCTGGCGATGGTGGCGGGCGCGGCCGGCATGGTCTTCGTCGGCGGCAGCACGGCGGTCTCCGGCGGACTGTCCGCCGCGCCCGTCGCGACCGCCCAGGCCATCCGGTACGCCGTGGCCTGCGCGATCCTGCTCGCCCTGACCCGCGCCGCCGGCCACCGCGTGGTCGCACCCCGCGGCGCCGACTGGCTGTGGCTGCTCGGCGTCACCGCGACCGGCCTGATCCTGTTCAACATCGCGCTGGTACGAGGTTCACGCCACGCCGAGCCGGCCGTACTGGGCGTCGCCGTGGCCTCCGTCCCCATCCTGCTCGCCGCCCTCGGCCCCATCCTGACCCGGGACCGCCCGCGCGCCCGCATCCTGCTGGCCGCCGCGGTGGTAACCGCGGGCGCCGCCCTGGTCCAGGGCCTGGGCCGCTGCGACGCCACCGGCCTGGCGTGGGCAGTGACAGTACTGTGCTGCGAGGCCGGCTTCACCCTCCTCGCGGTCCCGGTCCTCGGCCGCCACGGCCCGTGGGGCGTCTCGGTCCACACCACCTGGCTCGCCGCCGCCACCTTCGTCGCGATCGCCCTGGCCACCGACGGCCCGCGCGCCGCCACCGGCCTCACCGCCAAGGAAATCCTCGCCACCGCCTACCTGGCCTTCGGCGTCACCGCGATCGCCTTCGTCCTCTGGTACGGCTGCGTGGCCCGCATCGGCCCCGGCCGGGCCGGCCTGCTCACCGGCGTCGCCCCGGTCTCCGCGGCCCTGTCCGGCGTTGCCGTGGGTAACCCCGCCCCGCGCCCCCTGGTCTGGCTCGGCATCGCCGCGGTCGCCGCCGGCCTCGCCCTGGGCCTGACGGGTTCCCGTTCCCCTTAGGGTGGGTTTTCCGGGAGGGAGGCCGGTAGGGATGGTGACCGGGGAGGACGTGCGCAGGCTGGCGCGGACGCTGCCGCGCACCGAGGAGGCGCTGGTGCGGGACCGGCCCAAGTTCCGGGTCCGCGGGATCGTGTACGTGGCGCTGTCGCCGGACGAGACGGTGATGGGCTTCGGCTACCCGAAGGAGGAGCGGGCCGCGCTGGTCGCCGCGGAGCCGGCCAAGTTCCAGCTGCCCACCCCCTCTGACATGCGGTTCAACTGGGTGCACTGCCAGCTGGGGGAGATCGACCAGGACGAGATGGTCGAGCTGGTGGTGGACGCCTGGTGCATGGTGGTGCCCAAGTTCCTGGCCCGGGAGTACCTGGCCGCGCGCGGCCGCTGACCAGCCGCCCGGCGGGCCCCCGGCCGGGCCACGGCGGCCGCCGCATTGTCAAGGCGTACGAGCCTGTATTTGTTGCGGTCTTTGCACACCTCTGATGTGATCCAGAGGAATCCCTGAAAAAACCCGGTGCACTGGTGGCTATTGTCCGCGAAGCATCTATGATGTTGCGCTTGTAACCACAAAGCCCTCGGGGGGATTTGTCATGTCCGCAGTTAGGAGAATGCGATCTCGGCGCCCTGCCGAATCGCGCTCGATGGTCACTACCCGTACCCGACACGACCCGGCCGCAGCCATTCGGCCTATTGTCGCAGCCGCCATTCGGCGTGCAAATACCGGAGCTGGGTTCTCCGGCTGTACGGCCCGCAACACAACCAATCCGCCCCCGCGCCGCGGCCTCAACCCGGGCGGCACCAACCGCCGCCCGGGCTAGCCAGAAGCGGCAGTACGGTCCGGGCGGAGGAGTGGGGTCAGTTTGGCCCGCACCTCGTCGGCATCGGGGTGGCTGAGCTCATCCAGGATGGCCAGCGCCCGCTGCCAGACCCGCCGCGCCGCGTCGGTGTTGCTGGCCGCCCGGTGCGTGTCACCCAGATGGGTGAGCGTCTCGGCCTGCCGGCGGTACTCCCCGGACTTGCGGTGCAGCGCCAGCGCCCGCTCGTAGCAGCGCAGCGCCTGTGAGTGGTCGCCCAGGTGGTGGTGGGCGTACCCGATGGTGTCCAGGGTGTCGGCCTCGCCGAAGCTGTCGCCGATCTGCTCCTGCACCGCCAGCGCCTGCCCGCAGTACGCCAGCGCCTGCTGGTAGTCGCCGAGCTGCGCGTGGCACCACCCGGCGGCGTTCAGCGCGGCCGCCTGCCCGGCCCGGTGCCCGGCCGCCTCGTACAGCTCCAGCGCCCGCTGGGTGTGCGGCAGCGCCTCGGTGTGCCGGCCCTGCCGCTCCCACAGCGCCGCCAGGTAGTGGTGGCTGTGCGCCTGCCCGGTCGCGTCGGCGAGCTGTTCGTACAGGTCGAGGGCGTGTTCCAGGTGCGAGCGCGCGTCGGCCAGCCGGCCGGTCTCGGTGTACACCCGGGCCAGCAGCCGGTGCGCGTCCGCCTCGGCGTGCCGGTTGCCGAGCCGGGTCGCGGCGGCGAGCGCGGCGTGCTGGCAGGCGGCCGAGTCGTGCCAGTGCCCGCGCCCGTCCAGGAAGTTGACCATGCTCCGGGACAGCTGCCAGGCGTGCGCGTCGTACCCGGTGCCGGCGGCCAGCTCGACCGCGGCGACCAGCACCGCGCGCTCGGTGGTGAACCAGCCCAGCGCCTGCCCGCTGTCGCCCATGGCCTGCGGCACCACACCAGGCTGGGCCGGGGTCAGGTCGAGCGGATCGCGGTACGGGTAGAGCACCGACGCCGCCGCGTACGCGGTGTGTACGTAGTGGTCGAGTACCCGCTGCGCCGCGGCGTGCCGTTCCTGCTGCGTCTCCAGCCGCATCGCCTGCTCGGCCGCGTACGCCCGGAGCAGGTCGTGGAAGGCGTACCGGCCCGGGCTCAGCTCGCTGAGCAGGTGTGCCCTGGTCAGCTCGGTGAGCGAGCGGCGTACCCGCGCCAGCGGCAGCCCGGCCTGGCTGGCCGCGGCCGGCGCCGCGAAGTCTGGGCCGGGGTGCAGCCCGAGCAGCCGGAACAGCCGGGCCGCGGCCGGGCTGAGCGCCTGGTAGGACCAGGAGAAGACGGCGCGTACGTCGCTGGCCGGGTCGCCGCCGTCCAGCGCGTCCAGTGCCCCGGCGGCATCGCCCAGCTCGTCGGCCACGCTGGCCAGCGGGAAGTCGGGGTGGGTGGCCGCGCCGGCGGCGACCACGGCCAGCGCCAGCGGCAGCCGGGCGCACCGGCCGATGATCTGCTGCACCGCGCCCAGTTCGGCCGCGACCCGGTCCGCGCCGAGCCGCCGGCTGAGCAGCTGGTGCGCCTCCACGCTGGTCAGCAGCCCGAGTACAAGCGGGTGCGCGCCCTCGTTGGCGACCAGCGAGCCGAGCGTGTCGCGGCTGGTGACCAGCACCCGGCAGCCGGCCGCGCCCGGCAGCAGCGGCCGGACCTGGTCGGCGGCGGAGGCGTTGTCGAGCACGACCAGCAGGCGCCGGCCGGCCAGCAGCGTCCGGTACGCCGCCGCGCGCTCGTCCACGGTGAGCGGGATCTCGGCGGCCGGGACCCGCAGCGCGCGCAGGAACCCGGCCAGCGCCTCGCCCGGCTCGACCGGCTGCCCCGGGTCGTACCCGCGCAGGTTCACATACAGCTGGCCGTCCGGGAACTCGCCGCTCACCCGGTGTGCCCAGTGCACCGCGAGCGCGGTCTTGCCGACCCCGGCGGTGCCGGAGACGACCACGATGGGGCTCTGCTCGTACTGGCCGGTCAGGACCTCGTCGAGTACGCCCAGCTCGGCGCGCCGGCCGGTGAAGGCGGGCACCGCGGCCGGCAGCTGCGCTGGTACGGCTGGCTGTGGCGGTGCTGGCGGCGGCGCGTGCCGGTCGGGGTGGTCGGCGGTCTGTTCGGCGTCGGCCTGCTGGCGTATGGGCTGGCGTACGGGCGCGCGTACCGGCGTGCGGCCGGCCGGGCGTACCGGTTGCTGCCCCTGGCCGGCTGGCTCCTGGTCGCCGCGCAGGATCGCCTGGTGTACCGCGACCAGCTTCGGCCCGGGGTCGGCGCCCAGCTCCTCGGCCAGCCGGCGGCGGAAGGCGACGTAGAACCCGAGCGCGTCGGCCCGCCGCCCGTTGCGGTAGCGGGCGACCATGAGCTGGGCGGCCAGCCGTTCGTCCAGCGGCTCGGCGGCGGCCAGCTCCTCCAGCCGGGGCAGCACGGCCACGTGCCGGCCGCAGCGGATCTCCAGGTCGTTGTGGTCGAGGGTGGCCGCGAACCGCTCCCGCTCCAGGACCGTACGCAGCTGCTCCAGCCACGGCCCGCCCAGGTCGCCGAACGCGCGCCCGCGCCAGCTGCCGAGCGCCTGTCCCAGCAGCTCACGGGCGGTGTCGTCGTTGCCGGCCACGGCCGCGGCGGCGACCAGCCGGCGGAACCGGTGCAGGTCGACGTTCTCCGGGTCGGTGTCGATCCGGTACCCGCCGCGCTGGCGCACCACCCGTACGGCCGGCGCCAGGACGCGGCGCAGCCGCGACACGTACCCGTAGACGAGGTCGGCTCCGGTGGCCGGCGCGCGGTGCTCCCAGATCTTGTCCACCAGGTCGCTGACCGGCATCGGCGCGTCGAGCTTGGACAGCAGCACCGCCAGCACCGCTCGCTGCCGCGGCGGCCCGAGCTCCAGCGCCCGGCCGTCCACCCACACCTCGACTGGTCCGAGCAGCCCGCATTCCAGTCGTGACACGGCACCCCCGGACGTCATTGCCCGACGTTGTCAATAGGCTGCACGATTGGCGCGCAGATGCGAATACCCGCAGTGCCGCTGTGCACCATTGTGCAAACTCGCATGGCATCGTACGACGCGCCAGCCCGATACAGGCAATAGCCGATCTTCGACCAGGTACCGAACCAGGTAATACCCAGGTTTTATCCAGACCCGCTGACTTGACTGGTCTCCCGACCGCAAGATCACCCGGCTGAGCTGTGCCTCCGCCGTGATCGACCGAAAGGGGACCGGCCGTGTCGACAGGCACGCTCTCCACCGCTGGCCACCGCACCGGTGGGCCCGGCGCGCAGCAGGTACCTGCCGGACCGCCACCGACAGCATGGCAGCTACCTGCCACCCCACGGGTGAGAACACACCCCATCACCCAACTGGACGCCGAGGACTCCCTCGCCGAGCGCCTCCCTGCCGGACCGCGGGTGCGGACCAGCGCGGACACCACCGAGGACTCGCTCGGCAGGCACCTCCCGGCCGGACCGCGGGTGCGGACCAGCGCAGACAGCGCCCAGGAATCGCTCGCCGGGCTGCTGGACCGGGCCATCGGCCGCGACTGGGTGGCCTGGAACGAGCTCATGCGCCGGTACGGCCGGCTGCTGCTGCACACCGCCCGCGGCATGGGCCTGAACGACAGCGACGCGGCCGACGTCGCCCAGCTCACCTGGCTTCGGCTGTGGGAGCACGGCCACCAGATCCGCGATCCCGAACGGCTGCCCGCCTGGCTGGTCGCCACCGCCCGGCGCGAGGGCCTGCGGGTCGCGCTGAGCGGCAAGCGGTACGTCCTGTGCGCGGACCCGACCGCCGAGCACAGCGAGGGCGCGCGCGGCGCGGTCACCGACGTGTACCCGGTCGACGGCGAGTACGAGCCGTTCCTGGAGGAGGCGCTGGCCAAGCTGCCGGCCGGCTACCAGCGGCTGATCCGGCTGCTGATGTCCGACAGCTGCCCGAGCTACACCGAGGTGGCCAGGCGGCTGGACCTGCCCATCGGCTCCATCGGCCCGATGCGGATGCGCGCCCTCCACATGCTCCGGACCACCACCCTCACCACCAAGGAGACTGCTCGATGAACCGCGAGGTCGAACTGCTCGCCGTCGGCGGCGGCCCGTCCAACCTCGGCCTGGCGGTCGCCCTGGAGGAGCTGGCACCGGACCTGGCCGAGCGCACGCTGGTGATCGAGCGGTCGGCGAGCATCGAGTGGCAGCAGGGCATGCTGCTGCCCTGGGCAACCAGCCAGGTCTCGTTCCTCAAGGATCTGGTCACCCAGCGTGACCCCCGCAGCCGGTTCTCCTTCCTGAACCACCTGCACGCCACCGGGCGGCTGGACGCCTTCGTCAACAACGGCACCTTCACGCCGTACCGGCTGGAGATCTCCGAGTACCTGCGCTGGGTGGCCGGCTCGCTGACCCGCGTCCGGTACGAGCTGGGCCGCGAGTGCGCCTCGATCGAACCGACCCGCGACTCCGGCGGGCGGCTGGCCGGCTGGCTGACCCGACTGTCCGACGGTACGACGATCACCAGCCGGTACGTGGTGATCGGGGTGGGCCGCGACCCGAACATCCCGGCGGCGCTGGCCGGCATCTCGCCGGCGAAGATCATCCACAGCACCAGCTACCGGCAGCGGGTGGACCTGCTGGCCAAGGACCGCCCGTACGAGGTGGCCGTGGTGGGCAGTTCGCAGAGCGCCGCGGAGATGGCGCGGGCGCTGCGCGAGGACCTGCCCGGCAGCGACCTGGCCTGGGTGATGCGCTCGATCGGGCTGCGGGCCGACGAGTCCACCAAGTTCACCAACGAGATGTACTACCCCTCGTTCACCGACGAGTTCTTCGCGGCCCGGCCGCAGGCGCGCGAGCAGATCCTGCGGGAGATGTACCGCACGAACTACTCCTGCGTGACCCCGTCCATGCTGGAGCACCTGTACACCGACCGGTACCTGGACAAGCTCGGCAAGCGGGACGACCGCCGGTTCGTGACCATGGTCGACATCGTCGGCGCCCGCGAGGAGGGCGACCGGGTCGTGCTGGAGCTGTCCGACCGTCGTACGGGCGCGGTGACAGAACTGGTCCGCGACTACGTCTTCCTCGGCACCGGCTTCGACCCGCGCCCGCCCTGGCTGATCCGCGGCCTGGCCGACCGGCTGGGCCTGGGCGAGCGCGTCGACGTCACCCGGGCGTACCGGCTGGTGCTGCCGCCCTCGGAGGAGGGGGCCGAGGCGGCCTGTTACCTCCAGGGGGTGAACGAGGCGACGCACGGGATCGCGGACTCCCTGCTCAGCGTGCTCGCCTGCCGGGCCGCCGAGATCACCCGCGACATCCTGGCACGCCGCGCCGTATCACCAGCCGCGTCCGGTTCCCTCTAACGGTCGCAAACCCTTACCACGCCGAGCGTTTCGGAGCCGCGGTGGACACCCTGGAACTGGACCGGACACTGGCCGCGGGTGCGCGCGACCGCACCCTGGATCGGCTGCGGGCGGCGCTGCCACCGGCCAACTTCGCCGCCGCGCTGCGCTGCGCGGGCCGGCTGCTGGGCGACCTGCCCGACCCCGCCCTGCCCGGCAACGTGGTGATGGTCGCCTTCGGCGGCGGCAAGGACAGCGCGTACACCGTGACGTTCGTGCGGACCGTGCAGCTGATCCTGCATCGCCTGCACGGCAGCACTTTCCGGTTGCGGGTCGTGACGATGCGGCACGCCGGCATGCCCCCGGCGGTGATGGCCAACATCGACCGGGTGTACGCGGCGCTGGACCTGCACGCCGACCCCGACTGCGAGCTGCTGGTGGTCGACGGCGACGAGGTACGCCCGTTCGCGGTCGACCTACCGCTGCCGCCCGCGGTGGCCGCGGCGAACCGGCTGGACATCCTGATGTCCGGGCACCGCACCGGCGCCGACGGCCGGCCCACCTTCTGCAACGCCTGCAACTTCAGCGTCGCCAACGCCTTCGGCCTGGCCGCCTCTTTCGGTGGCGGGGCGGACCTGATCATCACCGGCGACTCGGCGAACGAGCAGCGGCAGTACTCGATGTGGATCGGCCGGCTGTCCCGGACGCTCTCGCCGGGCGCGCAACCGCGGCAGGCCAGCCACATCGGCCGCGTACTGTCTCAGGTGGACAGGATCGGCCAGCGCTACTTCGCCGACATCCACGGCGAGTCCGAGACCGGCACGCTGGCCGCGCGGCGGGTCAACTCCTCGATCCCGGAGCGGACCCGGTTCTTCTCCATCTACGCCGACACCGCGTACGAGGCCGGCGACCACCTGGAGCTGCTGACCGGCTTCCTCGGCTTCGAGTTCGACGACATCGCCTTCAGCTTCACCGAATCCGACTGCGGCAACCCGGCGCTGATGGCCCACCTGCGGGCGCTGAAGGTCGAGTACGTCTACGGCCGCAACTACGCCGAGGGCTTGGCCGAGTACGTCTCCTTCGCGCTGGACCTCATGCGGCGCAAGGAGATCCCGGAACAGCTGATCGCGCTGATGGCCGAGCGGTACGCCGACCCGGACCGGATGCGCAAGGTGGCCGCCGCCTACGCCTGGGACACCTTCGAGTTCACCCAGGAGAACCTGGTGTGCATGGCGTACGCGCCGTTCGTGAACGCTGGCGCCAACCTGGAGGTGTACCTGGACCGCGAGCAGCCGGGCCTGCCGGCGCGGTCGGCGCACGAGGTGCTGGCCGGCTACGACGAGCCGTTCGTGACCTACGAGCTGGAGCGGATGGCCGGCATGCCGCTGGAACGCCTGCGGATCCTGTACGGACGCTCGGGCACCGAGGTCATCGACGCCGTGCTGGCCGACGACCCGCACAAGGCGGTCATCGACACGCGCCACAGCCCGGACGGTCCCGCCACCCTCGAACAGATCTCGGGAAGGTAGTCATGGGAGTAGAGGTCACCCGCCTGCAGCGCGGCAACCTGGTGCACGAGTACGGCTGCGACACCCAGCGGCTGTTCCCGTGGCCGGTGCTGAACGCCCCGTTCGAGGCGTCCTGGGCGACGGTCCGCGCCGGCACGCACTCGGTCCTGCATTCCCACCACGAGCGGGAGATCTTCATCGCCATCCGCGGCGAGGTGCAGGTCGAGTGCGGCGGCCAGACCGCGCCGTTCCGCTCCGGCGACGTCGCCTACTTCACCCCGGGCGAGGAGCACCGGGTGCTGAACGACAGCACCGAGGACTTCGAGTTCTACAGCGTCTGGTGGGACCCGGACATGGCTGTGTCTTTCCTTGCTACGCAAGGGGTCACGGCGTGAACCGGCCGGATCCGTCGAGCGACGAGCGCCCGGTCCTGGTACTGGGGCCGAATCCCACGCCCAACGGCGGCATGCACCTCGGTCACATTGCCGGGCCGTACCTGGCCGGCGACGTGTACGCCCGCTACCAGCGGCTGCTCGGGCGCAAGGTCGTCTTCAGCACCGGCACCGACGACTCGCAGACGTACGTGATCGCGACCGCGGCGCGCGCCGGGATCGACCCGCACCAGCTGTGCGCGGAGTCCACTGTGCTCATTCACGACGCGCTGCGGGCGATCGGCATCTCCTTCGACGGGTTCGGCCCGTTCGACCAGGCGTACCAGGACAGCGTCCTGACCTTCTTCTCCGAGCTGCACGCGGCCGGCAAGTTCCGCCTCAAGACGGTGAAGCTGCCGTACCTGGAGCGGACCGGCGAGTACGTGGTGGAGGGGCTGATCGAGGGCGAGTGCCCGACCTGCCTGGCCAGCAGCCGGGGCGGGCTGTGCGAGACCTGCTGCCACCCCAACAACTTCGACGAGATGGTCGTCCACTCCACCATAGACAAGTCGGAGCTGCCGACGATCCGCGAGGCGACCATCATGGTCTTCCCGCTGGAGGAGTACCGGGAGGAGCTGACCGCCTACCACGAGGCGTGGGCGCCGTACTGGCGGCCGCACCTGACCCAGATGGTGCGCGAGATCCTGGCCAAACCGCTGCCGGACATGCCGATCACCTTCCCGATCTCCTGGGGCATGAAGGCGCCGTTCCCGGAGACCCAGGGCCAGGTGCTGAACGCCTGGCTGGAGCTGATGCCGGCCGGCATGTACACCACGGCGTACGCGGCGCGGCAGCTCGGCTGGGACGCCCGGCCCGGCGAGCTGTTCGAGCGCGGTACCGGCATGCGGATGGTGCACTTCCTCGGCTTCGACAACGCGTTCTTCTTCACTATCCCGCACATCGCGCTGCTGATGGCCCACGGGGACCGGTACATCCGGCCCGAGTGGATCATCAACAACGAGTTCTACGAGCTGGAGAGCGAGAAGTTCTCCACCAGCAAGGGGCATGTGGTCTCCGTGCAGGACCTGCTGGCGCAGGTGCCGCGGGACGTGGCGCGGCTGTACCTCGCGCTGACCGCGCCGGAGTACCAGCGGACCACGTTCAGCCGCGCCGGGCTGGACAAGGTCGCCGACAACCAGCTGGTCGGCCCGTGGAACCGGATCGCCGGCATCCTCGGCAAGGCGGTCGCCAACGCCGACAGCGGTACGCCGCTGCCGGTGCCGGCCGCGGCGCGGGACCGGGTCCGGGCCATGGTCGAGCGCTTCGGCGTCACCTTCGAGATGCCCGGCTACAGCCTGACCCGCTCGGCGCAGACCGTGCTGGTGCAGATCGACCGGCTCGCCGGGCACGCCGCGGCGCTGGACGGGACAACCTTCGACGCCGACCCGGAGGCGTGGGGCGGCCTGTTCCTGGAGGTGCGGGCGCTGCTGGCCGCGGTCTCGCCGATCCTGATCGACCTGGGCGAGGCGGCCAAGCGGGCCGGCGGCTACGACGGTCCGCTGCGCCCGGACGCCTTCGACGTCACCGAGGTCAAGCCGTTCGCCCCGCCCACCATGCCGGCTGAAACTGTGCCAACCGGGCCTGCGGCCGGCACCCCGGGCTCGCGGTAGACGATGCCCGGCGACGCGGTGCGCGGTGGCGCGATGTCCGGCGACGCCGCAGGCGCGGCCCCGCCGCCCGGCGAGGCAGGGAGCGTGGCCATCGTCGGGGGCGGGGTGATCGGGTTGCTCACCGCGGTCGAGTGCGCCCGCGCCGGCGCGCGGGTGACCCTGGTGGACCGCGGCGAGATCCCCTCGCCGCGGGCCACCTCCTACGACCGGCACCGGGTCGTCAGGGCCCTACACAGAGGCTCTGCGGCCCTCACCCAGGCCGCCGCCAACGCCGGAGCCGCGTGGCAGCAGGCTGTTCCGGGCGCCTGGCACGGCACCGGCGCGCTCACCGCGGTGCCTGCCGGCGAAGCGCAGTCCACAGTGGACTGGCTCGCCTTGCTGGGCGTACGGGCTGAAACCGTCGGCTCTGCGGAGTTGGCAGCCCGGTGGCCGACGGTGCGCTTCCCGGCCGGCCTCGCCGGCGTGTACGAACCAGCCGCGGGCACCGTGCTCGCCGACCGGGCGCTCGGCACCCTGGCGAACTGGCTGCGCCGGCAGCCGAACGTCGAGCTGCACCCGCAGCGCCGAGCCGTGGCCGTGTCCAGCGGGAAGGTTGAATTCGTAGCTGGCAGCGCGCTTTCCGCGGACAGCGTCATCGTGGCAGCCGGGCCGTGGTCGCGGGAACTGGTGCCAGCCGAGGACCTCACCCTCTACCGGCAGAGCATGCTGGCCTACGACCCGGGTGCGGCCCGGTCGGCCTGGGCCGGCGTGCCGGCAATACCCCGGCTGGGTACCCCCGAGGGAGCCTGGCTGATGCCACCGGTAGCCGGCCGGCCGGTACGCCTGAGCGCGGCGAGCGCGTGCCGGCCGGTCGCGGAACTGGCCGGCCGCGAAACCCCGGCGCGCTGGCGGGCGCACCTCACAGCCCTGTTCGCCGACCTCCTGGCCGGTTTTGACAACACAGCCGTGCTGGGCGCGAAGGACGCCTACTACCTGTCCGCGGCCGGGCCGGACGGCGGCCCGCTGCTGGCCGACCTCGGCGCCGGCTGCTGGGCGTACGCCGCGTGCGGCGGGATGTCGTTCAAGTTCGCCCCGGCCATCGCCGCCGCGCTGGCCGACCGCGCGCTGGGCCGCACGCCGCGCCCGACCGGCATCGACCCGATCGACCGCCCGAGGGAGGGATCCCGGTGAAACTGCTGGGGCTGGAAGCCGTCCAGAACGCCACCTACTACCTGTCCCGCTACCGCCAGATCGAGGACTTCGGCGCCGACCTGTACGTCCTCAACGGCCTGGGAGACAGCGATTTCTGGCCTGCGGAGCGGTACCGCGTGGCCGGCTCCAAGCATATCGACGACCTGATCGCCGCGGCCAAGTCCTGGCACGCCGAGGAGCAGTTCGACGGCGTCCTCACCTTCTCCGAGTCCGGCGTGGTCGCGGTCGCGATCGTCGCCGAGGCGCTGGGCCTGCCCAGCATCGGCATCGAGGCCGCCCGCCGCAGCCGCAACAAACTGCTGATGCGCCAGGCACACGAGCGCGCCGGCGTGCCCCGCCCGCACTTCCGCATGGTCCCCGACCTGGACACCGCGCTGGCCACCGCGGCGGAGTTCGGCTACCCGGTGATCCTCAAGCCCACCCTCGGCGCGGCCAGCAACTTCGTCTTCCGGCTCGACGACGCCGACGCGGTCCGCGAGCGCTTCCCGCAGGCGCAGGCCGGCATCGCGAACATGGGCTGGTTCACCATGGAGCCGGACGGCGTCGACCTCGGCCCGGCCGGCCTGCTGATGGAATCGTTCCTGGAGGGCCCCGAATACCTGACCGAGTCGCTGGCCTGGGACGGCGAGGTCTACCTCGGGTCCATTGTGGACAGGGTCACCGTCGAGGGCGACACCTTCGACGACGACGTGCACCGCGCGCCCACCGCGCTGAGCGGGGAGCAGATCGCGGCGGTCCACGACGTGATCAGCCGGGCCGCAGCCGCGCAGGGCATCCGGCGCAGCGTCATGCACGCCGAGGTGCGGTTCCACAATGGACAGCCGCACATGCTGGAGATCGCGGTACGCCCGGGCGGCGGCGGGCTGGACTACTTCGCCCGCCTGTCCGCCGGTTACTCACCCATCGAGGCCGTGATGGACGTGGCCAGAGGCGTCAAGCCGAACGTGCGCCACTACACCCCCACCGGGGTACACACGGCCGGCACGTGCCTGATCAGCGGGCCGGGTCGCATCGAGGCGATCCAGGTGCCCACCGAGGTATCGGACGACGACCGGGTCTTCTTCTTCAAGATCACCGCCAAGCCGGGCGACCTGATCCGGCGCCCGCCGCACGGCAACAACATCCTCGGATTCCTCTGCACCACCGGCAGGTCCTTCGACGAGGCGATGGCCACGGCCTACGAGCTGGCCGGCCGGATCGACGTACGGCTGACCGACCCCGACGAGAGGCAAGCGACATGAAACGCGGTGGTATCGCCAGGTGGGCATGCAACCCCGGCTTCCCGCCCTCGACGATCTTCCCGTTCACCCCGCCGGAGCGGATCGGCATCCGCAACCTGTTCGAGTTCCAGATGCTGATGTTCCGCCCGCTCTACTGGCTCGGCAAGGACGGCACGCCCGACGTCGACTACGACCTCAGTCTGGCCGAGCCGCCGGAGTGGGACGCGGACGGGCGTACCGTCACCGTCACGCTCAAGCCCTGGCAGTGGTCCAACGGCGAGCCGATCTGCGCCGACAACGTGATGTTCTGGGTGAACATGCTGAAGGCGAAGGGCCCGCGCAACGGCAACTACGCGCCCGGCTACTTCCCCGACAACCTCACCTCGTACCAGAAGGTCGCCGACAACCAGGTCTGTTTTACCTTTGACAAGAGCTATTCCAGGACCTGGATCCTGATGAACCAGCTCACCATGATCACCCCGATGCCGCGCGCCTGGGACCGCACCGCGGACGGGCCCGCCAACGCCTCGGAGAACCTCGAGGACATCGAGGCCGTCTACGACTACCTGGTCAGCGAGAACGGCCGGTGGACCGTCGAGGACAACACGATCCGGACCAGGTGGCCCGACAGTCCGGTGTGGAGTGTCGTGAGTGGACCGTGGCGGCTGAAGTCGTTCGGCCTGGACGGCGAGGCGGTCTTCGTCCCCAACGAGAACTACTCCGGGCCGAACAAACCGTACCTGGATGAGTTCCGGCAGGTGCCGATCGAGACCGACGACGACATGCTGGCGCTGCTGAAGGAGGGCCCGGAGGCGATCCAGGTCGGCTACCTGCCGTACGGGATGGAGTCGACCGCGGCCGGCGACCCGTTCGCGCCGCAGTTCCGGCTGGTGCCGCAGGACATCTTCTGCACCCGGTACCTGCCGTTCAACTTCGAGAACGACGGCCAGCCCGGGAAGGTCTTCCGGCAGACCTACTTCCGGCAGGCGCTCCAGTACTGCCTGGACCAGGACACCGCGATCCGCGACATCTTCCACGGGTACGCCTACCGCAACAACGGTCCGGTGCCGAGCGCCCCGGTGACCGAACTGCTGTCCCCGAAACAGCGGGAGATGGGCAGTACGTTCGACCTGGAGCGGGCCCGCACCCTGCTGGCCGAGCACGGCTGGGACACCAGCGTCACTCCGGCGGTGTGCGTACGCCCGGGCACCGGGCCGGGCTGCGCCGGCGAGGGCATCGAGGCGGGCACCACGCTCTCGTTCAGCCTGCGGTACGTGGAGGGCAAGGCGGCGCTGACCCAGCTGATGGAGCTGCTGCGGGACGACGCCGCGAAGGTCGGCATCGAGCTGCGGCTGGAGCCGGTGTACGGGTCGGTGATGGTGGGCGAGGACCACACGCCGAACCAGCCCGGCTGGCGCCGCTGGGAGCTGAACTGCTGGAACGGCGGGTGGGCCTACTACGGCCTGCCGACCGGTGAGATGCAGTTCAAGACCGGCGCGGTGAGCAGCTTCGGGCACTACAGCGACGCGACCGCGGACGAGCTGATCGAGCGTACGGTCAGCGACGACGACCTGCAGGGCATCTACGACTACCAGGACTACCTGGCCGAGCACGTCCCGGTGGTGTGGACCCCGGAGTTCCCGAACCGGCTGTTCGAGGTGGCGAAGAACCTGCGCGGGATCGAGCCGGTCAATCCCTACGGCACCATCAACCCGGAAAACTGGTACTACACCGATGAGTGAGCGGCGCTATCTGATGTGCCCGCCGACCTACTTCGACGTCGTCTACTCGATCAACCCGTGGATGGACCCCGGCAAGCCGGTCGACGCCGAGCTGGCAATGCTGCAATGGCAGCGGATCCGCGACACCTACCGCGAGCTGGGCCACCAGGTCGAGCTGATCGACCCGCTGCCCGGCATGCCGGACATGGTGTTCGCGGCGAACGGGGCGACCGTGGTGGACGGTCGGGTCGTGGTCGCCCGTTTCCGGTACGCCGAACGCGAACCCGAGTCCGCGGCGTACCTGGACTGGTTCGCCGCCCGCGGCTGGCAGGTACAGCAGGCGCCGTACCCGAACGAGGGCGAGGGCGACCACCTGCTGGTCGGCGGCCTGCTGCTGGCCGGGTCCGGCTTCCGCAGCGATGTCCGCTCGCAGGCGCACAGCGCGGCGTTCCTGGACCGCCCGATCATCGGCCTGGAGCTGGTCGACGACCGCTACTACCACCTGGACACCGCCCTGTCGGTCCTCGGCCCGCAGCTGGTCATGTACTACCCGGCCGCGTTCTCCCCGTACAGCAGGGCGGTGCTGCGCGAGCTGTTCCCGGACGCGCTGCTGGCCACCGAGGAGGACGCCGAATCCTTCGGCCTGAACGCCGTTTCCGACGGGCGCCACGTCATCATGCCGGTCGGCGCCGACCACCTGGTGGCGCAGCTGCGCGAGCGCGGCTTCGAGGTCACCAGCCTGGACGTCTCCGAGCTGCTGATGGCCGGCGGCGGGGTGAAGTGCTGCACCCTGGAGCTGCGCGGTGCCCCCTGACTACGACGGTAGAAGGTTCAGGGGAACCGAGTACGCGCCCGACGAGGACGCGCCGGTGGCGACCTACCGGCAGCGCGGCGACCTGCTGTGGGCAGAGTTCGAGGGCGGCGCGGTACGGCGCGGCTCGCTGGCCGGGATCTGCAGCGCCGACGGCACGCTGGAGTTCACCTACTCCATGGTGCTGGCCGGCGGCACGATCCTGGCCGGGCACTGCCGCAGCACCCCGGAAACGCTGCCGGACGGGCGGATCCGGCTGCACGAGCGCTGGGAACGGTACGGCCCGCACGCGGCCACCGGCACCTCGCAACTGGAGGAGCTGCGCTGAAACCGCCCGGTACCAGGGAAAAGCGCTGTATCACCGTGCCCGCCGCGAACGCTCTCCTTGGCATGAGTCTCGCACCTGCCGTCCCGGTACGGCGTTCCGGCAGCACGGCCCTGTCCGTCCTGGTGACCAGCGTGGCCTCGGACTCCCATACCTGGAACCTGGTCTACCTCCAGCTGGCCCTGGAGGAGCTGGGCCACCGGGTCACCAACCTGGGCGCCTGCACCCCCGACGACCTGGTCGTCGCCGAATGCCTGCGGGCGCGGCCCGACCTGGTCGTGGTGAGCACCGTCAACGGGCACGGCTTCCGCGACGGCACCCGGCTGATCGGCCGCATCCGGGAGCGCGCCGAGCTGGCCGCGACCCCGGTCGTCATCGGCGGCAAGCTCGGCATCGCCGGGCCGGCCGGGCGGCACGGCCGCGCGCAGCTGGAGCAGGCCGGCTTCGACGCGGTCTTCGAGGAGGGCGCGGGGATGGTGGCGCTGGAGGCGTTCCTGGACCGGCTCCGCGTGAGTCTCCATTCGTGAGCGGCGAGGCGGATCCGGGGGATTCCTTCGGTACGTTCGTGGCCCGGGCGCGCCGGGCGGGGCAGCTGGTGGTGCAGCCGCGGATGGGGATGAGCAACCCGCACACCATGCGCAGCGGGCTGCTGGCCACCCGCGCCGCCGCCGGTACGACCGTGGGCACGATCACGCTGGATTCCTATACGCGGATGGGGGATCACCAGGAGGCGGCGGCCGCGCTGGCCGCGGGCAGCGAGCTGAACGGGTACCCGATCGTCGCGCACGACCTGGCCACCACCCGGGGCGTGCTGGCCGGGATCGCCGGGCCGGACTTCCCGGTGCAGGTGCGGCACGGCTCGCCCCGGCCCGAGCGCGTCTTCGAGGCACTGCTGGCGGCCGGGATGCACGCCACCGAGGGCGGCCCGGTGTCGTACTGCCTGCCCTACAGCCGGGTGCCGCTGGCCGACTGCGTGACCAGCTGGGCGCGCAGCTGCGAGATCCTCGCCACCGCGCGGGGGTTGGCCAGCGAGCCGCACCTGGAGAGCTTCGGCGGCAGCATGATGGGCCAGCTGTGCCCGCCCAGCCTGCTCATCGCGATCGGCATCCTGGAGTGCCTGTTCGCGCGGGAGCACGGGGTGCGCAGCGTCTCGCTCAGCTACGCCCAGCAGACCAACCCCGAGCAGGACAGGGAGGCGGTGTACGCGCTGCACCGGCTGGCCGGCGAGCTGCTGCCCGACCTGGACTGGCACGTGGTCATCTACACCTACATGGGCGTCTACCCGCGCACCCCGGACGGCGCCGCCCGGCTGCTGGCCGAGTCGGTACGCCTCGCGGTGCGTACCGGCTCGGCCCGGCTGATCGTGAAGACCGCGGCCGAGGCGTACCGGATCCCGCGCATCGCCGAGAACGTGGCCGCGCTGGAGTCCTCGGCCGCGGTGGCCGCCGCCGAGCGGGCTGCGCCGCCGCTGCCACCGCCGCCGGACACGGGGATCCACGCCGAGGCCCGCGCGCTGGTGGAGGCGGTGCTGGACCTGGACGCCGACATCGGGCGGGCGCTGGTGGAGGCGTTCCGGCGCGGCTACCTGGACGTGCCGTACTGCCTGCACCCCGACAACGCCGGCGCCACCCGCAGCTACCTGGACGGCGAGGGCCGGCTGTGCTGGGCCCGTACCGGCGCGCTGCCGATCCGCGCACCCCGGCCGGCCGGCGGCGCCGACCTGACCGCGGCCGGGCTGCTCGCCTCACTGTCCTATGTGGAGCGCAAGTTCGACGACGCCGGCCTGGAAGAACAGTTGGCCGTACCGTCCACGCTAGGGAGCCAACGATGACCCAGACCCAGCAGCGCCACCAGGACGCCGGGAACCGGCTGCCGCCGGGGCCGCGCGAGCACCTGACCTCGCCCGGCACCCGGGCCGCGCTGACCATCCAGCACAGGATCATGGCCGCCACCCGCGAATACCTGAGCGCGGAGGGCTTCGTCGAGGTGCTGCCGCCGATCGTCGGCCCGGTCACCGACCCGGGCGCGCGCGGGGCCAAGCAGGTCGACGTGGACTACTACGGCCACCGGTACAAGCTGATGACCAGCGCCATCCTGTACAAGCAGGCGACCCTGCTGGCCTTCGACAAGATCTTCTGCATCGCCCCGAACGTCCGGCTGGAGCCGCTGGAGACCGCGACCACCGACCGGCACCTGGCCGAGTTCCACCAGATCGACGTCGAGATGGCCGGCGCCACCCGGGACAGGGCGATGCAGGTGGCCGAGGGCGTGGTCACCCACGCCATCCGCCGCGTCCTGTCCGGCGCCGCGGCCGAACTGTCCACAGTGGACCGCGACACCGCGGCGCTGGCCGCCACCCTGGCCGCGCCGTTCGACCGGCGTACGCACTCCGGCGCGGTCGCCGACCTGCACGCGATGGGCCACCCGCAGAGCCCGGACGCAGAGATCGACTGGGCCGGCGAGGCGCTGCTGTCCCGCGCGGCGGCGCGGCCGTTCTTCATCACCGACTACCCGAAGGGTTCCCGCGGCTTCTACGACCGGGAGAGCACCGAGCGGCCCGGCTACCTGCGCAACTTCGACCTGATCGCGGCCGAGGGCTACGGCGAGCTGTGCAGCGGCAGCGAGCGCGAGTACGACTACGGCCGGATCATCGCGCGGATGCGGGAGACCGGGGAGAACCCGGCCAAGTACGGCTGGTACCTGCAACTGGTCCGCGACGGCATCCCCGGCAGTGCCGGCTTCGGCATCGGCCTGCAACGCCTGACCCGGTACGTCGCGGGCCTCGCCGCGGTCTGGCAGGCCAGCGCCTACCCGAAGGTCCCCGGGATCGCCCTGCCATGAGCTGTCTCCACGCCGGAGGATTCCCCGAGGACCAGGTGAGGGAACGCGCGAAAGCCGGTGCGGCGCAGGCGTTCCCGAACATCGGCGAGTACGGCGCTGGGCTGTACGGTCAGGCCGAAACAGGACGGACGGACTGGCTGGACAGCCTGCGGCTCGTACCGCCGGTGTTCGTGCCCGGACGCATGGCCAAGCTGCTGGACCTGGCCCGCGAGCCGGTCTACCGGGACGTGGCGCTGGACACCGTCATCGGCGGCTTCCCCTGCGCGCTCCCGGTGTACCTGTCCGCCTTCGGCTCCACTCAGGTCGCCAGCGTCGACCTGGGCGTGGCCGCGGCCAAACAGGCAGCCCGGCTCGGCATCCCCATGGTGATCGGCGAGAACGTCGTCCCGGTCAACGGGTACGGCCGGCTCACCGGCGCCGCGGGCACGTCGCTGCTCGGCCGGATCGCCGCCTACCGCGACGAGGCCCTGGACGGTCTCGGCGCGGTGGTGGTGCAGCAGAGCACCGAGGACGCCGACGCCGAGGTGTGGAACCTGGTCTACAGCGACCCGAACGTCCAGCCGCTGCTGGAGTCCGGCCGGCTGGCGTTCGAGTTGAAGATCGGCCAGGGCGCGAAACCGGGCCTCGGCGGCATGACGCTGCTGGACACCGCCGCGGCGGCCCGCCTTGCCGACGCGTACACGATGGACCCGGCGGTGGGTGCCGGAACCGGGCGGGTGCTGCGGTGCAGCAGCCCCGGCACGTTCACCGAGGAGATCCTGCGCCAGCAGGTGCGGCTGATGCGCAACAACTTCCCGCGCGCCCGGATCTGGGTGAAGCTGCCGCCGGCCCGGGACGTGCGGGCCGCGGCGCTGGTGGCCTGGGAGGCGGGCGCCGACGCGGTGACCGTGGACGGCGCCGAGGCGGGCACCGGCTGGGCGCCGCGGGCCTTCCTCGAGCACGCCGGCCTGCCGCTGGGGGAGTGCCTGCGCCGGATCGGGGAGCACCCCGGCACCGCGCTGCTGGCCTCGGGCCGGATCTGGGAGGGCGCCCGCGCGGCCAAGGTGCTGGCGCTGGGCGCGACCGCGGTGGGCCTGGGCCGCGCGGCGCTGCTCGCGGTGGACACCGATCCGGACAACGGGCTGGTCAACCTGGTGGAGTGCCTGGCGCTGGAGTTGCAGATGCTGACCAGCGCGATGGGCAAGTACCACACCGCCCGGCTGGACGCGGACGACATCTGGGACCCGTCCTGAGCAGTTCTGGGACAGGAGAGGCCATGATCACACTCGGTCTTAATTAACCGGTAGCCACCTCCACTTCTTGTTACGGTCAACCAGGAGACTGTCTCCGTTTACGTGCAGGAGTGGTTACGGTGCGTACACCCATGAAAGAGGTGTCGCGGTCGGTCGGGGCGCGATGAGCGTCACCACCACCGCCGAACAGCGGCGCCCGGCGATCAGCGGGCTGCGGCCCGCCGTGGGCGAGGTGCTGCTGATCGCGGCGCTGTTCCTGGCCTACAAGCTGGCCCGGCTGCTGGTCCGCGGCCACGTCGCCGAGGCCACCGCGAACGCCGCCTCGCTGTGGAACCTGGAACGGTGGCTCGCGCTGCCCAGCGAGGCCGGCCTGCAGCACGCCGTCCTGCACAGCCACGCCCTGGTCGTCGCGGCCAACTGCTACTACGCGTACGTCCACTTCCCGGCCACCGCGGCCTGCCTGGTCTGGGTGTACCTGCGCCGCCCCGAGCGCTACCGCTGGTTCCGCCGGGTGCTGGCCACGCTCACCGCCGCGGCGCTGGTCGTGCACGCCTTCCTGCCGGTCGCCCCGCCGCGCCTGCTCGGCAGCACCGGGATGGTCGACACCGGCCGGGTGTACGGCCCGGCCGTGTACGGGTCGCCGAGCGCGGACACCCTGACCAACCAGTACGCCGCGATGCCCTCGCTGCACCTGGGCTGGGCGCTGGGCGTCGCGATCGTCCTGATCGTGACCACCCGCGGCCGGTGGCGCTGGCTGTGGCTGGCGCACCCGGCCCTCACGCTGGCCGTCATCGTCGCCACCGGCAACCACTACTGGCTGGACGCCGCGGCCGGTGCCGCGCTGCTGGCCGTGGCGCTGCTGGTGGTCAACGCCACGACCGAGCGGGTCGCCGCGGTCAGCCCGATGCCGCCGGCGTGGCCGGTTCCGCGGGCACGGCTGATTCCGCGCCCGCGGTCGGTTCCGGCTGCGCGGCACTGGTTTTCGCCCCAGCCGTGGAGCCGGGCTGCACCATGCCGATACGGGCACAGATCGTCGCCGCGATGGCCGCGCCCGCGGCATACCACCACACGTCCTGCCCGACCGTGGTGTACAGCCAGATACCGACGAACGGGCCAAGCGCGTTGGCCAGGCCGAAGACGCTGAGCATGGCGCCCGCGTAGCGGCCGCGCAGGTGCGGCGGGGCGATGATGCCGGGGTAGGCGAAGGTCGTCGGCGCGCCGCAGATCTCCGACGCGGTCCACAGGATCGTGCCGAGGATCAGGAACAGCGGGACCATCTCGATCGCGTACATCCCGTACCCGAACGCGACCAGGCCCCAGCCGGCGATCGCGGTCACCCGCAGCGGCCAGTTCTGCACGTACCTCGTGGCCGGCACCTCGACCGTCGCCACGATGACCGCGTTCAGTGACACCACCGCGATGTACCACCAGGTGTTGAGGCCAGCGTCGCGGACGGCCAGCGGCAGCGAGGCGAGGTACTGGCTGTAGACCGCCGCGATCAGCAGCACCGACGCCAGGAAGAACACGTACCGCCAGTCGGTGAAGACCGCGCGGTAGCCGCCCTTCGGCGCGTCCTCGGCCCCGGCCGCCGCCTTGGCCGCCTCCGACCTGCCCGGCAGGAACCGCAGCGCGATCAGCCCGTACGCCAGCGCGGCGATCGCCTCGGCCCAGAACAGCAGGTCGTAGGACACCGTGACCAGCGCGTAGCCGATGATCGGGGTGGCCGTGGTGCCGAGATTGAGCACCAGCCGGTACATCGCCATGACCATGATGAGCTGGTTCTTCGGGGTCAGCTCGGTGATCATCGCCTGCGCCGCCGGCCGGTACAGCTGGCCCATCGTGCTGACCAGCAGCAGGGCCAGCAGGAGCAGCACGTACACCTTGAGGTACAGGATCGAGACGATCAGCACCGCGGAGCCGGCCATGCTGATCAGCGTCGCCGCGCGCGGGCTGAGCCGGTCGCTGAGCGAGCCGCCGACGAAGGAGCCGAGCACCAGGCCCGCGCCGTACACACCGGCGGCGACGGCGACCTGCGTCCCCGAGAAGCCGCGCTCCTTGAGGAACAGCACCAGGAAGATCTGGATGAAACTGGCCAGCCGGCTCACGAACACGCCGGCCAGCAGCGCCCTGACCTGGGTGGAGGTCTGCCGCCACGTGGCCAGGACGCCCAGCCCGGCTTCCTCGGTAGTTGCTTCGCCGCTCATCAGTGCTCCATCTTCGTTAGGGCGGAAGCCAAAGCGGTACGGGTCATATTCGGGCTCAGACGTTACCTCCCAACCGGCGCTCCGGACAGGGTCAGCGGGACACGAAAATTAGTTTCCGGCGCTGTATCAGCGGCGCCGTCGGATCGCCTCCCGTAATCGACATGACCGCGCCACGGCGCAGCGCCAACCGGCCGCGCTGCGCAATGCTGGCGCGCGCCCTGGACCGCATTTCTGCAGACAGGAGCAACCAATAATGGATGCGGAGACCCTGGCCACTCTTGAGCGAGTTCCCGAGGACTTCATGCAGCGCCCGTACGAGGTGCTGGAGGAGTACCGCAAGCGCGGTCCGGTGCACCATGTCGTGTTCCCGCACGGCGCCGCGGTCTGGCTGATCACCAAGTACGAGGACGTACGCACGCTGCTCGCCGACCCCCGGATCTGCAAGGACGGCCGGCGGATGAACGAACTGTTCGTCAAGCAGAGCGGGCTGCCGGACACCGAGGAGGGTGTCGGCTTCGACGACGAGCTGTCCCAGCACATGCTGAACAGCGACCCGCCGCGGCACACCCGGCTCCGCTCCCTGGTCAGCAAGGCGTTCACGCTGCGCCAGATGGAGAACTACCGGGGCCGGATGGGCGAGGTGACCGACGAACTGCTCGCCCAGATCGAGGGCAAGCAGGAAATCGAGATGGTCGGCGAGTTCGCCCTGCCGCTGGTCATCAACGTCATTTGCGACGTACTCGGAATTCCCAACGACGACCGCGAGACATTCCGCCGCTGGGCTGTCGAACTTGTCGGCGCCGGGCAGCCGCCGGAGGTTGTCGAGGCCGCATCGAAGAATGTGATGGCGTACTCCGAGCGGGTTATCGACGACAAGACCGCGAATCCGGACGACGACCTCATCAGCGGGTTGATCAAGGGCCGCGACGACCAGGGTGACAAGCTGACCAGGGACGAACTGGTGGCCATGATCTTCCTGTTCACCGTGGCCGGCCACGTGACCTCGATGCACACCATCGCGAACGCGGTGCACAGCCTGCTCACGCACCCCGACCAGTTCGAGAAACTGAAGGCCGACCTGTCGATCATGCCGCGCGCGATCGACGAGCTGATGCGTTTCGACAGCGCGGTCGCGGTGGCCACGTTCCGCTTTACCGGCGATGAGGTGACCGTCGCCGGGGTCACCATTCCGGAAGGCGAGATCGTCGCGCTCTCGCTGTCCTCGGCGCACCGCGACGAGGAGCGTTTCCCGAACCCGAACGAGCTGGACCTGTCCCGCAACCCCAACGGCGTACTCGGCTTCGGGCACGGCCCGCACTTCTGCATCGGGCAGCCGCTGGCCAAGATCCAGACCGAGATCGCGCTGACCAAGCTGTTCACCCGCTACCCGAACATGAAGATGCTCACCCCCTCGCACGAACTGCGCTGGGAGAGCAGCACCCTGCTGCGCGGCCCGATCACCCTGCCCATCGCGCTCAACGGGTAACGGGGAGACGACTCGGTGGCTGAGCACAACGGCGACGGCCTGGTGTTGCTGGTCGGCAGCGGCATGCGGGTCTACCGCGAGTACCTGATCCAGGGCGCGGCCCGGCACGGCCGGCTGTGGCTGGTCGACGAGCAGCCGGCGAGCTGGCAGCGGCCGTACCTGGCCGGGTCCAGCGTGGTCGCCAAGCGCTACCCGCAGCGGCTGGTGCCGGAGCTGGAGGACCTGTACGGCGCGGTGGCGGCGGTCGCCGCCGACCACCGCGTCGCGGGCCTGTTCACCTACGACGAGGTGCTGGTCACCGCCACCGCGCACATCGCCGACCGGCTCGGCCTGCCGGGCCTGTCCACCGAGGCGGCCGAGCGCTGCCGCAACAAGCCACGCACCCGGCTGGCACTGACCGCGGTGGGGCTGCCGCAGCCGCGGTTCGCGGTGGCGCACACCGAGGAGGAGGCGGCCAAGGCGGCGGCCGGCATCGGGTACCCGGTGGTGCTCAAGCCGCGCGGCATGGCGGCCAGCGTCGGGGTGGTGAAGGCCAGCTCGCCGGCGGAGCTCGCCGAGGCCTTCGGCACCGCCGACCGGGCCAGCTACAGCGGGCCGGCCGCCTACGAGGGCGGGGTGCTGGTCGAGGAGCTGATCGACGGCCCGGAGCTGAGCGTCGACGGCGCCATCGTGGCGGGGGAGTACCACCCGTTCTGCCTGGCGCACAAGCAACTCGGCCCGGCCCCGTACTTCGAGGAGGTCGGGCACGTCATCGACGCGACCGACCCGCTGCTGGCCGACCCGGAGCTGCGCCGGGTGCTCCGCGAGACGCACCGGGCGCTGGGCGTACGGGACGGGATCACGCACACCGAGGTACGCCTCAGCAGCCGCGGGCCGGTCGTCATCGAGGTGAACGCCCGGCTCGGCGGCGACCTCATCCCGTACGTCGGCAGGCTGGCCACCGGGATCGACCCGGGCCGGGTGGCGGCGCAGGTGTGTTCCGGGGCCGTGCCGGACCTGACCTCGGACCGGGCCGGCTGCGTGGGCATCCGGTTCTGCTACCCGCCGGTGGACTGCCGGGTCGGCGGCATGGCGCTGCCGGAGCCGGGCGCGGTGCCCGGGCTGCTGGAGGCGCGGGCCATCGCGCAGCCGGGCGAGGCGGTACGGCTGCCGCCGCGCGCCCACATCGGCCGGCACGCGTACGTCATCTGCACCGCGGCCGACCGGAGCACCGCGGCCGAGCGCCTGGAACAGGCCGCCGCGCTGGTCGAACTGGACTACGAACCGCTGCCCGAGGCCGAGCTTGTGGGCGACCGCCCGTGGTGATCACCCCTGGCAAACCGCCCGCCCTGGAGGAGAAAACGCATGACCGACCGTGATGTGGAGCTGCTCGCCGTCGGCGCGGGGCCCTCGAACCTGGCCCTGGCCGTCGCCGTCGAGGAGCTCGGATTCGACGGCCTGGCCGAGAGTTCCCTCGTCATCGAGCGCGGCGCGGCGGTGCAGTGGCAGGAGGGACTGCTGCTGCCGTGGGCCAAGAGCCAGGTCGCGTTCGTGAAGGACCTGGTGAGCCTGCGCAACCCGCGCAGCGAGTTCTCCTTCCTCAACTACCTGCACAGCGTCGGCCGGCTCGACGACTTCATCAACATGGGCAACTTCTCGCCCTTCCGGGTCGAGGTGTCCGGCTACTTCGGCTGGGTCGCCGAGCGGCTGACCAAGGTACGGGTGGAGACCGGCCGCGAGTGCGTCGGCGTCGAGCCGGTCCTGGACAGCGCCGGTACGCCGCAGGGTTGGCTGACCAGGCTGGCCGGTGGCGACACCATCCACAGCCGGTACCTGGTGATCGGCGCCGGCCGCGACCCGTACATCCCGCCGGTGCTGTCCGACCTGCCGGCGGCCCGGGTCATCCACAGCACCCAGTACCGGCGGCGGGTGGCGCAGCTGTCCCGCGAGCTGCCGTACCGGGTCGTGGTCGTGGGCAGCGCGCAGAGCGCGGCGGAGATGGTGCGCGCGCTGCAGACCGACCTGCCGAACGCCGACATCACCTGGGTCATGCGCTCGATCGGGCTGCGCGCCTACGACACCAACAAGTTCACCAACGAGCTGTACTACCCGTCCTTTGTGGACAAGGTGTTCGAGGCGCTGCCGGAGGGCCGGGCGCAGATCCTGCGGGAGATGCACCGCACCAACTACTCCGGGATCGAGACCGACCTGCTGGCCGACCTGTACGGCGACTTCTACCTGGACCGGCTGTCCGGGCGGGACCGCAAGCGCCTGGTGACCATGGCCGACATCACCGCGGCCCGGGAGGCCGGCGACAGCGCGGTGCTCGAATTGTCCGACCGTCGTACCGGTGAGCGGGACGAGCTGCGGCCGGACGTGATCTTCCTGGGCACCGGCTTCGTCCGGGAGATGCCGCGCCTGGTCCGCGACCTCGGCGCCCGGCTCGGGCTGGACCGGATCGCGGTCACCCGCCGGTACCGGCTGGTCGCCGGCGACCCGGCCGGCGCGGCCTGCTACCTGCAGGGCGTCAACGAGGCCACGCACGGCATCGCCGACTCCCTGCTCAGCGTCCTGGCCCAGCGCGGCGCCGACATCGCACACGACATCCTGGCCCACCGGCTGGCCAGCACCGAGGCCGAGGCGTACGAGCCGGACGTGGCAGTGGCCGGCCGCCCGGCCCCGCCGCGCTAGGTCTGTCGCCTAGGGAGTCGACAGGCTGGCGACCAGGTCGGTGAGCGTGGCCACGCCGAGTACGGTGCCGGCCTGGTCGGTGACCGCGGTGAGCTGGGCGCGCCCGCTGCGCATGGTGGCCAGGACATCCCCGAGGGTGGTCGACTCGGGCACGCTCAGCAGCGGGCGCGGCGGCAGCGGCTGGTCGGGGTCGGCGGCGTTGACCCCGTCCAGCACGTGCAGGTAGCCCGCCAGCCCGTCCTCGCCCGCCACCGGGTAGCGCGAGTGCCGGTGCTCGGATGCGTACCGCCGCAGTTGCGCCGCGGTCGTGCCGGCCGGCACGGTCACCACCCGCTCCAGCGGGGTGAGCACGGAGCCGACCGGGCGGGCGTACAGGGCGAGGGTGGCGATCATCAGGTCGTGCTCGTCCTGCTCCAGCAGCCGCCGCTCCCGCGACTCCTCGATCAGCGCCGGCAACTCCTCGGCGGTGTAGACGGCGTGCGTCTCGGTGGTCGGCGGGATGCGCAGCAGCCGCAGCACCCCGTCGGCGGTGGCCCGGATCGCGGTCAGCACCGGCCGCAGGGCCCGGGAGATCAGGTGCAGCGCCGGTACGAGCCACAGCGCGGCGCGTTCGGGCGAGGCCAGCGCCAGGTTCTTCGGCACCATCTCGCCGATCAGGATGTGCGCGCTGACCACCAGGATCAGCGCCAGGGCGAAGCTCACCGGGTGCAGGGCGTTCTCCGGCAGGCCGAGCGCGTGGAACAGCGGCCGCAGCGCGTGCGCGATGACCGGTTCGCCGAGCGCGCCGAGCGCCAGCGAGGCGAGGGTGACGCCCAGTTGCGCACCGGCGATCAGCGTCGGCACCGAGTCCATCGCGGTCAGTACGGTCCGGGCCCGGCGCGAGCCCTCGGCCGCCATGCCGGCGACCGCGGTCCGCCGGGCCGAGATCAGGGTGAACTCGGCGGCCACGAAGAAGCCGTTGACCAGCAGCAGCACCACGATCAGCACCGCGTCGAAGATATTCACTGTGCCGCCAGCTCGGTCAGTGTTACTGGGACAGCCGTGTCCATGCCACTCACCGCTCTGCCAGCTCCGCGGGCGCGGTGAGCTCCACCCGCTCGATGCGGTGCGGCTGCATGCCGGTGACCCGCAGCCGCCAGCCGTCCACCGACACCTCGTCGCCGACCTCGGGCAGCCGGCCCAGCCGTTCCAGGACCAGGCCGGCCAGCGTCTCGTACGGGCCTTCCGGCATGGCGAACCCGGTGCGCTCCTCCACCTCGTCGCCGCGCAGGCCCGCCGGCACGTCGGCCGCCTGCCCCGGCTCCAGCCGCTGCGGCGCGGGCTCGGCGGACTCGGCGTCCGCGGTGTCGTACTCGTCGGCCAGCTCGCCGACGACCTCCTCGGCCAGGTCCTCGTAGGAGACGATGCCGGCGAACCCGCCGTACTCGTCCACGACCACGGCCAGCTCCTCGCCGCCGCCGCGCAGCTGGGCCAGCACCTCGGTGAGGCCGAGCGACTCGGGCACCAGCACCGGCGGCCGGACGATCTCGGCGAGCGGGGTGCCGGCCGGTACGCCCAGGGCGTCGACGACCGTGGCGATGCCGGCGATGTCGTCCACGTCCGGCCCGCGGACCGGGTAGCGCAGGTGGCCGCTGATCCGGGCGGTGGCCAGCAGGTCGGCGGCGGTGCCGTTCGCGGGCACGCTCACGCAGTCCGTACGCGGGGTCATCGCCTCGGCCGCGGTCTTCTCGCCGAACCGCAGCGCCCGGTGCAGCATGGCCGCGGTGCTGGGCGGCAGCGTGCCGGCCTCGGCGGACAGCCGCAGCAGCAGGCTCAGCTCCTCGGGCGAGCGGGCCGAGGCCAGCTCCTCCTGCGGCTGCGCGCCCAGCGCCCGTACCAGCGCGTTGGCGGCGCCGTTGAACGCCCGGATCAGCGGGGCGAACAGGGCGGAGAACACCCGCTGCGGCGGTACCGACAGGCGGGCCACCTGGAGCGGGCGGGCCAGCGCCGCGTTCTTGGGTACCAGCTCGCCGAGCACCATCTGGGCCACGGTGGCCAGCAGCAGGGCCAGCGCGACCGCGACCGCCTCGCTGGTCTGCTCGGCGTGCAGACCGGGCAGCGCGCCGATCGCCGGGTGGAGCAGGTCGGCGATGGCGGGCTCGGCCAGGACGCCCAGCAGCAGGGAGGTGATGGTGATACCCAGCTGCGCGCCGGACAGCTGGAAGGACAGCCGGCGTACGGCCGCCTGGATGCCGCGCGCGCCGCGGTCGCCGCGCTCGGCCAGCTGCCGCAGCCGGCCGCGGTCCACGGTCACCAGGGAGAACTCGGCCGCGACGAAGAACCCGTTCGCGACGATCAGCAGCACCGCCGCGGCCAGCAGCACAAGATCAACAATCATGCCGGGACCCCGAGGCGGGCGCCGCGACCACCCGGATCGACGCTGGCCGGCAGAACGGCACAGCCAGTCATGCCGGAGTCCCCGCGCGGGCGCTGTCGCCACCCGGGTCGGCTCCAGTACTACACGGATCGGCATCCATCAGTACGACCGTCACACTCCGTCGATCACGAACCTCGTACCAGAGTGTACGAACCTACCCGCCTCGCGGTTCCGCGCCGTACCCTGGCCCGAGGTGGTAGACGGAGAGTAGTCATTCGTGCCGCCGCCGGCCGCGCCGAAATAGCGCTCGAAATAGTGGACCCCGCCTCCAGCGGCACGGGGAACCACAGGAGACGGGGCGTACTACAAATACATCATGAGCGGCCCGTGTGGGTGGTCTTCGCGGAGAAAGACTACACAGAGACGGCAGATGCCCCGGCTGGCGCACCGGGGCCGTACGGGTGGATCTGCCTGCCGTACCAGGGAAAGCGGGCGCCCAACGAGCCCCTGCATGGATCCGTCCAATCCCCGTGCCAGGACCGATCCGCCCGCCGGGCGACCCGTTTGAACGGTATAACGGTCCAAATAGGGCGGCACGACAGCCGAACGTAGGTCAATAGACTGGTAAGTGCGAATACCATTCGGGAAGCGCGAGGAAGGACCAGCTTTGGAACCACTCCCGGCCGTGCCGGTGACCGTCGCACTGGTCGACGATCACCCGGTCGTGCACGAGGGCGTGCACGCCTGGCTCAGCCGCAGCCCGGAGGCGCCGATCGAGCTGATCGCCTCGGGCGACGACCTGGAGCTGGTGATCAGCGGCGCCGGCCGGGACGCCGACGTGCTGCTGCTCGACCTCAACCTGAACGGCCGCATGGTCATCGACGACATCGCCCGCCTGACCGCGCTCGGCCGGCGGGTGGTCGTCTACTCCGAGCACGCCGACGACGAGACCGTACTGGCCGTGATGGACCGCGGCGCGTTCGCGTTCCTGGCCAAGAAGGAGGCCATGGAACACTGCGTGGCCACCATCCTCGCCGCCGCCGCGGACCGCCCGTACGTCCCCCCGCAGGCCGCCGGCACCATGGCCGCCGACGACCGCCCGGACCGCCCGCTGCTGTCCGACCAGGAGCGCACCGCCCTCCTGCTGTGGTTCCAGTCCATGTCCAAGTCCGCCGTCGCGGCCCGCATGGGCATCGCCGAGAGCACGGTCCGCCAGTACATCCAGCGCGCCCGCATCAAGTACGCCAACGCCGGCCGCCCCGCCCCCACCCGCACCCAACTCCTCGCCCGAGCCATCCAGGACGGCCTCATCAGCGCCAGCGACGTAACCGAATACACCTCCAAAGCCAGCGGCTAGGGGAGGAGGGCGGTTTGGGGGTTCCAGGAGGTGCGGGGGGTGGGTGGGGCCGGGGTGGCGGCGGGGGGTTGGGTGGACTGCCAGCGGGCTTCTATCCATTGGAGGTCGGGGCTGGTTTGGACGGTGACGGTGACGGTGGCGTCCAGGGGGTGTTCGAGTTCGGCGGGGTCGCCGGCTACGGCGTCGGACAGGACGCTGACGGCTACTTCGCCGGAGCGGCCGAGGACGGTGACGCGGGCCTCGCGTTCGGCGGCGGCCAGGGCGTGCAGGGGGGCCTCGGTGAGGGCGCGGCGGACCGGGCGGGGGAGCTCGGGTAGGCGGCCGACGACCTGCATGTCGACCAGTACGCCGCGGCTGTAGGCGAGGTCGGCGCAGGCGCGCAGCTCGTGCAGCAGGGGATCGGGTACGTCGTCGGTCTCGGCGAACAGCCGGCGCAGGCGGCTCGCCTCGACCGCGCACCGGCGCCGGGTGTCGAGCGCGGCGGGGTCCAGCGCGCCGGTGGACAGGCCACTCAGCAGCGGTACGACCGAGCGGCGTACGGTCTGGTACCGCTCGAGCCGGCTGCGGTGCAGCGCCTGCGCCACCTGCCCGCGGTCCCGCACCTCGGCCTGCTGCCGGGCCGCGGCGGCCGCGCGCTGGGCCGTACGCTCCAGGGCCCGGAAGGTCAGCGCGATCCCGCCCTGCACCGCGGCCAACGCCCACACCTGCAGCAGGCACTGCACCACCGTGACCCGGCCGATCTTGCCGTCGTGCGCCAGCAGCGCCAGGGTGAAGCCGGCGTTCAGGGCGATCAGCAGGGCCAGCTCGCCGATCGGCCGGCGCAGCAGGATGAGCAGCCCGAACGCGCCGGCCGAGCCGAGGATCCAGTTCGCCGTGGTCAGCTCGGCGCCGGTGCCGACGCTGGCGGTCGCCGCGGCGCTGGCCAGCAGGACCGCGGCGGCCAGCGGCCAGGCCGTACGCCGGTCCGCGTTCTCGCCGCGCAGCAGCAGCACCGAGCCGGCGGCCGCGATGGCGGCCAGCGCCAGCCAGGCGAGCAGGCCCAGGGCCAGCGACCGGTACGCCGTGCGGTCGGTGAGCATCGCGACCAGGTTCGCCAGGTGCCGGGCGCCGATCACGCACACCACGGCCACCTCGAAGGCCCGCTGGTAGCGCCGGGCGACCAGTTCGCCGACCCTGCTGTCGCGCGGGTCGGCCGGCGGCGTCTCGGGCTCGGCCGGCCAGCGCAGCAGGACCCGGGTGCCGGCGCCGGGCCGGGATTCGACGTCCGCGGCGCCGCCCACCTCGGCCAGCCTGGCTCGGATCGACTCGCGCAGCCCGCGGCGGTGCGCCGGCACCCGGCCCGGGTCGAAACCGCGCCCGCCGTCGACCAGTTCGACCCGTACGCCGCCGCGCTCGGCCCAGGTCCGCAGCCGCAGCCGGTTCACCCCGGCATGCCGGGCGGTGTTCGCCAGCGCCTCGCCGACCGCGCCGGCCAGGGCGGCGGCCACCGGCGCCGGCACCAGCGCGTCGCCGACCGTCCCCTCGACCCGCAGTCCCGGCTGCGCGGCCAGCACAGGCCCGAGCCGAGCGGCCAGCGGCACCGGGTCGCTGGCCGGTGCCACGGTGTCCGGCACGGTGGCCGGTCGTTGCAGCGACTCCACGACGGCCAGGTCCCGGTCGGCCTGCGCGCGGAGCGTCGGCGAGTTCGTCGCGCCCCCGCCGGCCACCACGGTGAGGGTGGCCGACACGCTGTCGTGCAGCAGCCGGTGGTGCCAGCGTTCCTCCGCCCGCCGCCCGGCGCGGACGACCTCCTCGCGCTGCTGTGCCTCCTGGTCGGCGATGCCCCGGTCCGCGGCGCGGGCCTGCCGGCGCAGCGCCCGGAACAGCAGCGCGGCGCCCAGGCCCTGCAGCGCCAGCAGCACCACCAGCCCCGGCACCGGCAGGCCGGCCAGCCGCGACCCGACCGCGTACGCCGCCGGCACGGCGACCACGCCGGTCAGGCCCAGCACCGGGTATTTGCTCAGCGCGGCCACGATCAGCGCGGAGCTGGCGACCACGGCCAGCCAGGTCGACCAGCCGGCAAGCGCCGCCGCCGGTACCACCCAGCGGTGCGCCAGGCACAGCAGCGCTATCACGGCAAGATCGCCGGCCACCGCCCACCGGGTCCAGCCGCGGCGCAGCAGGACCGTCGCGTACACGATGGCCCAGGCGAGCAGGGTGCCGGTGGCGAGGGCGACCATGGCCGGTACGGCGGGCGCGGCCAGGCCCAGCCACGCACCGAAGATCCCGGCGGCGGCGGCCGAGATCCGCAGCCCGGCCGAGAACCGCGCCATCAGCCGCTCGAAGGCGGCGGTGGCCGGACCGCTGGCCGCCGGCATCGACAGGGCTCCCCGCACTCGCACGAAAACACTTTCCTGCAGAACGTACCCGCGCCGGCTCCCACCCGCCCGGGCTGATCACAGCCGGGCCGGACGATTCCCGTCCAGGTCGGGGCCTACAACCGGCGCGCCCGGCTGGCGGCGGCGGTGGCCGTGAGGAGGAGGGTGGCGGCGGCCGGTCCGAGTACGGCCCACAGCGCGGGGCCGGCGCCCGGCGGGTGCGCGGGGTCGGCCCAGGCGCGCAGAGCCGGGCCGGCCGGCGGTACGCCCGGGAGCAGCAGGCTGGCCAGCGTGGCCGCGAGGATCAACGCGGCGGTGCCGCCGCGGGTCAGCTGCCGGGCGTGCGCGGCCAGCGCGAGGGCGGCGCCGCAGCCGCCGGCGAGCAGGTTCAGGGCGCCGCCGAGCAGGTAGTCGCCGGCCGGTGCCGGGTTCGGGTCGAGGATCAGGGCGGCCAGCGTGCCGAGGACCGCGGCGCCGGTCGTCCACAGCAGCAGCGGGATCGCGTCGGCGAGCAGGGTGCGCGGCCGGCCGCAGGCGGCGGTCAGCAGGGCGCGCAGGTCCCGGTTCGTCGCGGCGAGCTGGGCGGCGCCGGCCCAGGCGGCCAGCGGGAACAGGGCCGCGGCGGTGACCACGAGTGCGGGCAGTACGGGTCCGGCGTCGCTGGCGTACACGGCGCCGAGCACGACCAGCCACGCCACCGTCGCGGCCAGCACTGCCCTGTTCGCCACCCCGCTGGCCAACCCCAGCAGCACGGTGCGGCGCAAGGAAACAAGCGCGGTCACGGAGCCTGCCCCACAGCCAGCGAAGCGCTGCTCATGTGGCCCCCTCCGCCGGCTGCACAGCCAGCACAGCCCAGCCGGCCTGGAGGGCTTCGAGCAGGAGCTTGTCGCGGTCGGCCGCGGGTACGAACAGCTCCAGTACGCCGTCGCGGGCGGCAAGCTGCACGTGATCGAGGCGAACCCCCGGGCGAGCCGCACGGTCCCGT
>Ga0081455_10000754_pt1 | contig 42061 bp, 42 predicted proteins | sample TabmetS3T2R1_FD_70207 | JGI IMG/M metagenome (GOLD analysis project Ga0081455, IMG submission 70207) | Tabebuia heterophylla rhizosphere microbial communities from the University of Puerto Rico - S3T2R1 | ecosystem: Host-associated > Plants > Roots > Rhizosphere ... | reverse complement strand
ACACAGCCTTGAGGGCCACCCCGCAATCCCCTGGGGTGATGATTCGTGTGATCGATGCCTGCGAGCAACCTGCACGCTCAGGTGCCCACGGCTTCCGGTCTCACCGCCCTCGCTCACTGCTCACTTTGCGTAAGTTTTGTCGGATTAGGGTTAATCGTTACCATCGCGTCCACGAAGGCACATCCTCTCTCCGAATGGCAGAGCGAACGAGTGGTCAAAAGCTATTTCTTTCGGGGCGGGTGAAGACTGTCTGCGAATCTGAGGATCAAATCATTGAATCGCTGCGGCTCATCGACAAAGAGCGCATGTCCGGCGGTTTGAAAAACTTCGATTTGAGTTCCCGGACGATTTTTCTTTAAATTCTGCGCTTGCTTTGCAAACTGAGACGTCACAACGTAGAGGAGCGGCTTCTTAAAGCTGTACACGATGCGCCTCCAGTGTGTGCGCTCGAAGGGATAGGACAGGAGCGCCAGACTGTCTTCCAAAGCTATGCGCTTTGCGCTCACCACCAGTGATTCGATCTCATCTTCCGGCCGTGGCTTCTTGAAGATAGCACGGACGAATTCGTTGAGGGTTTGGTCTCGGTTTTCGCGCAGCCGCTGCATAAAGGTTCCGCCGGGGGGCGGTGCCGGTTCCTCGCCCACAGAGCTATCCACGAGCACCAAACCCGCGAGCCGCTCGCTGCCAAACATCTCGATGTATTGGAGCGACTCAAGTGCTCCCAGGGACCAACCGACGAGCAGCACATTAGACAACGGTTGAAGGAAATCGCGTAGGTCAGTGGCTCGGCGTTCCGCCGTATAGCCAAAGTTCGGTATTTGGGATTCGCCCTGCCCACGCGGGTCCAGAGCAAGCGTGTGGTAACGGCGTCCCAGTTCCTCAATCTGTCTCTGCCACAGATATGCCGGCATCAACCAACCTGGAATATATGCGATTGTGAGCCCGCTCCCGTCAGCGTGTTTCCGGCCAGTTTCAAGAATTGATAAGGCCACACCATCGCTGGTCTGAAAAGTATGTCGCGACACTACTGCAGCAGCGCTCACAGTTTCCATGTTTACCGAAAACGCTAATATGCAGGTTCCAAATAGCTCCCGAAACCAAGCGCGCGTAACTTTACCGGGTCGCGATGAGCAGACCAGACTCTTTACCTCGCCAATGATAACCGAAGGGGAAGGGAAGATTCGGAACAACAGCCTTGTCTTTGTACGCGGATTCAAGGTCAGCCTGATAACCATAGCGAAGTTTTTTGATCGGCCTGTGGTACTGTCCATAGAGGCGAACCTGCCATGGAGATTGCTGCAAAAAACGATAAGGGATCCCCGTGTCGTCTTGAACGACGTAGTCGGCGCTCGAAAGGATCATCTCGCGGGTTTTCTCGAACTGGCTGTCGTGCAGTAGGTAAGATGCGGACTTAAGCAAAGCGGAGGCTGGCCGGTGCTGGGCCACCCAATCCAAAAAGCCGGGATAAAACTCCAACCATTTGTCAGCAGCGTCCACTGAGAAGTAGTACAACTGGTGTAACGAGCCTCCGTCGGCGCTGCTAAAGTCGATTCTGACGCCGCGCATGAGCCGTCGCGGCCGCTTGGCCTCCATCGCTTCATATGTATTTGTCAGCTCGGGGTAAAGATCGACAGGCTCGATCCGAACGATGCGCAAATTCATCAGGGCCATCATCGTCGCCATCATTGGCACGGTGCCTCGAATCCATGGAGTGGTGAGCTGCTTGCTCATATAGTCTGTGATGAAATAGTTACGCTCGAAGATGTCGCGAAAAGCGCTCCGCACGTCTTGGAGTATTTTGCCGAACTGCACCGGTGTGATTGATTCAAGATCCGGCAAGGTTCCCGGTCGTTCAAGACTAAAGAAAATGTAAAGCGGATGATCCGGAAACAAAGCGTAAGCATTGAAAAAGTCAGGTCCGCTAAAAGGGTATAAAAGCGTCTTATTGTGTGCGCCCGAAATCTTTAGTTCCTTGGCTCGCCAGCTTTCAATTGCCGAAATCCGGCTCCGTGCCTGGCTCCAACGGGAGGTCATCCATTTCTGATGCTCGGCAAAAGCTTCGAGTTGGACGAGTCGATCGAGGGCACGATCACCCGCGGGAGGCACAATACCAGCCAATATCTGCGCTGTGGCAGTCGCGCGTCGATTGAACTCGCCGGTTTCTCCAGCAGCGAAGTCGACCAACAAGATGTTTACCACCAGAGCGAGGGCGAGACTCTTCAATGACATCCTCAGGATCATCTCACTTAATGAGTTATGTGCCGATAAATGCATAACAATCCGTTTCCAATGTTGAATTTCTGCCTGATTTCCCGCTGTTAGTCGATTCCCATACCTATTTGACGAAATATATTCTGGTTTCTCACGGGTGCGCTCAGCAAATATTTAGAGGAACTTACACAGGCCTTTTCCTAAAACAAGGGGGAGGCAAAATCAATCCGGGCAATCCTTGACCGATTGCTGAACAACTTACATTCCCAACGCCTTTAGCCTTTATTGGTCCGCACAACGACAAAGATTGCCCTTCCCATACCCACGAGCTTGCGGTAAAAGACCTTCCAATGCTGGCTATGATCGCTGCATGGAAGGTGCCATATTAGAATACTTGTCTGGATCACCGACTGAACCATCGAAGTCGAGGAATAACAATTTTATGTCAGGTTGGAAAGCGCGCATTGGATATCTTTCACCATCGGTTTTCGAAACGCCCTCAGATTGGGATTATATCCTCCCAAAGGGTTTCACGATCGTCGCCTCAGGACTCAACGTCCAGGCTCATACAACCGAGGAATTCAACAAGGCGATCGACGCTCTAGAGAAAGGATTGGGGATTTTCACCGCGGAAGAGTGCGATGCTATTCTGCTGGGCGGTATTACACTAGGGACGCAGCGAGGCTACGTAGCAGAGCAGGAGGTTGTTGCCAAGCTGTCAGAACGCGTGGGACTACCAATTAGCACGGGCATGAATGCCAGCGTTGAGGCACTTAGGAACTTTAAAGCCAAAAGCATCGTGATTGCAACTGCTTACATGGAGAAGATCAACCAAGCAGTGAAACGATACTACGAGGACGCCGGGTTTGAGGTTTTAGGGATAGCCGGTCTTGAGGTCAAGAAACCCGTCGATCAAGTCAAGCTCCCGAACTATGCTTCCTATAAAGTTGCTAAGACGCTTTTTCAGCAAAACCCGCGCGTGGACGCAATCCTGATTCACGGCCGCTGGCGATCCGTTGCCTACGTGGAAGAGCTAGAAAGCGATAGCGGACGTCCGGTCGTTTCCAGTACTGCAGCTTCGCTTTGGTGGGTGTTTCAACGATTGGCTATGAGAATTCCGATTGAAGGCTACGGTCGACTGCTCCGATAGAGGCCAGAGCCGTTCTCCAACACGGGCATGAATCTTCTGGCCGGGCCCGACGGGCCGAAGCAGTGGTGAGGGCCAAAGGTTGCCCGGCTCTCTTTTCAATGGCTTTTCTGGATTTCGAGAAAGTCTTCCGAAATGTCAGGTTTACACGAAAAAAACGGGCCTCCTTTTCCAAAAAGGAGGCCCGTTCATGACGCTATCGCGTCGTAATGAGTATCAATGTTTGTCCTACTATGCCCGCCCTTCAGCTAAGGCGCTTTTCATTTGGTTCGATCTCTCCCCTGCCGGCAAGATTTCGAGTCTGCTTTGGAAAAGTCCTTCCTTTTGTTACTCGCCCTAGCGAGTCAGCACCTTCAGGTGCTTGGGTTGAGGGCTTGATTCAGGCAGCTCGATGCCGGACAAGATGCCTGACCGAATTGTTGGCGCCCGCTTCTGGCGGGCTATATTCGCCCGGTGGACTGTTCTCTCCTAACATGAGTTACCTCCATATCTGAGAAGAGTTTCAAACGGGCGCGCACCGCATTCCACTCTTCCGGTCCCTAGTGGGAGGCTTAGGACACAATTTTTCCTACTGCTATAAAACCTTCTTGTCAAGACGTTTTTTATTTTTTTTAATTTTTTTCTTTGGATGATTTTTTGCCGTAAAGATTTTCAGAAACTGCGCTCAGTCTGACAAATAAATGATCCTGGGCGCTCGACCATCGGGTCGCTGCTTATCCGCGCTCATGGTTGCAGCGCTCAGATCCGTGCCGGTGATCAATTCATACAGCTTCCCCATGGCAGCAGGGCTGTTGAGCCGCGTCAATCCGCTCGCCCTGCCCATCTCTTGGATTTGATTCGCCATCGACAGAAGAGGCAGCGGGATCTGCAGCGCCGCGGCCACCTCCAGGGCCTGACGTATGTCTTTGTAGCTATTGCTGAGTGCGCCGCCATGATTATTGTTGCGCGTCATAAATTCCTCCAAGCGTGCAGCGGAGGCGTGGGAACCGGTAGTTCGCAACAATTTCAAAAATAGCTTGGGATCTGCCCCCTGGGCCATTAGCCAAGTGCAAATTTCCGCAGTCGCGATATTATTTGCCGTCGCATACATGATCACGGCGATCTTGAACGCTTTCGGCATCCAAGTTTCCGGCAGACCAATAATCGTTTGCGCCAGTTCCTTTAGAAAGCTTGTGCAACCCTCAATGATCTCTCGCTTGCCTCCAACGGCGATGGTGAACTGACCCTCGGGAATGACAATGGCAGGAGCCCCGCCGGCGTGGATCGTTCCGCCGAGAAAGGCCGCCCCCTCCTCCTCCAAACGAGACTGCAACTCACGCGCACATTCGGGGTCTGTACCGCTCAAGTCGATAAACGTCATCCCCGGCTGTACAGCCTCGAATGCTCCAGCTTCTCCAAAGATAGCCCGGCGCACTTCGATAGATGACGGCAGCACTGTAAGCGTGATGTCCGAAACGGCTTCCCTGGCACAAGCAGCACGGCGCGCGCCGCGATCTACCATCTTCTCGACGGTCGCGGGATTGAGATCGTAGACGGTGAGTGTATACCCCCGTGCAAGGATTCGTTCACCGATGGGCCGTCCGGCATTTCCTAGACCTATTAAACCAATCGTTGGCATCCTGTCTCCTTGAGATACTCCCGTGTTTTCACTGCGTTCGACCCGACTTCTTAAGTGCGTCTTCGACGATCTGATGCAGCGCCTTTCGCCCGGCTTGATCATTGTACTTATAGGAGTTGATCATAAAATAATTTACCCCCTTCTGTGGGACATCATCAGGGGCAAGGGCGCTCTTCGGTATATCCATGCGCAGCGAATTCACCTCCGCATATTTTTGCCAGGCCGTCTGCCCCTCGCGGGAAAGCACCCAGTTAACGAAGAGCTTCGCGGCGTTGGGATGCGGTGCCTTGGTCATCACAGCCATACAGCAGGAGCCTCCTCCCATAACCTCCCCTTCTTTCAAAGGATGTGGAAACAAATCCACCGGCAGACCCTGGCTCTTCGCTTTCATGATCGGTTGGCCGCTGCCGATGTAAAAAAGAATCTTCCCCTGCCCAAGCCAATCTGTTCCCTGCTGCAAATCTCGGGTTAGCTGAATATCAGTCTCGCTCAGTATCCGCGTAATGAATTTTTGTCCTAACGTCGGCGTATAGTAAAAGAAAAGAAACGTTTCCCCTCCACCGCCGGCAACCCGCGGATCGAAACTGCCTAGCTTGCCTTTCCATTTCGGCAGCAACAGGTCCCACCAGGATTGAATTTCGGTCGGATTTAGCAGCTTGGTATTGTAGGAACCACGCCTCGTCCCAACTTCCCCGGAGATAATGATGGCGGCCTGGTTCTGCGGGTCGGCGAAATGCAATTTTCCATCCCACCACGCCGATGAATCATTAACTTCCGGTAAAAGCAGCAGAGGCTTCAACGGCTCCAAGGTTCCAGGCAGAAACGATGCAAAAGTCGAAGACCCTCCCATGACGAGGTCCGCCAAATACTTTCCTGCCCTTCTTTCCGCAACGATGCGTTGATAGTGGTCCGATCCCTTGCCCGGAACGAAATTAAACCTGATCTCTGGCAAGCCTTTCTGAAACACGGCCCAGAGTTGCTGATACATCGGGTTGTGAGGTCCGTAAATCACCACTTCCCCTTCTTTCTTTCCAGCTTCAATAATCGTTTCCCACTGTTTCTTCCAATCGGATTGCGCGCCCAGCGGCTTTGAGAGACCCAACAGGAGAAACAATGAAAAAACGATCACACATTTCGCAGGATATCGATCGTTCACAGCGGCTTCCCCACGCGAAGCTTGTTTGCCATTATTTGTGAGCTTGCAATCCCGCGGCCGTAAATGGCCCTGCGCCCATGACCTGGTGGACCTCCCACTCGATCAACTCGAAAGCCGTAAAGCCAGCCATCGTGTAGGGATCGCTTGCGGCGATCTTCTCAGCCTCTTGCCGCGATCCAGCGCGGATAACGTAAATACCGAGCTTGCGATCCGGTGTCGGGCCGGAGAAGAGAATTTTTCCGGCTTCATGCTGTTGCTTCATCCAGACCAGATGTTGGTCCAGGGTCACAGTCCACTCTTCGCGCGGTTTCACCGGACGTCTAAGCACTAAGTACCACATGATTACCTCCCAACGAATTTCGCTTTCGATTTGTGGCCTAACACGAGACTCAATTTGCAGGTCGCGAAACTATACCCAGGGATACGATTTGTCCTCTTTGCGTGTCAAGAACTTTCTCAAGGAGATATTTCGCAAGGTGGATCAGCAAAATGTGGAATGCTAAAGCTCAAATCAGGCATGCCCGACATAGTCAGTAGAAATCGCAGAGAGAAGAGTATAATATGCTGCGCGCATGGCTTCACAGAAAAGAGGCAATCTTATGCATCGAATCGTTTTCCGTCTAATGGTCTTCAGTCTTCTAGCCGTTCAACCGTCGATATTGAACGCCCAGGATAATATCCGGGATTTGGTCGTCAAGATCCACGCCGTGCACCATACCCCCGATGTCTTGCGTCCATGGACCAAGAACAGCCCGCAGCAAGTAAAGGGCTCCGGCGTCGTCATCGAGGGTAAACGGATCCTCACCAATGCGCATGTGGTGCGCTACGCCAGCCAGATTTACGTCCAACCCAATCAGTCTGCTGAACGTATCCCGGCCCACGTGGAAGCGATGACTCCGTCCATGGATCTGGCCGTGTTAAAGCTGGATGACGAATCATTCTTCGATAAACGAGGATCGCTTCCGTTCGCAGAGGAGCTGCCGCGGGTCAAAGATAGCATCAATGTCTATGGCTACCCCACCGGCGGGTCGGAGCTTTCGGTTACTCAAGGTATCGTCTCTCGCATCGAATATACCGACTACTATTTTCAAACCAGCGGCTTGAGAATTCAGGTGGACGCCGCGCTCAACTTCGGCAACAGCGGCGGACCGGCCGTATCGGATGGGAAATTGGTGGGTCTGGTGTTCAGTCTGATACAAAATGCCCAGAGTATCGGGTATCTGATCCCTGTCGAAGAAATTCAGCTATTTTTGACCGACATCGCCGATAGCAAGTATGACGGGAAACCGCAACTTTACGACTACCTTCAAACGGTCGAAAACGAAGCCTTGCGGCAAAGGCTCGGGCTTCCCGCCGGCGTAACCGGGGTCATGGTCACCGAACCCTACCGCCAGGACCCAAACTACCCGCTCAAAGAGTGGGATGTCATCACCAAGATCGGCAACACGCCCATCGATAGCGAAGGCAAAGTCGCGGTCCGTTACGATCTCCGTCTCTCGGCGCCATATCTGGTCCAGAAATTAGCCAAGGACGGATACATCGACGTTACGGTCTTCCGCGATGGCAAGCTCAACCAAATCAAGCTCCCGGTCCAATCGCACCGAGATCTAGTCATGCCCTATCTATTGAATGCGACTCCGCGCTATTTCATTCTCGGGCCCCTGGTTTTTTCTCAAGCGACTCAGGATTACGTCGAGCGAGCGAGCGCTCAAAGACCGATCCCCGCAAGTCAACAAAATAGCCCGCTGGTGACGCGCCGCTACGATAAGCCCCGTTTTGATGGTGAAGAGTTGGTCGTGGTTACCTCGCCAATGTTTCCCCATCGCATCACCAAGGGCTACGATGATCCTGAGCGCTTCGTGCTCACCGAGGTTAATGGTCAGCGGGTAAAAAGCCTACAACATCTGGTCCAGCTTCTGCGCGACGACACGCAACCCCAGATCGTCCTCAAATTCGCCAAAGCGTCGCGGCGTACTCACGAAACTATGGTTTTTAACCGCGCCGAGCTTTTAGAATCCACTGCGAAAATTATCGAGGAAAACGGCATTCGTTATCCCTACTCCTCTGACCTTCGCTCGATTTGGGAAAAATCTCTGACCGTTGCTCCAAAGCCGGCGTCCGGCTCGTGATCATCCCGAGCTACTCGCGAAGTTTTGCACCGTATTTCACAAAACTCGTGCGCATCCTGCGCGCACTTTCAATCGCTCTTCTCGCCGCCTGCGCTCTACCCCAAGAACAACTCGCCGGAACGCCTGCGGATTTGAAAATTGAAACCCTCATCCGTGGCTTGGATACGCCGTGGGCCGTCGACTTTGCACCCGATGGCAGAATCTTCATTACGGAACGGTTAGGGCGCATCCGTGTAGTCGAGGGTGGTCGACTCCTACCCGAGCCGTGGATGACGTTAGAAGTCCAAGCTGTCGGTGAAGCGGGACTCATGGGTTTAGCGCTCGACCCGCAGTTCGCTCAAAATCGCGTTGTTTATGTCGCTTATACCTACCGTGCCTCCAACGGCCGGTTGCAAAATCGTCTTGTGCGGCTGCGCGAAGAGCAAAAGAGCGGTAAGGGTAATCTGGACAAAGTTCTTATCGATAATGTCGCCGGCGCCAACAACCATGATGGCGGGCGTGTGAAATTTGGTCCGGACGGCAAGATTTACTGGACGATGGGCGACGCACAAACCACGAGGTTTGCCCAAGACCTCCGTTCCTTGAACGGCAAAATCCTTCGACTCAACGCAGACGGTACTGTTCCAGCAGACAATCCATTTGCCAACTCCTATGTGTACTCTTACGGCCATCGCAATCCACAAGGATTGGCGTGGCAGTCCAAGACCCAGAGACTGTATTCAACCGAGCATGGCCCGAGCGGATTTCAAGGCTGCTGCCGGGATGAATTAAACTATATCGAACCAGGCAAGAACTATGGTTGGCCGGAGATTCGAGGAGACGAAACGCGAGAGGGCATGGTGGCGCCGATTATTAATGCAGGGACCAGCGAGACCTGGGCTCCGGCCGGCGCTACATTTGTTAGCCGCGGCCCATGGGCCGGCTCGCTACTCTTCACTGGACTTCGCGGGCAAACCTTATATCGCGTCGTGCTTGATCCAAACGATCCGCGCAAGGTAGACAAGTTCGAACGTCTGCTCTACCGCCAATTTGGTCGCTTGCGTGACATCGTTGAAGGTCCCGACGAAAATTTGTATCTCCTCACCAGCAATCGCGATGGCCGCGGCAGCCCAAAGGACGATGACGATCGAGTGATCCGCCTGAGTTTTAAATAACATTCGGAATGCCCAAAATGGATCAGCTAGCTTTCTTTCTCATCGTCGTATTTATATCGGTTGTTGTGATTAGTCTTCTCGCCAAGTTGATCCTCAAAAGATCGCTTAAGACGTCTTTTTGGACTGGATCTATGCAATTTTCAGCTAGCCTAAGCCTAGCGATTTTTTGCATATTCTTAGGCGTCATTCCGGCCAAGCCTGCGAAAGCACGCGCGAGCCGGAATCCAGGAAAGCATAAGGCGCCTAGATTCCACGTTCGCGGCAATGACGGTCAAGGACACTTCGCATTTCATCAGATTTTCCGAGACGCAACGCTAACGAATCCTTGCGATCTCACTTTTTCGCGTTGATCGCCACAAACCGCTGGGATAATATCGCCGCCATGGCAAGGCTCCGACAATAGGAGGTTCACCATGCAAAAAAGAATTTTCTCGTGGCTGGGAAAAGAGTTCGTAGAGATATCCGGCGAAGCCAAACCGGCAACCATGGCAACTGAAGAGGCACGTGAGTTATTTCAACGCTTCAACCAAGAGTTGCAGAGTCATGGTTTGTCCTTGGACAATACGGTTCGGTCCAGACTTTGGGGACGCGACCGAGAAAGCCGGGACCAGGGCAGCAACGAACGGGTTCAAGCTCTCTCCGGCAAAGCGCGCTCGGCGAGTTCGAGTTACATTGCGCCGATCCACTTCGACTCCGAGGCGAAGGTAGCGATTGATCTCCTCGCAATGCGGCCCTCCCGCCCTGACGCTGAAAAGGTCTTAAAAGAGTACAATCCACCCATCGTGCCGCTGCGCTATCTAACCTATGATTCGGTCGTCGTCCTGTCGGGCGTGACCGCTGTGCTTGCTAGTCTGGACGAGCAGTTAGACAACATTTTGCCGCGCATTGAAGATTCTCTTAAAAACGCCGGCAGCTCCTGGGACCGAGTCGCGAAAGTCTCTTTCTTTCTCCACCGAGGTCAAAGACTGGAAAACTTGAAGGAGCTTTTCAGCAAAAGAGTCACGGCTAAGATTCCGGCAATGGAATATTCTTTCGTGGACGGTTATTCGTCTGAAGGGAAATTGTGCGAGGTCGAGGTCACAGCAACCCTATAATAACCAAGGATGAAAAAATGAGTGACAAACGTTTTCGCGTCGCGATATTGGATGATTTTGAAAAATTGGCTGACACAGTCGCCGCTTACGAGAAGCTCAAGGCCAAAGCGGACGTGACCATCCTGAGGGAGCGGCTGGATTCGCCAGAGAAAATCGAACGAGCTCTCAAAGATACGGATGCGTTGCTTCTCATGCGCGAGCGCACCTATTTCAGCGACAATGAATACAGCCGGTTGCCGACCCTAAAATTCATATCTCAAACCGGCCGCACCACCAGGCATCTCGATTTGCCTTCGGCTACAAAGCACGGCATTGCCGTAGCGGGAACACCGGCCGACAATGGCACTTCCACCAAAGAACTCACCATCGGGCTGATTTTGTCCCTACTGAGAAAAATCCCTCAAGTGAACCGGCGCATGCGCGAGGAGAGTTGGCCACCGCTTGCCGGTCAACTACTCGAAGGAAAATCTGTCGGTGTCCTCGGTTTTGGCCGGATCGGCCAGGAAGTAGCGCGCATTCTTAAAGCGTTCGACGCCCGAGTTCTCGCCTATGCACGGACATTGACAGCCGAAAAAGCCGGACAAATCGGCGCTGAAAGTGTTCCAATGGAGACTTTGCTAAAAGAATCTGACGTCGTAACTATCCACGTGCCGCTCAATGCCAATACCCGGGGCATGATCGGCGACAAAGAACTAGCCATGATGAAACCGGGCGCGCTATTGGTAAATACCGCCCGGGGCGCCATCGTCTCCGAGGCGGCGATGATCAAAGCGCTCGAAACCGGACACCTGGGTGGAGTTGGTCTCGATGTCTTCGAGATTGAACCGCTGCCGATGGATCATCCGCTGCGTCGTTTCGACAACGCCATCCTACTTTCCCATCGGGGTTACGCCACCGTGGAGGTTCTTCAAGAGCGCTACGAGGAAGCAATAACAAATATTCTAAACTTCATGGACGGTAAACCCGTCACCCTGCACAATCCGGAAGCGTTAAAGCGATAAAGCTCCGCGCATTGCCGCGTTAACGGGAGGCTCAAAACGTTCAAAGTGCAACAACGCGTCAGCCCCTTTCGGCTTTCCGTATCGCCGCCCAGATCTTGGGCGGGGTGTAGGGCATGTCGATGTGATCGATACCGAGGGGAGCCAACGCATCCATGACGGCGTTGGCCACCGCAGGCGGCGCCCCGTTGCATCCGGCTTCGCCCACACCCTTGACGCCTAGCGGATTAAACGGATTCGGCGTCACTGTCTCTCCGAGTGTGAGCTGAGGCATGTCAGCGGCGCGCGGCACCGCGTAGTTCATCAACGAGCCGGTGAGAACCTCGCCGTTATCGCCAAACAGCATCTGTTCGCGAAGCGCTTCACCGAGACCCTGAGCCACGCCGCCGTGAATCTGTCCGTTGAGAATCATGGGATTTATAACCACGCCGCAGTCATCGACCAAAACGAGTTTTTCAACGGTCGGCGTCCCGGTCTCCCGATCGATTCTGACCAGCGCCAAATGCGCGCCGAAACCCCAGGCTTCGCGTTTCGGATCAAAGAAAACGGTTTCTTGAAGACCAAGCTCCGTGCCGCGCGGAACATTTCCGCCGTACGCCGCGGCAGCAATCTGGCGCCAGGAAACTTTTTTATCGGGCACTCCAGCCACGGCGAGGCCGCCATCCGTCTGAACGATGTCCTCGGCTGCCGCCTCCATCAAATGCGCGGCGATGCGGCGAGCCTTTTCAACAACGCGATCAATAGCAATTGCCAAGGCCCCACCCCCTGTAATGGCGCTGCGACTGCCAAAGGTACCGACACCCTGGGGGACCACCAAGGTGTCGCCGTGTCGAATCGCCACGCGATCCATAGACACGCCCATCTTCTCCGCCGCAACCTGGGCAAACGCGGTCTCATGGCCCTGGCCGTGGGAGCTGGAACCGGTGAGCACCGTAATGTCTCCGCTGCGCTCTACCCGAACCGTAGCGCTCTCAAAGCCCACCCCGCCACTCGGCTCAGCGAAAGTCGAGAGGCCTACCCCGACCAACTCGCCGCGTTGGCGCGCTTCGTCTCGTTGACGAATGAGGTTTTCGTAGTCGGACAACCGCAGCGCCTCGGCTAGTGATTTTTCGTAGTCCCCCGAGTCGTATTCAACGTTCACGCCTGTGCGGTACGGGAACTGGTCGGGGCGAATAAAATTTTTGCGCCGGATTTCCAGACGGTCTATCCCCAATTCGCGCGCCGCTTTATCGACCAACCGCTCGATATTGAGCACCGACTCCGGCCTCCCCGCGCCGCGATAAGGACCGGTGGGTATGGTATTGGTGAAGACCGCAACCACCTCGACCAAGCAGTTTTGAATCTGGTAGCAACCCGGGGCCATCGCCATCATGCGAAGCGGCGGTATCGCGGAAAGAGAGTTCAGGTAAGCGCCTAGATTCCCGACGACGCGCACCTTCAACCCGAGCATGGTGCCATCCCCCTTGAGGGCCAGCTCAGAAGTCATGACCTGGTCGCGCCCTTGATTGGTGGTGACGAAATCCTCGCTCCGCGTGGAGATCCACTTGACGGGCCGGCCGAGCTTAAGCGCCAGGTGGCACGCCAGCGCGTCTTCTTGATAGAGGAGCCCTTTGCTGCCGAACCCGCCGCCGACATCAGGCGCGATGATGCGAATCCGGTGCTCCGGAAATCCGATTGCGGTCGCCAGATCCGTGCGCACGCGATGCGGGCTCTGAGTTGACAGCCAAATAGTGAGATCCCCCGTCGGCTCCGGCTTAGCCACGATACCTCTCGGTTCCATCGCCAGTGCCACCAGCCGCGGGCTGGCGATACGCAGCCGAACAATGTGCTCCGCCTCGGCGAAAGCCTTGTCTACGTCGCCCCCTTTTTTTGTCGCGATGTAACACAGGTTACTTTCCAACTCTTCTCGGGCGAGCGGCGCGCCGGGCTCCAACGCCTTTTCGGCATTCACGACCGCGGGCAGCGCCTCGTATTCCACATCGATGGCGTTCGCCGCATCCTGAGCGAGCACGCGACTTTCAGCGACCACCGCCGCCACGGGTGTGCCGCTCGCGTGGACGGCCCCGCGCGCCAGCAGCGGATGGGGCGGTATCTTCATGCCGGGCACCATCGGGAAAGCCGGGACATGAAAACCCTCGCCCAGGTCATCGCCGGTCACCACGATGATCACTCCGCTCATCTCCTTCGCTGCGCTCGCATCGATGGAATTTATTTTCGCATGCGGATAGGCACTCCGCAGAAAAGCCAGGTGGAGCATTCCAGGCAACTGGATGTCCTCCGTATAGGATCCTTTGCCGGTAATCAGGGGCGCATCTTCGACGCGCCGGATAGCCGCGCCGATAAGCCCAGTGGCGCTGTGCTCTGTTGTCATGATGAAGCCTCGTGTTTAAAAACGTGTTCGTGGATCGTGTTCGTGTCCGCGCCCAACGTTCGTAAGCTAGCACGATCACCAATGAAGAGCACGAGTATTCGGTTCTGCCTTTCGCTCACGGCTCACGCCTAACGAATAACTCGGTCCGCTCTTACCAGCACGTTCGGCGGAATCGTCAGGCCGATCTGTTTCGCCGTCTTGAGATTGATGACGAACTTGAACTTCATCGGCTGCTCGACGGGAATGTCGGCGAGATCCATTTTGCCGGCTTCTCAAGAACTCGCGTAGTTGGAGACTTCGACCAGATTCAAGTCAGGGTCACGGAAATACACCGACATCATCATCCCCCTCGCGCCGTTTCTTTCTACCGGGCCCCCGACGAGGCGGACGCCGCAGGAATTCAGGTGGGCGATAACCTCAGAAACGGGAACGGAAGTGACAAAGCAAATATCGGCCGAACCAGAAGTTGGCTTGTCCGCTATCAGAGTGCTCTCCCGCCCAAGCTGTTGCAGGTTGATCTTCTGTGAGCCGAAGGCTAGAGCTTTCCTGCCTTCGCCAAACGTAACGACCTCCATCCCCAGTACCTTCGAGTAGAACTCACAGGTTGCGTGGATATCGTTGACCGTGAAAACCACGTGGTCGATACTGTCGATCCTCATGATTCACCTCCCGCAATCGCTCGCCATCTTAATCATCCTCACGGACCTTTACCATTGGCTAGAATCTTACTCCGAGCCCGGTTGAATCTTCAACCGAATCTCAAACGTCATCACCGCGCGTGCCCCTCGCAGGATCCAATCCGAACATTTCCTGACTTCCCGACGGTTCGAGAACCTCACCGTCCCGAGGCAAGTCGAGGGATAAAAGCATGCGGAAATGAGGGACTCCGTAAAGTAAATTCTACGCAGCGAGCATCAGGTAATGAAATTCGCTGGATTGAATCCAAGACAGCGGCTTGGCATTATTTTAAGTCGAGCCGGCAGAGCGACCGGCGTTCTTATCCATCGCATGCGAATTCCTCGCCGACCACGGCTCAGCGCCGAACAACTCGCGCAGACTTCTCTCATCACCCTCCGTCATTACAATGAACACGCGGATAGTTTTTGGGAAGGCACGAAGGATCATGACGTTAGCCAGAATCGTAACGCGCTCCTTAAGCACATAGAAGGTAACCCACCCTATCGAATTCTAGATTTCGGTTGCGGGCCAGGACGTGACCTCAAGGCCTTCAAAGAATTGGGCCATGAGCCGGTCGGCCTCGAAGGCGCCGAACGTTTCGTTGAGTTCGCCAGACAATACAGCGGTTGCGAGGTGTGGCACCAGGACTTTCTCCGCCTTGATCTCCCGGCAGAATACTTCGATGGCATCTTCGCCAACGCAGCTCTCTTTCACGCCCCAAGCCAAGAGTTGCCGCGTGTTCTAAAACAACTTTGGGCGACATTGAAACCAAGCGGCGTGCTCTTCAGCTCAAACCCCCGCGGCAATAACGAAGAAGGCTGGAGTGACGAGCGCTACGGCGTATACTACAACCTGGAACGATGGCGCGAGTTGGTAACCGAATCCGGCTTCGTAGAAATCACTCACTACTACCGGCCGCCGGGTCTCCCACGCGCACAGCAACCGTGGTTGGCGTCGCTCTGGAGAAAATGACAGTTTCAGCCGTTCAAACCGTTCCAATCGTTCAAGTCAATGCGGGGAGCGAACGGGAATGACGGAGAGACATAGAGAGGCGTAACCTATACGTAACCTATAATTGACAGCAAGTACCGCTATCGCATAAGCTGCGGTCAAGGATCGAGAAAACCAAAACGAGTAAAATAGGGAGGATAAAGATATGGCGGCGGGTAATGGTCACGGTCAAGGTATCAATGGTGTCATTATCTCTTCGGATTCGCATGTCATGGAGCCAGTGGATCTTTGGAAGAAAGGCGTTCCGGAAAAATACCGCGCCGATGCTCCGGTCTTTCCACCCCACAAAGTGGGCGAAGGATTTCAACATCACGCGGGCGGGTGGGATCCCCATGCGCGCATCAAGGAAATGGAAACCGACGGCCTCAGCGCCGAGGTGCTCTATCCAACACTGATGCTGGATTTGTTTGCGCTCGACGATGCCGGCATGCAGGAGGCGTGCTTCCGGGTCTATAACGATTGGCTGATCGATTACTGCAGTGTCGATACTAACCGGTTGATCGGTATTCCAGCCATACCCGTCTACAATATCGATGTCGGCATCAAAGAGCTCGAACGTTGCCACAAAGCGGGCCTCAAAGGCGCCATTATCTGGCAAGCACCCCATCCGGATCTCCCGTTTCATTCCGGCCACTACGATAAATTTTGGGCGGCCGCGCAGGATCTCGATACCCCCGTCAGTCTGCACATTTTGACCGGCCACAGCTACAACAAAGACAAGGAAAGAAAAGGCGTCGAGCGTTACCGCGGCAGCGTCAATCTAAAACTCATGGACATCGCCAATGGCCTCTTCGAGCTGATCTTCTACGGCGTTCTCGAGAGGTATCCAAAGCTCAGAATCGTCACAGTTGAAAACGAATGCGGCTGGCTACCCTGGATCGTTCAACAGTGGGATTATTATTACAACCGCTTCCGCAAGCAAAACCCGCCACCAATCACGAAGAACCCAAGCGAGTTTGTCCACAACCAAGTCTATTCCTGCTTCTTCAACGATTCGGTCTGCGGTCATAATCTAGAGTGGTGGGGCCAAGACAACATCATGTGGTCCAACGATTTTCCCCATCCAAACTCGACCTGGCCAAACTCTCTCAAGATCATCAAGCGCGATATCGGGCATCTACCGCTGGAAACGCAGACCAAGGTCCTGGCGACGAACGTCTGCAGACTGTACAACCTCGATCTGGCGAAGATCCCGGAGGGAATTGCCACAGCCGCTGCGGCTGCTCAGGCCTCGGCGTAATCAGCTTCTGCGAGAGGGAGTGAATGGCGACCCATTTTAGCAAAATTCTCTACGCGACGGATTATTCCAAAGCTTCGGCTCGCGCCCTCGACGAAGCCGTTGCTCTAACCAAGCAGAATCATGCGGAACTGTTGGTGTTGCATGTGATCGATCCCGTGACACCCTATGTTGCCGGCGAAGACATTGGCGGGGCCGAGCTCTACATGAAGTTGGAAGAAACGACCAAGCAAGAGGCCGAAACTTCCATGAGAAAGCTCATGGAAAAGCTCCGAAAGTTGAGGGTCAACGCCAAGAGTCTTCTGGTCCGCGGTGCAGCCCAAGAGCAGATCGTTAAAGCCGCCAAGGGGCGAAGAGCAAACCTGATAGTGATTGGAACGCACGGCCGAACCGGCCTTTCCAAGCTTCTCATGGGAAGCGTGGCTAATAAAGTTGTTTCAACGGCGCACTGTCCAGTTCTCACGGTCCGCGGGAAATAGCTTTCGCTATGGCGCTGGAATATTCGTTACAAAGTTTCATCCGCGATCTGGATGGTATTACGCGCAACCAGAATTCGCCGGCAGCGATCGTCGCGGCGGCGAAACCTTTGCTGGCCAAGCTCGTGCAGCGTCCAGACTGCGCGGAGCCAAAGTTCAAGAAACGGGGCGTCACGGGATACGGGCGCTACATGCTCCACCGCGCTGCTCGTTTCAACATTACGGCCGTGGTCTGGGGACCCGGCGACGCCGCCAAAGCGCATAATCATGATACATGGGGTTTGGTCGGCGTGGTCGAGAACGAAATTCAGGAGACCCGCTTTCGCCGTCTGGACGATGGCTCCAAAGCGGAATACGCGAAGCTGGAGGTTAAGGAAGTTTTGAAGAATTCCGCCGGAATGGTTTCCTGTCTACTCCCACCGGACGACGACATTCATGAAATGAACAACGTCTCGGATCGGAACACTGTGGAAATCCACGTCTACGGGAAAGATCTGGCAGAGATGCCGCGCCTGCGATTCGATGTCGCCAACAACAGCGTCGAGACTTTCGCAAGCCCGGAGTATCAGAACTGCTAGTCCGCTGAAGGGGTTCAAAGTTCAACGTCCAAGGTTCAAAGTTAACACTCACGCAGTGAGTTTGATTTCCCATTCTAAGTAACGCCGCATCGCTTCTTTGTCTCCTTTGACCGAAGGCGATAATACGACATCGTTCGGCTCTACCAGGCAGGCGTCGAGTCCTGTTTCGATCGGATAGCCGGCACGTTCCCAAATCCGAACACCACCGTTCAAAACAAAGACTTCTTTGTAACCCATTTCTGCAAGGGTTTTCGCCGCAAGAATTGAACTTTGGCCATCGCGACATGCGAGCACGATGGGCTGGGCTTTATCGGTGCACAAACTTGGTAGCTTGAGCTCTAACCAGCCTCGAGAAATCCACTTGCTGTCCGGCAGATGTTTCACCGCGAAATCGGCGCTGCTACCGACGTGTAGAATGACCGGTGAACTCTGCAACAACGAGTTCACCTCGTCGGGTATAAGCGTGCGGGCAAGTTTTTTGGCCGTCTCAAATCCAAGCGGTTCGTCTTGCGACGCGCCGGACTCCACCGCTCCGCCGCCCTCGCGCCAAGCCTCAAAACCCCCTTGCAAAACTTTGACATCCGGAAAACCCATTTGGCGGTACCAATAGGCGGCCATGACCGCACGCGCCGACTGATCACTGATAAAAATGATCCGGCTGTTTTTCACGGCCACGAAGTCGTCCGCGCGTTGCACTGCCTGCCCGCCGGGGATATTGAGCGACCCAGGTATGTGCCCGGCCTCGTACTCACCTTCGGATCGCACATCGACGAGGTAAGTAACGCCAAGGTCATTGGCTGGTGAATGAGCCGCAAGTTCGAGGGCTGAAACCCATGAAATTCCCTCCTCCTCAGCAATCCGTAGCGCGATCTCTCGGGCTTGCTTGCGACTCTCGGCAGGTGCAATGGGGGCGACCCTGGTGGGATTCGATTCCAACTCCAATCCGGCCAACACCCACCCCATGGTGCCGTTTTTAAGCGCGCGGACATTATTTAACCCCAAGCGCTGCAAGGCCGCTGTGCCGATGATGCTGCGTGTTCTGCCCGCACAGTTGACTACGATCGTCGTCTCGGGTTTTCGCCTCAAAGCCTCCGCCCACAAAAGCAGATCGCCGCCGGGAACATTGAGACCGCCGGGGATACAGAAGCGACCGTATTCTTCCGGCGTCCTTACATCGAAGACGATCAGATCGGCGACACGCTCCTGCAGTGTTCTAAGTTCTTCGGGGGAGATTTCTGGAACGGCCCTTTCATGGTGAACCTTTTCTCCAAAGGCTTTGCTCGGCACATTGACTCCGCTGACCGTCGGATGTCCTTCCTTTCGCCATCCCGGCAGTCCACTGTCCAGGATTGAGACATCGTAACCGAATTCTTTTAGTGTATGCGCAGCAAGCGATGCCCGACCCTCGCCTTCGTCGTAAACGACGATCGGAATCCGTCGGTCCGGCATGAGTGCGCCGATGCGAAATTCTATCTGGCTTCGCGGCAGCGAAGTCGTGTTGGCAATCTGGCCAAGGTTAAACTCACCCCGCTCGCGGACGTCGAATACGGCATGCGGAGTTTGGGAAGCCATCAAAGCCGCCAAATCGCGACACGAAACTTGGTTAGCCATACTTAGATCCACCTTCTATTTATCGTGAAAGAATTTTCACCACAGAGGGGCAGAGTTCGCAAAGTTCATAGAATTTATTAATCAAGAACTTGTTTACTCTGTGCCCTCCGCGCCTCGGCGGTGAGATATCCGAATTTTTTTTACCACAGCCCTTTTAAACTCAGCTTGACCCACTCGTGGTTCTGTTTTACTAATGCTCTCAGAAAATGCAAGCAACTTTCCGGCGCCGATAGGTTGTCTCGCGGAGGAACCGATGCAACACTCTCAACCACAGTTTCAAGGTTTATTCATCCCTTACGTAACGCCGTTCGATGAGTCCGGCGCCGTGGATATTGAAAGCCTCGAGCGTTTGACCAGCCACTTCGTGTCCCTAAACGGCGTGGCCGGGTTGGTCTCCTGCGCCCGCATCGGAGAAGGGCCGGTACTCACACTTCAAGAAAAACGCCGCGTTTATGAAAGCGTCGGCAAAATAGCGCGGCAAGCCGGCCGCATTCACATAGCAACCATCACGCCGCAATCCACCGACGAGGCAATTGATCTAGTGCGCGATCTGGAAACGCTCCCGGTGGATGCGGCCATGATCTTCCCGCCTTTGCTTTTTGCCTGGGGCAAAGTGGAAGGCGAGCTTAAATTTCGTTTTTTCGAGGATCTCACTCGCAGCACAAATCTGCCGCTAGTGCTCTTTCAGATCCCGGTAAAAAACTACTGGTATGATGTCGAAACCATCTGCCGCATCGCCAACTTGGAAAAAGTCGTCGCCTTCAAGGAAGCCTCCTTCGACATGAAGCTTTTCACAGACACCATGCAGCAACTCGAGCGCCAAAATGCAACCATGGAAGTCCTGACCGGGAACGACCGTTTCGTCGCCGAGAGCTATCGGTTGGGCGCCTCCGGCGCGTTGATCGGCGTGTCGAACGTGGCGACCGAAAAATGGGCGGCGATGGATGGCGCCGGCCGCGCTGGCGATTTTGACAACGCTACGGCAATTCAAAAAGAACTGGAATCCCTAAAGGGACTGATTTTCAGCGAACCCATCGTCGAAGCCGTCGCACGCATCAAAGTCATTCTCCAGCACGACGGCCTGATCAACACCGCCACTGTTCGCCGACCACAGCTCGGCGTAGGCGAATCAGAGAAAAGACAGCTGCTCGACAGCTATCGAGCTCTTAAGGAAAAGAATTATCGACCGTCAGAAGATTTTTTGGAGCGTAAAAGCGGGAGTGCTCATTAGCAACCTCCCTGGATGCGCCATTCAAAATCGACGGAGCTCCCTCAGTTATATTCTTCGCTTCCTCGTCCCGGAATAATCAACGCGAATAACGCTACGGTTACGGCCAACAATATCATCGCGCTCACGGCCAGTGACCAGTGAATTCCGATTAGCCCGCCGATCACCCCCACCGTGACGCCGCTGAACGCCCTGAGGCCATTGTGCGACATATTGAACAGACCGATCAATCGGCCTCTCAGTTGGACCGGTGCGCCGAGCTGCACGAGAGTTTGCGCCATGGAAAGAAACGTCAAGTTGAGAAAGCCCGCACAAAAAAGCAACCCGATCGCCAGCGGATAACTCGTGGAAGCGGCGAAACCGATGATGGCCGCACACCAGAGCATCGAGCAGATCGCCGCGGTGCGCGTGTTCGGCCTCAGTAGCCCCGTGCCTTCCAATAGGAGACCACCCACCACGGAGCCGGCAGCATTGGCTGCGAGGAGCATGCTGTAGGCCCAGTCTTGTTGGTCGTGTCCGAAATCGTGGGCAAACTCCGGCATCTGCGCTTGGAATGCGTTACCAACCAGCAATGACGTAGCCCCTCCCAAGAGAATCATGGAAAGAATAGTCGGATTCGCCGCGCTCTCCCGCATGAGCCGCAGCGCGCCGCTCAAGCTAAACCGCGCTGCCCGGGCGCTTCCAGCCTCCTCCCGACCATGGCCAGTATAAGGCAAGATGAACATTAAGATGAACATCGGCAGATACATCAGCGCATTAATGAAAAGTCCCATCGGCGGTCCGAAAAGCATCATCGTTGCTCCGCCCACCGCTGGCCCGAAGAACACCGCGATGTTGCGCCCGGTGGAATTGAGCCGCACAGCGCTCTGCAGGTATTCACGCCCAACGATGTCGTGGATGATGAGCTGGCTTCCTGGTCCACCCACTACTCCGGCCATGCCGTGGATGATCAGCAGAACGCAGGCGTGCCACACTTGAATCGTATCGGTAAGAAAAAGAATGCCCCATGCTAGAGAGACCCCGGCGTGCATCAGTTGGGCCGCCTGAAGAACCCGACGGCAGTCGTGACGATCGGCAAGCGCCCCAAAATAAACCGCAAAAAATAGCGCGGGCGTCCAATGACTGATGACCGCAAAGCCCCCCAGCGCCGGTGAGTGAAATTTTTGGAACAACAGCCAGTAACTAATGACGTGCTCGATGTTGTCGCCCATCTGGGACAGCATGATCACAAAAAAGTATCTTCGGTAATCCCGATGGCGTAACGCCGCGAAAGCAATCTGTCGCTTGGACAGGGCCGGTGACCCGGTAGCTGACGAAGGTGGATTCGTAGTCATCTCTTTTCTTGGAATTGTGATCGAGCCATAAATCGCCGGGCGTCAACGGGGGAGAATCGTCTTGAACGATTTGAACCGCTTGAACTATTTGAACTCTTGGTCTGTTAGCTGAATTCTCCACGCTGGCCAGGAATCATAAAAGCAAAAAGCGCCACCGTGATGGCCAGTAGCACCATCGCGCTCAATGCCAGCGACCAGTGGACACCGATTAATCCCCCCAATACACCCACAGTCACACCGCTAAAGGCTTTCAGCCCCAAGCTGGCCATGGCGAACAAGCCGATCAGGCGGCCGCGAAGCTGTGGTGGCGATAGCAATTGAACGATGGTCTGTCCCATGGAAGAAAAGGTCAGGTTCAACACTCCGGCAGTAAAAAGCAGCAGTAGCGACAAATAGTAGCTAGTGGAGAGCGCGAATCCAGTGATTGCCAGACACCATAGGATCGCGCTGATCATCGCGGTACTCACACGCGGCGGAAGCCAGCCACGGCCCTCGAGCATGAACCCGCCGATCACCGCACCCGCGGCATTGGCGCCCAGCAGCGCACTGTAGGCCAAGTCGGCCTTTTCTGTGCCTAGATCGTGCGCAAACTCAGGCATCGTCGCTTGGAACGCACTGCCGACAAAAAATGACACGCAGCCGGCCAGCACCACCATGGTAATGATCGGCCGATTACCCGACACCTCGCGGATGATTTCGAAGGCATCGCGCCAACGCAGAGGGCGCCGCCCTGGCGTGGCGCCTTCGCGGCTGTGACCTGTATAAGGCACCGTCAACAACCAAAGAGTCAATGGCAAATAAATGAGCGCATTGACCACCAAGCCTATGGCCGGGCTTAACAAGAGCATGAGTCCACCGCCCACGGCGGGGCCAAAAAGAACACCCAGTTGTCGACTCGTGGAGTTGAGTCGAACCGCGCTTTGCAGTTGCTCAGCGCCCACGATGTCGTGAATAAGCAACTGGCTGCCCGGCCCCCAGAGCACTCCCGCCATACCATGAACCACCAGCAAAACGCAGGCATGCCAGATTTGAATCGTGTCGGTGTAGAACAAAAACGCCCAGGCCGCCGACACTCCCATGAACATGATTTGCGCGACTTGAATCACTTTGCGGCAATCATAACGGTCGGCCATGGCGCCGAAATAAACCGAAAAAAATAAAAAGGGCGTCCAGTGACTCAAGACTGCAAAACCGGCGAGAACCGGTGATCGAAACTTCTCGAACAGCAGCCAATAGCTGATGACGTGCTCGATATTGTCCGCCATCATGGCCAGCATGGTGGTAACAAAGTAGATGCGAAAATCCCGATGATGAAGCGCTGCGAAGGCGACCTTTTTGCCGGAGCCAATGACGTTGCTTTGACTTAGTTCGTTCGCGCTTGATGCCATACTGTCACCACGCTTGCAGAGAATTAACCTCGAAGGGTAACGGATATTGGATAGAGGTGCAAACCAAGAGTGAGATCGCGTCGTCTTTTCTTGCGGACCGCGGCGCGATTTGTTCAGTATTCAGTCAATTTCGCCGCCCCGCGCAGGAGAGGCAAACGCCAACAGCGCAAACGTAACCGCCATCAGAGCCATCGCGCTAATTGCCAATGACCAGTGAATCCCGATCAGTCCACCGACGACTCCGACTGTGACTCCGCTAAAGGCGCGCAAACCGAAGGCCGACATGCTGAAAAGCCCTATCAACCGCCCGCGCAGATGGGACGGCGCGCGCAACTGCACGATCGCTTGCGCAGTCGAATAGAATGAGAGACTCAAGATCCCCGCACAAAATAGCAGCACCAGAGACAGGAAATAGCTAGTAGAGAACGCAAACGCCGTGATCAACGCGCACCACACCATAGCGCAGGTGATTGCGGTTCGGACGTTCGCCTTGAGCCAACCCTTCCCTTCTAGCAAAAAGCCGCCAAAGACTGCTCCGCCGGCGCTGGCTATCAGCAACGCGCTATAAGTGAAATCGGCCTTGTCCGCGCCAAGGTCATGAGCGAACTCCGGCATCTGCGTATGAAACGCGTTGCCGACGAACAACGATGCGCTCCCTCCCAAAAGTACCATCGTAATGATCGGCCGGTTGTGCCAAACCTCCCGCACCACGCTTATCGCATCTTTCCATCCGATGGCTCGCTTTGCCGGTGCCCCCTCGCGCAGATGCCCGGTGTAGGGTACCGTAAGCAGCCAAAGCGTCATCGGCACGTAGATGAGCGCGTTCGCCAAAAGAGCTACGGGCGGGCCGAGTAACAGCATCAAGCCCGCACCCACCGCCGGACCGAAGAGTATTCCTAACTGGCGGCTGGTCGCATTGAGCCGCACGGCGCTCTGTATGTGTTCCGCACCGACGATATCATGAATCACCAGTTGCTCGGCGGGCGTCCACAAAACTCCGGCGATGCCGTGAATCACCAGCAGTACGCAGGCATGCCATATTTGAATCGTGTTGGTGTAAAACAAAATGGCCCAGGCCACCGATACGCCCATGTACATGATCTGAGCTGCCTGGATGACCTTCCGACAATCGTAGCGATCGGCGATGCCGCCGAAATAAACCGACAGCAAAAGAAACGGCGTCCAGTGGCTGATATCGGCAAAGCCCGCCAAGACCGGTGAATGAAACTTCTGAAACAACAGCCAGTAGCTGACGACGTGCTCGATGTTGTCCGCCATCATGGCGAGCATGGTGGTGACAAAGAACCAACGGAAGTCGCGATGTTGTAAAGCCGCGAATGCGACTCGCTGATGCGAAACCGTCGAAGTTTCCCCGGGTAGTGTCCTGCTGTCAGAAGCCAATGCTGGTCCGTGATGTGCGAGGTCGAAATCTAAAAAGTAACGGATATGGGGAGGCTATGCAAATGAATGTGCCAAGTTAGATATTTTTTGGTTGCTGGCTTCTGCATAGTGGTTTCCATCGACCGCACTAACGCCGCACTTGGGCCAGACGCGGGTCCAGGGCATCGCGCAGAGCGTCACCAAGGAGATTGAAGCTCATCAAGGCAAAGAAAATGAAAAGCCCCGGCAAGAAAACTTGCAGCGGCGCGATGAAGATATTGGTCGCGGCATTGGTCAATAGGTTGCCCCAGCTCGGCGTCGGCGGCTGAATGCCGAGTCCCAGAAAACTCAAGGTGGTTTCCGCGCGAATGGCCGCGCCGGCATCCAGGGTCGCGGCGACGATCAGCGGAGCGAGAGAGTTCGGCAACAAGTGACGTAACATGACGCGCCAGCGGGACGCCCCCAGGCATTGAGCCGCCAACACGAACTCCTGTTCGCGAAATGAAAGCACGGCGCTCCGGGCCAAGCGAGCGGCATTGGTCCACTCCAGGGCAACGAGAATGATAATAATATTCAGCAAGCCGGGGCCGGCGAGTTTGGAAAGAACCAACAAAAGCACGATGCGCGGGATGGTGTAAATGACATCCACGATTCGCATGAGCGCATTATCCACAACGCCGCCCACATAGCCCGCCAGAATTCCGATCAGCCCGCCGAGGATGACGGTGCTAAAACCGACAGTCAACCCGACTGCCAGTGAAACCCTTCCCCCATACATGATTCGGACCCAGGTGTCTCGTCCCAATTCATCTGTGCCAAACCAGTGACTGGAAGATGGCATGTGCATGCGCTTTCCCAAGGAAACCTGGTCGAGTTGGTAGGGAACCAGATGGGGTCCGAAGATCACCAGCAGCAGCAGAAAAACGAAAAAGAAAAAACCGACGTAGGCCACTCTGTGTCGCTTGAATCGCCGCCAGACAATCCGCCAGTATCCTTCTTGATGCTCAGTCAGGTCCATGAGCTCAGTTCTGATAACGAATCCGTGGATCGAGCCAACCGTAAAGAATATCGGCAAGCAGGTTGAAGAAAATCACGGTCATCGCAATGATCATCACCACGGTCATCGCCACAACGTAGTCATTGCCCATAATCGACGTATAAAGTAGCCGGCCCATACCCGGATAGGCGAAAACTGTCTCCACCACGGTCGAACCGCCGACGACTCTTGGCATGGTGACTGCGATAATGGTCACCACTGGAATGAGCGCATTCTTGAGAGCATGCCGTCCGATGACTACTTCTTCGCTAAGTCCCTTGGCCCGTGCGGTGGTCAAGTAATCTTGCCGCAGCACTTCCAACAGGCTCGAGCGCATAAAGCGCTGAACCTGGATGATTTCGGATATCGCGAGGACCGCCACCGGCAAGATCAGGTGCTTGATCCAATCGATCGTGTACTCCCAGGTTCCGGGGGTAAGATCAGGATTGACGATCCCGGATGTAGGCAACCAGCCGAGCTTGACGGAAAAAACGATGATCATCATCAGGCCAAGCCAGAAGGCGGGCACGGAGTAAGCGATGAAAGTTAACCCGGTGAGCAGATAATCACCGATGGAATATTGCCTGACGGCGGAATAAATACCCAACAGAATGGCGATCGACTTGCCGATAACCACCGCTGTTATGGTTAGAACGAGAGTGTTCTTCAGGGCCGGCCAGATGATGTCCAGGGCGGGCTGGCCATATTCCATCGAATAACCCGGGTTGAGCTGGATCAGCTGCCAGAGCCATTTCCAATATTGAATGTAAACGGGATCATCGAAACCGTAGAGTTTGCGCAAACGGTCGTAATCTTCGGCGCGCAGCCGCGGGATGTCTTGAAGCATCCGATAGAGCGGATCCCCCGGCATTAAATAGAGCAACAAAAAAATCAGCGCGGATATGAAAAGCAGAAGCGGCACGATTTGCAGGAACCGCCGCGCGACGTAAACAAGCATGATTATTTATCTCAGTGAATCGCCGGCGGGGCACGACCACCGTTGAACGTTTTGAACGGCGTGAACCATTTTAACGTCTTCTTAGTTAGACCTTGTCCCACTGGTACATGTTCCAGCTGCTTGAGTTTTGCCCGCCGCTTTCTTGTCTGGGAGTAATTCCGGTCAAGCCTTTCTTAACCACGAGAACTTCCGGCGAATAGTACAGTGGCAAATGCGGCAGAGCGTCAGTGAACATCTTGAGAAACTCCAGCTGAAGCTGTTCGGAGCGGGCTGGGGTGACAATCGAGTTCAACTCGTCGAGAATCGCATCTTTTCGCGGGTCATTCCAACCGGAGACGTTTTCGGGAGCATACTTGTTCCCCGCGGTTGGAATATTTTTGGTATGAAACCGCTCCTGCCATTCTTCGACAGTAACGTTGTGGGTTCCGATGAAAGCACCGGGCCAACGGTTACGGTTTTCCGCGGCATTGAGCAGCCGGTTCGGCAAGTTTTTGATGTTGGTCCGGACGCCGACCTTCTTCCAATAGTCGGCAATGATCGCCTGAGCCTGCTCATGGTCGCGCCGCTCCGCCGTGACCCGAAACTCGAATTCCATGCGCTCACCTTTACCATTGACCAGAACGCCGTCCGCTCCCGGCTTCCAACCGGCTTCAGCGAGAAGCTTTTTGGCCATCTCCGGATCGTATTTGTATAGGGTTGCAGTCGCCAAACCTTTCTTGTAACTCTTGCGCACCCGGGAAAGCGGCAAATCCGAGACGATCTTTTCCCCCTTGAACAAGTTTTGCACCATCGCCTCGCGATCGATCGCATGAAGCAGCGCTCGGCGCACTTTGACATCGCTGAACCACGGATTGTCGCGGCTCAAGTTGAGCCAACTCCAGGAAGCGGGACTGATGTGAATCTTCCCCTTTCCCGGCTTCTCCCACTGCTCGCGCAAGATCATGGCGCCGTCAAAAGAGATGGTGCTGCGCATGCAAAGATCCACTTCGCCGGCAAGCACCGCGGCAAGATTGGTGTTGGTGTCTTCCACGGTTTTGTAGGTGACGCGATCGATTTTCGGCCGGCCCAGGGTAAAATCCTTGAACGCTTCGAGCTCCATCCGGGTCCCGGCATCCCACTCGACCACGCGATAAGGACCGGCGCCAACGAAATTCTTGTTCCAGTACGGAAGATTGGCGAACGCCTTCATATCTCCCGCACTGAAGGCCTCCTGGAGCAGATGACGCGGAAACGCGCGCACGTGAGTGTACTGGATGGCATAGGCTTCGTTGTAGAGATCGTTCCAGTGGATAACGATGGTCCGATCATCGGGAGTTTCAATCTTCGAGATCAAGTCCGGCACCAACCGGTCAGGCATGGGAAATTCCGGATGCTTGGCGATTTGCCAACCGAATTCGAAATCTTTCGAGGTGTAGGGTTTGCCATCGTGCCACGTGAGACCAGGGCGCAGTTTGTACACCGTAATCATGGTCTTTTTCTGCGTGTCGATCTTCCAGGTGCCTTTTTTCACCGAGGGAAGCTCTTCGGCGAGCACGGCAACACGCTCCAGAGTTACTGGATTTTGAGTCACAAGACCTGCATCGACCATAGACACATGCTCGGTCTCCCGCCGATTGTGATATCCGAGGCTGGTAACCTGCCGTTCTCCGTGAATGACGATCCTTTTTCGCGCTGGCTGGGCGGCAAAAACCAGAGGATTCGGCCACGGGACAACTCCCGCCGAAGCCACCGATATGCCCGCTAACTTGACAAACTGTCGCCTGGTCAGTACCGCTTGCTTCGTGCTCCCTCGTGATCCTTTTTTGTTGTCCGACATATGCCCCCCTTTTGTCTTAACGCTTAGCCCGCAGCCATATAACTAAGGAGTCACTTGGCTGTCAACGGATTTGTGGACTTCAATTCTGCTTTCCGTTACTAATCGCTCCAAATTTATTTCCGTCGAAGGAGGATTGCGCCATATGAATCGAGCCGGAGCAGTTAGCCGGGTGGAATCGATCGTCGAGTCCAAGTTATTCCATCGGGGCGTCATCGTTTTGATTTTCCTCAATGCTGTCATTGTCGGACTGGGACCTATCCGAACATACACGCCGACTACGGCGAGCTGCTCCGCTTGGCGGATCGCTCGATTCTCTATCTGTTTACCCTGGAATTGGCGCTACGCTTTTTTCGCCGCCGGCGGTCTCCGAGAGTTCTTTAAGAGCGGCTGGAACATTTTCGACTTGGTAATTGTCGCGATTAGTTTTCTTCCCGCATCGCAGTTTTTCACGGTGGCGCGGCTCTTTCGCATCCTTCGAGTTCTACGTGCGGTTAGCGCGCTACCCGACCTGCAAAGGCTGGTTGCTGCGTTGCTGCGCAGCCTGCCCTCTCTCGGCCATATCAGCTTGTTGCTCGTACTGTTGATTTACGTTTACGGAGCCATTGGCACATCGTTTTTCGCTACGGCTTCACCCCAGTATTTTGGCTTGCTGCCCCGGAGCGTGCTCACGCTCTTCGGAGTTATCACCCTGGAGGGATGGGTGGAATCATGGAAGAAATTCTGCCCAAGATGCCTTGGGCCTGGCTCTATTTTGTCACTTTCATCCTTGCCGGAACATTTGTCGCACTCAATTTCTTCGTTGGGATCATTGTCAACAATCTTCAATCCCTCACCCCCGAGGAAAACAATGATCTGGTCGAGATCCGCAAGTATCTCGCGCGATTGGAAGAGCGTCTCAATCGCCTACCGAAAAGCGACATGGCCAGTTGAAGGTTCAATTTCGCTCGTTTCTTGACACCGGAAACGGCGAAGGCTACAAGAAAAGCACGTCCACCCCGAAACGGGGAATTACACTTTGCAAAAGAAGTGGGAGGTCAATCATGTCGTTACCTAAATTTGAAGACCACTGCTGGCAGGACATCGTCACGCCGGAGATTCTTGAAACCTACACCCCTTATCATCGGGAGACGTACATTGGGCAGAGGCCAGCCCTCTTGGCGATCGATCTCTATAATCTCGCTTACGAGGGTGGACCCAAGGAGCCCCACGAACTGGTCAAGACACATAAAAGCTCTTGCGGCATTTACGCCCACAACGCCATCAAGCCGACAGAGGAACTCTTCGCCCTGGCGCGCTCGCTCAAAATTCCGGTTTTCTACACCACCACCGAAACTCGCAAAGAAGCGAAACCTGACACGGTCTATGCCACTAATCGCCAACGGGTAAAGATTGATCCTCAGGCGTTTGAGATCAAGGAAGAGTTCAAGCCTGAACCGGGCGACGTGGTCATCTTCAAAGAACGTGCCAGTGGATTTTTCGGTACGCCGCTAGTGGCTCATCTTACCCAGTTGGGCATCGATAGCTTGATCGTGTGCGGCGAAAGCACCAGCGGATGCGTGCGCGCAAGTTGCGTCGATGCTTACTCATTGGGCTATCATGTATCGATCGCTGAAGAATGCGTCTTTGACCGCAGTCCCCTCTCGCACAAGGTGAATCTCTTCGACCTGCACCACAAGTATTCCGACGTGATGAAACTAGAGGAGATCAAAGAACAACTCCGGCAGGAGCGGCCGCGGAAAGCCAACTAAATACTGAACTCGTTCCAACCGTTCAAAACGTTCAAGTCGTTCAAGCCGTTGGAAGAAATCAAAAAGGCCAGCCTCTGCCCGAGACGATTTGGACGGTTTGAACGAAGCGAAGTGGTTGAACGTTTTGAACCTTTACCGAATTGGTTATGCCCTATAGCACCTCCAACGGCATCAAGATCTACTACGAGGTTTCCGGTGCGGGCTTTCCCTTTGTCATGGTTCACGCCAACCCATTTGATCACAACCTGTGGATGTACCAGATCGCTCACTTTTCCACCTACTTCAAAGTTATTGCCATCGACATACGCGGCTACGGCCGCTCGGACAAGCCAACCACGCCCTTCAGCCTTAAGGAGATGGCCGATGACGTTTTGGGAGTTTGCCGGAACGAAGAAGTGAAAGAGGCGATTGTTGGCGGCGTCAGCGTCGGCTCGGGAATAGCGCTACTGCTCGTATTGGACCATCCGGAGATGTTCAAAGCTTTGATCCTTGTCGGCGGCAATAGCGGCGGAGCCGGAAGCATCGAGGCGCGGATTCATGGTTATACGAAAATAGGCATCGAGACCTATCACATCCGGCACTTGAAGGAACTCGTTGCTCCGGACTTTCCCGAAACCAAACTGGGCAAATATCTTTTAAATACTTTTGTTGAAAGAGATCCCTGGCTTAACGGAGAATCCATCGGGCAGATTTTTCGCGCCCGCGGCGGAACAGATATGACCGCTCGGCTAGGATCGATCAAAAACCCCACCTTGGTTATCAACGGTGAATACGACAACTCGCTTGCCGCTGGTAAGAAAACGGCTTCATTGATTCCCGGAGCCGTCCACAAAATACTGCCCAAGACCGGGCACGCCTGCTGCATCGAAGATCCGGGCGGTTTCGACGAGTTGGTGATAGAGTTCTTAAAGGCCCAGGGCCTGATGCCTTCGTCGCCCAGCCACTAAATTGTCTCCGCGCATCGCCGTGTTATCGGGCTCCCGCCTGGTGTATCAGAAACGGGGTTGTCTGATTCACGAGGTCATTCCGACGGCATGGCGGGTAAACCGCGAGGGCCACAATCTCATTGATCGCCGAAACAGGATAGTTGCTTCGTGCAGAACAGACGGAGAAGTGTTATAGGGAAAGAAACGGAAACAGGAGGGGCCACGATGGCTGTTAACGTAGAGAAACTAAAGAGTATGGCGCCCCCAAAGGGAATGGATTTTCATATCAGCAAGCTAGGCCACATCGTCCTGCAAGTGAGCGACCTGGAAAAATCGACTGCTTTTTACACCCAAGTGCTAGGTTTCAAAGTATCCGACGTCTACCCCGAGGAGATGATGCCCGGAGGCATGGTCTTTCTACGTTGCAATACGGATCATCACTGTTTGGCTTTGGTCGGCGCCGGCGATGGGAAAAACGCAAACCGGGAACTCCACCATCTCGCTTTTGAGGTCCCAACCTTGGCAGAGGTCATCCGCGCCTGCGACCGCTTGCGCACCCACGGCGCAAAGATCGACTTCGAAGGCCGGCGGCGCGCCGGTTGCCAGATCGCCGTGGAGTTTCGCGACCCGGATAATCATTCTTTGGAAATCTACTGGGGTGTCGATCAAGTAGGCACCGATGGCCGCGTCCGCCCCTCCAGTGAGTGGCACGGCGTGAGATCCTTGGACGAAGCGATTGCCAATCCGGTGCCCGGGCAAGACACTCACCTTCCCAGATGAATGCCTCACCAGAGTCGCTCGAAGACCTCATCCGCGCTTCGTCACGCGCGATGGTCATTGGTGTCGGTGGTGGCGGCGATGTCGTGGGCGCATTGGCCGCTGCGCGATTCTTGGAGTTTTGCGGCTTGGCGTTCGTTCTCGGCGGCCTTTCCTGGGAACGTTCGGTCTTTGATCCGGTTCCCGGACCCCGTTCGCTTGAGGAAGTCGAAGACGTGCGCGTTATCCATCCCCGTATCTGGATGGCCAATCCAAAGAGCCAAACCAACACCGGAGTTTTCTTTGCCGAGTCCAGGATGGCAATGATCCAGGGCAAAGAGATTCTGCTTATCGACATCAACGGCGGTGTAAACGGCGTGGTGGAGGGACTGGAAGTCGCGATCCAGGAATTCAGGACCGACCTTCTCGTGGGTCTCGACGTCGGCGGAGACTCCCTGGCGCAAGGCAACGAGCGGGGCTTGCGCAGTCCACTTGCAGACTCCATCATGCTTGCGGCGTACGCCGAGCTGGAAAAACGCGGGCACCGCGTTATCTGGGCCGTCTTCGGCTACGGCAGCGATGGCGAATTGAGCGTGAATGAAATTGAAACGGCGCTGAGCAAGCTAGCGAAAGTCGGCGCCTGGCTCGGTACCACTTCGCTGACGCCGAACATCGCCGCTGAATTGGAAGAAGCCATTAAGACGGTGGCCACCGAGGCCAGCGCCGTTCCGGTCCAGTGTTTTCATGGCGCTTGGGGCGAGACTAAGATCCGCACCGACCAGAGGACCGTCAAGCTGACCCCGCTGACCGCGCTCATATTCTTTGTGTCGGCGACAAAGTTGTTCCATACGCTTTCACGGCCCGCTCAAGCCGTAAGCAACAGCTCCTCTTTGGAAGAAGCCAACAACGCGCTGCACGCCCTCGGCATCAAGACCGAGCTCGATCTCGAACGCGAGAGATACGCCGCAACGGAGAACTTCTAGCATCGCTTATGCTTGAGAATCTGCAACGGGATGTCCTAGTCCTGATGGCTTCGCGCGGGGTTAGGGCATTCGCTTTCTCGTATCTCGGCGTGGTTTTTGCCATTTACCTTAGTCAGCTGGGTTATTCCACAGTCACCATCGGCCTAGTTCTTTCCACCGCTTCCGCGAGCGGCGCGGTGCTCACCGTACTGTGGGGCTTTCTGTCCGATCGTTTCGGACGAAAAAAGATCCTCATGCTCCTGGCCGCACTCACGGTGGTTTCGAACCTGATTTATATCTTCTTCAGCCATCTCGTTTTCATTTTGTCTGCAGTGATCATCGCCAACGTCGGTGCCGGCGGTTCCGGTGGCGGTGGAGCTGGCGGCGGACCTTTTAGTCCGGTTGAGCAGGCGTTGCTGGCGGAAAAATGTACCGCAGAGAACCGCAACTGGATCTTTTCCACGAACGCTTTCGTCGGTTCGCTGATGGGCTCGCTCGGTGCCCTAGTGAGCGGCTTACCGCAATATCTTCAGGAAAACTGGGGATGGCAACCGGTAGCATCCTACAAGCCGCTCTTTGCGCTGACCATCCTCTTCAGCACCGTTCTCATTTTCGCCTATTCGATCATCAACGAGCATCATATTCCGAAAAAGCGCGCAAAAACGAATCCGAAAAGGACGCCGCGGAGCGGTTTCGTCACTAAAATAGCCCTGTTGGGAGTGGTGGACAATTTAGGCGCGGGATTGGTCGGCCCGTTGATTTCTTATTGGTTCTTTCGTCGTTTTGGTGTGGAGCTAAAATCTTTGGGCTTCATGTTTTTTCTTTCGTACTTTTTCGCCGCTCTTTCGTTTCTGGCAGCGCCGGTGCTTGCGCGCTACATGGGCGTTGTAAAAACTATGGCCTTTTCCCACGGGCTTGCCTCTTTGATCTATTTGTTCCTTCCCCTGGCGCCGAGTTTCTCAATCGCGGCCGCCATGACCGTCGCCCGCTCTTTCCTGGCTTACATGGACAACCCCTTGAGAAGCTCCTTCATCATGGGAGTCGTGCGGCCCGAGGACAGAGGCTCCGCGGCGGGAATTACGACACTGTCGCGCCATGTTCCAGTTGCCGTGAGCCCGACTCTATCTGCCTACCTCATGCAGGCATTCTCGCTCAGCGTGCCGATTTTCATTGGCGGGTTTCTCCAGCTTTTTCATGACTGTGTTTTTTACGTACTGTTTCGCAACGTGAAGCCTCCCGAGGAACAAGCAACGCAAGCCTAGTCAAAGCCCGATCCATATGATTCGCGACCTTCACCACGATGCCAAACTGCTCATGATTTCACGTGGCATTCGCGCCTTTGCCTTTTCCTATTTGGGTGTGGTCTTCGCCATTTACCTTGACCGGTTGGGCTACTCGACGGTGTTGGTCGGCATGGTTTTCTCCGTTGCCTATATCAGCAGCGCGCTGCTCACGGCAGTTTGGGGATATCTTTCAGATCGCTTCGGACGCCGTAGGATCCTCATGTTGCTTGCGCTTCTAACCATCGTCTCCAGCAGCATTTACGTTTTTTTCAGCAGCCTTTTTTTTATTCTGCTGGCGGTCGTCATCGCCAACGTCGGCTCTGGTGGGTCAGGCGGCGGAGGCTCGGGAGGAGGGCCTTTCAATCCAGTCGAAGAGGCGCTACTGGCGGAGAAATGCAGTGCGGAGAACCGCAACCGCATCTTTGCCCTTAATTCGTTTGTCGGGTCCGTCATGGGAGCTCTCGGGGCGTTAGCCAGCGGCGTGCCGCAGCAACTTCAGGAGCAGTGGGGTTGGAGCGCCGTGACATCTTACAAGCCGCTCTTTGTTCTGACCATTCTATTCAGCATCGTCCTATTTTTTGTCTACGGCTCCATCAGCGAAGAACACCAACCGCTCAAGGCGGAGAAAAAGATTTCTAAGAGCACCGGTGTTTTTGTGACCAAGATGTCGATCTTGGGCATGATCGATAATTTTGGCGCGGGGATGGCCGGCTCCCTGGTCTCTTACTGGTTTTTTCTGCGTTTCGGCGTTGAATTGAAAGCTCTGGGACTGCTCTTCTTCCTGTCTTATTTTCTGGCGGCTGTTTCATTTCTTGTGGCGCCCATTATCGCGCGTTATCTTGGTGTCGTGCGAACCATGGCGTTCTCTCACGGATTCGCGTCGTTGATCTACATCGTCATTCCTTTTGCCCCGACGTTTTTCCTCGCGGGTTTGCTCCTGACCATTCGATCCTTTTTCGCGTACATGGACAATCCCTTGCGGGCTTCCTTTACGATGGCCATGGTCAAATCCGAAGAGAGAGGCTCCGCTGCCGGCGTTACGGGCCTTGCCCGGGTTGTCCCCTTCGGCGTCAGCCCAACAATTTCCACCTATCTGATGCAGAGTGTATCTTTGACACTTCCATTATTTATTGGGGGCGGGTTACAATTGGCCAACGACATTGCCTTTTATTTGATGTTTCGTCACGTGCGGCCTCCCGAAGAGATCAAGGAGCCCATCGCGCAAGGGAGTTCGGCTTGAGTTACTTTTGGCGCATAGCGGAGGAGAGAATTCTCGATGCCCAACGCGCGGGGGCTTTCGATGACCTTCCCGGCAAGGGGAAACCTCTTAATCTCGAGGACCTGAGCTGGGTACCGGAGGATTTACGCATCGGCTATCACATCCTCAAGAATGCCCACGTATTGCCGCCGGAGGCTGAACTGTTGAAGGACATTCACACCCTCGACGATCTCTTGAAACATGTCGAAGACGAAGGACAGCGACGGGCTCTTACAAAGAGTATCCAGTTCAAAATGATTCGCCTCGATCTTTTGAAGCGGCGCTCAATGTCGATCACTTCCGTCAGGGATTATAGCCGCAAATTAGTCACCAAGTTTGGGATTAAGTGAAACAAATCATTTAACTTTTCCGTCTCGCCTTGGTGGATTCTAACCCGGATTCTGCAGTTGCGATCGACAGAAAGCGCGAGACAGAACCCTTCCGCAGCAAAGCCGATGGGTTTCTGCCTCTGAGCAAACATCGATCACCGGTGCTTAGAGAGAATGCTAAGCTCATGGCAACGACGTGCGAGAGCGCAAAATGACTTTGAACCTTCACAGTCGGACGCCTTCGCTGCTCCAGGATTCCGCCTCGCTCTCGGCAAATTTGGTTTAACTGCGTAATCCGGGTTCTAATGATCGACATCACGACACCGTCGTACCCGAGTCCCGGGCTGCGTGCGTCTGGCACTACAACGTCATCAAGAACGCCAGTAGGTCAGCTTTTTCTTGTTCGGTAAAACCTATTGCAAAACGCTCGTCGTAAAAATCGACTACGGCTTTCAAGTCTTTCGCGAATCCGTTGTGGAAGTATGGAGCACGCGCGGCAAGCCCGCGGAGGATTGGGCCTTTGAAGCGACCGATGTCTTTCCACTTCCCCGTGACCAGCGCGCGTCCCGGATCAGTCGTTAGCTTGATCTCGCCGGTGATTTTATTTCGCAGCGTGTATAGTGGCATGTCTGGAGTGCGCCGCTCAGCATCGGTGAGCCCAAGGTTCAGCGGGGCCGCCACCGAGTGATTGCCCGAGTTAGGCGTATCATGGCACGTCGTACAACTCCCATTGACGACCGCCGGCGTGCCAAAAATTGCCTCATCGTTGATGCCCGATACGTCGGTGATGTGAATCAATTTCGTGTTGAATAATTCCTCTCCGCGGGCCACGGCCGCGCGCGCCCGGTTCTGGCCTTTGTCAGACAGAGCCTTCCAGGCATCGTAGATAGTGAAAACAATCGGATCAAAAGGCGCACCCGTCTTGCTGTCGCCAAAGAGATCATTAATCCCAAGATAAAATTCCTGATCGGCAAGATGTAGCGGCCCACCTTTGGCGCCGCGCGCGGTTAGTTGCCCGGCGCGCTGGTCGTAGATCTGCGCAGTAAAAAGCGCCGTCTCGAAGGCCACGATGCTCTCACGCTGCTGCTCTGTAAGATCTGTGCCTTGAGCGTGGCCGGTAGTGGCTGAATTCGATTGGTGGCTCAGGTCAAAATGTATTGTTTGCCCGGGAAATGTCTCGCGTCCATCCCACATGACCGTGCTTAAAAATTTCAAGTTGGTCGAAGGAAGCGGCCGACGGAAGAGCGACAGTTCCATGGCACTGGCAAACCCGTGGGGATCGTCAACGGCGATGAGCTCAAACTCAGCATCGTTTGGAATGCCGATACCGACGCGAATCAGTCCCTTGGTGAGCAGCATGCTGTAAGCGGCGCGACGCGCTTTGAACGTTGAGACATCGGCATTGGGAGAGTTCGAGCCGTCATTGGTGCGGAAGATCGGATCGGTTCCTCTCGTCTGGTTGAATCGTGCCTGCACCCCAGCCGGAGTAATGGTCCAACCTTCCTCGGCCCGGTGACAGGTGCTACAGTTACGGCCATTGGTGCCGAGATTCTGGAAGAATTCATTTCTTAAATCTATCGATCCGCTGGTGCTGAATGTCGCATGAAGACCGGAGGAGTTGGCAAACGGCAGGTTGTTGGGCAGAAGCGGAGATTCTGTTGTTGCGGTTTGTGCCGATAAAATGACAAGTGCTGCTGCGAGAGCCAACGAGCGAACGCAACCGACCGCAAGCTTCATCTTAGCCCGTTTGGCACGTTCTAAAATTCGATCGACGTGATTCATAATCATTTCTCCTTTGCGCCCGGAATGCTTCCTACCGGGCTCTCTCCGCGCTCGATCGCTATTAGACGCTGGTGGACTTTTTGAGTGTCTTCTCCGAGTCTTGCTAGGAGCGTGCTTCTGGATTCATCGAAGCGAATGCGATCGACTATCATCCCGCTGAGAAATCCGACGACCAACAGATAGAGAGCCGCGAGAGTAATGATGAAGTCTTTATTTGCCTTTTCAGTGTTTACGTTATCCATTTGTCCCTCCAATCCTATAAACCCTGGCGCGTGAGCGGTATTGTTGAAATTTCTGCGTTGGCTGCCGCACCTGTCTATTTGCTATGACAATTAATGTGCCAAGCCGGGGAAGACATCTGGCGAATTAAAAAACTTAGTTGGACAAAGAGTTTTTAAACTGAACGAGGATAAAAATGAGCGATGAGCGATTTAGGAGAGCATACTTCCGGATACGCTTCGGTATGCAAAAGTATCCAGGTAAAAAGTCGTGGCCGAAATCAGTGAATTCATTTTGGTCCGTGTTGCGTCGGCTTTACAGGCGACGGTCAAGTTGCCCAGTACGATAAAGTTTAGAAAGTTACAAACGGAAATTTATTGGGTCACTCATGAATTTCCCAGGCTCGTAGTCACATTTGAGTTTCAACAGCAGGAGAGATTGTTGCAAAGCGTAAATCTAGAACTTTTGACCATGCTATCAAACATGCTATAGCTCTGGTGGCTCCTAACCGGCCGCCTATGCCAAAAACAATCCTGGTGGTTGACAACGAACTTCGCAGTCGGCAGCTCATCGCTCACCTGTTGCGCGACGAGGGTTACCAGGTAGACGAGGCGGACGACGGCGCAAGTGCGCTCGAAATACTCCAAACGAAGATCTTTGATCTTATGATTTGTGATGTCGTCATGCCGCGCGTTAGTGCATTCGACGTGCTCGATTACATGAAGTCCCGTTCCTTGTCTACTTCAATCATACTTATAACGGGTCACCCCGATTTGCTTGCAGACAAAGGGCTCGAACGCTTAACCTGCTTTATGAAGCCTTTTAACATGTATGATCTACTCCACAAGGTCGAAGAAATGTTGGGAGAATAACTTAAGCGTCGATGGGCCCGAAACTTCTCTTTGATATTTCCTGGTTTTCGTTGGTGGACTGAAATAGCCTTTACGACACGCCGCGAAAAGTGACTCTGCCCGGCAAGCAACTCCACTCACTATGAGGCCTGCCCTCTCGTTTACTCACTCGTGGGTTTTTTTCGGTGTCGTCGTGACGCGGAGTCGGAAATGGATCGCGGAAAAAGGCGAGATCGAGAAAGATTATCTAGATTGTCCCGGTGAACTCCGACGAGAGCTGGCCCGGAGCACAGAGTTACTCCGGGCCATTCGTCGATTTTTCTATTTCTGGCTTAGCGGAATCGCGATGTCGATCACCGCATCGCCAAAGTAATCGATAAGGAACGCCTGTCCGGTCGGGAAGTTTACCCGGTAGAAGCCGGGCACGCCGCCCACAACCAGGGAAGCGAAGCCACTATTGTTGATGGCCACGTTGTTCTGCAGTTCTGTGTAGATGTCGAAGCCGACCGGGCTGTCGGCATCAACGGTCAGCATGCCGGTCGGTACAAGCGAGCCAGCATTGGGCGGCGACTGGATGACCACCTGGTTCAACGATGTGTCGATGTCGAACAGGGTCGTGCCCGTGTTCGGGTCGAGGTCGTTGTTCGTATACGCGGCGCCGGTGAGCCCAGTCGCTGGAGTGACCGCGGGCGGCCCGGGGTAGTTGAGCGTGCCGTCGGTCTGGGTCTGGCCCGCCAGCGGACCAGCGAACGGATGCCGGAGGTTCTGGCCGGTGTTGCTGATGATCCGTAGAGCGTTGGCGGCCGGATTAAAATCGACGCCGAAGAAGTAGCCGTCAAGGGGGACCATCAACCGCGACACCAGAGTTGCCACTGCCGTGTTCGTGTCGATCGTGTAGATGCCCCCGCCATTGCCGACTCCGTAGAGCTGCCCGTCTTGGACGCGGAAATCTATACCCACAAGCATGTAGTCCGATGCTTGTAATCCGTACACGCTGCCAATCTGGTGTGCCTGCGTGGGGTTACACTCCCGGAACCTCAAAATCCTTTGATCCGCCGTGAGGGCGATAATGGTCAACTGATCATTCCTCATGAAGCTCTTGCGGTTGCCGCAGCGCGAATCGGAATCGTCCTTTTGCCAATCCGAAGCGTCCAACCTGGTCGCGAGAACTCCTATGACAGCCATCAGAATCAATAAAATTTTCTTCATCGTAAGAAATCCTCCTTGAGATTTGTAATTTTGAATCTATAGACATCTACGGCGGTAGGACGGACTTTGGATTGCCTTCAGAAAAAATTTCGCGCTTGAGCTTTGCTGCCAACGGATTGCAGAGGCTATAGCGTGTGAGGTTTCATCCAGCTGAGAGGAAAAGGGAAAAGATACACTTTTCTAGCGTTGCAGCTGTGTCCTCAGGGGCTGGATGCCAAATGAGTCCCGTTAAGACGGTGATCACTTTTTTCAGGAACTACACGGATGGATCTATGCAGCGGAAATCCCTTTTCGCGGCGCAGCTGTTCGCGCCGTGCGCAATCCGCGAATAGCTAAGGTCTCTGACGTTCTTGATTTTTGATTGCGGGAGCCTATGCTTCACATCACCCATTTGGCGGGGGAATGTTCTGATTGCAGCGAAAGAAATTGGCAGGATCAAACTTCGCTTTAAGTGTTATCAGCCTATGATAGTTGGCTCCATAAGCTTCGCCCACACGTCGGGAGGCTTACAACGTTTTGCCTTGATACCGTTTCCGTGATAGACAACCAGCTGTCTGGCGGGCATAATTAATTGTTCGGTTTGAAAACCCATTAGCGATTCATCAAAGGAGGAGCGTATGGCTGAAGAAAAATCTCCGATCAAAATCAAGAAAATCGGGCACGTGGTCTTGAATGTTAGCGACATCGAGCGCAGCAGCAAGTTCTGGACGGAAGTTATGGGCTTCAAATTCTCCGACCGCAACGAAATCGGTATGATGTTCTTCCGCAATGCGACGGATCACCACACTATTGCGCTGCTTCAAGCCAAAGAGAAAAACGAATTGCCCAAACGTGGGCAGGTGGGCTTTGATCATATGGCCCTGGAGGTGGCGACGGTTTCGGAGCTGTTCAAAATTCGCGACTTCCTTCGCTCTAAAGGAGTGGAAATTTTTTACGAAGGCAGGCGCGGGCCAGGGGGCAATCCGGGCCTCGAATTTTATGATCCAGACGGTTATAAGATCGAGATCTACGCCGCCATGGATCAGATCGGCACAGATGGCAAGAGCCGCCCGGCTAACGAGTGGAAACGGGCGACGACTCTCGAAGAGGCCGTCGAGAATCCGCTGCCGGGTGCTGAATACAATTAAGCGCAGTAGCATTTCGAATGCAGTTAAGTCATCGATCGCGATTTCGCCAAATTCATTTTCGGCCCTTGCCCTTGCGAGTGAAAACTAAAATGGACAGTCATTCTACTTCACCTTAGCTTCTCCCGATCAGGGGAATGCAGAAGGCCTAGCGCCACGCCCGATGGATCCATAAACGCGATGATCTCTATCCGCCGTTTGGATAAACGTTTCATCGTTAGCGACGGCGTGGTTGCCGCGGTCAAAGCCCTTGACCTGGAAATCGCCGAAGGTGAGCTGTTCGTCATCGTCGGCGCCAGCGGCTCCGGAAAGACTACGCTCCTTCGATGCATCGCCGGCCTGGAAACTCCTGACGGCGGGGAGATCCGAATCGCCGGCCGGGTTGTATCTTCCGACAATCCCCCCACCTGGGTGCCGCCTCAACAGCGCGCACTAGGCATGGTCTTCCAATCGTATGCTGTATGGCCCCATCTGACGGTCTTCGATAACGTAGCCTTACCCCTGGCCGAAGGCACACAGAGAATAGCGCGGAAAGACGTTGCGAAACGCGTCCGGGAAGCTTTGCGACTCGTCCAATTGGAGGAACTGGCTGACCGGTCCGCTACCTTGCTAAGTGGCGGCCAACAGCAGCGCGTCGCTCTCGCCCGTGCTATCGCGGTGAACCCGAAGATTCTTTTGATGGATGAACCGCTCAGCAATCTCGATGCGCGGCTGCGTGAGGAAGTGCGCGGCAAGATTCGGGAGCTGGCCAAGCAGCTCGGCTCGACCGTTCTCTATGTCACCCACGATCAAATAGAAGCCATGGCGATCGCCGATAAGATCGCTTTGATGCAGGCTGGCCAGCTACTTCAGGTCGGGCCGCCGATGGAATTGTATGATAAACCAAGCCGTGCGGAAGTAGCTGAATTTTTCGGCTCGGTTAACTGGCTCAAAGGAACGATGGTTCATGCTTCCTGCGCTGAAACCGGCATAGGGCGGCTTGGCATCAACGGCTCCGCCCGGCCC
>Ga0081455_10000753_pt1 | contig 42080 bp, 37 predicted proteins | sample TabmetS3T2R1_FD_70207 | JGI IMG/M metagenome (GOLD analysis project Ga0081455, IMG submission 70207) | Tabebuia heterophylla rhizosphere microbial communities from the University of Puerto Rico - S3T2R1 | ecosystem: Host-associated > Plants > Roots > Rhizosphere ... | reverse complement strand
CCCGCCATACTCGCGCGGATAACAAAGTCCCGCGAAGCCTCCTTCGAACAGCTTTCTTTGAAGAGTCCGACTTTCATCCCAGGCGGGCGCATCGAAATCGATTTCCGACGAGGCATGCTCCGGTAGACGCGGCATATTTTCTGCCAACCACTTCTTGGCGCGTCGGCGGAAATCTTCAATTTTCTCCATGTTTGATCTGCCTCGGCTAAGCGCGGATCTTTGCTTCAACAATATCCGTCACGCGCCGCCGATGATCCGACGGAGTCCCTTGCGTGACACGGTTAAACGCCGACCGTCGGAGATACAGGTGGAGATCATGCTCCCATGTCACGCCAATTCCGCCATGGAACTGGACAGCCTCCTGAATGAGCTCCGTGGAATATTCTCCAACATAAGCTTTGGCCACACTGACAAGCTCGGGAGCTTCGGGAGCATCGGCATCGACGGCTTCCAGCGCCATCTCGGTCACACTGATTGAAGCTTCGAGCCAAAGCTTCATGTCGGCCATGCGATGTTTCAATGCCTGGTATGAGGCAATGGGTCTCCCGAAGGAATAGCGCTCGAACATCCATTCCAGCGTGAACTCGAACACCCGCTCCATGCATCCGATCGCCTCGGCGCATTGCAAGGCTCCGACGATGAGGTTCTGGCGCGCAATGGCCTCGATTGCGGCGGGACCGCGAGACACAATGCTGCCGCCGGCAAGCTCAACGCGATCGAATGAGACTGTGCCGATTGATCGATTCAGGTCGAGGCATTCTACGGGCTTGATCGTGAGGCCTGGCGTGTCCTTGGAAACAAGGAACTGAAAGACGTCTCCGGCCCCTTGGGCGCTCACGAGGAAGGCGTCGGTTTCGCAAAGATATTCGACTTGGTTCTTGATACCCGAAAGAAGAAACTGCTCCCCTTGTGCCGTCACGCTGACTGACTTTGGGCAGGTGTCGAACGGTGCTCTTGGTTCGTGGTGCGCCCAGGTAACGATGCTTTCGCCGGACATAAGTGCCTGAACAAGCGCTTTGTGCCTGGCGCTATTCGGCGAACGGGTCAACGCGTCTATGACAAGATTGGACATAATGAACGGGCCCGGAGCCAAGCTCCGCCCGACTTCCGTCGCAACGAGACCGAGATCGACAAGCGGATGGCCGGATATGCCGCCGCCTCCCAGTTCCGGCGGCGCGAGCAATGAACAGGCTCCAAGCTCGCAAGTGGCGGTCCACCAGCCGCGGTCGAGGTTCACACCGGAATCGACAAGGGCCCGGATCTTGGCAATAGGCATCTCATTGCTGAAGTATCGGCCAAATGTATCTTTGAGAATTGTTTGATCGTCGGACAGCGTCATCAGCCAATTTCATCCGATCGTTCGTTCCGTGGGCCAATAGGGCGCCCGCAGTTTTCTTTTATTGATCTTGCCCATTGAGTTGCGGCCGACATCCAGAACGTAATCAATGGATCTCGGAAGCTTGTAGCGCGCGAGCGACTGGCGGCAGAATTCAATCAATTCGTCGGTGTCGGGCCGTACATCGGGATCACGAAGGACGACCAAAGCCTTCACCTGCTCACCGAAGTCGTCATGCGGGACACCGATGACGGCACAGTCTAAAACCGCCCAATGCCGGAGCAGGACATGCTCGATCTCGGCGGGATAGATGTTCACGCCACCTGAGACAATCATATCGGATGAACGGTCCGTGATGTAGACGAAGCCTTCTTCGTCGCAATAACCCATCTCTCCGAGCGTGAATATGCCCGGCCGTATATGCGCGGATTTGGTCTTTGCGGGATCGTTGTAATAGATGATCCCCCGTCCGGTGGTATCTCTGAAACAGATCTGACCCGTCTTGTTAGGGCCGAGCTCCTTGCCATCATCATCGATGATCAGCAGTTCGAAGGGTAGGATGGTGCGGCCGACTGAACCGGGGTGACTGAGCCATTCACGAGTGTCGATCGCGTTGGTGGAGCCGATCTCGGTGGCGCCGTAGGACTCGAGAAAGATCGGACCCCACCAATCGATCATCTTTCTCTTTACGTCTTGCGGACAGGCCGCTCCGGTGTGAATGACAAGCTCGAGGCTGCTGACGTCGTACCGATTTTTCACGTCTTCAGGGAGCGCCAGCAGCCTGATGAATTGGGTGGGCACCATCACGCCGCCGGAAACCCGGTACCGGCTGATGGCCGCCAGCGTTTTCTCCGCATCGAAGCGGCCCAGAATAACAAGCGGGGTTCCTGTCAGGAGGCTGCGCACCGAGTTCAGCGCGCCCGTGTGATACATGGGATTGACGATCAAATTCGGCTTGGTTGCCTTGCCGGCGTTCGTCTGCCCCTGCGCTTCTTTGTTGACGGAAAGAAGAGCCGCAACGCTACCGCCTTTCCGTCGAAGGTTTTCTACGTGCTCATCGATCGTCGCGCCGCCCGCGAACATGGAAGGAGGGGCCTCCGCGCCTTTCGGGAGGCCGGTCGTTCCCGACGTGTAGTGGAGGAACGGGAGCGGCGGTAGGGATGTGGGAGGTTCATCACGCGATTGTTCGGCAAGCCAGGCATCCCAGGACGTCAGGCCACGCGCTTCCGCGCAGCGCCAGCCGATCACGCGTGACAGATTGACGTTTGCGGCGGCGGCGAGCCCGCGCTCGACGGTCTCCGGGCTCACGAAAAGCAGAGTGGCGCCGGAATCCCGCAATATGTATTCCAGCTCCGTGGCGGTGAGATGGAAACTGACCGGAACCATGGACGCGCCGGCTAGAATGCCCGCAACGTGCGCGATAGCGACCTCGGCGCTGTTTTCCGCAAACACCGCCACTCTGCGCTCTGGACCGAGTTTTGCGTCTAGAATGCTGTTGATCGCCCGGTTCAGAAGCAGATCAGCTTCTTTCCAGCTGATCTGTGATCGATCATCAACAATCGCGAATTCATCGCCTGCGATCACCGCCATGTTCCGGATGACTGACACGATCCTATCTCCCCGCGCTAGATCTTATGCGGCGGTCCAACGATAGAGCGTCAAACCTTCGCTTGGGATATCTTCGAAGGCTATCTTGATGGGCATGCCAATTCGGAGAGAGTTCAAGGGAATGCCGACACTGCTCGCGAGAACTAGCAGAGAACGAGGCCTCTCCTCGAGCTTTCCGAGGATGATGCCGTAGGGCACCTCCGCAGACCACGCGCCCGCACCCCCATAGGCAATGCTGTAGCTGTAGATGACAGCTCTGCCGGATACTTCTGTCCACGTCTGATGTTCCGAAAGGCAGCTTCGGCATGCAGGGTAGGGTACCCAGTTGAAGTCACCGCAATCATCGCAGCGCGGGACCAGAAACTTATGTGTCCTCAATCCGTTCCAAAACGGTTCGTTGGACGGATCAATTTTAGGAAGAGGCTTCAAATAGGTCATGTCGCTGTTCCTCAATCCACCGCCATGATCACCGCGCCTGCGAGCCCGTGAACCGCGTAACCCTGAGAAAGGGAAAGCCCGATCTTGGCGTTTGGAACTTGGCGCAAGCCACATTGGCCGCGCAATTGGCGGACCACTTCGATCGCGTGCATGCCTGACGGAAACGCGTTCGCGCTGTTCGACAACATTCCGCCGTCGGTGTTGCAAGGCATCTTGCCGCCGAGCCTTGTGTGGCCTTCGCGGACAAAATCGGCCGCTTCGCCTCTCTTGCAGAAGCCGAGCTCCTCAAGGTCTCGGAGCATCGTGATCGTAAAGCAGTCATAAAGGCCCGCAACGTCGATATCGTCGCGGGTAACGCCGGCCATGCCGAAGGCCATGTTGCCAACCTTGGCAACGGCCTTGCCATCTTCGGGGAACCATGGATCGTCCACCGAGATATAGAAGTCGGTGAAAAAAGCTTCGGCGCCCCCCAATATGCGCACGGGCTTCTTGCGGCAATTGCGTGCCACTTCGGCGCTGGCAATAATGATTGCGTAGCCGCCATCGTTGTCGAGCGCGCAATCCAGAAGATGAAGTGGGTCGGCGATCATTCGCGAATTGACCACATCATCAACGGAAAGCAGTCCACGAGGACCCATGATGGAGTCCGGGTTTAGCGTGGCGTGGTATCTATTGTTGATCGCAACTTGTGCAAGATCCTCGGATGTGGCGCCAAACTCGTACATGTATCGTTGCGCCCATAGCGCATACCACGTTGAATAATGTGCGCCGGCAAGCTCGAAGCTGAAGTCGTCGACCCGCGGAGCCCTGTCGGGAACGGGAGTATCTTTCGGATTAAGCTTCCACCTTGATTTGCCCCACACGAGAGCGACGACGTTGCACAGCCCAGAACCGATGGCCGCCGCTGCCTTGGCGAGCGCGCCAGAGGCCAGGCTGAAGTCCGTATACGTGAGCGGCCGCTCGCCCAGCTGCTCTGCCCAGAACATAAAGCCGACCGGCCAGAAGGGGTCCGTGGGGGGCTTGCCGTATGGACTAGGATCGAACGACACGATCCCGTCGACATCCTTGTAATCGAGCCCCGCATCATCGAGCGCGCCCTTGAGCGCCTCGATTTGCAGGGAAACGCTGGTCCGGTCCAGTGAGCGCGCCTGCTTGGTTGTATAAACTCCGACGATTGCGGCTTTGTTGGTTGGATAGGTCATGTCCGCACCCCGATAGATACGATCTCGGTCCGCGTGCGGGCGTCTCGGTGGGCGCCACAACCGCGTCTATGAGACATAGCGGCACAGTCCCCCGTCGAGAACGATTCCGCCGTGTTGATTGGATGTCTGAAAGATGGCTTCTCCAACGCCATGATACCAAGTGGAGATAGTCAGTTGATCCCCGGGAAATACGGGTCGGGTGAAGCGCGCCTGAAGCGACAGAAAGCGTCCCGGATCCGAGTTGCAGAGTTGGTGGAGCAGGGCGCGTGCGGTGAATCCGTACGTGCATTGACCATGCACAATTGGAAGCCTGAAGCCCGCGGCCGCAGCGAGCTTCGGGTCGGAGTGAAGTGGATTGAAATCGCCGGACAACCGATACAACAATGTTTGATCCGGCCTGACCTGATAAGTGGTTGTGAGATCCGGTTGTCGCGAAAAGTCAAACACGGAGGGAGGTGGTCCCCGTTCGCCGCCCCAACCGCCTTCTCCTCTGACGAAAAGCCCGGCTGACGCCGAAAAGGCCGGAGATCCGTCCGGATAGCGCGCCTCGCTGTCGACGACCACGAGTGCGCCACTGCCGCGATCATAGATATTTCTGATCACGGTCGTGGTATCGACGCGGCCCTCTGGAGGAATAGGACCGTTAAAGGATATTTGCTGCTCTCCGTGAAGCAACTGATCCGCTCGGATGTCGCCAAGGTCATCCTCGACGCCCATTCCTTTGATCGCTGCAAAGATCTGAAGCAGGCCGAATGTGGGAAGGACCTTTTGTTCGACATCAAGACTATTGTCTGTCGTGAATTCCAGCTCAAACCCCGTGGGATTGATCGCCCCCGCGCCAACACCGAGCGCATAAAGAAGGGTATCTTTTCGGGTCCAAGAGGTCGTGTAGCCGGCGTACCGCCTTCCGACAATGCTGCGATCAAGTGACATTTCCTGACACAATCAATTAAGCAGGCATGACCAACGATTTGGTTTGCAGATACTCTTCGAACCCTTCGATGCCATTTTCCCGGCCGATACCGCTTTGGCCATAACCGCCAAACGGCAAGTCACTGTGGGCGAAGGGCACGGTCGCATTGATCCCGATGCTACCTGCTCGCACGCGCCTTGCGATGGACTTCATTCGTTTGATGTCTTTGCCCTGAATGTAGCCCGCAAGTCCGTAAGCGGTGCTGTTGGCAATTCGGACGGCGTCGTCATCGGACTCATAGGCGATCACGGAAAGCACAGGCCCGAAAATCTCCGTCTGAGCAAGCGTGGACGACGGGTCGACATCAGAGAACAATGTCGGCTGAACCCAGAAGCCGCCCGTCAGATCGCCTTTCATGGAAATTCGGTCGCCGCCAAAAAGCAGTTTGGCGCCTTCGGCTTTGCCGGTTTCGATCAGTCCATAGATCCGCTCTCTTTGGGTGGCATTCGAAACCGGACCTATCGCCGTAGCGGGCTCGTTCGGATCACCTACCGTGAGCTCCGCGAACATCGCGGCGAGCCGCTGCTCAACTTCGGCGCGAAGGGATCGCGGAACAAGAAGTCGCGTGGGCAAGGCGCATCCCTGGCCGCTCAGCAGACACCCGAAGCCAACCTGAAAAGAAAGCGCCACGTCCAGGTCCGCATCATCAAGGATAATGTTCGCAGACTTGCCGCCAAGCTCGAGTGCAACCTTGCGGACACCTATGGCGGCTTTCTGCATGATCCGCGTGCCGGTCTGTGTTGAGCCCGTAAAGTGGAACATGTCCACGCGCGGATTGTCGGTCAACGCTTCCCCGACCGCGGACTTGTCCTCCGAACTGAGGATGTTCACGACACCGGCAGGGATCTTCGTGCGCTCGACAATGAGGCGTCCGATTTCCAGCGCGGTGTAAGGCGTGCCCGGGGCCGCCTTCAGGACCACGCAGTTGCCGGCAGCCAATGCCGGGGTCAACTTCCAGACGTTTTCGAGGAAGGGCGCGTTCCATGGGGTTATCAGCACGACAACTCCAAACGGCTCTTTTCGAAGGGCTCTCAGTTGCTCCGATCCGTTGACGGCCTTCTGCCCGAATTCCTCCTCAAACCGATAGGAATTGGCCTGTTCCACCATGAAGGACATTCCATCGATAACGCCTCCTACGGTCGCCGCGGTCGATTGAGTATGCCCTGCTTCAAGTATTTGCAGGTTTCGGAAAGCTTCCACGTTATCGGACAGTGCCGCCTGGAGCTCCTTCAGGCATGAGTGGCGAAATGCATGATCGTGCTGCCAGTCCGAGACGTCGAACGCGTTTCGTGCAGCTGTGACCGCCGCGTCAGCATCCTTGGGTCCGGCGTCAGCGGCCTTGCCTATGGATTGGCCCGTCGCCGGGTTGACGTTGTCGTAAGTTGCGCGGTTGGCAGCTTGGACGAGCTGGCCATTGATCAGCAGCCGGCTTTCGAATCTGCTTGCCTCCGCCCGCGCCATCGCACCCGCCCTCGCTATGCCTTAACAGGCTTGTGATCATGCTCTGACACAATTCTACTTTAGGGTCAATATAATAAACTTCCGCTCGAAAATACCAGCTCTATGTGCCGATCCGATGCGCGGGAATGGGCCGATTTTAATCGATCCAGAGTTCCTCTGAGGCTCATTTTATGCAAATCAAATTATTGACATAAAAGGGGTTTTTGCTATATCCGTTTTCGACGAGGCTTTTTAGTCCTCTTCAAAAAGTCGGAAGAGAGCGGATTGACCCCGTGGTAAAAAATAAATATTAGCGGCCCAGCTGAGCATGAATTCACGGTCAATGTGGTGACGCGGCGGGTGTGGGGCGAAACCTGATGGACGGGTTGCAATTCGAGCTCGTGATCGTAGGAGCTGGGCCCTCCGGGATTGTTGCCGGCGCGATGTTGAGGGATGCGGGGTTTCATGATTTCGCCATTCTGGAAAAGTCCGATGCAGTCGGCGGCACATGGAGGGATAACAAATATCCAGGGCTAACCGTGGATATCCCAACTCCGTACTATTCGTTTTCGTTCGCGCTGAATGCTGACTGGACATCTCTTTACAGCCCGCGCGCCGAGATTCTCGACTACATCGTGAAGGTTGCCGACGAGCGCGGGCTTTACGATCGCATCTTGTTCAATTCCACCGTGACCAAAGCGGTCTACGATGAGGGCGAGAACCTGTGGTACGTCCACAGGAAGGCTGGAGAACCGATCGTCGCGCGGTATCTGATCGCGGCCACTGGCTTTATCAACCTGGCGAAGTTTCCGGACATACCGGGACTTAAGGATTTCAAGGGACGTCTGATCCACCCGACCTATTGGGATGAGACCACAACGGTGAAGGGCGAGAATGTCGCCGTGATCGGGACGGGCGCAACTGCAATCCAACTGGTCCCGGAACTTGCGGCCGACGTCGGTAGAATGTCGGTGTTTCAGAGGACGCCGATCTTTCTACTTCCCAAGCCCGACGACATCCTGAGCGATCGCTACAAATGGTGGATGAGGAATGTGCCGGGTGCGAAGTGGGTGATCCGATTGATCATCGGAATTTTGCTGGACCAGACCATCAACGCGGGCATCACGAATTACCCACGCTATCGGCGAATATTCCAGGCTATCGAGAAGAATTCCCTGAAATTCATCGAACAGTCGGTCCACGATCCCGAGACGAGGAAGAAGCTGACCCCGGATTACAGCTGGGGTTGCAAAAGACCGAGCTTTTCGAACACGTTTTATCCGACGTTCAACAGAGAGAACGTGGAGCTTGTGACCGATCGGATCGATCGAGTTACGAACAAGGGAATTGTGACATCGGACGGAGCACAACGAGAGTTCGACACGATCATCTGCGCGACCGGCTATCAGATATATACGAAGGAGTCCGTTCCGACGTTCCCCACATTTGGCCGTCATGGCAAGGAATTGCGTCGGTTCTGGGATGAGAATCGCTACCAGGCATACCGCGGCGTGAGCGTTACGGATTTTCCCAACTTCTTCGTCATTTGCGGACCCTATGCGATTGCTCACTCGTCGTACATCGCCATGGCAGAAGACACGATGAAGATCGTCATACGGTGCCTCAAGAAAGCACGGCAAAAGTCAGCCAACCTCATTGAAGTCAAAAAAGAGGCGATGCTTCGAGATTTTGAGTTCTGCATCGGACGGAGGCAAAGATTGGTATTCTATGCAGCCAATTGTGCGTCCTCCAACACGTACTATCTCGATACTCACGGCGACGTTCCCACTTATCGGCCCGAAAATCGTATTCTTGTGTGGCTGATGAGCAGGATCTCACGCATGAGCGATTATGACTTCAAGAAGTATGAGGCCGTGAGCGAAACGGAGGACACGCGGCTCAAACAATGCGCCGGATAATCGATCTCGGATATTGGAAGCGATCTTTGGGAGAGCAAGGTGGCGTGGAACGTCGGAGATGTTCTGATTGAATGTGTTCGGGAAATCGATATGCGGATGAATCCCTCGGAATTCTTCCCGCAATTTGATCCTGATAAGTTCTCTCAACACGCTCAATGGCTGAAGCCCGATTTTGTCGATGACGCTGGTAATTTGATTGTCTCGATCCAAGCGCTGGTCGTCAAAAGTTGCGGAAAATACATCGTCGTCGACACCTGCATGGGAAATGATCGCCCACTTCCCGCAGGGCTCCCCACGCTGCAGACGAATTTCCTGGAAAAGCTGGAGCGGGTCGTCTCCCGACATGAGGTCGATTTCGTGCTCTGTACGCATCTTCATTGCGATCACGTCGGCTGGAACACGATGCTGGTCGACGGGAACTGGGTACCTACGTTTCCGAATGCGAGTTACCTCTTTGCCAGAGCGGAGTACGCGCATTGGAGCGGAGGGAAGGAAGATCCGTTCATCGATCTCGAGTATGCCGTCAGGCCGATCGTGAACGCGGGGCTGCATCGGATCGTCGATCCGGGGTTCAAAGTCACCGATGAGGTGTCCTTGGTGGCAACCCCAGGTCATACACCCGGACATGTGAGTGTACTTATCAGCTCGCAAGGCAAGGAGGCTTGGATCACCGGAGACGTCGTCCACAGTCCAGTTCAGCTCGCGGAGACGGATTGGAGCATGATCTCGGATTCAGATCCGGTCGAAGCCAGCAAAACCAGGCGCCATGCTGCCGATCTGTTGCTCAAAGAATCGAAATTGATCATCGGAACACATTTCCCAGAGCCGACGGCCGGATATCTCGCCGAAGTCGATGGTCAAATTCGGTTTGAAGGCGCCGTGCCGTCGGATCGCCGTTAGAGGCGCGACCGTCGTTCAGGTGCCGCGATCCTTCGCAATGCTGGATACACTCAGCCGCTCGGTGTTCGCCTGCCAGCTTTCCCGCTGTGGCAGCGGCATTTGCAGGCCTTTAAAACTCGTCGGCGAAAGATTTTACTTTTACGTAGACAAAACGACTCCATCGTAGATAGGATGATGGGATTTTCAGGGCGTGAGCGGCGACGGCGGATACCGCCGCAGCTGTATCCACCGCGCTGAGGCTATCGATCTCCGCCGAGGGCGGCATTGTGGCTGGGGGACGAGAGCATTTTCGATGAAGGCGATCGTCGCGATAAAGAGAGTCGTTGATCCCAACATCGAGGTACGGGTGACCCCGGATGGAATGGGAGTTGCCACGGCGAACCTCAAATCGACGATGAACCCGTATGACGAGAACGCCTTGGAAGAGGCGGTGCGGTTGAAAGAGCAGGCGATCGTCACCGAGGTCGTGGCGGTCTCCATTGGCAGCAAAGCGGCCGAGGAAATGCTGCGCGGCGCCTTGGCACAAGGCGCGACACGCGCGGTCCATGTGGAGTCCGCCGAACCGTTGGACTCGCTCGCTGTGGCGAAGGTGCTCGCTGCGATCTGTGAACGGGAAGATCCGGCGTTGGTTTTGCTCGGACGCCAAGCGGTCGATGACGAATGCGGCGCGGTGGGGGCAATGTTGGCTTCCCTGCTGAATTGGGATCAGGGAATTTGTGCATCGAAGATCCATATCGCCGATAGGATCGTGACGGTACGGCAGAGCGCAGATAGCGGAACAGTGACGGTGGAAATGGAACTTCCTGCCGTCGTGACTGCGGATTTCTGCCTCAACACGCCAAGAACGCCGGGTTTCGCCAGCATTGTAGCGGCAAAGAGAGCGAAAGTGGAAAAGATCACTGCTGCGTCCTTGGGAAAGGATCTGCGACCCCGTCATAAGATTGTTCACATGGAGCAACCGGATGCGGGCCGAGGCGGTGTAATCCTCGAGACAGTCGAAGGTCTTTTGGAAAAGCTCAAAATGGAAGCCGGGTTCATGTGATGTCGACGGACCATGAAATCCTGGTTTTCGCGGAGTTCGTTCAAGGGGCGGTTGCCGATGCCACGCGTTCCGCGATTTCAGCTGCCGCCGAGATTGTCAGATTTGGCGGAGGCAGGGTAACGCTGTTGCTCGGGACTTCAGCGTCGGAAGCGGTCGCGAGCGCGTCTCGTCTAGCCGGCGTCGGAACAGTTATTGTTCCCCAGGAAACTGTCGAAGGGGTGGGGCGCCTGAGTGATTTTGTCTCTGTCGTGGCGAGTGACTACACGCATTTGATCGCCGGCTCTTCATCATTGGCCCGCGCCGTGCTGCCAAGGGTTTCTGCCTCGCTGGACGTGATGCAGATTTCAGACGTCGTCAAAATCCTGGATCACGACACCTTCGTGCGTCCGATCTATGGCGGCAGCATTCTGGCCACTTTGCAGAGCCAGGATTCCATCAAGGTGATCACTGCCCGCAGCCTCAGTTTTCCAAGCTGCGAGGACCGTCCCGGGGAGCCGGCGAAGGTGCAGGTTCGGTCCGTTCCCGAGGGCATGGCACGATCCCGCGTGATCGAAGTCGAAGTCGGTGAAGTCGGCAAGGTCGAGCTAGCGACCGCGCGCGTTGTGGTTGCCGGGGGCGCCGGAATGCTGGGTGCGGAGGGATTTTCTCAGCTCGGCGAATTGGCCCGGCTTCTGGGCGGTGCCTTAGGCGCCACGCGCGCCGCGGTCGATCGCGGGTATGCGAGTAAGGATCTGCAGATCGGACAGAGCGGCAAGTCGGTAGCTCCGGATTTGTATCTGGCGTTCGGAATTTCCGGCGCGGTCCAGCACATCGTAGGCATCAAAGATGCGAAGACGATCGTGGCGATCAACAAGGATGCCGACGCTCCGATATTCAAGTTCTCGGATTTCGGAATGGTTTGCGACGCGTTCGAGGTGTTGCCCGCTCTGATAGCCTCTCTCAAAAATAGAGATGCCATGAGGAAAGCATAGATATCCGAGTCAATGGGTCAGCTTAGGAGCTTTCATGGAGCAAGAGATAAAATACGACATCGATAATCATGTCGCGACCATCACCATCAACAGGCCGAGAGTTCTCAATGCCTGCACGGGTGATAATTTCGACGAAATCGAACGTCTTGTTCGTCAGTCCGATACGGATCCCGACGTCGGGGTTGTTGTCATAACCGGCGTTGGCGAGCGCGCGTTCTGTGTGGGCGGGGACATGAATTGGGAGAAAGGCTCGGCCGACACCGAGCACAACAAGTTCGAGGAGCATGATTTCACGCTCAACAAAGCCATTGTGGAGTGTCAGAAGCCGGTGATCGCGCGTGTGAACGGCTATGCGATCGGCGGCGGAAATCACATCGCTTATTTTTGCGATTTCACGATTGCCGCGGAGCACGCAATCTTCGGGCAGAACGGTCCGCGCGTCGGATCACCGGCGGGCGGACATATCGTAGCGCATTCTGCGTCGGTGCTGGGGCACAAGCGTGCGCGGGAAATGTGGATGTTGCTCCGGAAATACACCGCGCAGCAAGCACTCGCATGGGGGCTCGTAAACGCTGTCGTTCCGATGTCCGAACTCGACGCGGAAGTGCGGCGGTGGAGTGATGAGATCCTGGCGCTCAGCCCCACCTGCATCAAGATTGTGAAGCGCTCCTTCTATCATCACATGGCTCCCTACCTCGGCAGAACGGTGGCTGACATGATCAGGGAGGTGGCGCCAGGTTATTTCGAGTCTGGGGAACAGGAAGAGGGCGCAAGCGCGTTCCTGGAGAAGCGCAAGCCGAACTTCGATCGGTGGCGTTGAGCGTGGTGCAGTGGAGGCGGCTTTCGAGCTGGCAGGGCGATCCACGATGATTGAGCGATGCAAAGAAGGGCGGGTGCTGATCGCCACTTTGAACAGGCCTCCTGTGAACGCACTTGATGCGGAGATGGCGACCGAACTCAGGGGCGTCGTTGCGGAGGCCTGTGACGATCCGAGCACGTCAGCGCTTCTCATACGTAGCAACCAGGGCGTTTTCTCCGCGGGTGGAGATCTCAAATATCTTCAAGAGCGGATGGTGACCGAGCACGGGCCCGCACAAATCGTCGACAATCTATTGCGGCCGTTGCATCGCGCCCTCGACGACCTCGAGCAATCCGAAGTGATCACAATTGCTGAAATCGGCGGCCATGCGCTTGGCGGTGGGCTGGAACTGGCGCTTGCTTGCGATCTGCGGATCGCCAGCAAGAGCGCCAAGCTCGGCCTTGTGGAGGTGCATCTAGGTCTGATCGCGGGCGCAGGCGGCACACAGCGGCTCACTCAGCTTTGCGGACGGGGGGTCGCCAGCCGCCTTCTTCTGACCGGCGAGGCCGTGAATGGCTCCGAAGCGGAGCGCCTCGGTCTGGTCCAATGGGCGATGGAGGCGGACCAGTTGTCTGCTTTCGCCATGTCCCTCGCAACCAAATGCTCGGCGCTTCCTTCCCATGCCATTGCCGCGGCAAAGCGTTGCATCCGAGCGGCAGGTCGGCGAGCCGATGACGGGTTTGCTCTGGAAATCGAGAGCTCCAAAGCGCTCTACGCCGATCGGTCGACAAGATCTCTCATCGAGAAATTCATATCCCGAGGCAATGTCTGAATTCATCGAGAACGTATGAGGACGCGTAGGATTTGAAGGTGCCATGTCCGTATTGGTCCTCATAGATTTTGGGAGCACGTTCACCAAGTTGACCGCTGTCGACTTGAGAGGGCCGTCTGTCCTTGCCCGCCTGCAGTCCCCCACGACCGTGAAAACCGATATCAGAGATGGCTTTGAGGAAGCGCTCGAGCTTCTTGTGCGGAAAACCGGCCGTCCGGATTTGAAGTTTGCGCCGAGGCTCGCGTCCAGCAGCGCTGCCGGCGGTCTTCGAATGATCGTGAGCGGTCTGATCCCGAAGCTTACAAGCGAAGCGGCTCGCAGAGCGGCGTTGGGGGCGGGAGCCAAGGTGGTAGGTGTGTTTTCATTCACACTGACGGATGCGGATGTCGAAGACATTCTCGCAGCGCAACCCGACATCGTGCTGCTGACCGGAGGGACCGACGGGGGGGATCGCAAAACGATTGTGGAAAATGCGTTGGCTCTGGCGAGATCGGCGATTGACTGCCCGATTGTCGTCGCGGGGAATCGTACCGTCGGCAAGACGGCGCAGGATTGTTTGATCGGGGCGGGGAAGAAAACGACATTGACCAGCAATGTCATGCCCGAATTCGGTCAGCTTGATGTCGATCCCACGAGAGGGGCGATCCAGGAGATCTTCATTGAGCACATCACCAAGGCGAAGGGATTGGACGAGATCCAGCGGACGTGCGAACAGCCGGTCATTCCCACTCCGCTGGCTGTATTGAAAGGTGCCGAATTGCTGGCCCTCGGCGCGGGCGCGACGGAGGGGGCGGGTGATCTCCTGCTGGTGGATGTCGGCGGTGCGACGACCGACGTGGACTCCATCACGAAGGGCGAGCCGGCGGAGCCGGGCGTGATGACGAGGGGGCTTCCCGAACCCTTCGCCAAACGAACCGTCGAGGGGGATCTCGGCATTCGCTTCAACGCGGGTCACATCATCGAAACGGCGCCCGAGACTTTTCGACTGAACCGGAAGACTCTGGGCTCTGCTGCCGATGAAGACGGTGAGCTGGCGATCATCGCGTCGTTCGGTTCAGTTGTTTCGAAAGTGCCGGAGGACGATCAGGGATATTTCATCGACGCGGCATTGGCCCGCACGGCCGTCGAATTGGCGGTGCAACGTCATGCTGGCCGGATCACCTATCACAGGACATCTGAAGGTGACGTGGCCCTGTTGGACGGCAAAGATCTGCGACGTGTGGGAACCGTCATTGGGACCGGCGGGATTTTTGCGCATGGCAAAAATCCTCGATACGTTCTGGAAGCGGCTGGTTTTGACTTACAGGATCGGCTTTCTCTGCGCCCTGTAACTCCCGATTACTACATTGATAAGAATTATGTCTTCTACGCATTGGGATTGTTGGCGCAGCATGAACCTGAAGCCGCTGCAATTCTGATGAAGGCGAATCTCGTTCGAATTTGAGGGGAGTTCGAAAATTGCTGCAAAAATGGCGATCAATGGAGATTTTTGATCGACGGTGGGAGGAGGGCGACTTCTTTGAGCAGCGGCGGTCTGCTCTTGGCGAGTGGCCGACCGGCCGAGATGTCAATCTGGAGGAAGCCGTCAGCTATCAAAGGTCGCTTCCGCCCCATAAGGTGCAAGCCCACCAATTGGCCCGGGCCAAGGCGGACGGCAATATTGTTTGCCTGCCTCAGGTTGGGCAGGCGACCATCGAGAAGATGCTGTCGATCTTCGACTTCGTCGAGGGCGAATGCGGAATGTCGGACTGGAATGATTCCTGGTTTATCATTCTGGACGCATACAGCCGGAAAAAGAGATTCGACGCCGCCGCGAAAGCGATTGAAGCATCAAAGGCAGCGGGCGCGAATCTGCTGAGCGGTTTCCCCGCGGTCAATCACGGCGTCGCCGGCTTCAGGAAGCTGATCGAGTATTCCGGACATTCGGGTTATCTTTCGACACTGGACGAAGACCCGCGTCTGTGTTCGGAGATCTCCTTCGCCGGCGGAGGAACCGGATATCTCGCCTACGATATCCATGATCTTATGCAGCATTCGCGCGATTATCCGCTGGATCGCCGCATTCACAATTTTCAATATGTGAGCCGTCTCGCAGCCTACTACACGGAAAAGGGCGCGCCAATCACCGCCTGGCCTGCGGGGCACCACAACGGATGGGAGCCGCCGGGCGTCAAGATTTCGATGGTCATTCTGCAGGTGCTCGAGGCGGCGCGCCAAGGCGTGAAGCACATGGCGTGTTCCTACGGGTTGACCGGCAACCTTACCCAGGACGTCGTTGGTCTCAGGCTGATGGGCCAGATGGTCACGGAATATTTTGCCAAGTTCGGTTTCGACGACGTCAATGTCTATTTCGGTGCGTATCCGCATCTTGGAACTTGGCCAACGGACATTCTTCAGGCCACGGCGATGATGGCCTGGGAGACATCCGTTACGCGGATGGCCGGCGCGCAGTTCATCTATCTGAAATCGCCGGACGAGGCATCGTCGACGCCTTCGATGGAGGCGATCGGCGCCGAGGTGAAGATCGCCAAGCATATGCTGAACGTTCTCGGTAACTTCAAGATCGGAGACACCGCCGAGATGGCGGAGGAGCAGGGAATGGTGGAGGCGGAGGTCAGGGCGGTCGTTGATGCGACGCTCGATCTGAGCCACGGCGACGTTTCGAACGGAATGATCCTGGGCGTCGAGAAGGGATTCCTCGACGCCGTTTTCAGCCCCTGGATCCACGTCAAGAATCGTCTGCTTACCGTTCGGGATCTGGACGGTGCTTATCGATATCTGGACTTCGGTTCCATGCCTGTGCCGAAAGCTGTGACCGACTATCACCGGAAGAAGATCGAACAGCGCTGCCGCGCGACGGGCAAGAAGGCGGACATCGAGATGGTGACGGAAGATCTTTATCACCTTGCCCGTCCGATCGGTTCGTTCACGTTCAGCAAATTGGTCTGATCATGATGCACACGATTGTTATCGGAACAATTGGCAGCGACGCTCACGTCACCGGTCAGTTCGTGATCGCTCGCACTCTGCAGGATGCCGGCTTCAAGGTCATCCGCCTTGGCGCCTGCGTTCCGCAGGATGAGTTCATAGAAGCTGCGATAGAATCGGCCGCAAGCGCGATCTTGGTCTCATCCCTTTACGGCATGGGGTACTTCGATTGCCAGGGATTGAGGGAGAAGTGCATCGAGGCGGGGATCGGAGATATCGTTCTCTATGTCGGGGGATTGTTGGTCTCGAACAGAGAGCCATTTGAAGAAACCCGCCAGAGATTCGAACAGATCGGGTTCAATCGAGCCTATCCACCGGAAACGCGTCCGAGCGAGCTCATCGTCGATCTGAGGAACGATTTGGGCCCTCGCTAGAGGGTAGCGTGGCTACCGAACAGATACGCATAAGAATAATGGAATAGCCCATGAAAATGAAATCCTTTGAGGCTATCGCCGAAGCGTTGGCGCTCGATAATGTCGAAGTCATGTTTGGATTGATGACGTCCGACAACATGGCGCTTCTCACCCATCTTGAACGACGCGGCGTCGCCATTATTCGCGCGCGCACAGAACACGGCGCGGTTTGCATGGCGGACGGGTATTCTCGCGCAACGGGACGGCTCGGCGTTGTTTCCATCGGTGCCGGGCCTTCTGCAGCCATGGCTGCAACAGCGTTGATGACCGCTCGCCGGAAGCGCAGTCGAGTGGCGGTGATATGCGGAGAAGTGCCGCTAGCAGACCGTTATCACCTGAAACGGTTCGATCAGGAAGGGTTCTTCTTGAATACGGCGGGTCACTGCCTCACGGTCAATTCACTGAAGACGCTCATTCCCGACACATATCATGTCCTGCGCCTTGCGCGGAGTGGAGGGCCTGCGGTGCTGAATGTTCCGGTCGACTTGCTCGAGAGCGAGATCGACATGGACGACATCGGAACCAACTGGCGCTATATGGTTCCGACGGTCGTTCCCGCGCCGGCGAAGCCAAGTGATGATGCTGTGGCACAGGCGGCGGATATGCTGGCCAACGCAGAGCGGCCGCTGATACTTGCCGGACTTGGGGCCATCGAGGCGGATGCCGGAGCAGCTGCGCTTGAGTGCGCAGGTCGGATCGGTGCGCTTCTGGGAACATCGCTTCAGGCACAACATTATTTTGACGACGACTTTTGTGTCGGGATCGTCGGCGGGCTCGGACTTGGACTTTCCATGGAACTGGTGGATCAGGCCGATGTCGTGCTGGGCGTGGGAGCCAGTCTCAACGTCTACACATCCAGCTTCGGTCAGCTCTTTCCCAACGCCAAGCTCATTCAAATAGATAATCGGCCCGACGCGTTTGGCCGGATGATGCCTGTCGACTTGCCCATTCTCGGGGACGCACGGCTGACTTTGGAAGCGATCAATCGTCAACTTGCGGATAGCGGTGTAGCGGGCAGGGTGGGATTCAGGACTGAAGACGCGCGCGGCCAAATCAGGACAGCCCGATCGACGATTTCACCCGTTCCCGAGGCTCAGGTTGAGAAGCTGGATCCCAACAAAGTCTTCAGGCTCCTTCAGGAGGTGTTGCCGCCCGAGCGGGTGGACGTGGTCGACGCTGGTCATTTCATGTATTTCGTCGTCGACTATCTCAAAACGATATCCCCCAAAAACCGGATCTGGACTGCCGATTTCGCCTCGATTGGTCTGTCCGTCGCAAGCGGCATCGGCGCTGCCGTCGCCAATCCAGAAGGGCCGGTCGTCATTTATGTGGGCGACGGCGGCTTTATGATGAGTCTGCTCGAGCTCGATAGCGCGGTGAGGCACGCGCTCCCCGTGGTCGTCATCGTGTTGAATGACGAAGCTTATGGTGCCGAGGTCCGGTACTTGGAAAATCGCGGCGTGGATTACAAGCTGGCATGCTTCCCAAGCCCTGACATCGCCACGGTCGTATCAGGTTTGGGTTGCGAGGCGCGGACGGTGCGGTCACTCGCCGAATTACGCGACGCATGTTGCTTGATCGGTACCTGCAAGAAGCCGTTGGTGATCGATGTCCGTATCGATGTCACCGTGGCACATCGCCATCTTAGTGCTCGCGTAGGGTCGGCTGCTGCGTCGTCTTGATCTCCACAGCGATCTCCAGGAGATCAAATCGAAGATGCGTTAGCGCAGCACAATCGGAGAGGAATGAAGATGGCGTTCAAGATGCCAATGCCAGATGGTCCGATTGCGTCGCCTAGCGCTTGGATAGGTGCCGAACAACGGGGGCAGAGCGATTGGATCTACGAACTTGACCCCCGAGACGTCGATGAGCTGGAACATGCAGCAGATGGTGTCATCTCGTCATCCCTTGATTTCGCAAGCATCAGCCCCCGAAATTTCCAGCTTCCGACATTGGGGCCGACCCTGAAGGCGTTGTCGAGAGACGTGCAGTTTGGTCGCGGGTTCGCTCTGATCAGGGGCTTTCCCCTCGAGCATTCGGCCGATCGCGTTGAACGTATGTATTACGGGCTGATGTCTCATATGGGGCTGCCCATTGAGCAAAACAGCTCTGCGGAGCGGCTGATACATGTGCGCAACGAGCAGAGCTACGACAATTCAGTCCGCTCATATAAGTCGAACCACAATTTGACCTATCATGCGGATTGGTCGGACATGGTTGGACTAGCTTGCATCCACCCCGCTAGGGAAGGCGGGATAAGCAGGATCATAAGCGCGGTGACCGTCAGCAACACCTTGTTTCTTGAAAACAGAGATGTTCTCGAGGAGCTTTATAACATTCCGTTCTACATGGACTGGAAAGGGGAAGGGCCGAAAAAGCAACTCCCGTTCTATTGGATCAGAATTTTCAGTTGGTTTGACGGCAGGTTTTACTCGTATTACGCCAATCGAGTGATCTGCGACACGCACAGGCAGCGTGAAGATGTTCCGAAGTTGACCAAAAAGCAGGAACGGGGGCTGGAGCTGATCGAGGAAATCTGTCAGCGCTCAAATCTGCCACTCGATATGGAGTTTCAACCCGGCGATATACAGCTGCTCAATAACTACACGGTTTGGCATTCGAGAACCAATTATGTGGATTTTGATGAGCCAGAGAAGAAGCGGCATTTGCTGCGCGTGTGGCTCGCGCAGTCGGCCACGGCTCCTCTGCCCCCTGATTTCACGAATAGATACGAAATGCTCGGCGTTGACGGGGTTTGTCCGCGCCTGAAGACATTTCCCTCGTCGGGCGATTGATGGGCCATCAGCAAGAGGATGGGCGTCGCGGTAATTCAAGACGATGTCGGAAGGGATTCGAATGAAGAGACCTTTGGCGTTGGTTACCGGAGCAGCATCCGGAATAGGGTTGGCTACAGCTCGCATGCTGCTTCAGAAAAATTACAGGGTTTTGGCGCTGGACGTGAACCTTGATCAGCTTCGCGCAGAACTTTCATCCGCCGCTGCTGTCGTGACTTATGGTGTCGATCTCGCCAAGTTGGACGAAATTGAACCCACGATTTTGTCGATCGTTTCCGCCGAAGGTGCGCCGGATGCTCTGATCAACGCTGCAGGAATTGCGCAGGTCGCATCGTTGATCGAGACCGACCTTGCAGGCTGGCAAAGAGTTATCGATGTCAACCTCACGGCGCCTATGCTGGTCAGCCGTGCGATTGTCCCGCACATGCTGAGCAGGGGAAGCGGTGCAATCGTTCACGTCGCGAGCGTGGCGTCTCTTGTCGGGGTCAAGAGACGCGCGGCCTATTGCGCGGCGAAGTCAGGGGTTTTGGGGCTTACGAAATCGATGGCCGCGGATTTTGCGCCGTTAGGGGTGCGGGTCAATGCGATTCTTCCGGGGACGGTCGAGACTGGATACACCCAAAAGGTTCTTGCTGTTGCGGACGATCCAGTCGCGACGCGGGCCTTCATGACCGAACGACAACTCGTCGGGCGAATGGGAACACCGGACGAAATCGCCGGCGTTATCTGCTTTTTGGTCAGCGATGAAGCCTCGTTCATCCATGGAGCGGGCATCGTGGCGGATGGCGGAATGACCGTTCTTTAAGCCGAAGCGATCAACGCCTTTCGCCTCATACAATCATCGCGAGACCGCCATCGGCCGATACTGTGTTTCCCGTCATGAACGAGGAATCAGGGCCCGCCAGAAATACGACAACCCGTGCAATGTCCTTTTCAGGATCACCCCATCTTCCGAGTGCAAAAAGAGAATTCAGGGCAGCTTCCGCCTCTTTATCCATTGCGCCTTCTGCGCCCGACGTGCGAGCCGCAGGCGACAGGGCATTGACGGTGATACCGAATTTTCCCCACTCGCGGGCCGCCGATCGTGTTAGCGAACGGATAGCTTCCTTTGCAGCCGCATAGCCAGCATAACCGCCGTATGAACTGTATCCGGCACTCGACGAAGTGTTGATGATCCGACCACCGTTCTTCTTCATATGCGGAAGGCATTCCCTCATGAACAGCCAAGTCCCAAGAGGGCCGCTCTGGAATTGCTCCAACATTTCGCTTTCAGTCCAATCCTCCAGTGGATGCGGCATGGAGAGCTTCTGAGCGTTGTTTACGAGAATATCGATACGGCCAAAGGTCCTCATTGTCTCGGCGACGACTTTGGCGACCTCGTCGCTTTTTCGCACGTCGCAGTGCATGCCGAGCACGCCACTCTCTGTGGAATTAAGGGCCTGGATCTCCCGAACAGTTTCGCTGTAGTCCGCATAATCAACGACGGTAACCGCCGCTCCTTCCTTGGCGAGCGCAATGGCTTCCGCCCGACCAATGCCCCGACCTGCTCCGGTCACGATTGCAACCTTCCCGTCAAGTACTCCCATGGATTTTCTCCCCGTTGCTCTCCAAGCTGGAAACCAATCTGCTTGATTGAAGTCGCCCTACGCACGCGCCAAAGATGCGCTCGTCGGACAAAGTCGCTTGCTATTGATCTATTTATACATATAAATAGATATCTGTAAAACCTCGCTTTGCCTGGCTGAAAGAAATAGCAAAGCGTAACCGTCGGGCGGACAAAGGAAGTGTCTCAACGGCTTGCGAATCGTTCGAGCACTCTTGCCGCGCCGTTGCATCTACGTTGCGAAACAAGGATCCGGGAAGGGTGCGAATCGACACTGGCAATGTGGAGTTGGCGGGTTTTCAAAGGTGAGGACAAGATCGCGCGGAAGAGGCGCAGGGGAGATAGCCATGGGAGATTTCAGGTACGGCCGTGACCACGTCAATGACTTCGACTTGGATAGCTCCGAGTTCAATCAGTATCACGACGAGGTGATGTCGGAGCTGGGCAAGTGCCCGTTTGCGCGCAGCCAAGTTGGAAACGGATATACGATCCTGACGAGCTATGAGGCTGTAAAGCAAGCAGCCATGGATTGGCGCAGGTTCAGTAGCCAGGACGGATTCTGGCCGAATAGGCCTTCCGATATGCAGTGGTTTCAGCTGATCGAATCAGACCCGCCATTCCATACCGCGTGGAGGAAGGCGGTGAACCCCTTCTTCAGCCGACCAGCCTCGGAAAAGCTCGCGCCAACCATCCGAGCGATTGTCGACCGGTCAATCGATGCCGTGATCGATAAGGGAGTGACCGATTTTGTGGAAGATATTGCTGGAGCTCTTCCTGTTGAGATTTTCTTTCGGGAACTCCTTCCGCTCCCGGAAGAAGATTTCGACCGCGTCGTCGGTTACGCCTCCGACGGCTTCTGCGGGCCGGTGGAGGGGCGTGCAAAGGCTTGGGCCAAATGCGCGGAGTATGTCGACGGCTATCTGAAGCGTCGGCGTCTCGAGCCTCCTCGCGGTGACATGATAGATGCCATTGTCAAGGGCGTCGAATTTGACGATCCCTCACCATACGTTCACGGCATGAACCCGGATCAAGTACGAGTTAGCGTTGTGACCAACCTCATTTCGGGTAGCGTGGACAATATCGTCTACTCGTTGGCGAGCATCATGTACCATCTCGCGCAGAGCCCCGCCGATCGTGAAAAGCTGATCGCAAACCCGGCAAAAATCCCGCAAGCCATTGAGGAGGCGATGCGGTTCTTTTCTCCGAATCCGATGATTGGTCGAACCTGCAAGGCCGATGTGAGCATAGGGGAAACCGAGCTGCGTCCTGGCGACTACGTGATGCTCGGATGGGGCGCGGCGAACCGCGATCCAAAAATATTTTCAAACCCCGACAAGCTTGACTTCGACCGGACCGATGTGAACCGCCATGTCGCATTCGGCTATGGCCCTCATCGCTGTATCGGATTGGATCTGGCTCGAGTCCAGCTTCGGGTTGCGCTTGAGCGAATACTTGACCGCATTCCCGATTTCGAAGTGGTGGAAGGAACGAAGCCGACATACACATGTGGCCTCGTGCACGAAATGCACGGCCTGCATTTGTCGTTCCCCAAAGGGGGAGGTCGGAGGATTTGAGCGCGCCGTCTCAAAAGGAGCAACGGTTATGCCAAAAATAACTTATATTGAGCACAACGGCGTCGAACATATTGTTGAAGCTCCAGAAGGCATGTCAGCCATGAGGGCTGCTATCTCCTTCGGCGTTCCTGGTATCGATGGTGATTGCGGTGGCAACGCCGCATGCGCGACGTGCCATGTGTTCGTAGACCGCACCTGGCTTTCAAAAACGGGGCGCGCCGACCCGGAAAGGGAACTTCAACTCCTCGAACTAGGAGAGGGAACTCAAGAAAATAGTCGATTAGCCTGCCAAATTTTGTTGACAGCAGAATTGGATGGGTTGGTTCTTAGACTGCCGCATCAGCAGTTTTGAGAAAGAAGGTGTCGGCCCTATTGCGTAGCTGGTCGAAGCGATGAGGGCCATGGTGCGCAAAGCTCTCCTTCCAGATGCACCTCTCCTACAACGAGGCGATTGCTCAGAGGTGTATGCAGACAGGAAGGGAAACTATGGATCTCTGCAGATTGTGATAGGGGTATACGGCTGGGGCAGTCGTTTGGATACGTCTCCATCCCCGTTTCAAGATTTCTTCCCACAAAATGCGGACTTGCAATTCCGCTAGTCGATTGCCAAGGCACCGGTGGATGCCAAAGCCAAACGACAGGTGTTCTCGCGGCCGTTCACGATCGATGATGAACCTATCGGCGCTCTCTATTACCTCTTCGTCCCGATTGCCGGAGACGTACCAGATCGTGACCTTGTCCCCCTTTCGTATTCGTTTTCCTCTCAACTCGTAATCCGCGGTCGCTCGGCGACCCTGGTACATGACGGGGGTTTGATACCGGATCGATTCTGAAACCAATCCCGGCACCAGTTCCGGTTTCGCCCTGAGCTTCTCCCACTCCTCAGGATACTCGTTAAAGCCGACAACGCTTCCCGACATTGTGTTTCTGGTCGTGTCGTTGCCGCCCACAATAAGCAAAGTGATATTTGACAAATAATCTCGGTCGGAGAGATCTCGCCCAGCTGCAGAATTTGCAAACATCGAAATTATATCCGCTTTTTGTTCGGACGTTCTCCGCTCTGCTCGCAGCTCAAGAAACCTACCCGCCATTACCTTTAGTTCTCGATCACGCTGCTCGTATGATTCCACCACACCATCGCCCGGTATGCCGGCAATGATATCGGACCAGTATCTCAATTCGTCGAGCCTTTCGAGAGGGTAGTCCAGCAGTGTTCCAAGCATCAGCATGGTCAATTTGGTAGATACGCCTTCGACCCAATCAAATTCACGGCCTTTTGGGACTTCATCAAGAACCTTGCTTGCGCGCTCGCGAATTGCGCTCTCAAGACGGACGAGATTGGAAGGCGCGAGAGCCGGGCTTACGATCTTGCGCTGTTCGTCGTGCATTGGCGGATCCATAGCAATCATGCCGCCCACAGGGATCGAATCCTCACTCACGCCGGTTAGATGTATTTCATCTAACGTCAGCGCGTTACGCGACGAAAATACCTCGTGATTAATTTCAACTTCCAGAATGTCGTTATATTTTGTTATGGCCCAATAAGGTCCATACGAACTATTCGACACATAGTGAACGGGATCTTCCGATCGCAAACGTCTAAACAGAGCCCAATGTTGGTTGCTCTGAAATAACGCGGGATCCGAGACGTCGATCATATCGATCGGAATGTCAGAGGCATTCTGAAATATCGAAGCGTGTTCGGCCATTGCGCTCACCCTCAGTCCGTTTTTTTGTGCTTGACCCGACGCCGAGAGCGAGACCGATTTCAAGGGAGTCGAACCAGGCAGAGGAGCGGTCGCCTACATCGTAATGGCATAGGCGACCGCGATGTTAATCAGAACTTGTAGCCCAGCTGCACGCGAAGTTCCCGGCCTCTCGGAACCGACCCCTGCAGTTGATCGGCCGTGAGTCCAAACGTCGCCGCCGTGCTCAGCTCGACGTAGTTCTTGTTCCCAAGATTTCGGCCGATAAAGGCAATCTCATACCTCTCATCGGCGGAGTAGAGGCGCACTCCGGCATTCCACAGAGCAAAGCCGTGCTGCAACGCCATTGCCGGCTGCGTTTCCTGGGTGACGTAGTGGCTACGATAACTGACGTCGCCACTGAACTCGACCGAGAGGTTCGAGGTGATCGGCATGTCGTAGCTCGCGCCAGTGACGACGTTGACCTTGGGCGCCCGCGGAAGCGTTCGACCGGTCAGATCCTGGTGGTTGTTGACATCGCAACCTTGCGCAAGGGTCTGAGTGACAAAGCAAGGCGCGTTAGGAAAGCTCGTATACCGCGCAATATTGTAAGCGATCGACCCGTTCAGCCGCAGATTGCGCGTCGCAGCAACATCGGCTTGCAGCTCAATGCCTTTCACGCGCGCATTGGCCGCATTCAGGATCTTGAAATCGAACAACTCAGGAATATAGATCGATTCCTGCAAACCTTTGTAATTATAAAGATACGCGGTTCCTTCTACGCGAACACGGCGGTCCGCCAGTTGCGCCTTGAAGCCGATCTCTCCGCCGCTCGCCTTTTCGCCACGGAACGTGACATCTCTCGGATCAGGCACCTGCCCTTGTCCGTTCAGCCTGAAAATAAGCGGAGATGGGAAGCCACCGGACTTATACCCCGTTTTGAAAGCTCCGTAGATTAACAGATTGGATGTAGGCTTGTAGGACAGCGAGACCTCCGGCGACCAGTTTGATTCCTCGAACTTTCCGTTGAGCTCTTGGCCCACTGGCACAAATCCACCGATAAACACCTGCGCAAGGGGATGGATGAACAGATGGCGGTCCCGTTGCGTACGGGTCTCATTCGTATACCGCACGCCGGCCCCGAGCTCGACCTTCTCGAGCAGCTTCAACCGCATTTGGCCAAAGCCCGACAGGGTTCTACCTGTCGAGGTTAGCTCGAGATCATAAGTATCAAACCTGCCGGCTCCCGGCTGCCCGGCAGGAACGGGGCCGAGAAAGAACAACAGAAGATCATTTATGTTAGTGCGGTGTACATTTTCATAGTAAGCGCCGGCGCTGAAGTTCAACCGCTTGTCGAAGTTCGTAACCAGACGCAGCTCTTGGCTGATGGAATGAGACTTTTCTTCTTGTGCAGAGTCCGCCAAGCCGTATGACGTATAGTCGTAGCCGCCAAGCTGGGAGTAATCCAGGTCCCAGTAACTCGTGACAGATGTGACGGTGGCGTTGTTCAACTTGTAATTCATCGTCAGACTCGAGAACACCGTATCCAGATTCTGGTACGGTATACCACCGTTGGCCAACCTCCACTCTGGGGTGACGAATTGCGCCGGCACCCCGCCGAATGTGACGTTGCGCGAAAACAGACAGGTTCCATTTGGATCTTCGAACCCGCCGACGCTTCCAGGCCCGCTGTGAACGCTGGGATCGCAGTACTGCTTCACGGGTATGCCGTTGTCTTGCCGGTTGCCGGCGGTGACTCGAAACGTCGCGTCAAAGTTCGATGTCGGCTCCCATTTTAGAGTTGCTCGCCCAGCAATTTGCCGCGTTCCCGGCAAGCGCTTCGAGGCTGCGCCGGCCGACACTGGGAAGTACAGCAGATTTGCAGCCGGCAGCGGGGATGCCAAAGGCGTTGCCACATTCTTCAGCCAGCCATCCATGTCCGTGAAATGGATTGCAATACGACCTGTTAGATTGTGCGCCAGCGTCCCCGAAACAGCGGCATCCACATATTTCTCACGTGCTTCGAACTCGTATCCACCCCGGACGTACCCCGATAATTTATCAGTCGGCGCCGCGGACGAGAGCGAGATCACGCCCGCAGGACTGTTCTTGCCGAAGAAGAGCGCCTGCGGTCCTTTTAGAACCTCGACCTGCCCGAGATCGAACATTCCAGCAAGCACCATGCGTCCGCGCGTGATTGGCGTTCCATCGATCATCAGGAGAACGCTCTGCTCCAGCCCTGGGTCGAGAGGGGGCGTTCCAATTCCTCGTATCGTGAACGTTGCGCCGTTGCCCGAAGCTTCTTCGGCCATCGAGACCGCAGGCACTAGGTGGGCTATGGCTCGAAAATCCGTCACGTTTTTCTTGGCAAGTTCGGAGCCTGGCACGGCAGACACCGTCACGGGCACGTCCAAAAGCGATTCGGATTGACGGCGTGCCGTCACAACGATGTCTTCCAGTGCGCCTCTCTCAACCGGTGCACTCTCGCTTGATGCCGCGGCGGAGGTTGCGGACTTGGGTGGCTGCGACACTGATTGCGCCGAAGCGGCGGTCGCCGCAAGGGCCCAAGTCGCGACGCCGAGCGCGAGAATGCCTCGACCGGGCATGCATTCACGCGCCCGGAATGCAACACGAGTGATGTTTTGGACGTTCATTGCGTCTCTCCCCTAAGAGCTTTTTTGCTGAAGCGTTTTTGGATTGTCGTAGCGACACGACAGTCTTCTCATCACCGTCCTGCACAAGCTCGCCGCTCTCGCTCGAGAGCCGGGAGCGAGTTGAGGAGGCGCATTAGGGAAGAGAACTTTTCGCGAAGATGACCCTTTTTCTCCCTAAGTGTTGGCGCCGTACCACGGAGGCAGACGTCATTTCATCTTTGAAAATGCGCTTATTGTTGGCGTCATAACTATTACTATTATAGCCATAAATTATGGAGTCAAGCGGCAAGCCATAAATTTGAGTCAGAAAATCGGGCCTAAGATTTTCGGGTTGATTCAACGCGGCCATGGAACACGCGCCCCTTCCGAGGAGGCAGCTGACATTGCCGCCGTTGCCGGTGTCGCCATTTTATCGTAATAAATTGTCGCCGAGCCTTGCGAGCGATTGGCGGTGGAAGCTAGGGAGAAGTCAAATGTGCACCTGCACTTCATCAGACGATCACATCGTGACGTCAGACGTCACTGATGCAGAACTCATCCGGATCTTTGAAAAGGTGAAAAACTGGGGCCGTTGGGGGAAGGACGATCAGAAAGGCACCCTAAACCTCATCACTCCCGAAAAGCGCAAGCAAGCTGCGGCGTTGGTGCGAGCGGGCGAAAGCTATTCAATCACGAGACCTTTACTGAAGGGGCCCGGTGTCGGGAACCACCCACGTGTTGATCATCACATGCTTTATTTTCCGGGAGCGCCTGGAACGTACGATTATATCGGGATTGCCTCTCATGGCTATTATCTGACCCACATCGATGCGCTTGCGCACGGCATCTGGGAGGGCAAGACCTGGAATGGCTTCCCGCTCAAGGTGGGTGCTATCGGACCTGATGAGCAGTTCGGCGCCTCGCAGGCGCCCGGTGGGATAAGTCACGACGGTTGCTATGTCTGCGGCTTGGAAACCTACAAAGAGGGCGTATTTACGCGCGGAGTGTTTCTGGATTTGGCGGCTGCCAAGGGCGTCGATTACCTTGATAACACCTATGGAATAACCGCCAAAGATCTCGACTTCGCCGAGGAGTATTCCGGCATTAGAGTCGAGCCTGGCGACGCACTATTCCTGCGCATGGGTTTGCGCAAACATGCGGAGGCGCTTGGACATGATGTGGATTTCGCCAAGCGTGGGGGATTAGTCGCTTCGGCGTATGAGTGGATCGGTGACCGTGACGTCGCGCTCTTTGGCGGCGATTGCATCGAAAAATTTCCTTACTCTACGCCACGCTTCGCGACCCCTTTCCATCAAATCGCTCTGGTCTCGATGGGGCTTTGTCTCTTGGACTGGCCTGAAGTCGAGCGCCTTTCCGAAGCCTGCCGGCTCCACAAGCGCAACGAGTTTTTGCTGACGGTTGCGCCCCTGCCGGTGGACGGCGGGACCGGCTGCGCGGTCAATCCGATCGTGACGTTCTGAAGGTTGGAAAGAACCGCGGTGAGCGAAGGGAGCTGCCAAGGCAACTCCCTTTTGGTTCGGATGGAATGCACATGCGCCGGTGATTGTCGACACATCCGTTTGCGCCAGCCCAGTTCATGCAGTGCGCGAGGGGGGAGCCATGAACAATATGCTTGAAATCAAAGGCCTCACAATTGAAAAAATAATCAAAAAGCAAGTAAAAGAACGCGGCGAAAAAATATTCATCAATTACGTAACTGGACAGGACACATACACGTTTCGCGAAGTCCATCTTATCTCTAATCAGATCGCAAACAATCTAATTTCTTTGGGCGTAACCAAAGGGACGCATGTTGCAAGCCTGATGTTTAACAGCCCAGAGCAGATTTTTCTCTATCTCGCGTTGGGAAAGATTGGCGCGGTATCGATCCCCATAAACACAGCGTCCCGAGGAGCTTTTCTCGAATATTACGTGAACCAATCGGACACGACAGCGATTGTGGTCGAGTCCTCGTTGCTTCCCATTCTGCTCGAGATACTGCCGAGAACCAATATAAGCTTGGTATGCGTATTGGGCTCGTGCGACGAGCTGGATATCGACCTGAAACAGGAGTTTGTCGACTTTAGGTCGCTGATGCGGGGAGATGATTCAGATCCCGTTATTGAGGTATTTCACTCTGATTTGTCGGCGATCAATTACACCTCTGGGACGACGGGGCCGTCTAAAGGTAATGTGTATACGCAAGCGGCGGCCCTGTATTTTGCCACCAATCTAATGGAGTTGTTGAGCGCGAGCGAGCGTGACACCTACTATGTATGCTTTCCACTTTTCCATGCCGCGGCCTGGAACTCCGCCGTGCTCCCCATGCTGCAGCTCGGAGGAACCGTGGCGCTGACCCGACGTTTTTCAGCCTATAATTATATTGACGAGGCGCGCAAATCGCACTCTACGATCTTTAACCTGCTTAGTGTCGGGAGCTTTTTGCTAAGTCAGCCTCCTTCGCCGGAGGACCGCAATCACCGGCTCCGCATCGGACTGGCGGCTCCGATGCCAACCAATGCCGAAGAGTTCGAGAAGCGTTTCGGGGTCATTCTCACAGGCGCATTCGGGTTGTCCGACTATGCGTGCCCCTTCGGCCTCGATCCGGTAGACCGGGCGCGCAAGCGCTACTCTGTCGGCCGGCCGCTTAAGGAGATCGAAGTGCGACTAGTTGACGGGGATGATTTTGAAGTTCCCACAGGTGTTCCCGGTGAACTCGTCGTACGACATAAATTGCCGTGGGTGACTCCTACAGGCTACTACAAGATGCCGGACGTAACCGCGGAGTCGAGGAAGAACCTCTGGTTCCATACGGGAGACCGCATGTACCGCGACGAAGAGGGGTTTTACTATTTTGTAGATAGAAAGAAGGACGCGATCCGTCGACGAGGCGAAAACATATCATCGTTCGAAGTTGAGAGCGCTATCGCCATGCATGAGGGTGTCGCGGAGGTGGCGGTGGTCGGTATAAGGGCAGACACAGGCGAAGATGATGTCGCTGTCGCGATTGTCAAAGCTGCGGCCGCAGACATTTGCGAAAAGGACATCGCATCGTTCTGTGAATCGCGCCTTCCCAAATATATGTGGCCGCGATTTGTCGTATTTGTGGATAGTCTTCCTAAGACGCTTACAGAAAAGATCGAGAAACACAAGATCCGGGATATGATGAGGGATAAAATTGGCGATCTATGGGACAAAGAGCGAGAGATGCCCTGATGGGTAAGATTGATTCAGGCTCGCAGCTGCGAGCTGTAAACTCGGTGAGAGGCTCCGGGAAGGTAGACAGGCTCGTTGAACGAGCGTGGCGCGAGGCGCGGCGGGCGGGTTCAGTTGCCGCGGAAAAAGTTTCCATGCGGGTTGCCCGCATGATCGTTCGCCAAGTGCGGGATCAGAACCTGGACCCTGGAACGCCGCTTCCGTCTGAGGTCCAAATGGCCAGCAGCTATAACGCCGGTCGGAGCTCAATTCGCGAAGCACTGCGCATCCTTGAGGTTCAAGGTCTCATAACGATAAAGACCGGCCCCGGAGGCGGGCCGTCGATCATCGAGCCGACGACGGCTGACACAGGAAAAATGCTCAGCCTGCACATGAACATGCGCGGGTGCACTTTTGGAGAGCTGGGGAAGGCGAGACTCGAGATCGACCCCATTCTGGCCTTCCATGCAGCTCAGAATGCCTCTCCAACATCGATAGAGCGCATGCGCGATGTCGTGGAAATGGCTCGGTTGGTATCGTCGTCGAACAATGCAGAATGGGCCCGTATTGCGTCCATGTTCAACTCAGTCATCGCCGCGGCTTCAGGCAATTCTGTTCTGGCGCTGGTAAGTGGCACCTTACGCGCAATCTATGCTGAGCGCATCACCAGCCTGACCTATACGGCGAAGATGCGAGATGACGCGATTAGCCGGTACCGGGCGATAATAGACGCAATCGAAAAACGTGATTGCAAAGCTGCACAAAAAAATATGTTTGATCTGATCAACAATTCTTTGAATCAGATGGTCAAGAGGCATCCCGAAATATTAGACGACGTTGTGGATTGGCACTGACCTGTGTGGAGTCTCCCATAGTTCTGGAGATCGTCGCGACCAAGCTTGATCAAACATCGGTGTCGCCCGCAAAGAGTTGTTTCGAGATCACATGCCGCAGGATCTCGCGCGATCCGTCCGCGACGCAGACCTTCCGCAAATATATGTAGGCTTCAGTAAGATGCATCTCATTGGTGAAGCCCATCGCGCCGTGTGTCTGCATCGCGCGGTCAACTGCTTTCATGCCGGCATCGACCGCGCATAACTTGGCCATCGACAGCTCCTTCGTCGCCGGCAGGCCAGCATCCAACAGCCGGGCGACATTGATCGCGACGAGATGGGCCGCGTGTAGTTCTGCGGCGCTTTCGGCGAGTGGGAACGTAATCCCCTGATAGTCTGACAGCGGCTTGCCAAAGGTCTTGCGCGTTTTGGCATGTTCCAGCGCCAGCCCCAGCGCCCAACGGCCTGCTCCGATGCCCCAGGCGGCATTGTAGAGCCGCCCCATGCCGACGCCAGCCATCGCCAGCTTAAACCCCTTGTGCAATTCGCCGACAAGCTGACTTTGTTCGGCTCGGACATTGTCGAAGACCAGGATGCCTTCGTCGGTCCCCGTGTGCCCCCACATGTTGATGAGGCTTTCGACCTTGAAGCCGGGTGTGGCGGTCGGAATCAAGAACGCGCTGATCCCGCCTCGGCGGTTGCTCGCCTGTTCGGGATCCGTCACCGCGAACACCAACACGTGGTCAGCATAGGGACTGTTGGTAATCCAGATCTTGCTGCCATTGATGCGCCAACCATTTCCATCCGGCACCGCGCGTGTCTTGATCATTGCTGCGTCAGAGCCGGCTTCAGGCTCTGATAGGGCGAAGCAGATCGATTGCCGGCCAGTCATGAGTTCGGGCAAGACGGCACACCGCAATTCTTCGGTCGTATGTTCCAGGATCAGACTGGGCCCTTTTGCCCAATGACTGATGACGTATTGGCCGAGCCAGTGATGCGCGCCACATTGGCGAAAGACCTGCTCCCACGCTACGAAATAGGCGAGATAGCCAAGGCCGCCGCCCCCCAGCGATTCAGGTACGCTCATCGTGTAGAAACCTGCTGCCGCAGCCGCTTTGCGGACGGCTTTGATTTCGTCGCGCACCCAAGGCCGATAGGCACCGGAGGAATCGTATTTCTCGGTCGGGATATTTAGTCGAGGATCAGCCACGTGCCGGGGAATCACCTCGGCCTTGATGAAAGCGGCGACGCCTTCGCGTATTGCATCAAGCTCGCTTTCGTCAGGCAACACGATGCTGGGCATCAACGTTCCCCATCATGTTTGATCTTTGCGCCCCGTGCGTAGTAGGCCAATCCTTGCAGGGCGAGACCGTGGCTCAGGTCCTGCGCGAAATGGCGTCGCAGCGAGAGCGAAAGGGCCGCGCGGCTGTAGCGAAGAGTTGATCTCGGCAGTTTGGCCATTCCCTCAGCCAACGCCCATGCTCGCCCGGAAAGATCTTCGCGAGGGTGCAGCTCGTGGATCACCCCCCGGTCCAGTGCTTGCCTCGCACCAAGCTCTGCGCCGGTCATCAGGAAATAGCGGCCATAGGTTGGGCCAAGCAAAGCCGGCCAGATCACATGGACGCCGTCGCCCGGAGGGGTGCCTCGCGTGAAATGGGCATGATCTGCCAAGATCAGATCATCTGCGCCCAGCACCACATCCGCCAGAACACCGATTTCTGCGTGGATCCGTGCGGGGCCATTGATCACAGAAATGACCGGCATGGAAAGATCAACCAGGCGGCGGAGCATCTCGCGGCCTTCCTGCCAAATCTGTTCCCAGTCCGTCACAGCTTCTTGAAAGCTCTGCACATCGATGCTGTTGCAGAAGCTGTCGCCTGTGCCGGTGAGGATGAGCACCTTCGTGCTGGTATGCTCTTCAATCGCTCCCAGCGCTTCCGTCAGTTCATGGTGAACGGCAAAGTCCCAGACAAGAGGTCCGCCATCGCGGTGCAGCCGCAGTTCGGTGATCGAGTCCCGATTGCGGATCGCGATGCGGGTCCAACGGCCGGCGAACAGTTCCTGCGGCTGCGTCATGTCTTACGCCCTTTCCCGCCCACATCATTCATCATGCGTTTGACATCTGATCAGCGCATCCAGCGCAATGGCGCCTTGCCCTTTAGCCCTCAGCACCAACGGATTGATGTCGATTTCTTTGATCCGTTCATCGGCCATAATCAAGGCCGAAGTGGCGGCAGCGACCCGCGCAAAGGCATCGGTGTCGCGGGCCTCCACGCCGCGGGCCCCAAAGATAATGCGTGCGCAGTGCAGTTTCGAAATGATCGACGCAGCGCGTTCGACCGAGCATGGAGCCAGATCGAGCCCAATATCGTCGAGCTGTTCGACAGCGGTACCCCCAGCACCGGCAACGACGGTGGGGCCGAACAACGGATCGCGGGTGGCGCCCACGATCGCCTCGAAGCCCGGTGGCTCCATCTTGCAGACCAGAAACCCGTCGAGTGGCTGATTGGGAAGTTTCCCGTGTACGGATGTTTCGATCCTACTACAAGCTGTACGTAGCTCCTCGCGGCAGGAGATGCGCAATTCAACAGCGCCGATGTCGCTCTTATGGGCCACGCCCCGTACAACACCCTTTACAACTACGGGATAGCCGATGTGGTCACCGACCGTGCAAGCCTCGTCGGCATTGATCGCGAAATCGCCTTTGGTCACCGGAATGTCCACGACCTGCAGAAGAGCGCGGGATTGTACTTCATCTAACAAAAGCGGACGCGTTCCGGTCTTTTCCAGCGCTTGATCAATCAGTGTGCGCACCTTCGCGATTTGCTGCGGAGCTAAAGTCGAATTCGACCGTTGCGGTGTTCCTATTTGCTTTGACCACGCCAGCCACAGCGACAATGCGCGCATGCATCGGCGCAAAGAACGAAACATGATGATCTTAGGCTCGAAGTCGAGGATGTCGCTTGGGGGCGCCTCGCGCCACCCGCTTAGCCAGACGACGCAGAGCGGCACAGGCGATCGTCGTGCGGCTTCGACAATGGCCTGCGGCCTGGCGCGGTGGTTGTTTCCCAGATCCGGAGCGGGTAGGGGAGCAACCACCGCCGCATAAGAAGGGTCATGCGCAAAAGCCAGCAGGGCTTGAGTCAGAATCGACCAGTTTTGCGACATGCTTGCAGTCAAATCCGCCGGATTTGCGACCGAGGCGAAATCGGGTGTGAGACTGGCTATGGCTTTGGTGGTCTCGACGGCGGGCTGGGGCAGTTCGACCGCAAAGCTATCGGCTTCGTCGGCAGCCATGACCGCCGAGCCGCCAGACGTGGTCAGAACTCCAACACCGCGGCGAGTAGCCCGCTGGGCTTTGGCAAAGAGCGCTGAAGTTTCCAGCAGATCTTCGATCGTCTCCACACAGACGATTCCGGCACGGTCGAAAGCCGCCTTGTAACAATCGTAGTTGCCGACCATGCTGCCCGTATGCGATTCCACGACGGCCGCAGCGCTCTTGCTACGCCCTGTCTTCAGGGCGATGATCGCCTTCCCACTCTTGCGTGCCCTTTCCCCGAGACCGATCAGGGCGCGTGGGTTTCTGAGGCCTTCGATAACCAGCCCGACGGTGTTCACTTCGGGTTGGTCCAAGGCATAGCTGGCAAAATCGAGTACATCGACATCGCAGGAATTGCCAGCCAGGAGGCAGTGCGAAAGCGGGAGCCCACGGTGCCGCGCATGCGCCAATGCGACTCCAGTGCCAGCGCTCTGTGAAGCCAAAGCGAGCCCTCCAGCGGGAACTACCTCCATGTCGATGTCGGTAATGAAACTCAGCTGCGTTCCACCGGTAAAATTGAATATTCCGACGGTATTGGGACCGCAGATCGGAATGGAATATCGCTGCGCGATTTCTGCGATTTCGCGTTCAACCTGCTTCCCGTCGGAGCCGGTTTCTCCCAAACCGGAGGAGAAAATGAGAATGCTGCGAACCTTGCGGCTAGAGGCGCCCTCGCGGACCAAGTGGAGCACGCTGGCCGCGGGAACAGCAATAATCAGGCAGTCAACCGCCTCAGGGATCGCCGCAATCGAGGGACAGCAGCGAACGCCGTGAAGCTCTTGATAGTTTGGATTAATTGCCCAGACAGGTCCCGGAAGATAGCTATGGAGCGCGTTTGTGAGCGCGCGCGTGCCGAAGGCATTGGGACGCTGCGACGCGCCCACGACTGCCACCGATTTTGGAGCTATCAGCGGTTCGAGTCGCGAGGCGGGATAGGGTTCCCTGACAGGCATCGCCAACGCAGGGACAGAATTTGCACCGTGTTCCTTACTCGGCATCTGGGCAGCGATCGTCCTGTTTGCACTTAGATATCGGTTACGGGCTGAACGGTCGGAAGAATCGAGCGAAGTGGATAGGTCAGGGGCAACAACTCGGGCGGACTTCCCCACAGCAAGCTGTCGGCCAGGTTGCGCCGGTAGAGAAGCATGGTTTCATGCATGTCGACCACCGAGATTCCACCTTGCAGCTCGTGCGCCCTGCGCAATAGCTCTGCTGTTGCCGTTGCTGTCCACAGCTTGGTCTCGGCAGCATGCGCCAAGATGGCAGTTTCACCGCGGTCGATCTTCCAGGCGAGCTCGAAAACCATCAGCCGCGCCGCATCCAGCGCCAAGCGGCTATTGGCAATATGGTGCTTGACTGCCTGAAACGCGCCGAGCGGCTGGCCGAACTGCTCGCGCTGGACGACATGGTTGGAAGCAATCTCCAGCGCGCGCTCGCCGCCGCCGACCAGGATAGCAGACTGCATCGCGAAGACATTTGTCAGCGTGCGGCGCATTGCCTGCTCGACCGTTTCGCCTGACCCGCAAATGCTGTCCCGCGTGACCGGCAGATCGAATTCGACGTCGAACAGGGGCTCCCCGCTGATGCTGTCCAGCTTTCGCATGGTGACGCCGGAATGGTCTGTGTTGATCCGCAGCAGGACAATTGTCCCGTTTGCGTCGCGTGCGGCCACCAGAAGAAAATCGGCGTCGTCCGCGAAGGAAACGGACCGCTTCACACCTCGAAGCCGGCCTTTGCAAAACTCTAGCCCGGGCTCCAACGCACCCGTGACGAATTGATTCTCTTCGACCGCCAGCGCCGCAATGGAGGTCCCGCTAGCGAGCAAAGCCGAGTGTTGAGCGTCGCCCAGTTGATTGAGCAGGCAACCGCAGGCCGCGACCGATGTCACAAGAGGTGAGATCAGGCTGGCCCGCCCGAGTTCGATTCCGAGCACAATGGCAGCTGCCATCGGCTGGCCCAACAGATGTGGTCCCAGGGCGAGTTCCAGAAGTCCGGACTCTGCCAGCTGGGAGTAAGCACCTCTCGGCCAGTCTTTCCCCCAGGTTGTCCGCCGTTGCTCAACCGGAAATCCGTCGAGCAGCTTGCGCACGGAACGCCGGATCAACTCTTGATCTTCGTCGAGCTGGAGCCTCATTTCGCGACTCGCCGTACGTCGGGCGTTGTGCCACGCGGCATGCCCTGCCCGGACTGGGCGATTATGTCCCGCTGGACGTCGTTTGCTCCCGCGGTGAATAGGTGGATCACAGAATGGCGATACATCAGGTCGAATTGCCCATACGCAACGGCATCCGGGTCCAATTCGGTAAGCAGGCCGCGCGACCCCAGCAGCTCCAGCGCCAATCGAGCAAGACGATGGCGCAATTCGGTGATGTTGAGCTTTGATTCCGCGGCTTCCACGATGGGCGGGCGCCCGTCATGAGCGGTCCAGGCCGCGTTCAGGTTGAGAAGGTCGGCGGCCCTTATGTCGGCACGCAACAGGGCGAGTTTTGATGCGACCTCTGGTGCGGGATCGGGGCCGACTGCCACCACCAGCTCCTCATAGGCACGGACCAGCGGAAGAGACAGCATTGCCGCGTAACGTTCAAACGCCAGCGACTCACCCAAATAAGTCCAGCCTTTGTTCTCCTCTCCCAGTAAGGCCGACGCGGGGGCCCAAACATCGTCGATAAACACGATGTTGGTGCGCACGCCGGAATTGGTGATCAGAGGATTGATCGTGATGCCCGGCGAGTTCATCGGAATGAGAAAGATAGAGATGCCGCGATGCTTTGCAGCGTCCGGATCCGTGCGAACTGCGACGAAATAATAATCCGCGTAATGGGCCGACGAGCTGAATAACTTCTGGCCGTTGATCCTGTAGCCGTTGCCTTCGCGGACGGCCCGGGTCTTCAGCGATGCGAGGTCAGTACCCGCGGAAGGCTCCGTATATCCCAGGCAGTACTCGACCTCACCCGCAATAATTCGAGGAATATGCTCGTCGAGAAATTCTCGACTGCCTACAGAAATCAACGTCGGCGCAACCATGGTCAATGCGATATTGGGGTAGGGCGCGCCAACGGACGTCAGCTCCGACTGCAGCACGTAGCGGGCAAGATGATTGACGCCTGTTCCGCCGTAGCGCTCGGGCATACCGATCGCGAGAAAGCCCGCTTGACCCAATAGGCGGTAGAACTTCCGCACCTCTTCGGGCGTCACATGTGCGGCGTTCGGCTCAAGCGTGGCGAGATCTCGCGCAATCGCATCGTTCATGCTGTAAGCGCGCCGCTCCCGGGACCAATGAACGTCCAGGAATGCCCTGAGCTCCTTGCGCAAGATTTCAGTATCGTCAGGGAAGGAGAAATTCATGCTGCTTCCAGTCGAGAAATTCACCCACTGCCAACGTAGCGCGCGATCGGCAAGTTACCCAAGGTGGTCGGCTTCCTCACAATCTGTGCGATTCGCATTATTCCGCGCCCGCCAATGCGCTTCAAAGCGGCGGTCGTCTAATTATTGATAATAATCACTATAAATTGACGAGTCAATTCAGGGTGCGGGCGGCGTGAGCGCGCCATGGCCAGATCAACGCATCTATTCCCGAAAGTACGAGACAATTGGTTCGCATTTGGGCCTGGGAGGCGGAGCAGGGCCATCAGCCGTTCCAATATGCAGAAACGCCACAATCTCCTCTTGGGACGCAAGGCCCAAGGCCAACTTGACCTCTGAGCTATAGGCGGCCGCCCCCGTCTTCCACCAGGTCGCGTAGCCCAAAGAGTGCGCTGCAAGCATCATGTTCTGCACTGCGGCTGCCACGGCCATGAGCTGTTCCACGGCGGGAATGTTATTTCCTTTGTCCACGAGTTTTGCAGAAACCACAATGATCATTGGTGATCGCATGGGCTTCGCGCGCTCCGCGTCCAGGCTTGAAGCGGATGCGGTGGCGTTCTTGGCCAGTTGTGCTTTTGCAAAGGCTTCTCCGAGGCGACGGCGGCCCTCCCCCGACACGATGGTGAACCGCCAAGGCTGGAGGCGTCCGTGATCGGGCGCGGCGGCGGCGGCCTCGATAATTCGAGTGATCTCGCCGTCGATTGGCGTCGGCTCGATCAGTCGCAGCGGTGAGCGGCGTCCATGGATCATCCCAATAAGTTCGTCAGCGTTCATCGTCGGAGTCTTCCTTGATCGCCAATTTTTCCGTTGACCCGGACTAATTTATGACGATAAATATGTCAATAAGGATTGAGGAGAACCCGATGGATGCTTTGTTCGTTTCGGCCGACTCGCATGTGCTCGAGCCTGGCGATTTGTGGGTGAAAGGCTTGCCGCAGGATTGTCGTGCCCGCGCGCCCAAGGTCGTCACTGTCGACGGGAAAAGCTCTTTCGTCGGTGAGGGCATGACCGATCGCCCATTGTCCATTGCCTTTGCGGCTGGTCGCCGTGGCGACGACATGGATTACAACAACACGGTGTGGGAGAATCGTCCTGCCGCAGGGTCTGATCTCAAAGCCCGTCTCGAGGCGCAGGATCTCGATGGAGTGGCCGGTGAAGTGCTCTATCCCACCCTAGGCCTCAATATGTTCTCCCTTGCGGATCCGAAGCTGAAGCGCGAATGCGCGCGCGCATACAATCGATGGCTTGGCGATCTTGCGAAGCGCAGCGAAGGCAGGCTGATCGCGGTGGGCCTTCTGGCGGTGGATGATCCTTCCACAATCGAAGACGATATTCGCGAGGCGGTGAACGAGGGTTGTCGCGCGATCATGCCGCCGGTCGTCGGTGCCATTCCGTTCAATCGTGAGGTCTACGAACCACTTTGGAAGACTGCAGAGGAAATGCGCCTTCCGGTCAATTTCCACATCGGTGCGGGCGGCGAGCTGATGAAAGCCAGGGGCCCCGGTGCGGCAATGATCAATTATATGGGCACGTTGGAGGGGCTTCAGAACCTTGCGCATACGCTGATTTGGTCCGGTCTCTTTGTAAATCATCCTGGTATCAAAGTCGGCTTTATCGAAGCGGGCATCGGATGGATTGCTCCGTTGTTGGAGAAGCTCGACGATCTTTGGGGACAACATGGAAGCTGGGCCCGCCCCAAGCTGGATAAGGCGCCGAGTGAGTTTTTCAAATCCAATTGCTATGCGACGTTCGAGCGCGATCATATTGGTCTTGATCAACGCAGCCGTGTTGGAGTCAAGAACCTGATGTGGGCGACGGACTATCCGCATGCTGAGAGCAGCTGGCCGAACAGCCGGGCGGTCGCGGCTGAACATTTCTCAGGCATTCCGGAAGAAGAGCGCAACCTGATCCTGTCGGGGAACGTTTTGCGCCTCTACAATTGGGACATTGCCGCCGCTCGCAAGAGCAAACCCAAGAGCGCTGCCTGAGAAGAATACGTGCTCGTCCTTTGAACAAGGAGGGACAAATGGGGCGGGAGTCCGAGCGTCTGGAGAAATGGCCATTCGCTCGCGAATGCCCTGTACTGCCGCCTGGCGCTTATGCTGAAAGGCGATCACGCTGCCCCATCTCGCAAGTGGAATTGTGGGATGGCAGCAGTGCCTGGTTGCTCACGCGCTACGCCGATATTCGCGCGGCGCTCAGAGATGCGCGATTTTCTTCGGACTCTTCGGTTCCGCGGTTTCCGGCACCGAATGAGGCCATTGCCGCAGCCCGTAGAGTCCAGCGCGGATTCGTCCGGCTTGACGGAGAGGACCACAATCGGCAGCGTCGTCTACTGGCGCCATACTTCACTGTGAATCATGTCCAGTCGCTGCGACCATTGGTCGAGGAAAAAGTCAACGCGTTGCTCGACGCAATGGAAACGCATGGCGGGCCGGTCGATCTGGTCGAGTGTCTGGCGGAGCCGCTTCCCGTTTTTCTCACTTGCGCTCTGCTCGGTCTATCTTCCGACGATTCCCCTTATCTGCTCGATCGGGTGAAAACGTGGATGAGTGCGGACAGCAAGGCTGAAGACGCGACCAAGGCGGCAAACGACATCATCGATTTCTTCAGAAGAGTGATTGAGATTGAGGCCGCCAATCCCACTGGGGGCATGGTCGCCGAGCTTATTCGACAACATGTCATGGAGGGGGACATATCGCAGGAGGAGTTGCTGTGGATGCTTCATCTCCTGCTCGTCGGCGGGTTCGATACCGCCGCCAATATGATCAGTCTGGGCACTGTAACTCTGCTCAATCATCCGCACGAATTGGCCCAAATGACGGCAGACCCGTCACGCGTGACGAAGGTGGTCGAGGAATTGTTGCGCTTTCACAGCGTGGCGCATTTCACCGCCGGACGTCTTGCCAAGGAAGATTTGATCGTGGGAGATCAGGCCATCCATGCAGGCGAGGGCATAGTCGCACCTCTGCCCGCAGCCAATTTCGACCCTGCCGCTTTCCCCGATCCCGAGAGGTTCAATCCGGATCGCAACGCGCGAACCCATCTTGCATTTGGATTTGGGATCCACCAGTGCTTAGGACAACCCGTTGCGCGGCTCGAGCTTTCGATCGTATTTGCACAGCTTTTCAAACGGTTTCCGACTCTGAGGTTGGCGGTTCCAGAAAGTGATTTGGCCTACAACAACTCAATGATTTACGGGCTGCGCAGGTTGCCCATCACATGGTGAAAGGTGTGCCGAAGCCATATTCGATCGTGAGGGCGGAGAAGTGAAGATCGAGATCTTGCGCGAGAAATGTGTAGGTGCCGGGAATTGTGTGGAGCTCGCCGCGAAGATCTTCGGGCAGGATGAGGCCGACGGCAAAGTTGTTCTGAAGTCCGCCGCCGAAATCGATGAAAATCCAGATGTGCGGCAAGCCGCGATGCTGTGTCCGGTAGGGGCAATTCTGATAGACGGAAAAGCCCCGTAGGAGCGGGAATATGACTTTGAGGTTGGCGGACGATAGGGATCCTGCCCGCTTTCCATGTCGTGTCTCACTGGGGCTGCGGCACACCGATCTCGATTCACAGAAATTGGTGTCGAACGTAGCGATTGCTGAACTGTTCGAAGATGCACGCACACATTTCAGTGTCGATCGGAAGCTAAAGTCTGCGTTCGATCCCCATCGCCGTGTTCTGACTTCTCTGGAGTTCACATTCGGCATGGACGCACGTTACCCGGGCGCAATGGACATTGCCGTCGGCGTTCTGAATATCGAGAACTCGGGTTGGACGTTACGGTTGATCGCCCTTCAGAACGGAAACTACGTTGCAGGGTGTGACGCGCGTTTCGTGCTGCTGTTGGATGATGCTCTGGTCGACTTACCCGAGCGTCTCGTGGCCCTCTTGAAGAAAGACCAAATCGGTCCAGCCTTTGGCCAAATTGGTTGAGCCTGTTCAGACCTCGGTTCCAACGCATTGGCGGCCGGATTATTCCGTTCTGTCCGTTGTCACCGCCTCTATTTATGGTAATAGTTAGTATGAAATGGGAAGGCTGAAATGCGCTGGGTTGCGTTTCAACATAACGGGGGCGGCGAGCGAATAGGCATAGTTGTCGACGGGCGCATCCATGCGGCTGAGACTGGCCTCAATTTGACGGAGGCAATGAGTCGGGAGCCTGATGGATTGACAGCATTAGGCCTTGCGCTGCAGCAGATGCCAAACGCGGTGTTCGATTATG
>Ga0081455_10000752_pt1 | contig 42118 bp, 38 predicted proteins | sample TabmetS3T2R1_FD_70207 | JGI IMG/M metagenome (GOLD analysis project Ga0081455, IMG submission 70207) | Tabebuia heterophylla rhizosphere microbial communities from the University of Puerto Rico - S3T2R1 | ecosystem: Host-associated > Plants > Roots > Rhizosphere ... | reverse complement strand
GTACTCCCTCAGTTGGAATCCAACACTGGCTTAGGGTTAGGCTCGTTACTGTCCTCTAGTGCTGCAGGTACTGCTGCTCAAACTCTAGGGATCTCGCTGCCTGGCACACCTGCTACCCCGACAGACATTTTTACCGCTATCCTCAAATCGAGGATTATGGCGGATCACGTAATTCGCGAATATGGCTTGATGGATCGATATCAGAAAAACACGATGCAGGAAACTCGTAAGACCTTAGAAGAAGCCACTCGCATCGTGGTCACGAAAGAGAAGGTCATCAAGGTGACGGTCGAAGATAATGATCCACAATTGGCTTCCGATATTGCCAACTTCTATGTCTCAAATCTCGATCAATTGAATCAAACGCTCAGCGTTAGTAAGGCTAAGCAAAACCGAAAATTTATCGAGCAGCGGGTTACCGAAGCCAAACAGGCCTTAGTCAAACTCGAGGATTCACTAAAAGAATTCCAGACACAGAACAGGACTGTGGCCATTGAGGCTCAATCAAAGGCGATGATCGAAGCGACGGCGACGATTCAAGCGCAAATCATGGCGCAAGAGGTACAGTTGCAGGTGATGGGCACATATTTATCGGCAAGCAATCCCGAGGTTGCGCGAGTTCAATCGAGCATCAGCGAATTGCGAAAACAACTTCAAATTATGGAGTCTGGCAAGAGCGGGAAAGAACGTCTGCCGGGTGACCGATTGCGTCCCGCGATAACAAGCGTGCCGGCTCTGGCCTTGGAGTATGGCCGATTGGCCCGCGACTTGAAGGTCCAAGAAACGCTGTATGCTTTGTTGGTCTCTCAATATGAGCAGGCGAAACTGACCGAAGCCCGGGATACCCCCACTGTCCAAGTGCTTGATCCGGCGATTCCGGCGGAACGAAAGAGCCGACCTAAGATTTCCTTGAATGTTCTCATCGCAGGAATTTTGAGTCTCTTGATCGGTATCTTCTGGGCGTTCATTCGTGAAGCCATGGACCGTCGAAAATCTCAAGCTGCGTCACAATCCGCCCCGTCGTCTCCTGATGACGGACTTCTCTCGCCAGTATCCTCCACCTTCTCCTCCTCAGCTCTCTCTCCGCTCAAAACTTACGAAAGTTCCCGTACCTAGACCTTCGGTACATCGCTGTTGAGCGATGGCGGCCATAAGGGAAGCACCTTGCGTTCCCGCTATAGGCCTAGCTGTCCGAGTTCGGGCGAACGCTCGCCTATATATATAATGGTGGCGTGTGTGATGTAAGGCCTGGGAACAAAACCAGGGGTTTCCCTAGGCCCTAGCCATGAGTGTCAGACATATACTGTCGCCGCTTTCCCACCAGTTTTGGTACCCATGAGCCAACTCTCGGTGCTGATTGTCGAGGATGAGGCTATCCTGGCGGCTCACCTGGCCGGCAAGGTGAAGCTGCTTGGCTACCGTGTCATCGGTCCGGTTTCCACCGGCGAAGAAGCGGTCGTGTTGGTTCAAGCAGAGGCACCGGATATCGCGTTGCTGGATATCCGGCTCTACGGCCACATGGACGGGATCCAGGCCGCTTCCCGCCTCAAACAAATTAAAGATATTCCCGTCATTTTTCTTACGGCCCACTCCGATCAGGAAACCCTCAAGAGGGCCAGCTCGGTCGGTCCATTCGGCTATATTCTCAAACCCTTCGAAGAGCGAGACCTCGCCACGCAGTTGGAGATCACGCTGTATAAGCATCAAGCCGAAGCGTCGCTACGGCAGAGTGAAGAGCGCTACCGTGCCTTCATTCAGAACAGTACGGAAGGCATTTGGCGCATGGAGTTTGAGCCGCCGCTGGATACGTCGCTTTCAGTGGAGACTCAAGTCGAGCACGTGTATCGGTCGGCCCGCCTCGTGGAATGTAACGATGCGATGGGTCGTATGTACGGCTTTTCCAGTGCGAAGGGCTTGATCGGAAAAACATTAGATTTCATGCTGCCTGCCTCGGACCCGGCCGCGCGAGAGTATCTGGCGTCCATCATCAGGGCCGGTTACCGCGCCACCAACGTCGAGTCCGCTGAGCGCAACGCCTTTGGCGAGACCGTCTATTTTCTGAACAACATGGTGGGCATCGTGCAGAACGGCTACCTGGTCCGAATGTGGGGCACGCAACAGAACATTACTGACCGTAAATGCGCCGAGGAAGCGATACGCGAAAGCGAAGCGCGTACACGCATTGCGCAGCAGGCTGCCCGATGGGGAGTATTCGAATACAACTATAAGACGGGGAGCAACTATTGGTCTGTCGAGCTCGAAGCCCTCTATGGCCTCGCACCGGGAGCCTTTGAAGGGACCTATGAGGGATGGCGGCGGCGCGTCCATCCTGTCGACCGTCCGGACGCGGAACAAGCCATGGAGCGCGCGTTGACGGCCAATGAATATGCCCACGACTTTCGTGTCGTCTGGGATGACGGCAGCGTGCATTGGCTCTTTGCCAGAGCGAAAATTTTTCGTGACCAGGCTGGGGCGCCCGAGAGAATGCTCGGTGTCAACGTTGACATCACCGAACGGAAGCAGGCGGAGGAGGCGCTGCGTCATAGTGAAGAGCAGTTAGAATTGATCAGCAATACGGTTCCAGCCCTCATCTCCTATGTCGACAAGGAGCGACGCTACGTCACTTGTAACGAGGCCTACAACACCTGGTTCGGCCTGTCGCGAAATGACCTTATTGGCAAGACGATGAAGGAAGTGGTCGGCGACGAAGCCTGGAGGGCCATGGCGCCGTATGTGGAGGCGGCGCTGCAGGGTCAGGCGGTCGACTATGAAACAGAAGCCAAGTATCGACATGGCGGGAACCGATGGATTCATGCTGTGTATACACCGCATCGGGACGCCAGCGGGCAGATCACCGGCTTCATCGTGATGGTCACCGACATCGGCGCCCGAAAGCGGGCCGAAGCGGCCTTGCGGGAAAGCGAGATGCGATTCCGGACGATCGCGGACAGTGCGCCCGTCCTCATTTGGATGGACGGCTTGCATGGCTGTGAATTTGTCAACCATGCCTACATGGAATTCATCGGCGTCCACGAACAGAGCACGGTGGCGAATTACGACTGGGCCCGATATATCCATGACGAAGATCGGAAGGCGTACCTGAGTGTGTATCTCGATGCCATGAGGGACCGGGCGCCTTTTGATGCCCAATTTCGCTTTCGACGATCCGACGGCCAATATCGATGGATGCGGTCGGTCGGTAGGCCTCGCCTGACGGCGAACGGGGAACTGGTGGGCTATGTCGGCGCGAGCATTGACATCACCGATATACGAGAAGCGCAGGATCAGCTTCAACGATGGAGCCAGGAGTTGGAACAGGCCGTACGCCTAAAAACCACCGAACTGGTGGAGTCGCAAGAACGTCTCAGGGCACTGGCGACGGAAGTCGGCCTGGCGGAACAGCGGGAGCGCAAACGCATTGCCTCCGAACTGCACGACCACCTCCAGCAAATGCTGGTCTTCTGCAAATTGAAACTCGGACAGGGAAAGCGTCTCGCATCTGTCATCCCCTCCTGCGTCGAACTGATCAAACAAGTCGATGACGTCTTGACCGAAGCCCTGACCTACTCCCGAACCTTGGTCGCAGAATTGTGTCCCCCGGTCTTGCGCGAGTTCGGTCTGGTGGCCGCCCTTAAATGGTTGGCCGAGCACATGAAGCAGCGTCAATTGCGCGTGTCGGTCGACGTCAGTGAGGACCATGTGCCGGTTCCCGAGGAACAGGCGGTTCTCGTATTTCAATCAGTCCGTGAGTTGCTGATCAATGTCGCCAAGCACGCAGGAACCAAGCACGCCAGTGTACAGATGAAGCGGGATGAGAACGGCATCCGTATCGAGGTCCGCGACACAGGCACCGGCTTCGACTTGGCCGTCGTGCAGGCCCGCGATGGCGCTCAGCCGCTAAAATTTGGGCTGTTTTCAATCCGCGAACGCATGAAAGCCTTCGGCGGAAGGTTAGAGCTCGTCACCGCGCCGGGAAAAGGAACGAGTGCGTTGCTCGTGCTTCCGTTAGACGAAGTCGTCGAACCACGAACCGCGGCGCCCGTCCATGTGGGCTCGATTTCAACCAGGGCGGCCCTAGCCGATGAGTTGACGACGGACATGATGCCTCTGACTCAGAAGTCCCTCACGGTGCTTCTCGTAGACGATCATGCCATGATGCGAGAAGGCCTGCGGTCGGTTCTGGAAGCCCATCAGGACATTCAGATTGTCGGAGAAGCATCGGATGGCCAAGAAGCCGTCGCAATGGCAAACACACTTCGCCCGGCCGTCGTCATCATGGATATCAACATGCCCCGCCTCAACGGTATAGAAGCGACCGCGCGGATCAAGGCTCAATTTCCTGATATGAGAGTCATCGGACTTTCGGTGAACGCAGGCCCCGACAATAGGGAGGCGATGCTCAAAGCGGGAGCCGATATGCTTCTCACCAAAGAGGCGGCCGTCGAAGAGCTCTATCGTGTCATTCAAAGTGTGGTTCTGCAAACCCCCTCAGAGGCCGTCGAAAGATCAGTGCGACCTACCTGAGCCCGTTGTGCCTATCCGAAAAGCAGGCGCCGTCGCCTTTGATAATCATTGACGACTAGGAACTTACAGATGGGAGGAATTCGCCAGTGCATGGCACCCCTAGACGTTACCCTAGTGTCAGCCGTAGCGGTACAGAAGTATGTTCGAAGTAGTGGCATGAAGAGGTGAAACATGGCTTCTGATAGACCAGTGAATCAGTCGACCACGAGTCGTGACGTACATGTTCTCCACGGTGACAGGGCCGACGTGCTCCATCAATTTGGAGAATGCGCGTCTGTCTTGCGGGATCTGCTCTATGACGATAGACCGTTAGATGAAGAGGAATTCGTTTTTATAGATAAACATTTTCAAATTCTGAATATCGCCTATCTCCGTTGGAAACGGAAACATAGACCGACCGATGAAGGGCAGCCTTTAGTCTAGAGAGACGCATCGATGTCATCGTCGGTTGAGCCCTGCTTGACAATCACCTCGTTCGGTGCCATAGGCAAGAATGGCCGAACCAACATCACAAATACATGCGATCACTCCGATAACGAGCAAACGAGGCATACATCCATCATCCCGTAAAAGTCGGCAGTATTTTTAGGAACAGTCTACCTTCGATGATGATCGACCAATCTCCAGGCTGGCACTCGGAGCACCTCCAGGACGCTGAACATCGCTTCGGCAAATACCGCCAAAATTGCAGAGTGGCTCTGAGTGAGGTAGCCTCTTCTTGCCATGAGCCTACAAGACGAGCTGCTCGCCTTGCTGCGTTGATCGAAGATCAAGAACGGATATTCGAAGCCATCCGCAAGGAACTCTAACAGACAAGTTTTCCAGTCGATGACAAATTGTCTAACATAGAATCTACAAAACTCTAGGCCGCCTCATCCTGCAAACTAGCGACGCTGATGGCAGGGCATCTTGCACGGTTACTCGATCGCAAAGCTCGTCTTTGGGTAAACCGCTTTTGCTGCTGAACGACTATTTTCTCGTATAGCTCCACATAGTCCGTTGCCATCCGTGTCACCGTGAATCGCGTTTCAAACGCCTCTCGGCACTGCTGGCGTTCAATGCGTGACAATCGGTCCAACGCTGAGACCATTTCGTTGAGGTTTTCGCAGATGAACCCCGTAATGCCATCATCAATGATTTCGGGAATAGATCCGCGGCGATAGGCGAGCACAGGCGTCCCACAAGCGAGGGCCTCGATCAAAACCAATCCGAACGGCTCAGGCCAATCATAAGGACAAAGTACCGCTGCTGCCTTCCCGAGGAAATCGCCTTTTTCAGCATCGCTGATTTCTCCGATGTAGTCCACGAGTGGGTCCTCTAACAGTGGGGCAATCTCAGTCTGAAAATACTCGCGATTGGCCGGGTCGACCTTTGCGGCCATCCGAAGCGGCATGCCCACGCGGCGGGCGATTTCGATCGCATGATCCGGTCGTTTCTCCGGGGCCATGCGCCCCAAAAAGGCCAAATACGAACCGGGCCGTGGATAAAACGGATAGACGGACGGCAGACCATGATAGACAGTGCCCTGCCAGTTTAGATGGGGCAATGGACCGCGTTGCGCGTCCGAAATAGAGCACAACGGCAACTCGGCAAACTCGTCGAAAACGGGGAGTAACTCGGCCAAATCAAGCTGTCCATGTAGGGTCGTCAACACGGGCGTGCCGCACCGCCGGCTCATGGGAAACCCAAGGTAATCCAGATGAGAATGAATGATGTCGAAGTGCTCCGCTTCGCCTCCAAAGGCCATTTCCTGTAGCAGGGTGAACGGCACATTAGGATCCATGGTCCCGCCCAGACGAAGAGCCTGTGAGGTCGATGCTCTGAGGCGAGCCGTTGTTTGTGAATCACCGCTGGCAAAGAGAGTGACTTCATGACCTTGTCGGACGAGTTCCTCCGTGAGATAGGACACGATGCGTTCAGTACCTCCGTAAAGCTTAGGGGGCACGCTTTCCCAGAGCGGAGCAATTTGCGCAATTTTCATGGAAAGGTATCCTTTATTATCTATGAAGTGGAGTATGGCCGAGAAGGAATGCACGCGCTGTGCCACGAGGATGGTATAGCCTCGCTTTGATTTTTTAATTCTTAGGAATGGCAAACGGGCTAGGGACGAACTTAGTGTGTCCGACCGGGAAGCGCAGATTAATATGACTGATGCTTACTTTATTTGGAGGACCGTATGGCGACGCTATTTTCACATCCCATCAGTGCAAGAAATCAAATTAGCGGGAAAGTCGCAGAAATAAACTCTGGATCGACGATGACGTTGGTGACAGTTTCTGCACATGGCCACAGATTTGTTGCTGCCATGACGAATGAAGAGGCGATGGAACTGGGTGTCAAAACTCATGACAGCGTGCTCGCCCTGATCGAGTCGACCCAGACCATGCTTGTGAAAGGCGATGCGACGCACCTGCAGATTAGTGCCTGCAATCGGCTTGTCGGGCACGTATCACACCTTCGGAAAGACTATGCAACGGGGTCAGTGACGGTCACGACAGAAAGTGGAAAAGTCACGGCCACGATCAGTCGGGAAGGTCTCGAAGACATGGAGATTCAAGATGGCGAACAGGTCACGGCGCTCTTTAAAGCGACAGACGTGACATTGCAGAAGTTTTAATCCAATTTGCTGAGTCTCTAAAACACCTACCTTAGATCTGCGGACCCAGGCAACGCGACTCACTATGGATTCCTCCTCTCGGTGAAAAAGGCTTCCCTAGCCGAAAACCAGGGTCTGTGTCCCTCAGCCGGTGTCTCGCGGGATTTCGCTGATAGCCCACCGGTCCATCCCATAGTAAGTTGCTTCTATACGGTACTTTTGAGACAGGCAGTGAGACATTCATCTTATGGACTGGCAAGTACAAGATCGGTGGATGTTGCTGGCATCGGTCAGTATTGGAGTGATCCTCATGTATCTCTTCGATGCATTCACAGGATCGCACCGGCGGGCATGGCTCCGCGATCATCTCATGAACTCAATACATCGGAGTAGGGATGCCTTAGTCATCGCTTGGCGGGATGCTCGCAATCAGGCGCGGGATCTCTTTGCCGAAGCGAGAATGTTGTTGAGGAAGAGCCCGTCAGGGAAGAACTGAATTACCCAAACTAATCATTTAAGAGGATAGTATTCCCATGGACATCCGACGCGCCGTCTCAGAGTATGTCACACTGGGGGATGCGCTATTCCATCGTTTGACTTCCCATGAAGCAACCATGCTGACCCCCGCTGACTTACAGATGCTTAGAGTGCAACTCTACATCCTTGATACGGAAGCCAAGAGCTTAGAGCGTAAGCAAAATGAAAACGATGCGACTAACCCGCCAGCGGCCTAAAGGTTATCATTACCCAGCTCGCTTGAAGATCCGTTTGAGTCTTTCCTTTCGTGTCAGCAAGGACAAGTGCGTTAGATCTTCCCTCGAAGGCGAAGTACCGAGCCAGTTTCCGCTGTTGCATAAGATCAGCAATGGTTTTACGGGGGGGACTGCCTGGATGTGAAGGGCGAGGGCTTCGGGGCGGGTGTAGATGAGAACTCATTCATTGGAAAGTTGATCCATCGTGCATTGTCTGGGTGACTTGTCCGGCCGAAATCTGAGGAGCTTTGTGCCGTGGCGGAAGCGATGGTCCGTGACATGGTCAAAACCAACTTCAACGACAATTTTTGGCAAGAGTGGTTTCCAATCCGCAGAGCGCTCAGTCGACCACCGGCTCGGTGCTCCAGGCGCATTACCCACTTCGTTTGATGCTTGGCCGTAGCGAAAGCCACCCACCACGCAATCGGCGGTGCGAATAGGCTTATATTTCTGCATCACCCGTTGGCCCGGCACATACACATCAGTACTCTTTTTAGCCACAATGCCGTCAATGGACCAACCGGGTCCTGTTCTGTGGTCACTGCTCCAGCTTGGAGCGTGGCATTCGGTTTGTCAAAATGGTGGCTGGTGTGGTGTTGCTGTTCGCAGGCCATGACTCCCCTACAGGGGATTCGTCTGACCTGCTTCCCGGGCAACGAAATTATCCGGGGAACAACGATCGGTTAGTCCGGCATTTTACCGGGGAACAACGAACCAGAAAAGTGAAAATGTCCCCTTTGCTTTAACGGTGAACTGTCCGGTATCGTCCAGGGGTAGCGCTGCAGATTGCCAATAAAGGAGGTGTCTCATGGAAGTTGGTGTAAAGCGAACCACCATTGCACGAGTTTTTGCAGGCTTAGGAGCAATCTGTGGGGCAGTGGGCCTACTTAACGTTATTGCAAATAACCCGTTGACTCTACGCATGGCAGCGCACGGATGGGCCAACGCAGCGACTTTATTTCTATTGCTCGCTCTGTATGTGCTAGCTGATGGGATGGTTTCATTCGAGAAATCGAAGCACTCAGCGACGCATCAACAACAATTCTAAGTTTACAACCCCCGAGTGTTAGCTCCACTTGGACCGCCACATGTGACATCTCTGTAGGCGGCGTGGATTGATCTTGAAAACGGGAGACCGCGAATCCATACCTCACTCCCTCCTGATTGCCGTCTCGTCCGTTAGGTGGAAGATTGATTCATGACTTCGGGAAGCCGATCAGTTTCCTCGATCTCGTCATCGCCGAGTTCATGAGCGTCGTTCATTGGTCTCCTTCGGGCCGATCATCGATGCCGACCGGCCCCCGCTTTCCATGGTCAAGAAGCCGTCAAATTTGATCTCAGATTGGCGTGCTGATCGGAATCGATCCGATCCCTGCAATGCCGTCATTCCGGTCATTAGATGCGCCTTAGATGAACAGGCAAGAACGATGGTGGAAGAACCGCAACTGCGTGGAAAGATTGGTTGCGGGGAGAGGATTTGAACCTCTGACCTTTGGGTTATGAGCCCAACGAGCTACCAGGCTGCTCCACCCCGCGCGCGGATACTAACAAAGCGCTTCTCGGCAAGTCAAACCGCGCCGTTGCTTTCGTTTAGCGTGAATGCTAAAGCGGTGCAATGCGTATCGTATTCATGGGGACGCCGGAATTTGCCGTTCCTTCGTTAGAGGCTCTGCTCAAATCAGACGATCGCGTCGTGGGAATTGTGACCCAGCCGGATCGTCCCAAAGGCCGGGGACAACGACTTGCTCCCTCGCCCGTGAAGGTGATCGCTCAGCGTGAGCAGATCCCACTCCTTCAGCCATCAAAAATGAAAGACCCCGGTTTCATGTCTGAGCTCTCCGGATGGAAGCCGGACGTGATTGCGGTCGCAGCGTTCGGCCGCATCTTGCCGCCCGCCATTCTCTCGCTGCCTCCGCGAGGTTGTATCAATGTGCACGGCTCACTCTTGCCGAAGTATCGGGGGGCCGGGCCCATCCAATGGGCCCTCATCAACGGCGAAACGGAAACCGGTATCACCACGATGCTGATGGATGAAGGGATGGATACCGGGGCGATGCTGCAACAGGCGACAATGGCCATCCGTGCGGATGATACCGCTGGAAGTCTCTCTTCCCGGCTGGCCGATGTCGGAGGGCGCTTGCTGGTAGACACGCTTGCGCAATTGAAGGCGGGGACACTGGCACCGCGTCCCCAAGATCATAGTCAGGCGACACTGGCGCCACTCTTGAAAAAAGAAGACGGCGTGATCGATTGGACGATGCCCGCGATATCGATCGCCAATCGGATACGTGGCCTCACCCCTTGGCCGGGCGCGTATACCTTCTTCAAGCGGGACCGTTGGACGATTTCTCGAGCCACGGCCATGGATGAGACAACGACTCTGGCTCCCGGCCAGATCACGGCGCTCACCAAGGACGCCATCCGTGTGGCAACCGGTTCCCGGGTGCTGGCGATCCATGAACTCCAACCGGCCAATAGCCGACGAATGCCGGCCGCACAGTACTTGGCCGGACATCCGCTTCAGACCGGCATGCAGTTGAGTCAGTCGGAAGATGTATAGTTATCGTCGCCTGTGCATTGTCATACATGCCAAGCAGCCAGCCAACTGTTGATCCAAGCCCACCATCTCCTTCAAGGGCAGTTGCTTTCTCGGTACTGAGCGAATCCCAGCACTCGGACGATGCTCTTGAGGTCCTCATGGATCGGGCTCTGGCACGGACGCCGTTGGATGGACGTGATAGGGCTTTGGCGGTGGAGATTGCCTATGGCGTGTTGCGGCGTTTGGGGACGATCGATTGGCGGCTTGCCCCGGTTCTCGATAAGCCACTGACCCGGCTGCCCGGCGCGGTGCAGATGCTGTTGAGGGTCGGAGCGTATCAGCTTCTCTTTCTTGATCGTGTCCCTCCCTCGGCCGCGGTATCGGAATCGGTCAAACTGGCCAAGGCGCAAAGCCGGAAGCTGAAGCGGGATTGGAGCGGGCTCGTGAACGCCGTGCTGCGCGCGCTCATTAGAAGTCCAAGCCCACCGTGGCCTGCATTACAGGAGCATGCAGCGGAAGCCCTCGCCGTACGACATTCGGTTCCTGAATGGCTGAGCCGTCGCTGGATCGACCGTTGGGGGATCGACCGAGCCGAGGCGGCCTGTGAGCAGGTCAGCGCCATTCCACCGCTGACCCTTCGCATCAATAGGCTGCAAATTAGCCGCAATGAGTTCCTCAGCCGGTTACAAGAAGCGGGCATCGAGGCAAAAGCGACCAGCATCAGCCCGGTGGGCATTACTTTAGGAGAAGGCGTGTCTATCCCGTCGCTTCCAGGTTTTGCAGCGGGTCAGTTTTATGTGGAGGATGAAGCGGCCCAGTTGGTCCCGCCTCTCCTCGATGTCCATCCGGGCGATCTGGTCCTGGACGCTTGCGCGGCACCTGGCGGGAAAGCCACACATTTGGCTGAATTAATGAACGACACCGGTTGCGTCGTTGCCGTGGATCGAAGCGAGGCGCGACTGAAACTGCTGGAAGCCAACCGCCGTCGTTTACGGTATACGAACCTCATGGTCATAACCGGCGATCTCACCAATCCCTCGTGGGTGAAGGCCGTATCGCACGTTGTTGAATCCCGAAATGGCCTCGTGTCGTTCGATCGGATTCTTGTCGATGCGCCTTGCAGCGGTCTCGGCGTGTTGCGCCGGCATCCGGAAGCCAAGTGGCGGAAGAGTAGCGAGCAGTTTAAACGTCACCATGCCCTGCAGCTTCAAATCCTCATGTCGGCGGCTCCGCGCTTGCGGCCCGGCGGGGTGCTGGTCTATAGTACCTGTTCGACCGAAGCGGAAGAGAACGAAGACGTTATCGAACAATTCTTGAGGTCCCATGAGGAGTTCCGGCGCGAATCCGTGGCGCCTTGGCTCCCGGCGGGAGGCTACGATCTCCTGACCGAGCGAGGGGACCTTTCCACGATGGGAAATCGGAACTCGATGGACGCGTTTTACGCCGCGCGTCTGAAGAAGATCGGCTCATGACAAGACCGACCCTAATTGCACCCTCGATCCTCTCCGCCGACTTTGCACGTTTGGCCGAGGAAGTCGCCGCGGTCGAACGAGGTGGCGCCGATTTGTTGCACGTCGACGTGATGGATGGGCATTTCGTGCCAAATCTTACCGTTGGCCCGCCGATTGTTGAGTCGTTGAAAAAGGTGACCAAACTTCCTCTCGACGTCCACCTGATGATCACAAACGCTGATGTCTTCGTTGACGAGTTCGCCTCAGCCGGTGCGGACTATTTGACCGTTCATGTCGAAGCGTGTCCCCATTTGCATCGAACGGTGCAGGCCATCAAGGAACGCGGTGTCAAGGCGGGGGTGACACTGAATCCTGCGACATCTTTGCACACGGTTGAAGAGATTCTTCCCGACGTGGATCTCCTGCTTATCATGTCGGTGAACCCAGGCTTCGGCGGACAAACATTCATCGAGTCTTGTCTCAAGAAAATCACCGCCGCCCGGCAGATGATCGATCGGAGCGGCAGTCATGCGCTCTTGGAAGTGGACGGCGGCGTGAAGGTCGACAATGCGGCGCGTATCCTGGCCGCAGGAGCAGACGTGCTGGTCGCAGGGTCAGCAATTTTTTGCGGCACCGACTATGCGGCAACCATTGCTGCGCTGCGGGCGGCGGGACAGCCGGTTTCCGCCCACCGGTAGGTTCTCGGGTGGATATCTCCTCCCTCATCGACAGTCTTCATCCTCTCGAAATCAAGGTTCTGACGGCCTTTGGGTCGAGCCATTCTGGTTCGGCCCTGACGACCGAGCATCTAGCCGCTGCTACGAGCCTGGAACCCTCACAGCTCAGCATGGCCATCGAGTGGCTTCTCGCGAAATCGTTGATCACCATCGACAAAGAAACCATAACTCCGATCGTCTCGATAACCGCGGTGGGTGAGCGGTACCATACCAAGCAATCACCGATCGAAGAGGTCTTCGCTGCGGCGAAGGCGGCCGCGGGGACCGGACAGCGGTTGACGATACAAGACCTGCAATCCAAGGACGGGCTCGATCCTTCCGATGTCAGCAAGGCCGTGGGCCGATTAAAAAAGGAAGGCGCGCTATTGATTGTACAGGGGGGCTGCATCGAGTCGACCGGCCGTCCCAGTTCCACTGTCGAGCGCTTGAGGACGCTGTTGGAGCAGGTCCACGGAGGATCCCGCGAGTTGGAAGCTTTTTCCGATGGCGATCGCCAGATCATCCTGGACTATGCGGTGAAGAGGGGCAATGCCAATGAACCCTTCCGTGTCGATGACCGGGTGGCGCGATCCTTCAAGGTCGCATCAGCCGGCATGACAGCCGTCGAACATTTGGCTACGCAGGGCGTGGCGGAGGAAGTCTCCCAGCTCAGCCCTGAGTTGTTGAAGGACGGCAGCTGGCGAACCAAGCGCTTCAGAAAATACACGATCAGCCTTCGGGCGCCACGGGCCGCGATCGGGAAGAAGCATCCGTACCGTGAATTTTTGGATACGGTAAAGACCAAGCTGGTCAGCATGGGCTTCCAGGAAATGCGCGGGTCACTGGTCGAGACGGAGTTCTGGAACATGGACGCGCTCTTCATGCCGCAGTTCCATCCGGCGCGCGACATCCATGACGTGTACTTTGTGAAGCATCCGACTCACGCGACACAGATTGCCGCGCCGTTTCTTACAAGAGTGGCGGACGCTCATCGAACCGGAGGAACCACCGGGTCGACCGGCTGGCATTACGCCTTCGATGTCGAGCGGGCGAAGCGGCTCGTCTTGCGGAGTCAAGGCACGGCCGTGTCCGCGAGAACGTTGGCATCGAAACCGGCGATTCCCGGGAAATATTTCTCCATCGCTCGGTGCTTTCGCTACGACCAGGTCGATGCCACGCACGCCACGGACTTTTTCCAGGTGGAAGGCATCGTGCTGGGCGAAGACATCAACTTTCGGACCTTATTGGGTCTCCTGAATCTGTTTGCGCGGGAAGTGGCGCAGGCCAAAGAAGTGAAGTTTCTGCCCGCATATTTCCCTTTTACCGAACCGTCTGTGGAGTTGCACGTGCGGCATCCCCGTCTCGGCTGGATGGAACTGGGAGGCGCCGGACTCTTTCGACCGGAAGTCACGCTTCCATTGGGTGTGAAGGTGCCGGTGATTGCCTGGGGCCTAGGGCTCGACCGCATGGCCATGGTGGCCTTGGGGATACATGATATCCGCGAACTCTTTACGGATAATCTGGAGATGATCCGCACGATGAGAGGCCTGTTCTAATCCATGCCCACGATTTCCATTTTCAAGCACGACTTTGAATCGCTGGTCGGCGGAGGTGAGCGCGTCAAGCGTCCAATGACGATTGAGCGGCTCGAGGACTGGCTCATGCTGGTGAAGGGCGAGTTGAAAGAGCATGTGGCGGATACCGGCGAATTGCGTATCGAACTTCAAGACAGTAACCGGCCCGATCTTTGGTGCTGTGAAGGGATTGCACGCCAAATCCGCATTAAGCAGGAAGGAAAGCTGAAGCCCTATCCGTTTTTATCGAAGAAGGCGAAGCCCGCCAAACGCGTGATCGTCGCACCTGGTCTGGAGTCCGTGCGTCCGTATGTCGCGGCCTGTACGGCCAGAGGCTATCGGGTGACCGCTGACGGCTTGGCCCAACTCATACAAACGCAGGAAAAATTAGCCGATATCTATGGGCATAAACGAAAGACGGTTTCCATTGGTCTCTATCAACTACCGAAGATCCACTTTCCTGTGACCTATGAGCTGGTTCAGCCCGACGCGGCACGGTTCACACCATTGGGGATGGAAACCATCATGACGCTGTCGGAGATTCTCATCGTCCATCCCAAGGGGCTGGAGCACGGCCACATTCTCGCAGGCCATGACCGTCTGCCGATTCTCCGGGATGCAAAGCAGCAGGTGTTATCCTTTCCGCCGATTATCAACAGCCGCGAAATCGGAGAAGTACGGCCGGGCGATGATGAATTGTTCGTGGAAGTGACTGGGACAGATCTGTCGATGGTCGTGCTGACCTTAAATATTTTTGCAGCGAATCTGGCCGATCGCGGGGCCACGATCGATCCCATAGAGGTGCTGTATCCCAAGAAGACCCCCTTGGGGAAACGTGTGGTGACCCCCCAAGATCTCGGCCGACCCAGGACGATTCCCATTGCGACGATCGAGCAGGCACTGGGTCAAAAGCTCGGTGCACCAGCGGTTAAGCAGGCGTTGCAAGTGTACGGTTATGAGGTCTCCTCACAGAACGGCTCGGTCAAGGCAAAATTGCCCCCCTACCGGCAGGACGTGATGCATGCCATGGACGTTGTGGAAGATGTCGCGATGAGCCGCGGCTATGTGGAATTCTCTCCCGTCATGCCTGCGCAATTCACCGTGGGAGGCCTATCAAAAATCGAACAGACCGCCGATCGTGCCCGCAACGTCATGGTGGGGATGGGATTTCAGGAGATCATCTCCAACATCTTAGGGGCACCAGAACAATTTCGCGATTGGATGCGTTTGGCTGACACGCCGTTGGGCGAGATGGTGGAAGTCGACAATATCATGTCCTTGAGTTTTTCCTGCCTTCGTCAGTGGATGCTGCCATCGCTGTTGCGTGTAGAGGCGGCCTCGAGCAGGGCGTTCTACCCGCATCGGTTGTTCGAGGCGGGGGATGTGGCGATTCCTGATCGCAGTCACGAACTCGGCTCACGGACGGAAACGGTGATCGGCGCCATGATCGCTCACGCGACGACGCACTTTTCAGAGATCCATTCCTGTCTGGAAGCGTTGTTCTACTACATGGGGAAGGACTACACCCTCGAGCCGGTGCCGCATCCGTCGTTTTTGGAAGGTCGGGCGGGAAAGATTATGGTGTCCGGTAAAGCGATAGGCGTGATTGGCGAGCTCCACCCTGAAGTCCTCGAACGCTGGCAGATCGGCGTCCCAGCCGTCGCCTTCGACATCAACCTCTCTCTGTTGATCGAGTCCTAGTAAAGCGGAGAACGACCCCTTCGTCGCCCTCCGCTCACTCCGCTGGCAGGAAAACAGAACGCAGGTTTCTTGGACTATGCGGTTGCGGGGGCGAGATGTTGCTTGGCCAGTCCGACCAATTGCTCAAATCCCGCCGCATCCTTGATGGCCATGTCGGACAGCACCTTGCGGTCCAACAACACGTTCGCCTTCTTCAGGGCGTTGATGAACCGGCCGTACGTGAGACCATGGGCCCTTGTGGCCGCGCTGATCCGCGCGATCCACAGTTGCCTGAAATCCCGCTTCCGGTTCTTGCGGCCCGTATAGGCATACTGCTGTCCCTTGTCCACCGATTCCGTTGCCGAGCGAAACAGCCGGCTCTTTGCGCCATACTGCCCTTTCGCCAGCTTCAGTCGCTTTTTTCGTCTTGCTCGTGTTTTAGGCCCACCTTTTGCGCGTGGCATAACTCACTCCCTTGTTGACCCGGATCACTTCCTCTATTGATAGGGCAACAGACGCTTGAGCGCCGCCGCCTTTGTCTCGTCTACGACGACGGATCCGCTCAGCCGCCGCTTCCGTTCGCGATTCTTACTGGTCAAAATATGCCGCTTGCCGGCTTTTTTTCGCACGAACTTTCCCGTGCCGGTTTTATGAAACCGTTTGCTGGCTCCGCTGTGTGATTTCAGCTTCATAGTTCAATCCTTTTCGGCTAACACCCTAGTGGTCCGTTAATTCTTTGGAGCGACAATCATGATCAGACTGCGCCCTTCCATGCGCGGTGCATATTCGATCGTGCCCGTGTCGGACAACTCTGAAATGACGGAAGCCATGACGGCACGGCCCATCTCCTGATTCGCCATTTCGCGTCCGCGATAGGTCAGCACAACCTTCGTTTTGTTACCCTCCTCTAAAAACCCCTTGATCTGGCGGATCTTGATTTCCAGATCGTGTTTATCGGTCCGCGGGCGTAATTTAATTTCCTTCACCTGCGTCGATTTCTGGTGTCGCCGGCTCTGGTGGTCCTTCTTGCTCAGTTCATACTTGTACTTCCCATAATCCATGATGCGGCAGACGGGCGGGACCGATGTCGGCGCGACTTCCACCAGATCATATCCGCCTTCTTGCGCCTGTTTGAACGCTTCCGGAGTGGGAAGAATGCCGAGCTGCTCACCTTCCGGCCCGATCACTCTGACTTCACGGACTCGAATCTCGCGGTTTACCCGCAGTTTGGGAACGATAGGCCACCTCTCATGATGTAGGTGAAAGTTGCTGCCCGGCCCGCTGTACCTCGGCCTTCAGCAGATCCATTGCGCCGGCGACGGTCATGGTGCCGAGATTGGCGCCGCTGCGTCCTCTGACGGATACGGTGCCGGCCTGTACCTCGCGCTCACCGACGACGAACATAAACGGTGTTTTGGCCTTTTCCGCTTCGCGAATTTTGAGCCCGATCTTCTCATTGCGAAGATCGGCTTCGACGCGGAATCCTGCCGCTTTCATCTGCGCCACGACCTGCGTGACGAATTCCCGCTGATGATCGGTGATCGCCATGACCACCGCTTGCACGGGCGCCAACCACGCGGGGAATGCTCCGCCGTAATGCTCGATGAGAATTCCGAAGAACCGTTCGATCGACCCCATGAGTGCCCGATGGATCATGATGGGGCGGTGGCTCTTCCCATCCTCGCCAATGTAATGCATGTCGAAACGTTCCGGATTGTTGAAATCGATCTGGACGGTTGAACATTGCCAGGACCGGCCCAGCGCATCTTTGATCTTGATATCGATCTTGGGGCCGTAGAACGCCCCACCGCCCGGATCAACGTGGAACGCAATGTTGCGGCTCTTGAGCGCCGCCTCGAGAGCGCTGGTCGCCAGCGTCCAATGCTCTTCGGCACCCACCGATTCCTTGGGTCTCGTGGAGAGAAACACCTCGAATTCGTTGAATCCAAACGTGCGCAGAATAAAAAATGTAAAGTCCAGCACACGGCTGACTTCGCTTTCAATTTGGTCAGGGCGGCAAAATAAATGGGCATCATCCTGCGTGAATCCCCGGACGCGCAAGAGCCCGTGGAGCACTCCTGTCCGTTCGTAGCGATACACGGTGCCCAGCTCACCGTAGCGAATCGGCAGGTCACGATAGCTCCGCAGATGAGATTTATAAATCATGATGTGGTAAGGGCAGTTCATCGGCTTGAGCTGATATTCGCTGCCTTCCACTTTCATGGACGCGAACATGTTCTCGCGGTAATAGTCGACGTGCCCGCTGGTCTTCCACAAATCCAGCCGTGCGACATGCGGTGAGTAAACCAGCTCATAGCCGTCCTTGAGGTGCTGCTCGCGCCAGAAATTTTCGATCAGCAGCCGGATGGCAGCCCCTTTGGGATGCCACAGGACCAGGCCGGGTCCGATCTCATCCTGCACGGAGATGAGGTCCAACTCCTTGCCGACCTTGCGATGATCACGACGTTTGATTTCTTCGAGCCGCGCCAAGTGTGCATCGAGTTCCGCCTGCGTCGGAAAGGACGTGCCATAAACCCTCTGCAACATCGGGTTTCGTTCATCGCCGCGCCAATAGGCTCCTGCCGTGGTCAACAGCTTGAAGGCTCCCACATGGCCGGTTGAGGGCAGATGCGGCCCGCGACACAGATCGACGAAATCTCCCTGCGTATAGACGGAGATCGGCTCTCCATCTGGAAAGCCTTGGATCAACTCGACTTTGTAGTGCTCGCCGCGGGCTTTGAAGTACTCAAGTGCCTCCGGCTTGGCCATTTCACGACGGTGGACCGAGAGCTTTCGGCCCGCGATCTCCCGTGCGCGCTTCTCGATTTTTTCGAGGTCCTCAGGAGTGAATGGCCGGTCATAAGCAAAGTCATAGTAAAAGCTGTCCTCGAGTGCAGGACCGATCGTCAATTGGGCGGTAGGAAAAAGTTCTTTCACGGCCTGAGCCATAATGTGCGTACTACTGTGGCGGTAGACTTCGCGGCCTTCAGCGCTGTCGAATCGAAGCGGTTCAAGCGTGGCGTCGCCGGTCAAAGGAGCCGAAAGATCGGTTGATTTACCGTTGACCGAGGCAGCTAATACATCCGGACCGACGGTCACACCACCGGCAGAAAGCGCCTGAGCAACCGTGTGGCCGGGAGGAACTTCGAAGCTTCCGCCGTTCTTGAGCGTTACTTTTGGCACAAACGTCTCTCTCGCTTTCGCCTACCTAACACACACGCCTCGTGGGAAGCTCGGATCAGACCGGAGACTCCAGAAGGCAAGGAAAGTCCGTATCCCAACAGGTTGCAAAAATACAAAAGGCACCCCGACCGCGTGGCACGGTCAGATGCCTCGGCGAGATGGTAGGCGCGGACGGTCTTGAACCGTCGACCTCTACCGTGTCAAGGTAGCGCTCTCCCCCTGAGCTACGCGCCTATCTTCCGAACGCGCATGCTAATATAGCCCCGCCCAAGGTGTCAAGAAATGCAAAGAGAAGGGAGCGTACTCTAAGTGAGCACGCTGCCTTCTCTTTTTCGAAGAACCGCGGACCTTCAGGAGGATTAACGGACCGCCGATTTTAGGACTTTCCCTGCCGAGAATTTCGGTACCTTGGCCGCCGGAATCCGAAGGCTTTCGCCGGTCCGAGGATTCCTGCCCATCCGCGCCTTGCGCTTTGAGATGGTAAAGGTTCCAAAATTCACCAGGGACACACGCTGTCCCTTTTTCAGAGACGAAGTGACCGCACCGGTGAAGGCGTGCAGGGCATTCCCCGCTGCCACCTTGGTAATGCCGGCGGATGTGGCCATCTTCGCAATCAATTCTTCTTTGGTCATCGTTCCCTCCCAGGTATTAGGTTAAGAAACCGCTCGCCCCTTGCTGCCATGCAGGCTGACACCTGCGCAATTGACCTCATTGAACCGCTAGACCTCTCGACTCCGTCCACCGCGCTTTATCGGAATATGAAGATCATGGATTTTCTTTCTGAGCGTATTGCGGTTCAAGCCCAGCAACTCGGCCGCCTGAATCTGATTGCCCTTGGTTTCTTGCAGGGCCTTCGTGATGAGTGGTCGTTCAATGGCGGAAATCAGCATGGGGTGAAGGTTGCGCCCGGATCCGTTCCGCATACCTTTGACGAAATCTCCCATCTTCCATTCCACATAGTCTTCAAGACTCAAAGGCGCCGCCGCACCGCCAGATGCAGTGCTTTTCGCGCGTGCAACGGACTGCATAAATTTCGAGGCGCGTTTCAGCACGGGCTTCGAACCGGTGATGAGCAGTGTCCTGGAGAGATCGACGTGATGAGGAAGACCGATCGATCCATTCTGTATGCCCGCCTTCGATTCGACGATGACCGCGTCAAATGAACGCTTGGCGGCCTCTCGCGGCAATGCCGCCGCATCTTTGGCCGTCGTCATGCTTGCGTCCTTGAACGCTTGCCTGAAGTGGGTTTGAATCTCGGGATCGCCGCTGAGCAACAGAATGCTGAACACTGACGAAGAGAGCGTCATGAAGGTATCACCCAGCAGAAGAGGGCCGGATTATTGCCCAGAGCCGATTTGATGTCAACGAAGAAATTTCCGCTGATGCAGATTTTTGAAAAGCGGCGAGTGTGTCTCATATGAGCGACCTCGTCGTGTGTGTCTAGTGTGTGTCCAAATGTCTGGACGGGTCGCCATTCCATGGTGTCGACATCTCACACGCAAGACCGTGAGACGCATTGTGCGAGATGAAGTGTTGTGTGACGAAAATCAGAAGACCTCTCGGATGTGATCCATGCCCCGCGTGTCAGTGACCAGGTCGCTCATGACTGGGCCTGAGGTGTACGCCCTTCCGCACGTCTTCATAGACCATCAGATGAGTGCCTCGACGGGGCCTTGACAGTCCTGGGAGAGAACGGGTATAAACAATATTTCAATTCCGACCGGAATAGTGTGGTATGAAGGTATCCCTTCGATCTACTTATGGAATCATGGCTGCGGTGGATCTCGCCATGCAGGCAGGGTCTGCACCAGTTCAAGCTCGGGCCATCGCGAGACGGCAAGGCATACCGGCGAGATTCCTCGAACAAGTGCTCCATGCCATGAAAAAAGCCGGATTGGTTTTGAGTCAGCGAGGCGCTCAGGGGGGCTACGTCCTCTCGAAAAAACCCTCTGATGTCTCCGTCGCCGAAATTCTGGAAGCCCTCGAGGGTCCGTTCCTTCGTCTGACGGACACCAACGGACGGCTCCACTCTGGCACAACGTCCGAGGCCTTGTTGGCAAAGGTCTGGGACCGTGTGCATGAAGCCGAACGCCATGTGCTCGAGGCTATTACGGTCGAAGAATTGGCCGGCCAGCAGCGCCAGATCGAACAACAACGAAGCCCTATGTATCATATTTGAGGTCACTATGAGCCCGCTTACCACCAGTCCTATCACCATTAAGACACAGCCGATTCCTCCGGCCATTCTCGAGGAGATCGAGACCTTTGAGCAAGAGGCCAAGCGCATGCTTGCGGGGGAGATTGTCGGTGATCTCTTCAAGCCGTTTCGGCTTCAGTACGGCATTTATGGCCAACGCCAGGCCGGCGTACAGATGGTGCGTATTAAGATTCCGTTCGGGGGAATCACGGCGAATCAGTTACGTCGTGTCGCCGAACTTGCAGAGCGCTATACGACCGGCGTCGGCCATGTGACCACCCGACAGGATATCCAACTGCATTTTGCCGAGCTCAAGGATGTCCCGACCATGATGCGGGGACTGGCCGAAGTAGGCCTAACGACGAGAGAGGCCTGCGCCAACACGGTCCGCAATGTCACCGGTTGTCATCTGGCCGGCGTCTGCCAGGGAGAGGTGTTCGACATTACGCCCTATGCCAAGACCGTGGCCTATCATCTACTGCGCAATCCGCTCAATCAAAGCCTCCCCCGCAAATTCAAAATCGCCTTTTCCGGCTGCCGGCACGACTGTGCTCTGACACCCATTCACGATATCGGGTTGCTGGCCGCCAAAACGCAAGACGGCACCCTTGGTTTCCGGATGGTGGCAGGAGGCGGACTCGGCTCGGCCCCTCGCATCGCGCAGGTCTTGCGGGAATTTACGCCGATTGACGAACTCATTCCCAGCATCGAAGCCGTCATCAAGGTGTTCGACACGTTGGGCAACCGAAAGAACCGCAACAAGGCCCGCATGAAATTCGTCATCGAAAAGCTGGGGTTTGCGGAATTCAAGCGTCGATGGGAAGAAGCCTATGTCTCCATGGGGTTTGCAAGGCCCAGCGCGCAACCGATCAAGCTCTTGGAGCACAAGGATGAGCCGGTGCCCTTGATCATGCCCACGTCAAACGGCGTGAAGCCCAGTGCCGTCAACGGTTCCGGTAATGGAGCCGTGCAGGAAACGCCTTTCGCGATGTGGAAACGAACCAATGTTGTTCCTCAAAAACAAGCCGGGTATATGGCAGCGGTAGTCAAGCTGTTCATGGGGGATTTGACCACCGGCCAGATGCTGCATCTCGCCGATCTGGCGGAACAATATTCGAATGGGAATCTCCGCACCACCATCAATCAGAATATAGTCATTCGCTGGGTTCCCGAAGCGCGTCTTGGGGAGCTCTATGAAGATTTGGCGTCACAAGGGTTGTCGGATCCGGGAGCCGAATTGGTCGAGGACATCATTGCTTGTCCAGGAACCGACACCTGCGGCCTCGGCATTACGTCGTCGAAGGGCCTTGCGCGGGCGCTCGCTGAAGTATTCCCCGCCGGCCGTGTGCCCGAGGATTTGAAAGATGTGAGCGTGAAGATTAGCGGCTGCCACAATTCCTGCGCACAGCACCACATTGCCACGATTGGGCTACATGGTGTGGGCAAACGCATCGGGGAACATACGGCGCCGTTTTATGAGTTGCATCTCGGTGGCAAGGTGAATGGCACAGCCAAGATCGGACAGATGACCGTCAAGCTGCCGGCCAAAGCCGTGTCGGCGGCCGTCACCCACCTGATCGAAGTGTATCGCCGTGATCGCAAGCCGGGGGAAGGGCTGCCGGCATTCATCGATCGGGTTGGCAAGAACGCGCTCAAAGACGAGCTGATTCCCTACACCATTGTACCGGCGTTTGCCGACGACCCCACGTTCTACTACGACTGGGAAGCGGAGGAAGAGTTTGTCCTCGAGGACCTCGGGCCGGGCGAATGCGCCGGAGGCGCCCTGGAAATGATCGAGAACGGGATTCTGGAAGCTGACCAGGAGTTGTACCAGGCAAAGCTGTTAACGGATAACCACCAGTATGCGGTCTCGGTGAATAAATCGTACCGTGCGGTGCTCGCAGCCGCCAAAGCCTTACTCGTAACCGAAGGACTTGAGCCCTCAAGCGACGCCGAGACGTTCGCAGAATTCGATCGCCGTATCGCTCAGAAAGGCGCCGTGCCGGCCATGTATCTCGACTTGAGCAAGAAGGTCGGTGATCTCGGGCCGAAGGACACGACCCCTGAATCCGCACGCGACAAAATGGCTTTTGCGAAAGGTTTCGTTGATGCCTGTAGAGCTGCGACCGATCAGATGGGCAAGGACCTCAAACTCTCTGCCTTGGAGGAACAGGCACCACCGGCGCCCCAGGCTACGGTAGCGAAAGCGGCTGCCGCCGTGCCTACCGGAGCTCCCGTCTATGACCTGCGCGGGGTCGCATGCCCGCTCAACTATGTGAAGACGAAGCTGAAACTCGAGATGATGGATGCGGGAGCACAGTTGGAAGTCTGGCTGGATGCCGGCGAGCCAATCAAAAACGTCCCGATGAGTCTGAAGAATGATGGTCATCTCGTGCATCTGCAAGAGGCGTTGGAACCGGAAGCCGCGCACTACCGGATCTTAGTGGAAAAGGTGGAATGACCTCAGCCGGCGTACGTGGGAGAGGCGAGCACGCTGAAGATGACGCAATCAATTGCCGACATTCAAGCTTGGGGCGAATCGTTAGAAGGCAGCCAACCCCAAGCGATCCTGACCGATGCGATTGCTCGCTACCGTCCCCGGATCATTCTTGCCTGCAGCTTCGGCGCGGAAGATGTGGTGCTGGTGGATATGCTGCATCGCATCGATTCCTCAGCAGGCCTGTTCTATCTGGACACGGATTTTCTCTTTCCTGATACCTATGCGACGCGCGACCGGGTCATCGAGCGGTATGGATTGAAGCCGGTCCAGGTCCAAGAGGTCAAATCGCTGCTGACTCCACAACAACAAGCGGAACAACACGGCGAGGCCTTGTGGGCCCGCCATCCCGACCAATGCTGCCAACTGCGAAAGGTCGAGCCGCTCAAGCGCATCCTCGACGGCTACGATGCCTGGATTACCGGCATCAGACGGGAGCAGGCGCCGACGAGAGCCAATGCCAGGCCGATCGAATGGGACAACACCTTTCAACTCGTGAAAGTGAATCCGCTCGTGCGCTGGACGTGGTCTGATGTGTGGACGTACATCAACGTCTACGAAGTGCCTTACAACCCCCTACATGACCAACATTACCCGAGCATCGGCTGCACGCATTGCACGAAACCTGTCATGCCCGGCGACGATTTCCGGTCCGGCCGGTGGCAAGGGCGTGACAAAACCGAATGCGGGCTTCACAAGGCATCATAATGGGCATGCAGGAATTCATAGCGAAAATCGCCAAGGGACCCAAGGCGTCCAAAGATTTGACCTGGGATGAGGCCAAGCGCGCCATGCAGACGTTGATTGAAGGCGAGGCGACGGCGGCGCAAGCCGGGGCGTTTCTCGTGGCCATGCGATTCAAAATGGAGTCCGTGACGGAGTTGGCTTCGTTCACGGCTGCGGCCCGGTCCTATGTAGCGCCGTTGTCCATCCCGCGTGAGGTAGACGTTGTCGATCTGCCGTCCTACGCCGGAAAGCAGGATACCTTTCATGCCTTGGCCGGGGCTGCCATCCTGGCGGCGGCTGCTGGCGGAGCCGTGCTGATGCACGGATACGACGGGATTCCAGGGCGCCCCGGGAATGCGGCTGTTCTCAAGACCTTGGGCATTCCAATCGATCTCGAGGGCAGGACTGTCGCGAACATGGTGAGCAAGCATGGGTTCGGATACCTGGACATTGCGCTCTATCATCCTCCCCTGTACCGGTTCCTTGAAATGAGGCAGGAGCTCGGCGTCCGTAACGTGTTCCATCCGATCGCGAGACTGCTGAATCCGGCTCGCGCGTCTTCCCAAGTGGTCGGCCTCACGCATCCGCCCCATTTCGAGAAAACCGCCGAGGCTATTCGAATGCTCGGCCTACCGAGAGCGCTGGTCGTCAGGGGCGTTGAAGGAGATCCGGAACTATCGATCGCGATGGCGACAAAGGTATTGGAACTGCGCGACGAGCGCATTACACCGTTGACGCTGAGTCCTAAGGATGCCGGACTGACATTGGGAACGTCGCGAGAGATGGCAGGGTATCCGCCGGAACAGCGCGAGAAAGAGGCCGATCTGCTCAGGCGGATCCTTCATAACCAGGTGGCCGGCGGACAGCGCGATTGGGTGCTGCTCAATGCCGGACTTTTGCTCTATGCCGGCGGAAGAGGTGCTTCATTGGCGGACTGCACCTCGTTGGCCCGTAGAGCACTCGAGGATGGCGCCGGGGCGAGAAAATTGGAGGCGCTCACTCAAACGCCAATGGCCGTTCACAACTATTAAGCCGGTTATCGGGAGCATGATGTGAAACATCTTCGTCAGCTTGAAGACCAGAGCGTCTATATCCTGAGAGAAGCCTACAAGCATTTCGACAACCTGGCCATGCTTTGGTCGATGGGAAAAGATTCAACCGTATTGCTCTGGCTCGCGCGCAAGGCCTTCTTCGGACATGTGCCCTTCCCGCTTCTCCATGTGGATACCAGCTACAAGATCCCGGCCATGATCGAATATCGTGATCGGCTTGCCCGGGAATGGCATCTCAATCTGGTGGTGGGGCAGAACAAAGAGGCGCTTGCCGCGGGGATGAACCACACACTTGGACGCGTCACGTGCTGCACCGCGCTCAAGACGAACGGGCTTAAGCAGTTACTCGAGCAGAAAGGGTACACGGGCGTGATTTTGGGTGTCCGGGCCGACGAAGAAGGCACCAGGGCGAAGGAGCGGTATTTTTCGCCTCGCGACAAACACGGCGACTGGGATTTTCGCGACCAGCCACCTGAACTCTGGGATCAATTCAAAACGACCTTCCCTCCTGGCACGCACATCCGCATCCATCCCTTGCTGGACTGGACCGAGATTAACATCTGGGAATACATCAAACTCGAGAATATTCCCTTCATCGATCTGTATCTCGACAAGGGCGACGGGACCCGGTACCGCAGTTTGGGTTGCGCCCCCTGTACGATGCCGATCAAGTCGACCGCCAGCACCGTCGACGACATCATTGAAGAACTGCGTCACACCACCGTGGCCGAACGGTCGGGCCGCGCACAGGACGAAGGACGAGGAATGGAGTTGCTACGCAAAGATGGATACATGTAGCGCAACGCCGATCGGGGCCATGACGACTGGAAAGTCTTCCGAGCATCTCAACATTGTCATTGTCGGGCATGTCGATCACGGCAAGTCCACGTTGCTTGGACGGCTCTATGCCGATACAGGCTCGCTGCCGGACGGCAAGCTGGAAAAAGTTCAAGCCATTTGCCGCCAGCAGGGCAAGGAATTCGAATACGCATTCTTGTTCGATGCCTTTCTGGAAGAGCAGGAACAGGGGATCACGATTGATACCGCCCGGACGTTCTTCATGTGGAAGGGCCGACAGTACATCATCATCGATGCGCCTGGTCACAAAGAATTTCTCAAGAACATGATTTCCGGAGCAGCCCGCGCGGAGGCGGCGTTGCTCTTGATCGACGCGCTCGAGGGCGTCAAAGAGCAGTCGAAGAAGCACGGCTATCTTCTTTCCCTACTAGGCGTCCGCCAGTTCGCCGTCGTCGTGAACAAGATGGATCTGGTGGGGTACCGCCAGGACGTGTTCGATGGCATCGAAAAAGAATACCGAGAGTTTCTGGGGCAATTCGGCGCAACTCCTGAGCGGATCATTCCAGTGAGCGCGAAATTGGGCGACAACATCGCCAATCGCAGTCAGGCGATGGCCTGGTACCAGGGCCCGACGGTGCTGGATACGCTGAGCCTGTTTAAGAAGGAGACAGTGCGTTCGGAGCAGCCGCTTCGTTTCCCTGTTCAAGACGTGTATAAGTTCGATGCGCGACGTATTCTTGCCGGTCGCGTTGCCGCGGGGCGGCTGAAAATCGGCGACCACCTCGTGTTCTCGCCTTCGAACAAGCGCGCCAACATCCGTACGATCGAGGCCTTCAACATCGAACCAGTGCCCACTGCTGGAGAAGCCGGACAATCTGTCGGCATTACCCTGGACGAGCAGATTTTTGTCGAGCGCGGCGAGATTGCGACTCACCAGGAGCAGTTGCCGCTGGTTTCGACCGCCTTCAAAGCGAATCTGTTCTGGCTCGGAAAACGGTCGTTGGAAGAAGGGCGGAGGTACTTGCTGCGCGTCGCCACGAAAGAGGTGGAGTGTGAGGTGGCCACGATCCACCGCATCATCGATACGATGGATTTAAACCAGCAGCAAGGCAGCAAGTCGGTGGGACGGAACCAAGTTGCGGAATTGACGCTCCGCACCAAAACGCCGATTGCGTTCGATCTGTCTTCCTCCTTCGAAGCCACCGGGCGATTCGTCCTGGTGGATGAATACGATATTGCGGGCGGAGGCATCGTCACGGAAATGATCCGGGACGACCAGGAATTCTTACGTGAGGAGGCGCGTCGCCGGGATTTCGCCTGGGTCAAGGGGGAAGTCGGCGTCGAGGAGCGGGCACAGCAATATGGCCATCGGGCTGCCATTGTATTGATCTCGGGCGGACGGCACACCGGGAAGTCGTTCCTGGCGAAGAAACTCGAAGCGAGACTCGTCGCCGACGGGCGCCATGCCTATCTTTTGGACGGCGAAAATCTGCGGAGAGGATTGGACGCCGACCTTGCAGAAGGCCAGCGTGGGCAGACAATGGAAATGGCGCGTCGCTATGGCGAAGTCGCCCGATTGCTTGCCGACACAGGGTTGATCGTGGTGTCAACCACGAATCCTTTCGGCATGGACTATACGGAGGCTGCTCAGGCAATCAGAACGCTCGTTCATCCCACGCCGGTGATTTCGATCCATATGAGCAAGCTGCCTGAGGAACCGCCGGCTAATGCCGATCTGGTCTTTTCGGGTCCAGCCGACTTCGATGCCGCGACCAAACGTATCCTGGAGGAGCTGAAGCGCCGCGGTGTTCTGGCGCAAGCGATTGGGGCCAAGCCGACGTTCCAGTACTCCATTTAACCAGATGCCGAAAGCGCCGCGTTTGACGGGCTTAAAACCGCTGTGCTACCGTAACGCCTTTCATTAACTGGTGGTGGCGTTGATGGCTGACCAAAAAGACCTAAAGTCCATTCTGAGCAGGCTCCGTTACTCCGACGACGCGAAGGTCGTTGCGCAAATCACCGAACAGATGAAGCAGGTGCAGGCCCGTATGGTCGGCATCAAGCACAAGCTGGTCGTCATGAGCGGCAAAGGCGGCGTCGGCAAAAGTATGACCACGGTGAACCTCGCCCTCGCATTGGCTCGGCAGCACGCCCGCGTCGGCCTTCTGGACGTCGATCTCAATGGCCCGTGCGTTCCCCGGATGCTAGGTCTGCATGGCCAATCCTTGACCATGACCCCTGAAGGAGCGGTTCCACCGGTCGGCCCGCTCGGTGTCAAAGTGGCCTCAATGGATTTTTTCCTGGGTGCTGCTTCGCCAGTCCGTTGGAAGGGCCCGATGGACGTCAGTCCGGTGTGGCTGGGGTTAATGGAAATGAACGTGATCCGCGAGTTTCTGGCGGATGTCGTGTGGGGTGAGTTGGACTATTTGCTGGCCGACCTGCCGCCAGGCGCGGCAGCCGATAAGCCACCGGTCATTGCCGGTTTTATCCCCGACCTGGCGGGCGCCATAGTCGTGACGACACCTTCTGAAGTGGCTTCCGACGTCGTACAGAAGTCCGTGACCTATGCCCGCGACATGGGCATTAAGGTGCTGGGCATCGTCGAAAACATGAGCGAATACCGGTGTCCATCGTGCGGCGAACTGAATGAGTTGTTCGAAGGTAACACCGAGGCGATGTGCGAAGCGCTTGACCTTCCCTTGTTAGGCCGGATCCCTTTCGATCGGAAACTGGCCCGGACTTTCGACAAGGGTGAGCCGTTGCTGGACGAGACCTACCCGACCATCCAGCGGTATCAAGACATTGCGGGCCGGATCAGAACCCTGCTGGATTACAAGAGGGTGCTGGCGGAAAAATTGTGAGCGGAGAGGAGCTGCCATGAAATTCGTGTGTCTCAACTGCGAAACCTATATGAACTTCGAGAAGGTGGAAAAACCTGGCGAAGGATCGCTGGGGGTCTTCTTCGGTTGCCCATCCTGCGGCGCTAAGTTCTCGATGGTCACCAACCCGGGTGAGACGCAGATGGTCAGTTCGCTTGGTGTGCAGTTAGGAGGAAGGACCGCGGAGGCGCAACCGTTCGAGATGACTCGCGGGACGCTCAAAGAAGAGGCACAGGCCGGTTCGGGACAAATGGCCGCCTATTTAAATGAAAAAATCCAGGGTGGACAGCCGGTGGCTGCCTCCGGCGCTCCGAGCAAGACCGGCGAGAAGTCCGGCGGCGGCTGCCCATTCTCTGCCATGGTTGCCGAAATGGGATTGACGTCGAGCGGCAAGCCTGCCAATGGCGGGCACGGCAAGCCCGAGTTCACCTGGACCCCCGATGCCAAGGAAAAGCTCGATCGACTTCCTGCGTTCGTAAAACCAATGGTCCAAAGCAGTGTCGAAGCGTTTGCGCGTAAACAGGGGTACCAGACGATTACGTTACAAGTGATGGATGACTCGAAAAATGACTCGCCGAACGGCATGTCCTGGACGCCGGAAGCGCAGCAGCGCCTCGACAACATTCCCGACTTCATCCGTCCGATGGCTCGTAAGGAAATCGAGCGGTTGGCGAAGGAACGCGGCGTTGTCACGATTACGGCGCAGGTGATGGATGACGCCAAGGACAAATTTATGAAGTTCATGTAGTGTGAAAACCCTTCTTGCCGTGAGAGACCGAAGGCCCATCCGGTGCGACCGGATGGGCCTTTCCATTGCCACCACGTAGGATGCCATGCGCCGGAGCCGCCCGCTGACCATCGTCCTCTGCCATGTGGCGCTGCTGACCGTACTGACCATCGCCCCCGCTCTTGCTCAACATTCCGCCACACTCAGTCACGATTCACCGCATGTTGGCGCCCATGATGGGCACAATGGTGCGCCCCCCGGGGAAGCGTGGGAGGGTTCGGCAAAAGGCATCGCCTATTCGGAACGCAACCATCACATTGCTGGGCTCATGGTCATCTTGATGGGACTGGCCGAATTGAGCCATGTTCTCCGCCTTTCGTCGCTGAGATGGGCGAGGCTCTTGCTGCCCTCAGCGCTCCTGCTCGCGGGCTCGTTTATCATGATTTGGAGCGATCATGAAGCCTGGCCTATCGGCTCGCTCAGTCTTGCCGATACCTTTATGGGTGGAGATCGCGAGATTCTGCAGCATAAAATCTACGGGATTCTCGCCTTATCGGTAGGTGCGGTCGAGCTGTTCCGCAGGTTAGGACAGATTGGACATAAGGCCTGGGCCTCACCGCTTCCACTCATGGCAATCGTGGGGGGCCTGATGCTGTTCGGTCACTCCCATGGCTTCCACCCCTCTGCAGAGAAAATCGCTATGCATCATGCCATCATGGGCACCATGGCGGTTACGGCTGGCTCGTCCAAGCTGTGGTCCACTTGGGTCGGCCCGACAGATCGGTCCGTGGCCACGAACTGGGAATGGCTATGGGTTTCCCTCATTCTGCTCATCGGGGCGCAACTCCTTATCTATGCTGAATGAGCCTTCTGCACTGAGCCTGTTCTCGTAATTGACACCCTTCCAAACGCTGTGTTACGTCTACAACTTCACGATCATTTCGCTGGGAACCCGCCGTCGCCGCACGGGTGAATTTGGGGTGAATTATGGGCGGTCATAGTCATTGGGCGACCATCAAGCGCCATAAAGGGGCTCAGGACGCGAAACGGGGGAAGATTTTCACCCGTATCATCCGTGAAGTCACGATTGCCGCTCGCACGGGAGGTGACCCTGACGGTAATCCGAGGTTGAGACTGGCGATTGCCAAGGCGAAGGAAGCGAACATGCCCGGTGATACCTTGAAGAAGGCGATTCAACGCGGCACGGGCGAGTTGCCGGGGGTGACGTACGAGGAATTCACGCTGGAAGGCTACGGACCGGGCGGAACGGCGTTGTTAATCGAAATAACCAGTGACAACCGGAATCGCACCGTGGCGGAAATTCGCAGCGTCCTGACGAAAAATCATGGCAACATGGCAGAGGCGGGTGCCGTCTCCTGGCAGTTTCACAAAAAGGGCCTCCTGACGATTGACAAATCTAAGAGCGATGAAGACACTCTGCTGTCGGTGGCCCTCGATGCCGGAGCGGAAGATGTGAAGGTCGGAGAAAAAACTTTTGAGGTCATCACCAACCCTCACGATTTTGACACCGTCAAGAAAGCGGTGGCCGATGCCAAGATCGACGCATCACTGGCGGAGATCACGTTCATTCCGCAAAACACGATCAAGCTCCAAGAAAAAGGTGCCGAGCAGATGTTGAAACTCATGGAAATCCTCGACGAACACGACGACGTGCAAAAGGTGCACGCGAATTTCGACATCCCGGACGACGTGATGGAAAAGGTCGCAGCCGCAGCTGCGGGATAGGTCTCTCCATCGACGCATGATCGCCCTCCTGACAGGCCGACTGGCCTTCAAGGCGCCGACGCATCTGGCTCTGGATGTCCAAGGGGTCGGATACGAAGTCTTTGTTCCCCTCAGCACGTACTACAACCTGCCGAACATCCACGACAGTCTGACGCTCAGCATCCATACGCATGTTCGTGAAGACGCCATCCAGCTCTTCGGGTTCAGCACACCTCAGGAGAAGGAGGCGTTCGTCCTCCTGATGAGCGTCTCCGGCATCGGACCTAAATCGGCCTTGGGAATTTTGTCAGCCCTGCCTGTTTCCGACCTCGTCTCAGCCATCCAATCGGGCGATGTCGAAAAACTGGAAACCGTTCCTGGTATTGGAAAAAAATCAGCCGGGCGCCTCGTCCTCGAGCTCAAAGATAAATTGACCAAGCTGCATCCGTCACTGACACCTCAGGCCGACCATGCCAGTAGGGGTCAGGATCAAACGTTCGATGATGCGCTGTCAGCCCTGACCAACCTGGGCTATCGGATTTCAGATGCCAAAGACGCAATCAAGGCGGCGCAACAGTCCCGGTCTGGACCCTGGACACTCCAGGAACTTATCCGTGAGAGCTTGAAGAATCTTGCAAGGGGTTGAGCATGGACGGAAGTCAAACTCTCCTATGGAAAACTTTGTGCATGAGCCTTGTTCTCGCTGGCGCACTTCAAGGAGTTCCCGCGCTCGTCTGGTCAGCCGATGATGAGCCAAAGAGTATTCGCAAGACCTGTGGGAAATGTCCGGATGGCTATGCGGTCACAGGTGTGACTCAATCACCGGAGATCTGCAAGGACGGCGATCCGACGCTCGTGCAATGTGTTCCCCTCGGAACCAACATGCTGCCGGTCTGCGGATCCTGTCCTGAGGGCTATCGTGAGATCGGAAGTTCTTCCGTGCCGGCTCGCTGCGGAAGTCAGGACGGAGGACGGCTATCGCAGTGCCAAATGGAGCGAATGGAGCTCAATCTGCCTGATCCAACTCAAGGTCGAAAGGTCTGTCCGCCGGATTGCGGCAATATGCCGGCGCCTGGGCAAGGGGCGTTGCCGCCGCCCCCCAAGTACATCCCGCCGCCAGAAAAACCGTGATCAGCTGAGCCAGGAGATCGAACCGTCATGTCTCAACGAGTGGTGAATGCCCAGTTGACGGACGATGAACGCAGCATGGAGCAGGCGCTCCGCCCGCAAAGGCTCGACGAGTACATCGGGCAAGCGCGCATGAAGGATTCCCTGCGGATCTGCATCGAGGCGGCGAAGCAACGGAGGGAACCACTCGATCACACCATTTTCTATGGACCTCCTGGGCTCGGAAAGACGACGATTGCCCACATTATTGCGCGTGAAATGGGAGGCACCTTCTGCTCGACCTCCGGCCTGGTGCTGACACACGCGGGCGACCTTGCTGCGATTCTGACGAATTTGCAGGAACATGACGTCCTCTTCATCGATGAGATTCACCGCTTGCCTGCTTCTGTTGAGGAGGCGTTGTATCCGGCCATGGAAGATTTTCAGCTGGATTTGGTTGTCGGCCAAGGACCAGCGGCGCGGACGGTCAAGCTCGACCTGCCGCGCTTTACGCTGGTCGGCGCGACAACGAAGGCAGGAGCCCTGACCTCGCCGCTGCGTGACCGGTTTGGCCTGGTGCATCGTTTGGAATTCTATTCTCCGGCTGAACTAGAAGTGATCGTCATGCGCTCGGCCAGATTGCTCGGGATTGCTATCGATCAGGCAGGGGCTGAGGAAATCGCCCGTCGGGCCCGCGGTACGCCTCGCATCGTCAACCGGCTTATCAAGCGGGTTCGTGATTATGCCCAGGTGAAGGCGGAAGGCCGGATCACCAGAGCAGTGGCCCAAGAAGCGCTGACCTGGCTTGGCGTGGATGCCGCCGGCTTTGACGAGATGGATCGGAACATCCTCCTGACGATTATCGACAAGTTCGGCGGCGGTCCGGTCGGGGTCGAATCTTTGGCTGCTGCCGTGCAGGAGGATAAGAGCACGCTCGAGGATGTGTACGAGCCGTATCTGATCCAAGCCGGTTTCCTCGACCGGACAGGTCGGGGGCGGCAGGTCACCAAAGCCGCCATGGACCATTTCAAGCGGCCGTCGACCCTCCTGTATTAATCTTCTTTGTGGCTCCTGAGCTGCCAGTCAAACATTCTTCAGAAGAACACGCAAGTTCCTGAAAGTCTTGGACTCTCCTTGCATTCCGCGAAGGGCTTCCTGTATCATTCGGTGCTTACTCGCACCCGTCCTGCCTCTGGACGCTCGTCCAACTCATGGGGTAGGGGTGGAGGGGGTCCCAGTCATGCCCGGTGACCTTTCCGATTACCGGAAAGAAATCGATCGCATCGATGACGAGATTTTGCGTCTCCTCAACGAGCGCTCAAAAAGTGTGGTCGAGATCGGCAAACTCAAAAAGCAGCAGGATGCCGGCGCGAACCTCCACACACCAGCGAGGGAAGCGGCCATTATTGAGCGGCTGATCGCCCAAAACACCGGTCCATTCCCATCGGACGCCATCCGGCCGGTGTATCGAGAGATCATGTCAGCGTCTCTGTCGCTCGAAGGTCCGCAAAAAGTGGCCTATCTTGGCCCCCGTGCAACCTTCACGCATATGGCCTGCACCCAGAAGTTTGGCTCCTCGGCTCAGTACGTGCCGGTCAACAGCATCAAGGACGTCTTCAGTGAAGTCGAACGGGGGAGGGCGAACTTTGGAGTCGTCCCGATCGAGAACACCACCGAAGGCGTCGTCAACCATACGCTCGACATGTTCATCGACTCGAATCTCTTGATTTATGGAGAAGTGCTCCAGGAAGTGTCTCACCACCTGATGTCGAAGTCGGGTGCCGCCGAAGAGGTCAAGAAGATTTGTTCCCATCCCCACGCGATCGCCCAATGCCGCAACTGGCTGGAAACCAATATGCCTCACGTCCCGGTTTCAGAAGTCGCCAGCACGGCGCGAGCGGCCGAGATGTGCCTCGACGATCCGTCCATCGCGGCGATCGCCTCGGAATTGGCCGCGCAATTGTACGGCTTGAAGGTCATTAAGTCGCGGATCGAGGACAACCTCAATAACTTCACCCGATTCCTCGTCTTGTCCCAGAAGCCTCCCCAACGTACGGGCAAGGACAAGACCTCCCTCATGTTGTCGATCAAGGATAAAGTTGGTGCACTGTATGACTTGCTGCGTCCCTTCGCCTCTCACGGGTTGAGCATGACCAAGATTGAGTCCCGCCCCTCGAGACGAAAGGCGTGGGAGTACATCTTCTTTGTGGACGTCGAAGGCCATATTGAAGAAGAACGGGTGAAAAAGGCCGTCGAGGAAATCACCGGGCGCTGTCTCTTCATGAAAGTGCTTGGCTCCTACCCGGCCCACAGTTAACCCCATGACGCTACACGTTCATCCCGATATTGCCGCGCTGAGCCCCTACGTGCCGGGTAAACCGATCGAGGAACTCCAGCGCGAATTGGGCCTCACACGCGTCATCAAGCTGGCGTCGAATGAAAACGCCCTGGGCCCGTCGCCGAGAGCGGTGGCCGTGATTAATGAGGGCGTGGCCACCTTACACCGCTATCCGGACGGCGGCGCTTTCCGGTTGCGTCAGGCCATTGCCGATCGCTGGAAGGTCTCGGCGGAGCAGGTCATTCTGGGCAACGGCTCGGATGAAATATTGGGCCTCTTGGCCCGCACGTTCCTGTCGCCCGGTGACGAAGCCGTGATGGCCGACCAGACCTTTGTCATCTACAAGATGGAAGTCATGGCCGCACACGGGAAGGCCGTGATCATTCCTCTCGTCCAGTGGCGTCACGATCTTACGGCCATGGCCGATGCGATTACCCAGCGGACACGCCTGCTGTTTCTCTGCAATCCCAACAATCCGACAGGTACCATGGTGTCGGCGGAGGAGGTGGTGCGGCTGCTCGCCCGCATTCCCGAGCATGTCGTGGTCGTCTTCGACGAGGCCTACTTCGAATATGTCCGCAGTTCTGAGTTTCCGGATTCAATGGCCTATGTGAAGCAAGGACGGAACGCCATTGTGTTACGGACCTTTTCTAAGATTTACGGCTTGGCCGGCCTACGTATCGGGTACGGGGTCACCACACCGGAGATCGCGAACTTTTTGAATCGTGTCAGGCCGCCCTTCAACGCCAACAGCCTCGCTCAGCGTGCAGCGCTGGCGGCTCTGGACGACGATGAACACGTGGCAAACAGCCGGGCGGTGAATCAGGCGGGGATGGACCAGGTCGTGAATGGGCTGCGAGCGCTCGGGTTTGCGCCGATCGCGAGCGAAACGAATTTTGTGTATTTTGACGTGGGCCGTGACGGCCATGGAGTGTTCGATGCGCTCCTGCGGCTGGGTGTCATCGTCCGTCATATCGAAGGGCGCATGCTCCGCGTCACGATCGGGCAGACGGAAGAAAATAAGATCTTCCTAGCGGCACTTGGGCAAGCGTTACAGGCGGACTGAACCAAGGCGAGGACATCATGATCATCGTGTTGAGACCAGATGCATCCGAGCGAGAGGTCGATCACATCGTCGATCGGCTTCGAGAACTGGGACTGAAGTCGCAGCTCTCGACAGGACAAGAACGAACGATCATCGGCGTCATTGGAGACGACCGCATTCTTCAAAACCAACCGCTCACGGCGTTGCCGGGCGTCGAGAGCGTCCTGCCTATCTTGGCTCCGTGGAAGCTCGTCAGCCGGGAATTCAAGAAGGAAGGGACCATTATCGATGTGGGCGGGGTGAAAATCGGCGCCAACCGGCTGGCGATTATGGCCGGCCCCTGTGCTGTGGAACGGCTCGAGTTGACCGTCGGCATCGCGCATGAGGTGAAGGCGGCGGGGGCGAGCATCCTGCGAGGGGGAGCCTACAAACCCCGGACATCGCCCTATTCCTTCCAAGGATTGGGTCGGGAAGGATTGGACTATCTTGCCGAGGCCAGGAAGCAGACCGGGCTGCCCGTGGTGAGCGAAATCCTAGACACTCGCGATATTGAGCTGTTCCTCGAGAAGGCGGACATTATCCAGATCGGCGCGCGCAACATGCAGAACTTCGAGCTCCTGAAGGAAGTGGGTGCGTACGACAAGCCGGTGTTATTGAAACGGGGGCTGTCGGCCACGATCAAGGAATTTCTCCTGTCTGCGGAATACATTATGTCTCGAGGAAATCGCAACGTGATGCTGTGTGAGCGTGGCATCCGGACGTTCGAAACCCAATACCGCAACACGCTCGATCTCGCCGCGATCCCAACCTTGAAAGAGTTGTCGCACCTTCCAGTGATCGTCGATCCCAGCCACGCCACCGGAAAATGGAACCTCGTGGCTCCAATGTCGAAGGCTGCCGTCGCGGCCGGAGCGGACGGGATCCTCATCGAAGTCCATTCGAATCCTGAGTGTGCGCTGTGCGATGGCGAGGAATCGATTAAACCGATCAAGTTCAAAGAACTGATGCACGATATGCGCAAAATCGCTCACGCGGTCGGAAGAGAAGTGTAATGAAATTGCACTTCAACCAGGCGGCCATCATCGGGGTGGGGCTGATCGGCGGTTCGCTTGGCATGATCCTGCGCCGAAAAGGCTTGGCCTCCAGCGTGGTGGGAGTCGGCCGGCGCGTTGAAAATCTCAAGACCGCGGTGACTGTTGGGGCGATCGATCGATATGTCGTGGACTCCAGGGAGGCGGTAAGGGATGCCGACCTTGTCATCCTCGCGACGCCGGTCGATACCTATGAACGTCATCTGAAGGAATGGGCTTCTTGTTTGCGGCCAGGCGCGATCGTCACCGATGTGGGCAGCGTCAAAGGGGAACTAGTCGCTCGCTCGGAACGCCAGATGCCGGCCGGAGTGCATTTCGTTGGTGCGCACCCGATTGCCGGAAAGGAAAAGACGGGAGCAGCTGCGGGATCCGAAGACCTGTTCGCCGGGAGACGTTGCATTCTGACGCCCACCAAGGAGACGGACCCCCAGGCGCTCGAACAAGTCCAGTTCCTCTGGCAGGAGGCCGGAGCGGTCGTGCTTACGATGGACCCGCATCTCCACGACAAAATTTTGGGCGCCGTCAGTCATTTGCCGCATGTGGCGGCCTTCGCCCTCATGAATGCGCTTGTCGATATCCGCACGGAGGTGCCCGCACTGGATCTGGCCGGACATTCGGGCGGCGGATTGCGGGATACGACGCGGATCGCTGCGAGTTCGCCGGAAATGTGGCGGGATATTTTTCTCTGGAACCGTGAGAATGTCGTCGCCTGCATTCGGGCGTTTGAGCGATCGTTGGGCGAATTGAGACAATTGATTCAGACCGGGGATGCGGCCGGCATTGAGAAGTTGTTAGAGAAGGCGAAAGAAGAGCGGGAGAAATTCCCCGTCCGTTCCTGATGGGGCAGCGAGAGCACCGCGATGAGCAAGAGGCACAGTTGGCGACGTTGACGATCACACCCGGTCGGTTTCTCCGTGGGACGATTGCGGTCCCGGGCGACAAGTCCATCACGCATCGTGCAATCATCCTCACGGCGCTGGCCGAAGGGATCAGTACGCTCAAACGCTATTGCCGCGGAGAGGATTGTCTCAATACCATGCGCGCGCTCCAGGCGCTGGGAGTAAGAATCGACGAAACCCCCGATGAACTGCAGGTCCATGGAAAAGGCTTGTGGGGACTTACTGAGCCGGGAAGCATCATTGATTGCGGTAATTCGGGCACCGGTATCCGGCTGCTGACCGGCCTGCTGGCCGGCCAGGATTTTTTCAGTGTCCTTACGGGTGATGCATCGATCCGGCGTCGCCCGATGGGGCGGATCGTGAAACCGCTGCGCGAGATGGGCGCCACGATCGCCGGTCGAAAGGGTGGCGAGCTGGCACCCTTGGCGGTGAGCGGTACGATGCTTCGGGCCATCACCTATGCCTCGCCGGTGGCTAGCGCTCAGATCAAATCCTCGCTGCTGCTCGCGGCGCTGTTCGCGAAAGGCACGACCCGTTTGTCGGAACCTCGGCTGTCACGGGATCATACCGAGCGGCTCTTCGAGTTTTTTGGACTACCGCTGACCCGTGATGGTCTCACGGTGATCATGGAAGGCAGACCGTCTGTCGGCTGGACGGCTCCAACGGAACTCATGGTGCCGGGCGACCTGTCCGCCGCCGCCTTCTTCATTGTGGCGGCGACGATTGTCCCGGATTCTGATATCACGATCACCGGCGTGGGAGTGAATCCGACGAGAACGGGGCTGCTCGACGTCTTAACCCGCATGGGCGGCGACATTGAGTTGCTCAACCGGCGCGATGAAGCGGGTGAGCCGGTGGCGGATATCCGTGTGAAATCGGCTCCGCTTCGCGGAGTGACCATCGGCGCTGATCTGATCCCTCAGACGATTGACGAGTTTCCGATTCTGTGCGTGGCTGCCGCGGTTGCCGAAGGGCAAACCGTTGTCACGGGAGCCGAAGAATTGCGCGTGAAGGAAAGCGATCGGATCTCCACGATGGCCGCCGAATTACGTGCGATGGGAGCTCAGGTAAGCGAGACACCTGACGGCATGAAAATTCAGGGTCTGGGACATCCACGGGAAAACGGGCGGCTGCAGGCGACGAACGGGCGCAGTCATGGGGACCATCGGGTCGCAATGTCCCTGGCGATCGCAGGCTTGACGGCTTCAAGAGAATCGGTGGTCCAGGACACTGATTGTATCGAGACCTCGTTCCCGGATTTTCACACTTCCTTGTTGCGGCTAACGGGGCAGTCTTCATGATCCAACAGCAGAAAGACATGTGCACGAATGATTGTGGCGATTGACGGTCCGGCCGGTGTGGGCAAAAGCACGGTGGCAAAGCTCTTGGCTTCGCGGTTGGGCTTTTTGTATCTCGACACGGGGGCGCTCTACCGGTCAGTCGCTTGGGCGGTGCTGAAGCACGGCATCGAGCCGTCAGATGCCGATGCGGTGGCCGACCTGTTGCCCAAACTGTCGCTTCAGATGCAAGTGACGAACAACGATGTGACAGTTTCTATGAATGGGAAGGACGTGACCAAGGAACTTCGGACGCCGGACGTGTCGGCAGCGGCATCCGTGGTCTCGGCGATTCCGGCCGTGCGAGCATGGCTGTTGCCTGTGCAGCGGCAGATCGGCCAGAGGGAGTCTGTGGTGGCCGAAGGGCGCGATATCGGTACGAAAGTCTTTCCGTCGGCCCCCGTCAAGTTTTTCCTCGAGGCTGATCCGACCGTGCGAGCACAACGTCGTCATCACGAGCTCGTGACGGCCGGTCATCGCGGCGCTATCGAGCAGACGAGCGCTGAACTGGCGGGACGGGACAATCGCGACCGATCCCGTTCCATGGCACCGCTCGTCCCGGCTGAGGATGCACATCATATCGATACGTCGCGCCTGTCGGCGGATGAGGTCGTCAACCGCATGTTGGCGGTGGTGACGGCCAAGTTGTGAGTTCCGTCGCGTACGCGATTTTATGGGTGCTCGCGCGCGTCGTGGCACGGCTCCTCTTCGGGTTCCGCGTTGTTGGCACAGTGCCGAAGCGGGGCGGGTTGGTGGTGGCCGCCAACCACGCCAGTTACTTCGACATTCCTCTGCTCGGCTGCGGAATGGCGAGGCGAGCATGGTATCTGGGCCGCAGCGATTTGTTTATGCCTGGCGTGAAAGGGATCTTGCAATGGCTCGGGTGGATCCCGCTCAAGCTCGGCCGGCTGGATCGTAAGGCCTTTGATCGGGCAATCGCCTTGATCAAGGCCGGGAAGGTCGTCGTGATTTTTCCTGAGGGGGGGCGGAGCCTTGACGGACGTTTGCGTAATGCCAAGGCCGGCCTGGGCATGATCGTCGCGCAGACGGGGTGCCCAGTGGTGCCCGCATACTTGAAAGGCACGTTTGATGTCCTGCCGGCCGGTGCCAAACGGCCGCGGTTTCATCCCGTGTCCGTGTCGTTCGGGCCGCCGCTGTCTTTTTCGCGGGATGGGAATTCGGAGACGAAGCAATTTTATCATGAGGTGAGTCGAGTCGTGATGGAGCGGATCGCCGCTTTGGGTGGAGTTGCTCCACCTCAACACCATCACGCAAGTGCCGGTGTTCGCAACGCTGAGTGAGCCCCGGTGTCATTGATCATCAGCACCCGACGGTCGTCGGAAGAGTAGGATAGTCCCATGAGTATGGTTTCGAAATCGAGTGAGCCGCAGTTGGACCGCGAGGCGTTGGCCGCCCTGTACGAGGAGACCTTCAAAAACCTCGAAGAGGGCACGATCACGGAAGGCCGGGTCGTCGCATTAACGAAGGACAAGGTCGTCGTCGATATTGGCTACAAGTCGGAAGGGATGATCCCGAGCGATCAATTTTCCCACGACGATCTCCAACAGTTGAAGATCGGCGACCGCATCCAGGTCTACATCGAGGAATGCGAGGACGCCGACGGTAATCTGATTCTCTCCAAAGAAAAAGCCGACAAGATGAAGATTTGGGAGGAATTGGAAAAGCTGTACAAGGAAGAAAAGAGCATCGATGGCAAGGCGGTTTCCCGGATCAAGGGCGGCATGATGGTGGACATCGGCGTCAAGGCGTTTTTGCCCGGTTCACAAATCGACCTGCACCCCGTGCGCGATCTCGACGGTTTGGTCGGCCGGACGTTCCCCATGAAGATCATCAAGATCAATCACCGTCGCGGCAACGTCGTCGTGTCCCGCCGTGTTCTGCTCGAGGAAACGAGAGACAAGAAGCGCCAGACCACTCTGGCCACGCTGAAAGAAGGGCAATTGATTCAGGGCATGGTCAAAAACATTACGGACTATGGGGCCTTCATCGACCTGGGGGGGATCGACGGCCTGCTGCACATTACGGATATGTCATGGGGCCGCGTCGGACATCCGTCGGAGATGTTCAACGTCGGCGACCGTGTGGAAGTGAGCGTCCTCAAGTACGATCGTGAAACCGGCAGAATTTCGCTGGGTCTCAAGCAGAAGTCGGCTGATCCTTGGACCAACGTAGCAGGCAAATACCCGATCGGTACGCGTGTCAAAGGCCGCGTGGTGAGCCTGACTGACTATGGAGCGTTCGTGGAACTTGAGCCCGGCGTCGAAGGCTTGGTACATGTCTCAGAGATGTCCTGGACGCACGAAGTCCGTCATCCGTCTCGAGTCGTGGCGATCGGCGATCAGGTCGAAGCTGCCGTGTTGAACGTCGACCCGGCCAGCCGGAAGATTTCGCTCGGCATGAAGCAGACGGCGCCCAATCCATGGGACATGGTGGAAAGTAAGTATCCCATCGGCACGCGCATCGAAGGCAAAGTGAAGAGCCTCACGGATTTCGGAGCGTTCATTGGATTGGACGAAGGCATCGACGGCTTGATCCACATTTCCGACATGTCTTGGACCAAGCACATCAAGCATCCTTCGGAGATCTTCAAAAAAGGTCAAAAGGTAGAGGCCGTAGTGCTTCGGATCGACAAGGAGAAAGAGCGGCTGTCGCTGGGCTACAAGC
>Ga0081455_10000751_pt1 | contig 42140 bp, 40 predicted proteins | sample TabmetS3T2R1_FD_70207 | JGI IMG/M metagenome (GOLD analysis project Ga0081455, IMG submission 70207) | Tabebuia heterophylla rhizosphere microbial communities from the University of Puerto Rico - S3T2R1 | ecosystem: Host-associated > Plants > Roots > Rhizosphere ... | reverse complement strand
GGCGACGGTTTCGAGATCTCGACGCCGGCCGACAGGACGGAGGCGATCGCCCGCCAGTTGCTGGTCCAGCCTGAGGTCAAGCCGATCGGGCTCGGCGCGCGCGATTCGCTGCGGCTCGAGGCCGGCCTCTGTCTTTACGGCCATGACATCGACACCACGACCACCCCGATCGAGGCGGGCCTGCTGTGGAGCATCGGCAAGGAGCGCCGCGCGCAAGGTGGCTTTCCCGGCGCCACCGTCGTCCAGAAGCAGATCGCCGGGGGCGCGCCGCGCAAGCGTGTCGGCCTGTTGCCCGACGGCAAGGCGATCGCGCGCGAGGGCGCCGAGATCGCCATCGCCGGCAAGATTCTGGGCAAGGTCACGTCGGGCGGCTTCGCGCCGACGCTCGGCCGCGCCGTCGCCATGGGCTACGTCGACAAGGCCCATTCAGCCAACGGCACCAAGGTCGAGCTCGTGGTGCGCGGCAAGCCGGTGCCGGCCGAGATCGTCCCCATGCCCTTCGTCAAGCATGCCTACTACCGCGGATAGGAGTCCCTGATGGCCGACGTCAAATACACCAACGAACACGAATGGATCCGCGTCGACGGCGATGTCGGGACGATCGGCATCACCAACTATGCCCAGGAGCAGCTGGGCGACGTGGTGTTCGTCGACGTGCCGCAGGTCGGCCGCAGGGTCGCCAAGGGCGAATCGATCGCGGTGGTCGAATCGGTGAAGGCTGCGTCCGACATCTTCGCGCCGGTGTCGGGCGAGATCGTCGAAGCCAATGGGGCGCTCACCGATTCGCCGGGCGACGTCAACGCCGAGCCGATGGGCAAGGGCTGGTTCTTCAAGATCCGGCTGTCGAACAAGTCCGAGCTCGCCGGGCTGATGGACGAGGCGGCCTACAACACCTTCGTGAAGGGACTCGGCTGATGCGTTACCTGCCTCTGACCGACGTCGACCGCCGCGACATGCTGGCCAGGATCGGCGCCAAATCGGTCGATGAGCTGTTTCGCGACGTGCCGCCATCGGCGCGTCTCGGCGCCAAGGTCGCCGGCCTCCCCGACCATCAGGGCGAGCTCGAGGTCGAGCGGGCGTTTCAGGCTTTTGCTGCCAAAAACGTATCGCCCGCCGCGGCGCCGTTCTTCATCGGCGCCGGCGCCTACCGCCATCATGTGCCGGCGACTGTCGACTACATGATCCAGCGCGGCGAGTTCCTGACGTCGTACACGCCGTACCAGCCGGAGATCACGCAGGGCACGCTGCAGTACCTCTTCGAGTTCCAGACCCAGGTGACGCTGCTCACCGGCATGGAGGTCGCCAACGCCTCGATGTACGACGGCTCGACCGGCGCCGCCGAGGCCGTGCTGATGGCCAACCGCGTGACGCGCCGCCACAAGGCGCTGATCTCGGGCGGGCTGCATCCGCATTATCGCGGCGTCATCCAGACCGCCGCCCGCTGGGAAGGCTTTGACGCGAAGGTCGGCAAGCCCGATGTCGAGGGTCTCGAAGATCTGATCGCGAGCATCGACAAGGAGACCTCCTGCGTCGTGGTGCAGAACCCGAGCTTCTTCGGCCATGTCCGCGACTTCGCCAAGCTCGCCGAGGCCTGCCACGCGGCGGGTGCGCTGCTGATCGTGGTGGTGACCGAGGTGGTGTCGCTCGGCCTGATCAAGCCGCCGGGCGAGATGGGCGCCGATATCGTGGTCTGCGAGGGCCAGTCGATCGGCAATGGCCTCGGCTTCGGCGGTCCCTACGTCGGCCTGTTTGCCACCAGGGAAAAGTATATGCGCCAGATGCCGGGCCGGCTGGTCGGCGAGACCGTCGATGCCGACGGCAAGCGCGGCTTCGTGCTGACGCTTTCGACTCGTGAGCAGCATATCCGCCGAGAGAAGGCGACCTCCAACATCTGCACCAATGCCGGCCTGTGCGCGCTCGCCTTCACGGTGCATCTGACTTTGCTGGGGGAGGCAGGCTTCCGGCGGTTGGCCGAGCTCAACCACGCCAAGGCCTCGCAGCTCGCCGATCTTCTGGCGGCAGTGCCCGGCGTGACGATGTTGAACCAAAGCTTCTTCAACGAATTCACCGTGCGGCTGCCCAAACCGGCCGCACCGGTGGTCGAGGCGCTGGCGGCCAAGCGGATCTTGGGCGGCCTCCCGGTGTCGCGGCTCATTCCCGACGATCCATCGGTCGCCAATCTCCTGCTGCTCGCCGCCACCGAGACGGCGACCGAGGTCGGCATGGCGCCGCTGGTCGCGGGCCTCAAGGAGGTGCTGTGATGGTCCAGTCCCTCGACCGTTCTCAGGGACGTGCAGGCGGCATCTCCGTCGGTTCATCCGACGCGCCCACCTTCACCGGCAACAAGGCGCTGCAGATCGAGGAGCCGCTGATCTTCGAGATGGGTCAGCCGGGACGCTGCGCTGTCGACCTGCCCGAACCACCCAAGGTCAAGGATCGGCTGAACGGCCTGCGCCGCGCTGGCGAGGTCGGCCTGCCGGGCCTCAGCGAGCCGCAGGTGGTGCAGCACTACACGCGGCTCAGCCAGAAGAACTACGCCATCGACATGGGCGTCTATCCGCTGGGCTCGTGCACCATGAAGCACAATCCCCGGATCAACGAGAAGGTGGCGCGTCTGGCCGGCATCGGCGATCTCCATCCGTTGCAGCCGATCTCCACCGTGCAGGGCGCGCTCGAACTAATCGACAGCTTGGCGCACTGGCTGAAGACGCTGACCGGCATGCCGGCCGTGGCGATGTCGCCTGCCGCCGGTGCGCACGGTGAGATGTGCGGCATGATGGCGATCGCCGCCGCCCTCGAGGCCAAGGGCGAGCGCGCCAAGCGGCGCATCGTGCTGGCGCCCGAGTCGGCGCACGGCACCAATCCGGCAACGGCGGCAGCGCTCGGCTTCACCGTGAAGCCGATCCCGGCCAATGAGAGGGGCCGTGTCGATCTCGCCGCGCTCAAGTCGGCCCTGGGTCCCGAGGTGGCGGCGATCATGCTGACCAACCCCAACACCTGCGGCCTGTTCGAATCGGAGATCATCGAGATCTCCAAGGCCGTGCACGAGGCGGGCGCATACTTCTATTGCGACGGCGCCAATTTCAACGCCATCGTCGGCCGCGTGCGGCCGGGCGATCTCGGCGTCGATTGCATGCACATCAACCTGCACAAGACCTTCTCGACGCCACACGGCGGCGGCGGACCGGGCGCGGGGCCGGTTGTGTTGTCGGCGGCGCTGGCGCCTTACGCGCCCTATCCCTGGATCGTAAAGCAGGGCGATGCGTGGACCGTGGCCGAGGACGGCGCCAAGGTCGATGGCAAGCCGCTCGGCCGGCTAAAGGCCTTCCACGGCCAGATGGGCATGTTCACCCGCGCGCTCGCCTACATCATGAGCCACGGCGCCGACGGCCTTAAGCAGGCCGCGGAGGACGCGGTGCTGAGCGCCAACTATGTGATGGCCGCGCTGAAGGATGTCATGACGCCGGCCTTCGAAGGCCCGTGCATGCACGAGGCGCTGTTCGACGACAGCTTCCTCAAGGACACCGGCGTCAGCACGCTCGACTTCGCCAAGGCGATGATCGACGAAGGCTACCATCCCATGACCATGTACTTCCCGCTGGTCGTGCATGGCGCGATGCTGATCGAGCCAACCGAAAGCCAGGCCAAGGAAGACCTCGACCTCTTCATTGCCGCGATGCGGTCGCTGACCGAGCGTGCGAAGAGCGGAACGGCCGCCGAGGATTTCAAGGCGGCACCGCGCTACTCGCCGCGCCGCCGCCTCGACGAGACACTCGCCGCCCGCAAACCCATCCTGCGTTGGCGCCCCAGCAACAGTCCGCCAGGCGGCGATCCGATGCGGCAGGCTGCCGAATAACGCTCTAAGCTCCTCCCGAGAGTAAGGGAGGAGAGAGGCATGCGCGTTTTCACATCGCTGCCGCAGCGGGATCTGGGCAAGGTCGGTCCGGCCGCCCAGGCCATCGAAGCCACCGGCTACACCGGCGTCAGCACGCAGGAAAACAAGCACGACCCGTTCCTGTCGCTGGCGGTGGCCGGAGCGGCGACGCGACGGATCGAGCTGCACACCAGCGTCGCCATCGCCTTCGCCCGCTCTCCGATGGTCTGCGCGAATATCGGCTGGGATCTTGCCGCGAGCACGGGCGGGCGCTTCACGTTGGGGTTGGGATCGCAGATTCGGGCGCACAACGAGCGGCGCTTCTCGGTGCCGTGGTCGGCGCCGGCGCCGCGCATGCGAGAATATGTGCAGGCCGTGCGGGCGATCTGGGCAGCCTGGAAGGGCGACGGCAAGCTCGCCTACGAGGGCAAGCACTATCGCTTCACGCTCATGACGCCGAACTTCGTGCCCGAGCCCTATGAGGCCCCGGCGCCGCGGATCGGAATCGCCGCCGTGGGGCCGGCTATGCTGAAAGTGTCGGCGGAAGAATGCGACGGCGTGAAGCTCCATGTCTTCTGCACCCGCAAATACCTCGAGCAGAAGATACAGCCGATCCTCGCCGAGGGACTCGCCAAGGCCGGCCGAGCACGGGAGACGTTCGATATCTCGGGCGGCGGCTTCATTGTCACCGGCAAGGATGACGAGGCGGTCGCGAAGCTGTTCGACTGGGTGCGCTATCGCGTGGCCTTCTACGGTTCGACGCCAGCCTATTGGCCGGTGTTCGAGGAGCACGGGCTGGGCGATCTCGGCCGCAAGCTCAACGCCATGACCAAGGCTGGCCAATGGAACGAGATCGCCGCGCAAGTGTCGGACGACGTTGTGCATCTCTTCGCCGCCGTTGGACGGCATGACCAGATCGCGAAGGCGATCGAGGCGCGGTTCGGCGGTTTGGTCGATTCAGTTGGCGCCAGCGCCAATTCCGCTCAGCCGTCCGACCTGCCGCCGGATCTGATCCAGGACATTGCGCGGATCCCGACTCGGTATCATGCGGCGGCGTGACGGTCGTGATTATCGTCGGGTAGAAGACCCTTCGCTCCGCTCAGGGTTTTGAGACGAGCGAACAAGGATCGCTCGTCTCAAAAGAAAAGCCCCCGTCTTGCGACGGGGGCGCCAGGTAGCCCGCGATTGTTTTGTGCGGGCGATGCGAATGTCTGAAGATCAGTGCAAACGGCGCGGCAACTCGGCGATCGCTTCGTCGACCAGCTTCTCGGCCTTGCCACTGCCGACCTGTTCGCGCAGCAACGTCCGCGTGGCGGTGAGCGCCAGGTCAATGGCTGTGTCGCGCACGTGCTTGGCGGCCGAGGCTTCGGACTGAGTGATCCGGTCGAGGGCCTGCTGCTCGCGCAGGGCAATCGCCGTCTCGAGGTGCTGTGCGGCATGCTGCTGCATGCGCTGAACTTCCTCACGGGCCTGGGCCACGATCGCATCGGCTTCGGCCGCGGCCTCGTCCAGCGTGCGCTGGGCATCAGCCTTGGCGCGCAGCGCGTCGGTGCGCAGCTTCTCGGCATCGCCCAAAGCCCGCGAGATGTCCGCCGAGCGCTTGTCGAGCAGGCCCGAGAGCCGCGCCCACAGGATCTTGCCCAAGAGCGCGATGAACAGCAGGAAGGCGATGGCGACCCAGGTTTCCGGATCGGCGAAGAAACTGGTGTGCTCGACGGCCCCTTCGGAGCCGGCGGCCCATGCGCTGCCCATCAGCGGCCTCCCTTGGCGAGCGCGACCTTGGCGCCGAGTGCGGCCCTGTCCGCTGGCTGGCCGGCGAGCTTGGCATAGACGTCGGCTGCGATGTCGTGCGCCATGTCTTCGATGCCCTCCAGCACCTGCGAGCGCTGACCGGCGATGCGTTTTTCAGCTTCGTCGATCTTGGCACCCAGCCGCTGGCCGAGCTCGGCCAGCCTGGCCGTGGCGGCCGCACTATCGGCTTCGCTGCGCTCGCGCTGCAGGCGGCGCGCCTGCTCGCGAGCGTCGCTCAGGCGCTTTTCGTAGGCGGTGACCAGAGAGCGGGTTTCCTCGTTCGCCTTCTCGGCTGCATCCAGGTCGCCCTGGATCTTGGCCTGGCGCTTCTCCAGCGTGCCGGAGATCGCGGGAATCGCGGCCTTCGACATCACGAAGTACAGCACCGCGAAGGTGATCACCAGCCAGACGATCTGAGGCGCGAAGTCGTGGAAGTTGAGCTGCGGCATGCCGCCATCGGCAGCCGCATGCGCTGTTCCACCTGCGCCCAGAACGGCCAAGGCCGCGAGCGCGCTGTACACCGGTATCCGCATGATCTTGGTCCCAAGCCTTTCGGGCTTAGAACACGAACAGGATCATGAAGGCGATGACCAGCGCGAACAGCGCGATCGCTTCCGTGAGCGCGAAGCCCAGGAGCACGTTGCCGAACACGCGGGGAGCGGCTTCCGGGTTGCGCAGGGCGCCCTGGACGAAGCTGCCGAAGATGTTGCCGATGCCGACGCCCACACCGGCGAGGGCGATGGTGGCGAGGCCGGCGCCGATGAGCTTGGCTGCAGAAGCGTCCATTTGAACTATCCTTTCGAAGTGTCGAGTCGTGTTGCGGTTGAAAGCGACGCCGTCAGTGACTCATGTGGATGGCGTCGTTGAGATAGAGGCAGGTCAGGATCGTGAACACGTAGGCCTGCAGGAAGGCGATGATCAGTTCGAGGCCGGTGAGGGCGACAATGAAGGCGAGCGGCGCCCAGCCTGCCAGGACGCCCAGCATCACCACGAAGCCGCCGAACACCTTGAGCATGGTGTGGCCGGCCAGCATGTTGGCGAACAGTCGGATCGAGAGGCTGAACGGACGCACGAAATAGGAGATGACCTCGATCGGCACCAGGATGACCAGCAGCCAGGCCGGAACGCCCTTGGGCACGAAGAACTCCAGGAAATGCAGGCCGTGCCGCGCGAAGCCGATGATCGTGACGCCAATGAACACCACGATCGCCATCGAGAAGGTCACGATGATGTGGCTGGTCGGCGTGAACGAGTAGGGCACCAGGCCCAGCACGTTGCAGAACAGGATGAAGACGAAGAGCGTGAGGATGAAGGGGAAGTACTTCTTGCCGGCATTGCCGACATTGTCGCGCACCATGCCGGCCACGAATTCGTAGCCGAGTTCGGCAACCGCTTGCAGGCGACCCGGCACCAGTGCCCGCTGGCGCATGCCGTAGACGAAGAGAATGGTGGCAAGGACGACGGCGATCGTCATCCAGAGAGCGGAATTGGTATAGGAGGCGTCGAGCGAACCGATCCGTAGGTCGAGCAGCCGCTTGATATCGAACTGCTCCATCGGGCTATGCATATCGTCCCCACTCCCTCAGCGCCTGTACGGCCGCCTTGAACCGTCGTCAGGGCAGGCTATTGCCGTTTTCCCTGGCCGCCTCATCCGAGTAGGCCCGGATGGCGCGCCACGCATTGTTGACGCCCGCGGCGAAGCCCAGAAGAAGGCCCACCACCAACGAATACGGCGCCCAGCCCAGCCAACGGTCGAGCCCGTAGCCGAGGAAACCCCCGACCAAAAGGCCCGCGATCATATCGACCATCACTCGATAGGCAACGCCCGTCTGGCGGTGCGACACCCGCAAATCCAGCCTCGGCTCGTCCTTTGCCGGCCCGCGCGCCTTCTTGAGACGCTCGTCCAACTCGTCGATCCGCCGCCGGTCACCTTCCGGATCGGGTTCCCGATCTCGGCCGGCATTGCTCGATGGGGTATCCATTTGCCTATGCTCCCGAACGTCGTCGCGATAACGCTCCACCGCCCGATTGCGCGCGGATGTCTAGGGGGTCAAGGATACCCTGTCAAGGAACGGATTTCCTTTACCTCTCAAGTAGTTAAACCCCCGGTCACGGCTTCATGACCGCGAACCTGGCGTCGCCGTCGCGCACCACCTGCGGTACGAGATCGACCTCCCAGGCGAGATACTGGTGCATCGCCGCCTCGACATCCTCTTTGAAGTCGTAAGGCCGGTACCAGACGTCGGTCGGCGGATCGGCCATCCGCACATGGCCAGTCTCGAGCGGCAGACCCGCGTCGCGCCAGCTCTTCATGCCGCCGGCCAGGATCGCCACCTCGAGGTTGCCGGCGGCTTCTTTTGCTTCCGCTGCAGCGAGGGCTGCGATCTCGCCGTCCGGCGAAACCAAAACGATCCGTGTCACTCCAGCCTGCTTCGCGAGCATCTCGGGGATCGACTGAGCAAGACGCGCACGCACGGCGAACCACGCGCCCGGGATGTGGCCGTCGCGATATTTCAGGCTGCTGTCGAGATCGATCACCAACGTCGTCGCAAGCGACGCATTGAGTTTCGCCGGCGTCACCGTCTCGGAAGCCGGCAACGTGAAGCCGCGTGGGAAGCGCGGCTCGGATGCGGTCGTAAGCTCACTCGCCGCGGGCTTGTGATCCAGCACATAGGTCTCGGCCCAACCCATCTGCAGCAACCAGTGCGCCGTCATGGTGGCGCGCACGCCGTCGTTGTCGTGCAAGACGATGGTGGCGTTGCGAGCGCCGACATATTGATCGGTCGATTGCACAAGCTGTCCACCGGCAGCATGACGGAAGCCCTTGAGGTGTCCTTGGGCATATTCCGAGGGATCGCGCACATCGAGGCGATAGAGCGCGCCGCCCTTGGCTTCGAGCTGCCGAAGCCTTGCGATGTCGATCTTCCTGATGTTCAAGCGCTGGGTGATGTTAGCCGCCGCGGCCTGCGCGAACTTGGCTGCTTCGGGTCCCTGCGGTCCAAAGCTCTTGGTCTCGCCGCGCGCCGGCTTCAATCCGGCGAGGTGCCAGCCCATGGTGCCGTTCTTCAGCGCCATCACCTTGTTGGGCAACCCTGCGTTGATCAGCGATTGGGCACCGATGATCGACCGCGTGCGACCGGCGCAGTTCACGACCACCAGCGTGTTCGGATTGGGGGCGAAGTCCTTGACGCGATAGACGAGCTCGGCGCCCGGGCAGTCGATGCCGCCGGGGATCGACATGTTGTTGAACTCGGGCATCGGCCGGGAATCGAGGATCACGAGGTCGGTCTTGGCGTCGACCAGCTTCTGCAGATCCGCAGCGTCGATGCGCGGCGTGTCGGTGTCGTGCTCGACCACCTCGCCAAAGGCCTTGCTCGGCACGTTCACGCCGGTGAAGACCTCGTAGCCTGCGTCGCGCCAGGCTTTCAGGCCGCCCTTCATGACGGCAATGTTGGTGTAGCCGAGCTTCGAAAGCCGCGCGGCGGCGCGGTTGGCGCGACCGCTCCATTGCGGATCTTGAGCCTCCTCGCCGCTATCCATCAGCACGATGCGCGTGTGCGGATCGGGCAGGAGCGCAAGGGCGCGCGGCTCGAGTCGTGACAGCGGGAGCGGGGTTGCGAACAAGGGGTGGCCATTGATCGAGAAATCACCTTCTTCGCGCACATCGAAGAAGCCGAAGATCTCACCCGACTTCAGCATCGCCTTGACCTGCTGGACGGTGAGGAGCGGGGTCAGGATCTTGGCCTTGGCCATGAAGCGCTTGGCCGCACCGGTGGCGAGATCGACGCTGACGCGGTCGGGCAGATGCTCGAGGCTGAGGCCATAGAAATGGAGATGAAGTGCATCACCGGAGCCTGCCGGCGTTTCGATATGATGGAAGTCATCGGGCAGGTAGGAGATGACGTCGCCACGCCGCAGCGTCTTCTCCTTGGCCGGTGCCTCGCGGAGCCGCGCCAGGTCGGCGCGTGCGCCGTTGTCCAGCCGGTCATAGACGACGTTACGCTCGGCGCCATGCACGCCCGCGATGATCGCCCAGGTCGTGTGATTATGCGGCGGCACCTTCTTGCCCGCGCCGCCCGTGGACGCGTAGAGCGCGAAGCGATGGTCGGGATCCTCGCTCAGGCGATAGATGCCGCCATCGGGACCGAGCGGGAACTCCGCCTGGGGAAAAAGCTCGGCGCGACTTGCGAGCGACGCCAAGAGGACGCCGATCTGATCGAGCGTTTCACGGGTGACGCCGTTCTTTTCCAGCCCGCGGGCCTGGTCGACAAGCTGCCGCACGGCGGCGGCGCGTTCCTGGTGTAAGCTCATAAGGTCCTCCAGTTTGTATCAGTATAGCGAGCCCGTGCTTGTCGCCCTACGGCCCTCAAATTACCCTGCGAGCATGAAATCTCTTTTTCTTGCGGCTGCGATTGTGGCGATGACCGGTCCTGCTGTCTCGGCACTGGCCCAGACGGCCACCACGCCGCCGCACCGGCCGCCGGCCGCGAAGTCCACCAAGGTCGCGGCCCGCACAGCGGCCCATCCCGCGCCGCATGCCGCAACGCGTGCGAAGCCTGCTGCCGTCGTCCATCGTCCGGTCTTCGTGCCGCCGCCGCCGGTCATCGAACTCGACGAGATGGCGGTCAATCCCGATCTGCCGACAGTCCTCGATGCCGACGCGCGCGACCGCTACCGCCGTATTTTCCAGGATCAGGCTGCAGGTCGGTGGGCCGAGGCCGATGCCGAGGTCGGCCGCCTCACCGACAAGACCTTGATGGGCTATGTCGGTGCCCAGCGCCTGCTGTCGCCGAGCTATTCCGCCCGCTACGAGCAGCTCGCCGCGTGGCTGCAGGACTATAACGACCATCCCGATGCGCCCGCGATTTACCGCCTTGCGGTTGCCAAGCGGCCACGCGGTGCGGGTGATGAGCTGACGCCCTCCACCTTCGTCAACCAGGCCCAACCCTCGCCGGCCTTTGCCGCCGTCCGCACCGTGACCGGGTCGGATGCTGCGGAAGCGGCGCAGCTTCGGGCGCGCTTGCAGCAGATGATCGACGACGGCGGTTTCAATGCTGCCTTCGCACTGCTCGATCGCAAGTCGACCGTCGATCTCCTGGGGCCGCAGGAGGTCGAGCTATGGCGCGGCCGCGTCCGTACCCATGCCCTCGAGGCCGACTCCCAACGCGGCGTGCAGGTTCCGGTCGAGATCAGCCTGCCGCCCGACGCCAATTGGAACGCCGGGCTCTCCGCCTTCACGAGCGGCAACATGCCCGAGGCGGCGCGCCGCTTCGAGATGGTTGCCGATGCGCCGCCCGACCAGGCGTCGTCCTGGACCCTCTCGGCCGGCGCCTTCTGGGCCGCGCGGGCCAATCTGCTGGCGGGCAATCCGCAGAAGTTCGCGCCCTATCTTAAGCGCGCCGCCCTGCATGGGCGCACTTTCTACGGGCTGATCGCCCAGAAGGCGCTCGGCATGAAGATCGCCGCCGATTGGGATCTGCCGGCAGTCGATGGGAAGGCGGCCGATCTCCTGCGCAACGACCGCACCGGGCATCGAGCACTGGCGCTCCTGCAGCTCGGCGCGTCGACGGCGGCCAGCCGCGAACTGTTCGCGGCGTCGCTCGATGCCGACCCGGGCTATATCACCGCCATCCTGTCGCTTGCGAACAAGGCCGTGCTGCCAGCGCTCTCGGTCCGGGTCGCCAATGCGGCATGGGACGCACGGCACAAGATCCACGGCTATGACGGTGCCGCCTATCCGTTGCCGCCCTGGCAGCCGGCCAGCGGATTCAGCCTCGACCGCGCGCTGATCTGGGGTTTCATGCGCCAGGAATCGGCGTTCAATCCCAAGGCCCGTTCGAATGTCGGTGCGATGGGGCTGCTGCAACTGATGCCACGCACGGCGCAGATCGTGAGTAGCAAGTATGCGCCCGAGGCCGCGGGCGGCAATCCGTTCGATCCTCCGATCAACATGTCGCTGGGCCAAGCCTACATCGTCTCGCTGATGGGCGACGTCGACAACAACCTCGTCCGCACCGCGGCGGCCTACAATGGTGGTCCAGGCAACGTAAGCCGCTGGGACAATTCGCTGAACGCCTCGGCCGACCCGCTGCTCTACGTCGCGTCGATCCCGCTCAACGAGACGCGCGACTTCGTGCAGCGCGTGCTGGCCAACTACTGGATGTACCAGATCCGGCTCGGCCAGCCGACGCCGTCGCTCGACCAGATCGCCGCCCACGAATGGCCGCGTTACGCGGCGCAGGATTCGGCGCGTTGATCCGTCGATGCAGATGCTAGACTGATGGCGCGCATCGCTTTCCAGCGAGAGGCTGCCAAATGACTATTGCCCGCCTGCGCCGCTTCCTTGGAGACATGACCTCGCTTGTGGGTGGCGCCTGGCAGGACAAGGACGAGGCCGCTGTCATCGAGGTGGGGCAGAAACTGCTCGGCGATCTGGTGAGCCATGACGACTGGCTGCCGGAGAGCATGGCCAAGTGCCCGCCTCACGGCTACGCGCAGAATCTCCTGTGGTGCGACCCGTTCGAGCGCTTTTCCGTCGTGAGCTTCGTGTGGGCGCCCAGCGCCTGCACGCCGATCCACGATCATCAGATGTGGGGGCTCGTCGGCATGCTGCGCGGCTCGGAGACGTCTCAGCGCTTCATTCGAGATCCTTCGACGGGCGCGCTCGTGGTGGGAACGGCGACGACGTTGGCGCCTGGCGACGTCGAGGCCCTCATCCCGGCCGCGGGCGACATTCATCGCGTGACGAATGCGCTCGGCGATTGCGGATCGATCAGCATCCACGTCTATGGCGGCAACATCGGCGCGGTGCGGCGCCATACCTTCGATCCTGGGACCGGCGAACCGACCCTCTTCGTGTCGGGCTATACGAACACGAGTGTTCCGAACTTCTGGGATCGCTCGGCGGAGGTCAGGGCCGAGTCGCCCTGAACGTTACTACTTATTTACTTTTTATTTGCTTTGCGGTGTGCGGGCTCTCGCGCCTCGGAAGGCGCTGCCGCCCGCAAACATTAGCGCATTTGAATACGCTAATGTTTGTGAGGATGCGGATGGGTCGGATCGACCCAGTAGACTTCTTCCGGCTTCTCGACCGGCGTGATGTCTATGTTGATCGCAACTGCCTCGTTGTCGGAGCGCACCAGCACGCACTCCAGCGGCTCGGTGTCCGACGCATTGATCTCCTGGTGGGGCACGTAGGGCGGCACGTAGATGAAGTCGCCCGGTCCTGCTTCGGCGACGAACTCGAGCTTTTCGCCCCAGCGCATGCGCGCCTTGCCCTTGACGACGTAGATGACGCTTTCGAGATGGCCGTGGTGATGCGCGCCTGTCTTGGCATGGGCATGGATCGTCACCGTGCCTGCCCAGAGCTTCTGCGCCCCCACGCGGGCGTAGTTGATCGCCGCGGCACGGTTCATGCCCGGCGTCTGGGCGGTATTGGTGTCGAGCGAGCCTGCGGGAATGACCCGCACGCCGTCATGCTTCCAGTCGGTCATGACCTTCATCTAGGCTCGGCGCCTCGCCTCGGCAAGCGAGGAACGTTAGGATGATCGCATGAACAAAATTGATGAAACCAAGGCTTTCAAGCCGGTGAACATCGCCGTGCTCACGGTCTCCGATACGCGCACGCTCGAGACCGACAAGTCGGGCGATACGCTGGTCGAGCGCATCGCGCGCGACGGTCATGTGCTGGTCGATCGCGCCATCGTGACCGACGACATCGGCCAGATCCGCGCCCAGGTGAAGAAGTGGATCGACGATCCCAAAGTGGAGGCCGTGGTCACGACGGGCGGCACTGGTGTCACCGGCCGCGATGTAACGCCCGAGGCACTGGAGGGGTTGTTCGAGAAGAAGATCGACGGCTTCGGCGAGGTCTTCCGCTGGATCAGCTTCCAGAAGATCGGCACCTCCACCATGCAGTCACGCGCGACGGCAGGCGTTGCCAATGCGACCTATATCTTCGCGCTGCCGGGCTCGACCGGCGCATGCAAGGACGGCTGGGACGACATCCTGCACCACCAACTCGACATCCGCTTTCGTCCCTGCAATTTCGCCGAGCTGATGCCGCGCCTGAACGAAGGCAAGATGCCTCGCAGTGGATAGGCAGTGGAAAGCCAATTCCTTGTGGTCCTCGGCTAAGGGGAGCCACATTCCCTAGCGGATTGACTCGTTCCCTATTTGTTCTCAAAGTCGTCAGATCATGACGCCCAAGGATCCGCCGCTGTACCCCGACGATGCGATCCCCGAACCGCAGCACAACGGTCGCGGAGCGCTCAGCAATGCGTCCAGCCGCTACGACAGCGAGAAGCGGATCCGTACGACCGACGGCTGGGAGCAGCCGGCGGATCAGCCATCGGACGAGGACGAGCTGCCACCGCTGCGCACGACTCTGACGCGCGACGCTACCCGTACCATCCTCGCGCGCAACACCTCACCCGACGTCCCCTTCGACCGATCGATCAATCCTTATCGCGGCTGCGAGCATGGCTGCATCTATTGCTTCGCGCGGCCGACCCACGCCTATCTCGGTCTCTCGCCCGGCCTCGATTTCGAGACCAAGATCCTGTTCAAGCCGGACGCCGCCAAGCTCCTCACCGCCGAGCTCGCCTCGCCCAAATACCGCTGCGACGTGGTGGCGATGGGCACCAACACCGATCCCTACCAGCCGGTCGAACGCGAGCTCAAAGTCACGCGCCAGATCCTGCGCGTGCTGAGCGACTTCAATAATCCGGTGGGCATCGTCACCAAGAACCATCTGGTGACGCGTGACATCGACATCCTGGCCGACATGGCCAAACGCAATCTTGCCGAGGTGTTCCTGTCGGTGACCACGCTCGACAAGGATCTCGCGCGCGCCATGGAACCGCGCGCTTCCGCGCCATATCGCCGTCTCGAGGCAATCCGCAAACTCGCGGAAGCCGGCGTGCCAGTGGGCGTGATGTCGGCGCCGATGATCCCTGGCCTCAACGACCACGAGATGGAGGCCATCCTCGAGGCGTCTGTGGAAGCGGGCGCCACGCGCGCCGGCTTCACCGTTTTGCGCCTGCCGCTCGAGATCAAGGATCTGTTCGACGAATGGCTGCGGACCCATCGTCCGGACCGGGCCGAGCGCGTGTTGTCGCTGATCCGGCAAATGCGCGGCGGCGCGCTCTACCAGGCCGAGTTCGGATTGCGAATGCGGGGCGAAGGTCCGATCGCGCAGCTTCTTGCCGCGCGCTTCTCGGCGGCCGTGAAGCGGCTCGGCCTCAATCGCATCCGCTATCGCCTCGATACGCTGCGCTTCGCCGTGCCTGAGTCGGCGCGCACCGCTCTCGTGGATGCCAAGCGCGACGCTCGGCAAATGAAGCTGCTGTAGCCTTCAATCCAGGAACCGCACCTTCGGCCACAGCTCGCGCCAGCGTTTGCTGGCGACGCGATTCTCATATTCGTCGCGGCGCGTGCGCCCAAAGGCGGTGGGCCGGCAACGAAGATTGACTAGATCGTCGACGCCGAGCGGAGCGATCACGGTGAGCGCGCCGTCCGCTTCGAGGCGCACGCCGACCGCCGTCACCGTCTCCAGCCAGTAGATCATCGAATCGGCCGTGCTCTTGTGCTGCGGCAGGCCCTTCCATACGTGCATGCGCGCCTGGTTGCGTACCTGCCAGGGCAGGCCGGGCTTCAGATCGCCGAGCAGCGCCTCGTAGCGCGCTTCCGGTTCCTTCGAAAGATCGCCAGCGTCATAGTAGAGCACGTCGATGTCGGCCGGCGGTCGGGGCGGTTGGATGCCATGCAGGTGATCCCACACGCGATTGCGCACGAAGCCTGCGGCGATGCACCAGTCCGGCAGGCGGAGCGTGCGAACCGCGCGAAGCTGTTCCATACCCACAGGATCCTGCGCAATGATGTCGGCGACGAGGGACATGGATCGCACTTTACGCGGTGATCGTGGGGATATGCCGAGCTTCCGTTACGAAAAGCGCTGCGAAGCGCCGGGCGTTATAAGGATCGCCGGCATCGATGAGGTCGGCCGCGGTCCGATGGCCGGTCCGGTGGTCGCGGCGGTGGCGATCATCGACCGTACGCTTGCCAAGCGGAAACTGCTGCGGCTGATCGACGATTCCAAGAAGTTGGCACTCGAGGAGCGCGAGGAAGCCTACGAGGCCATGATCGCGTCGGGCGCCGTGCACTACGCGGTCGGCGAAGCGAGCGTGACGGAAATCGACCGCATCAACATCCTGCAGGCAACCTTCCTCGCCATGCGCCGCGCCCTGCAGGCGCTCGTCAATCAGCCCGACGTCGTCCTGATCGACGGCGATCGTGTACCGCCGGATCTCGGTTGTCGGGCCGAGACGATCGTGGGCGGCGACGCGCGGTCGTATTCGATTGCCGCGGCGTCGATCCTGGCCAAGGTCACGCGCGACCGTTACATGCATGGGCTCGCCGCCTCATTCCCGGGCTACGGCTGGGAGACCAACGTCGGCTATAATACGCCGGAGCACATCGCAGCGCTGAACCGGCTTGGCCCGACGCCGCATCACCGCAAAAGCTTTGCGCCGGTGACGCGCCTTTTGGAGCCCGAGCTATTCGAGAGCATGAGTCATGACTGACAAGAACAGGGACAGTGAACACGGCCGGCTCTTCGCCGAGCTCCGGGCCGAGGTGTTGAAGCTCGGAGAGGGCGAAACCCGGGAGCGGTTGCTGGCGCGGCTCGACCGCCTCGAAAAGTCGATGCACACTTCGTCTTTCGGTGAACATGTGAAGGCCTTCGTCGAGGAGGCCGAGGAAGAGGCCGCGGCGATCGGCCCGTTCATGGCAAGACTGTCGAGCCTGCTGCCTTAGCCCATCGCTAGGTCTGGTATCCTCTCCTTGTGGGCAGACTCGATCTTGTGGATCGATGACCTAAACAATTGAATCAATTGTAATTTCTTGACCCGGACTCGGTGGATGACTCATCTTCCACCGATGTCTGTGGATTATCGTGACCGTGTCCTCGTCGGCGATTGCATCGAACTGATGGAAAGCCTGCCCCAAGGCTCGATCGATATGGTGTTCGCCGACCCGCCTTATAACCTGCAGCTGGGCGGCGACCTCTTGAGGCCCGACAACAGCAAGGTCGACGCGGTCGACGATGACTGGGACAAGTTCGCCGATCCCTCGGATCCTTTCGGGACAGGCTTCGCCCGCTACGATTCCTTCACCCGCGCCTGGCTGGCCGCGGCGCGGCGAATCCTTAAGCCCGAGGGAACGCTGTGGGTGATCGGCAGCTACCACAACATCTTTCGCATCGGCACCGCGTTGCAGGACCAGGGCTACTGGCTCCTGAACGACATCGTCTGGCGCAAGTCGAACCCGATGCCGAACTTCAAGGGCAAGCGCTTCACCAACGCCCACGAGACGTTGATCTGGGCGGCGCGCGACCGCCGCGCCAAGCGCTACACCTTCAACTACGATTCGATGAAGGCGTTGAACGAAGGCGTGCAGATGCGCTCCGACTGGTTGTTGCCGCTCTGCACCGGCGGCGAGCGGTTGAAGGGCGAGGACGGCAAGAAGGCGCATCCGACCCAGAAGCCGGAGTCGCTGCTGTTCCGCTGCCTGATGGCCGCCACCAATCCCGGCGACACGGTCCTCGATCCGTTCTTCGGCACCGGCACGACCGGCGCGGTGGCCAGACGCCTTGGCCGGCATTTCGTTGGGCTGGAGCAAGACCGCACCTACGCCGCGCTCGCGCGCAAGCGCATCGCCGAGGTGACGCCGCTGGCGGCTGAGGATGTGACCCCCACGCCAGGCAAGCGGCAGGAGCCGCGCATCCCGTTTGGTGTGTTGATCGAGGCAGGGCTCCTGCGGCCCGGCACGGTGCTGAGCGATCTCAGTGGTCGCCTGCACGCACGGGTGCGCGCAGACGGCACGCTCTCGGCGGCCAATTCTCGCGGCGAGCATCGCGGTTCGATCCATCAGGTGGGCGCGGCCGTGCAGGGCGCGCCAGCCTGCAACGGCTGGACGTTCTGGCACTTCGACGGGGAAGGCGGTCGCCGGCCGATCGATCATCTGCGCCAGCAGGTGCGCGCGGGGCTTTGAGGCACCGGCCGGCGCCTACCCATGCGGCGCTGTTGTGCGTAAGATGATCGCAGATGGAACCTGCGTCGTCTCGACAGAGAGAAATACTTGCGCTTGCCCGTGTCCAGGGACGGGTGAGCGTCGATGGTCTCGCCGAGAAATTCGAGGTGACGCCGCAGACGATCCGCAAGGACCTCAACGATCTTTGTGAGCAACGGCTGCTGAGCCGCATCCATGGCGGCGCCATCATCGCTTCCGGTGTCGAGAATACGGCCTATGAGGCGCGCCGCCTGATCGCCGCCCGCGAGAAGCGGGCGATCGGTGCGGCCGCGGCGGCACTGGTGCCGGATCAAAGCTCGCTGTTCATCAACATCGGCACCACGACAGAGGAAGTCGCCCGCGCCCTCATCGGCCACGAGGACTTGCTGGTCATCACCAACAATCTCAACGTCGCGCAAACGCTCTATCCCTATCCCAGCTTCGATGTGATCGTGGCCGGCGGTCCGGTGCGGCGGAGCGACGGCGCCGTGGTCGGCGCTGCGGCCGTCGATCTCATACGACAGTTCAAGGTCGACACAGCGGTGATCGGCACCTCGGCGATCGATGAGGAGGGAGCGCTCCTCGACTTCGACTATCGCGAGGTGCGGGTCAGCCAAGCCATTATGGAGAACGCCCGCCGCGTCATCCTGGTCGCCGACCGGCTGAAGCTCGAGCGCACGGCTCCGGTCCGGATCGGCCATATCTCCCAGATTCAGGTCTTCGTCACCGATCGGCTTCCATCGGCGCGCCTGCGCGAAATCTGCCTTCAGAACTCGGTCGAAGTCATCGAGACCGCGCCACTGGAAGCGGCTCAACTCGACCAGGCCAAGTAAGCGCGCTGAGGCGCGCTTTTCTTCAATTCGGACCATTCATGGCGATTTCGGGGCAATTTCCGCGTTGCGCTGGCATATTTTGACGATTAGATTTCGAATCTAGGCAAAAACGAAAATAATACGAAACCCAGGAAACACTCGATTGCCGGTGGATTTTGATCTCGCCGTTATCGGTGGTGGCATCAATGGCTGCGGAGTTGCCCGCGAAGCCGTCCGGCGGGGGCTGTCTGTTTTCTTATGCGAACAGGAAGACCTCGCATCCGGGACCTCGTCGGCGTCGACCAAGCTGATCCACGGCGGGTTGCGTTATCTGGAGCACTACGAGTTCCGGCTGGTGCGCGAGGCGTTGCAGGAGCGCGAGGTGCTGTGGCGCATGGCGCCGCATATCGTAAGGCCGTTGCGCTTCGTCCTGCCGCATCATGCCGGCCTGCGGCCGCGATGGCTGCTGCGATTGGGGCTCTATCTTTATGATCATCTCGGTGGACGGAAGTTGCTGCCGGCGACCCGGACCCTGGATCTTCAGCACGATCCGGCCGGAGTCCCCCTGAAGCCGAGCTTCACCCGCGCCTTCGAATATTCCGACTGCTGGGTCGACGACTCCCGTCTTGTGGTCATGAACGCGATCGATGCCGCAAGGCATGGCGCGACCATCCGCACGCGAACGCGCTGCCTGTCGGCGGACCGCTCCGAGGGTGCGTGGAGCCTCGAGGTCGAGAACCGGCACACGATGGCGCGGAGCCGCCTGCGCGCCAAGGTGCTGGTCAATGCAGCCGGGCCCTGGGTCAGGAGCGTACTGTCCAATGCCGCGCCCGCCGATGCCTCGGTCAAGATCCGGCTGGTGCAGGGTTCGCACATCGTCGTGCCGCGTCTCTACGACCACGACAAGTGCTATATCTTCCAGAACGCCGACGGGAGGATTGTCTTTGCGATCCCTTTCGAACGCGACTTCACCCTGATCGGCACGACCGATCGGGACTACGTCGGCGATCCAGCGAGCGTGAAGGCGAGCGAGGAGGAAATCACCTATCTCTGCGCCGCGGTCAGCGATTATTTCCGCCGGCCTGTCACTGCGGCCGACGTCGTCTGGACCTACTCCGGCGTACGGCCGCTCTATGACGACGGAATTTCCGAGGCGCAGGCCGTGACCCGCGACTATGTGCTGGCGCTCGACGCGCCATCGGGCGAACCTGCTCTGCTCAATGTCGTGGGGGGAAAGATCACCACCTTCCGACGTTTGGCTTCGGCCGTTCTCGACAAGCTCGCGCCGCATCTGCCGCCGATGCGTCCGCCGGCTGATGCCGCTGCCTTGCCGGGTGGCGACTTCCCGGTCCAGGGCTTCGATGCGCTGGTCGCCGACCTGCGCAGCCGCCATTCCTATCTGTCAGCCGATCACGCGACGCGTTTGGCGCGCGCCTACGGCACACGCGCTTTCGTTCTGCTCGAAGGCGCACGCGGCCTCGATGATCTCGGCCGATCGTTCGGCGCCGACCTCACCGAACGCGAGGTCGGCTTCCTGATGGACCAGGAATGGGCCGAAACCGCCGTCGACGTCGCCTGGCGCCGGTCCAAGCTCGGCTTGCGCCTGACTGCCGCCGAGCTGGCCGAGCTCGACAACTGGATGACGGCGCGCCGCCCGGCGCGAACCGATCCGGTGTCCGTGGGGGCAGCCCCATGACGCTGCGGCTCGACAAGGTCTCTCTCCTACAAAGCGGGCAGGTCTTTCTGCGGGATGTGTCCCTGTCGCTTGAGCGCGGGACCCTGAATGTCCTGCTGGGACCCACACTCTCCGGCAAGACGTCGCTGATGCGCGTGATGGCCGGCCTCGACGCGCCAACCGAAGGTCGCGTCTTTGTCGATGACAAGGACGTGACCGGCCTCGATGTGCGCAAGCGCTCCGTCGCCATGGTCTACCAGCAGTTCATCAACTACCCCGCTTTCACCGTTTTCGAGAACATCGCCTCGCCGCTTCGCGTGCAGGGCAAACCGCAAAGGGAGATCGAGCAGCGCGTGAATGAGGCGGCGAAGCTGCTGCGGCTCGAACCCTATCTCGACCGCACGCCGCTTTCCCTGTCCGGCGGCCAGCAGCAGCGTACGGCAATCGCCCGTGCCTTGGTGAAAGGCGCCGATCTGGTCCTGCTCGACGAGCCCCTGGCCAATCTCGACTACAAGTTGCGCGAGGGGCTGCGCGCCGAGCTGCCGCGGATTTTCGAAGCCTCTGGCGCCATCTTCGTCTACGCGACCACCGAGCCGACCGAAGCGCTGCTTCTCGGTGGCCGCACGATCTGCCTTTGGGAAGGCCGTCCCATGCAGGTTGGGGTGACGTCCCAGGTTTATCGCCGCCCCGAAAGCCTGCGGGTTGCACAGCTCTTTTCCGATCCGCCACTCAACCTCGCAGAGGTCACGAAGCACGACGGTGCTGTCGTTTACAGCGATGGCGAGAAAGCGCCGGCTGACGGCCGCTTTGCCGCTTTGGCCGATGGCGCCTACCGCGTCGGCTTTCGCGCACATCAGCTCGCTTTGGCCGATGGGCGGCCGGATCGCCAACAGGGCCGTCATGCATTCGCGGCGACTGTTGCGCTTACAGAGATCACGGGATCAGAGAGCTTCGTGCACCTCAAACGCGATGGCACCAATTGGGTCGCTGTGCTCCCGGGTGTCCACGAGTTCCTGCCGGGCCAGGCCCTGCAGGCGACGCTCGATCCGGCGGACATCTTCATCTTCGATCGCGACGGCCGGCTCGTGGCCGGCCCGCCGCAGGGATGAGGGCGAGCATGGCCCGCATCGACCTCGTTGATCTCGCGCACGCCTACAACGGCGGTACAACCGACGCCGACCTCGTGCTGAAACCGACGTCGATGACCTGGCGGCAGGGCGGTGCCTATGCGCTGCTTGGCCCCTCGGGCTGTGGCAAGACCACGCTTCTCAACATCATCTCCGGGATTGTGCGACCGTCGCGCGGCAAAGTGCTGTTCGACGGCAAGGATGTCGGCGCGCTCACGACGCAGCAACGCAACATCGCCCAGGTATTCCAGTTTCCGGTCATCTACGACACGATGACCGTGGGCGAGAACCTGGCCTTTCCGCTCAAGAACCGGGGCCTGCCGCGCGCCGAGATCGAGAAACGCGTCGGCGAGATTGCTCGCCTGCTCGATCTCGAAGCGTATCTCGGGCGGCGGGCCAGCCGGCTGTCCGCCGATGCCAAGCAGAAGATTTCGCTCGGCCGCGGGCTGGTGCGCGCCGATGTGGCGGCGATCCTGTTCGACGAGCCGCTCACCGTGATCGATCCGGCATTGAAATGGGAGCTGCGATCGAAGCTGAAGACGCTGCATCGCGCCCTCGATCTCACCATGATCTACGTCACGCACGACCAGACCGAGGCGCTCACCTTCGCCGACACGGTGGTTGTGATGCACGAGGGCAGCGTCGTGCAGACCGGCACGCCCGAGGAGCTGTTCGCGCGGCCCGAACACACGTTCGTCGGTTACTTCATCGGTTCACCCGGCATGAACATCGTGGCCGGCGAGGTGCGGGGCCGCGAGGCGAAGATTGCCGGTCACACCCTGGCGCTCAAGCGCAGCTATGACGCCCTTCCGGCCGGTGCCAACATCGAGATCGGCATTCGCCCCGAATTCGTGAGCATCGCCCCGCCGCGACCGGATCTCTTATCGGCACGCCTCGAACGGATTGACGATCTCGGCCGCACGCGATTTGCACGAGTGCGGGTCGATAGCCTCAGGCTGGCGGCCGCGGTGCCGCCTGGCTCGATACCCGACGGCGAGGAGGTCGGGCTCACCTTCGATCCTGCGCAGATCCACGTCTACGCCGATTCGCGGCGGATCGAAGGGGCGGCGTGATGGAAAAGATCGTCAACCAGAAGGCCTGGTTTCTGGTGCTGCCGGTCTTCGCCGTAGTGGCCTTTTCGGCGGTCATTCCGCTGATGACGGTCGTCAACTATTCCGTCCAGGACACGTTCGGCAACAACAAGTTCTTCTGGAACGGCGTCGGCTGGTACCAGGAACTGCTCAGCCCCTCGACCGAACTCGGCGGCCGCTTCCTCGCCTCGCTCTGGCGCAACCTCATCTTCTCGGCCGTGGTGCTGGCGATCGAGATTCCGCTCGGCATCGTTGTGGCGCTCGCCATGCCGCGCCAGGGCCGCGGTGTGGCCTTCTCGCTGGTCGTGCTGGCGTTGCCGCTGCTTATTCCCTGGAACGTCGTCGGCACCATCTGGCAGATCTTCGGCCGTTCGGACATCGGCCTCCTCGGCTATGTGCTGAACCGGCTGGGCTTCGACTACAACTACGTGTCCTATCCGATCGATGCCTGGGCCACGATCATCGTGATGGATGTCTGGCACTGGTCGAGCCTGGTGGCGCTGCTCTGCTATGCCGGCCTGAAATCCATTCCCGAGGCCTTCTATCAGGCGGCCAGCATCGACGGGGCGTCGCGCTGGGCAGTATTTACGGCGATCCAGTTGCCCAAGATGCAGCGCGTGCTGCTGATTGCCGGCCTGCTGCGCTTCATGGACTCCTTCATGATCTATACCGAGCCGTTCGTCGTCACCGGCGGCGGGCCGGGCAACTCGACCACCTTCATCTCGATCGAACTCGTGAAGCTGGCGCTCGGCCAGTTCGACCTCGGCAAGGCGGCAGCCATGTCGCTCGTCTACGAGCTCATCATCCTGATCATCTGCTGGGTGTTCTATACGGTCATGACCAATGCGGGCCAGGAACGCCGGATCGAAAGGGAGGGCGCCTGATGGACAGCATTCCCGGCCGCCGCGTGATCCTGGCAGCGTTCATGATCTTCCTGCTGCTGCCGATCTACTGGCTCATCAACATGAGCTTCAAGGGCAATGTCGAAATCACCTCGACCATGTCGCTGTGGCCCGAGCAGCCGACGCTCGCGAACTACCGGGTGATCTTCACCGATGCGAGCTGGTACTCGGGCTATCTCAACTCGCTCAGCTACGTTCTGATCAACATGGTCCTGTCGGTGGCGCTGGCGCTGCCGGCGGCCTACGCCTTCTCGCGCTATCGTTTCATGGGCGACAAGCACCTGTTCTTCTGGCTGCTGTCGAACCGCATGGCGCCGGCGGCCGTGTTCGCCTTGCCCTTCTTCAATCTCTATTCGGCGGTCGGACTCTTCGATACGCCCTGGGCGGTGGCGCTGGCGCATTGCCTGTTCAACATCCCGCTCGCGGTCTGGATTCTGGAAGGCTTCATCTCCGGCGTGCCGCGCGAGATCGACGAGACCGCCTTCCTCGATGGTTACTCCTTTCCACGTTTCTTCGTGAAGATCCTGATGCCGTTGATCGCCAGCGGCATCGGCGTGGCGGCCTTCTTCTGCTTCATGTTCTCATGGGTCGAGCTCCTGCTGGCGCGCACACTGACTTCTGTGGATACCAAGCCGATTGCAGCCATCATGACCCGCACTGTGTCCGCGGCCGGAATGGACTGGGGTGTGCTGGCGGCGGCGGGCGTGTTGACGCTCATTCCGGGCGCCATCGTGATCTGGTTCGTCCGCAACTACATCGCGCGCGGCTTCGCGCTCGGCCGGGTGTGAGGGCGCTATGGAAAGCGTTGCCTGGATGGCCTGGACGCCGGTGACAGCCGCCTTCTTCCTCGGCATCGGCTTGCTGCTTGGCATCATGATCTGGTTCGCCTATGCGCGACCCGAGGCCGAGCGCGTCGGTGTTCTCGGCATTCCGACGACGCGCGGCGACAGACTTTTCCTGTCGCTCGTGCTCGCGGCCGTCATCCACCTCGCCTGGATCGGGTTCGTCGGCGCGCCGCCGATCGCCACGCTGCCGATCGGCGAGGGACTTGAGCTGTCGAGCCTGTGGCTCGCATCAATCATTTCGCTGGCCGCCGCCATCGTCGTGTTTCGCACGGTGTAGAGGCCCGCGAGATCAAGCAGAGCCGGAGCAACCGGACGTCCAGGTCTATCAGGAGGAGAAGCCATATGAGACGCATGACAGCCAATGGCCGGCTGACTACGATGGCAAGCGCCTTCGTGTTGACGGCCTTCATGGGAGCCGTCTCGGCTCCGGCGTCCGCCGACGAGGCGGCGGCCAAACGATGGATCGACAGCGAGTTCCAGCCGTCGACGCTGTCGAAAGACGATCAGATGAAGGAGATGCAGTGGTTCATCAATGCCGCGAAGCCGTTCGCGGGCATGGAGATCAACATCGTCTCCGAGACAATCACGACGCACGAGTACGAGTCGAAGACATTGGCCAAGGCGTTCACCGAGATCACTGGGATCAAGGTCCGTCACGACATCATCCAGGAGGGCGATGTCGTCGAGAAGATCCAGACCCAGATGCAGTCCGGCAAGAACATCTATGACGGTTGGATCAACGATTCGGATCTTGTCGGTACGCACTTCCGATACGGCCAGACGGTCGCGCTCAGCGACTGGATGACGGGCGAAGGCAAGGACGTCACCTTGCCCACGCTCGACGTCGACGACTTCATCGGCAAGTCGTTCGGCACAGCGCCCGATGGCAAGCTGTTCCAGCTTCCCGACCAGCAGTTCGCCAACCTCTACTGGTTTCGCTACGACTGGTTCACCAATCCCGACTACAAGGCAAAGTTCAAGGCCAAGTACGGCTATGATCTGGGCGTGCCGGTGAACTGGTCGGCCTACGAGGATATCGCCGAGTTTTTCACCAACGACATCAAGGAGATCGGTGGTGTCAAGGTCTATGGCCACATGGACTATGGCAAGAAGGATCCGTCGCTTGGCTGGCGGTTCACCGATGCCTGGCTGTCGATGGCGGGCAACGGCGACAAGGGCATCCCCAACGGCAAGCCGGTCGATGAATGGGGCATCCGCATGGAGGGCTGCCGTCCCGTCGGCTCGTCCGTCGAGCGCGGTGGCGATACCAATGGCCCCGCGGCAGTCTATTCGATCACGAAGTACGTCGACTGGCTGAACAAGTACGCGCCGCCCAACGCCCGCGGCATGACCTTCTCCGAATCGGGCCCGGTGCCCGCGCAAGGCGCGGTCGCCCAGCAGATCTTCTGGTACACCGCCTTCACCGCCGACATGGTGAAGCCCGGCCTGCCGGTGGTAAACGCCGACGGCACGCCGAAGTGGCGTATGGCGCCGTCGCCGCACGGCTCCTACTGGAAAGAGGGCATGAAGCTCGGCTACCAGGATGCCGGCTCGCTCACGTTGCTGAAGTCGACGCCGCTCGATCGCCGCAAGGCGGCCTGGCTCTACATGCAGTTCATCGTCTCCAAGACGACGTCGCTGAAGAAGAGCCATGTCGGCCTGACGTTCATCCGTGAAAGCGACATCTGGGACAAGAGCTTCACGGAACGGGCGTCGAAGCTCGGCGGTCTGATCGAGTTCTACCGCTCGCCGGCGCGCGTGCAGTGGACCCCGACGGGCGTCAACGTGCCGGACTATCCGAAGCTGGCGCAGCTTTGGTGGCAGAATATCGGCGATGCCTCGTCGGGCGCCAAGACGCCGCAACAAGCGATGAACGCGTTGGCGGCCGCGCAGGACTCGGTGCTCGAACGCCTCGAGAAGTCAGGCGTCCAGGGCGCCTGTGGGCCCAAGCTCAATCCCAAGCAGACGGCCGACTACTGGTTCGCGAAGTCCGAGAAGGACGGCAACGTCGCGCCGCAGCGCAAGCTGGCGAACGAGAAGCCCAAGGGCGAGACGGTCGACTACGACACGCTGATCAAGTCGTGGCCGGCGACACCGCCCAAGCGGTAAGCCGCAAGCTGCCGATTGGAGATCGAAGGCCGGGGCAACCCGGCCTTCTTTCTTGCAGATCGTGTGATCGCTACACGATCTGCTCGCTAGCTACAACAATGCGGGTGCATCAAGAAGTCGGGCTGATCGCCGAGGCCAATAGATGTGCGAGGATGTCCAGAATCGAGGCGCACCTTCCGTTCGCTGCATCTCGCCGGCCATTCGCTGCAACGGCGGATATTGGTAACGTCCTCGGTGTAGTTTGAACGCCATGGCCGAAGCCCGCCCCGTCCGCTGGATCTGGATCGCAGCCATCTGGTGCGCAGGTGCGCTGTGCGACGCGAGCCAGACCGTCCTCGTCATGCATACGGAGGGCGGGGGCAAGCCATGGTTGCCGCCGTTCGTGATCGAGTTCGTGTCCTGGCTGCCGTGGGCGTTGGCGACGCCGTTTGTCATCGAACTGGCACGGCGGCGCCCGATCGTCCATGGCGAGATCCTGAAATCGGCGAGCGCGCATTTGGCGGCCTTCGCCGCCATCAGCGCGACGGCCGAGGCGTGGTCGGCGATGCTGCGGGTCATCTTCAACCCGTGGCGCCATAGACAGCCACCGATCTTTTTCGACACCTGGAGCAGCTCGCTCGTCTACCAGATCCTGACGTTCGTGATCGCCTACGCCCTGATCCTGACCGTCACCTATGTCGTGGACTCGCGCGAGAAGATGGCGCGGCAGATGACCGAGACTGCGCGGCTCGGCGCGGAGCTTTCCCAGGCCCAGCTCGCCGCGCTCAGACGCCAGATGGATCCGCACTTCATGTTCAATACGCTCAATTCGATCGCGGGCCTCGTGCGCGACCAGCGCAACAACGCCGCGGTCAGCATGATCGTGGGCTTGAGCGAATTCCTGCGCCGCGCATCGGAGGATTCTCACCGGGCGCAAGTCACGCTGGCGGAGGAAGTCGAGTACCTCGAGCGGTATCTCGACATCCAGAAGGTTCGCTTCGGCGACCGCCTGCGGGTGAGCCTCGACATCCCCGCCGATCTCCTGGGGGCGCAGGTTCCGAGCCTTCTGCTGCAGCCGCTGGTGGAGAACGCCATCAAGCACGGCGTCTCCAAGCGCCTCTCCGGCGGCGAGATCCGCGTCGCCGGAGGGCGCCGCGACGGCGTGCTGAGCTTGACGGTTTACAATGACGGCCCGTGGGTCCGGGAGGATCTGGAGGCGGCGCCCGCCGGCGTCGGCCTCGGCAACCTTCGCACCCGCTTGCAGATCCTTCACGGCGACCGATCCGAGCTCAAGCTGAGGCCTGCCGAAGCAGGAGGTGTTGAGGTGGTGGTGACCCTGCCGTTCCGGGAGTCGTGAATGACGCCGTCTGGCGACAGTTCCCGGTCGATCCGGGTCGTGGTGGCCGACGACGAAGCCCTGGCGCGGCGGAACCTGACGCTGCTGTTACGCCGCGACCCCGACATCGGATCGGTGGTCGAATGCGCGTCGGGGCTGGAGGCGATGGAGGAGATCCGGCGGTCCAGGCCGGACCTCGTGTTCCTGGACGTGCAGATGCCCGAATGCGACGGCTTCGACGTGCTCGAGCTCCTGGGCGCGGACCTGCCCGAAACCGTCATCTTCGTGACGGCCTACGATACCTATGCGCTCCGCGCGTTCGAGGCGGGCGCGCTGGACTACCTGTTGAAGCCCTTCGACGACGCCCGCTTCAGCCGTGCGCTTGCGCGCGCCAAGGACAAGCTCGCGCGCTTGACCCCCAAGCAAGGCCGCTCGATCAGCCGGATCGTGGTCAAGAGCCGGGGCCAGACCTTGTTCCTGAACGTCCCGGATATCGATTGGATCGAGGCGGCGAGCTACTACGCGTGCCTGCATGTGGGTGCGGCGACGCACATCTTGCGCCGCACCTTGCGGGAGCTCGAGCAGGATTTGGACGCGCAGACCTTCGTTCGCATCCATCGCTCGATCATCGTCAACCTCGACCGGGTCCGCGGCATGGAGCTGCAGGACGGCGGCGACTACGAGGTCGTGCTGGAGTCGAAGGCCCGCCTGCGGTTGAGCCGCCGCTACCGCAAGCGCCTGCAGGACCGCCTGAGCGAGTTGTCGGGCGGCGGCTGAGCGTTAAGCTACGCACAGTCGCCGGACACGCGCCCCGAGCCAACATTCGGCTCGCCTCTTCGCGCGTTGATCGCCCGGCGCCTCCGCAGCGCGGACGAATGAGCGCCAACGCTGCGGAGAGACGATCTGCATGGCGCCTACTTGGCTCTTCGCAGAACCGTAATCGGGATCGAACCGTCCTTTCGGGCGTCGACCTTCCAAGAAAGCTCATCGCCGTTCAGTTCATAGGGATCGACCCCGGTCGTGTCATCCAGATTGGGGACGGAGCTTCGATCGCGGTGAAAACTGATCGTTTTCTTGACCGGATCGATGCTGTATTTGCCGAAACTCACGCTCATGCTGAGCGATACGTCTTTGTATTCTTCCGGAGTTCCATTCGACCTTTCTCCTGACGAGAACTTCAAGCGCTCGGCGCGGTAAATCTGGAGGGAATAGTGGCCATCGGACGTGAAGATGCAGAGTCCGTGCGGATTCGGGCCATAGTCGGCAACCCGCGAACCGTCGGGGAGCAGCTTGTCGGCGGCCGTGAGCACCCAAGTGCCGACGATCCATGATTGAGACTGCGGCTCGGCATTCACCGTCTCCCCTCTGCCAAGGAGAAGAGTCGCGGCCAGCGCGGCGATGGCGGTGCGCCTATGGCCCTTGAGATTGAATTCGAACGTCACGGCTTTCTCCATGCCTTCGTTGCGGGAAGCTGTCTTCAAACTCGAGCATCAAATTCGCTTTGATGTCGTGATCCTGAGTCTATGCGCCCCGGTCTTTGCGGCGCAGACCGCTGGCTGCAGCGAGACAGCTGCTCACTGCATCACGCTTCCGCAGCGAGACTAGCCCTTCGCAGCGTGCTCGATCACTTTGCGCATGACCGTCGGCAGGGCGCGCTCGGTCATCTGGTCGACCGTGCACCAGGCGCTGCCGGGCGCGAGCTTCGCGAGGCCGGAGGTGGCGGCGACGGCGTGTGCGACGGCAAGCTCGAGATGGAAATGAGTGAAGGTGTGGCGAATGCCGCCGTCGAGCACTTTCCATCGTGCCGGCACGGGTGCCTGCTTCAACGCCTCGACGATCGACAGCGTCCCCTCTCGCCAGTCGCTTGACGGCACCTCGTCCATGCCGCCCAGCAGGCCCTTGGTCGGTCGCTTGCGCAGCAGCACCGCGCCGTCCCTGCGTGTGAGCACGAAGGCAAGCCCGCGCCGCGTCGGCCTTTCGGCCTTGGGCGCGCGCCGCGGCAGCTCTTCCGCAATGCCCCGCTTGCGCGCACTGCAGCCCGCCATCAAAGGGCAAATGACGCAGCGTGGGCTGCGCGGCGTACAGACAGTGGCGCCGAGATCCATCATCGCCTGGGCGTAGTCGCCGGCGCGTCGCTGCGGCACGAGGGCGGCCGCCCGCAGGTTGATCTCGGCCTTGGCGTCGGGCAGTGGCGTCTCGATCGCGAACAGGCGCGCGACCACACGTTCCACATTGCCGTCGACCGCCGATGCGGGCTCGTCGAAGGCGATCGCGCGGATGGCGGCGGCCGTGTAGGGGCCGATGCCGGGCAGCGCCAGCAGGTCCGCTTCGCCGCGCGGGAAAACGCCGCCGTGTTGTTCCGTCACGGCCCGTGCACAGGCATGCAGGTTACGGGCCCGTGCGTAGTAGCCGAGACCCGCCCAGGCCGAAAGCACTTCGTCGATCGGCGCGCCCGCCAACGCTTCGACCGTGGGCCAGCGCTTCACAAAGCGGTGAAAGTAATCGCCGACCGTGGCGACGGTCGTCTGCTGCAGCATGATCTCCGACAGCCAGACGAGATAAGGCGCGCTGCGTTTCCCCGCCGGTGCGCGCCAGGGCAGGGTGCGACGATGACGATCGTACCAATCGAGCAGGCGTGTGGCGTGGGTCATGGTCATGCGAGAGGCCGTGGCCTAGCATAAGGAGCAGACTTTGAAAGGGTCCATGCGGGAAAACGGCTTTCGCGCGATCGGCGGAGTTACCCGGCAGCTCACCTCGGGGATTACTCCCAAAGGCGGCAAGGGACGCGGCATTCCACTTGCCCGCTTGAAAGCCGAATGGTCGGCGATCGTGGGCGCCGAGGTCGCGCGCGTATCGCGTCCCGACGCGCTGGTGGCCGGACGCGGCGCCCGCACGGCGCAGGGCGGGGCCATGATCCTGCGCTTGCGCGTGGCAGGCGCCGCGTCGCTCGAGATCCAGCACATGGCCGATCGGCTGGTCGAACGCGTGAACGGCTATTTCGGTCATCGCCTGATCGACGAGATTCGCCTGGTACAGGGCGGCCTTGCGCCGCCAGCGCCCACGCGGCCGCTGCCCGCTGTTGATCCGGCAAGCGCGCGGCGCATTGCCGAACGGGTGGAGGCGGTGAAGGACCCCGAGCTCAAGGCGGCGCTCACGCGATTGGGCACACGCATTGCGGCCAGCCGACGCAGCATCATGCTGGGTGGGTTGGGTGCGCTCCTGTTTGCGCGTGCGCCACGGGCCCAGGAGCCGACCGAGGAACAGGCGAAGGCGCTCGCGGTTCAACCGGATGACCATGTCCTCGGCAAGGCCGACGCGCCCAACCTGATCATCGATTATTTTTCGCTGACCTGCCCGCACTGCGCCAACTTCTCTGCCGCCGTGCTGCCGGAACTGCGAAAGGCATTCGTCGATACCGGCAAGACCCGCTTCGTCTATCGCCATTTCCCCTCCGACTCGATTGCGACCCATGCGAGCCAGCTCGCCGAATGCGCCGGCCCGGGCGGCTTCTTCGCCACGATCGAGGCCTTGTTCCAGTCTCAGGTCGATTGGCTAACCGCCACCGATCCTGAGGCGGAAATGGCAAAGATCCTGGAGAAGAAGGGCATTGCTGCTGGCAAATGCCTCACGGACGACCAGCTTTTGAACAAGATCGTCGCCGATGTGCAGAGCGGCCAGGTGCTGGGGGTGCGGCAGACGCCAACCCTGTTCATCAATGGCCAGAATTGTGGGAATCCCGGCGGGACCGATGCCATAGGCAAGATTCTCCGGGATATCGGCCGGTAAAGGTTTGACTCCCCACAGGCTAAATTCCCAAGATGTAGTGGAGAGGAAGTCGAGTATGCGGAATATCTTGATCGTCGCCGGCGGGCTCGTGGCGGTGGCCGCGATTGCGTTTGGCGTCTATTCGGGAACGCGCCCGGCCTCGTCAGGTCCGGAGCCGACCCCGGCGGCTGCGACGGCGGCGCCGGACAAGGCCGCTATCCTCACGGTTCAGCCCGCCGACCATGTCGAGGGCGACGCCAAGGCACCCATCACGTTGATCGAATATGCCTCGTTCACGTGTCCGCATTGCGCCCGCTTCAACACGGTGGAACTGCCGGAGATCAAGAAGAAGTGGATCGATACCGGCAAGGTGAAGCTGATCTATCGCGACTTCCCGCTCGACGAGACAGCGGCGCGCGCGGCCATGCTCGCGCAGTGCGCGGGCGACGACAAATATTATGCCGTGATCGACATGATCTTCCGCGGCCAGGGCAATTGGGCGACGGCCTCCGATCCGATCGCGGAGCTTTCCAAGTCCCTGCGCATCGCCGGGATGGGCGAGAACGAGGTCAAGGCTTGCCTCGCCGACTCCAAGCGGGTCGATGCCGTGACGGCCTCCTACCGCAGCGGCGAACAAGTGGGCGTCGATTCAACACCAACTCTTTTTATCAATGGCGAGCAATACAAGGGTGCGCGCTCCATCGATGAGCTCGACGCCGCTTTCAATAAGATCCTGAAGAAGTAAACCCGGATAACCAACAGGCGTGGTGTAGATGGTCCAGTTCGACAAGCTCCGGCTCTCCGGCTTCAAGTCCTTCGTCGACCCGACGGAGCTCGCGATCGAGCCCGGCATGACCGGGATCGTCGGGCCCAATGGCTGCGGCAAGTCGAATCTCGTCGAGGCACTCAAGTGGGTGATGGGCGAGACCTCGGCCAAGCAAATGCGCGGCAGCGAGATGGAGGACGTGATCTTCTCGGGAGCCGGCAGCCGGCCGGCGCGCAACATCGCCGAGGTCATGCTGACGCTCGACAACAAGACGCGCACCGCGCCAGCGATGGTGAACGATACCGACCAGCTCGACGTTGTGCGGCGCATCGAGCGCGGCCAGGGATCGGCCTATTCCGTCAACGGCCGAGAGATCCGCGCCCGCGATGTGCAGACCTTGTTCGCCGATGCCGCGACGGGCGCCCGCTCGACGGCGCTGGTGAGCCAGGGCCGCATCGGCGCGCTGATCAACGCCAAGCCCGCCGACCGGCGCACCATCATCGACGAGGCGGCCGGCATCACTGGCCTCTATGCCCGCCGCCACGAGGCCGAGCTGCGTCTGCGCGCGGCCGAGCAGAACCTCGCGCGTGTGCAGGACGTGCTGGTGGCCCTTGAGGAGCAGCACAAGGGCCTGAAGCGCCAGGCACGCCAAGCCAGCCGCTATCGCAATCTCTCCGACCATATCCGTCGTGCTGAAGCCGCCGTGCTGGCGCTCAGGCTCGCGGCTGCCGAGCGTGAGCTTGCCGAGGCCGGCGAGCGGCTCAAGGAAGCCGAGACACAAGTCGCCGACCTGACGCGCCTGGTCGGCCTTGCGACGACGGCGCAGGCCGAGGCTGCGACCGCACTGCCGCCGCTGCGCAATGATGAAGCCGCGGCAGCGGCCGCCCTTCAGCGCCTGCGCGTGGCGCACGATGCGTTGACCGCGGAGGCCGAGCGCGTCGCCTCGGCGCAGCAGGACTCCGAGACCCGTCTGCAGCAGACCGATTCCGATCTCGGTCGCGAGCGCGGCCGCAAGGGCGATGCCGAAGCGGCCATCGCCGATCTCGACGACCAGCGCGGGAAGCTCGAGCAGGAACGGGTTGGCGAGGAAGATCGCGCCAATGCCGCCCAGCTTGCTCGCGACGAGGCACATGCCGCTACCAGCTCGGCGGAAGCCGAGCACGATCGTCTGACGCGGCAGATCGCTGACGACGAGGCGTTGCGCGCCAGCGTGAGCCGCGAGATCGCCGAATTGCAGGATCGCCTCGGCAGGCTACAGGCGCGGCGGTCGGAAGTGGCGGGCCAGCAGCAGGAGATCGAGAACGAGCTCAAGAGCTTGCCCGCGCTCGGCGAGGTCGAGGCCGCGCTGGAAGCCGCCAGGATCGCGCTCGAGGAGACGCGGCGCCAAAGTGCGGAGGCGATCGAAAGCGCCCGCGAGGCCGAGCGCTACGAGTCCGATGCAGCTCGCGCCGCCGTCGCCAAGGCCGAGGCTGAGCGCATCGATATGGAGCAGGCGCGTGCCGTGGAACGGCAGGCCGCCGAGCAGAGCCATGCCGCTGCGGCCGAGCTCCTGCAGAAGGCCAATGCACGGCTGACCAAGTTGCGGGCCGAGGAGGCGGGTGTCGCGGCGGCATTGAAGTCTGCCGCCACGTCTCTGTGGCCGCCGCTGCTCGATGCGCTGACGGTCGAGCCCGGCTTCGAGAAAGCGCTGGGTGCGGCGTTCGGCGAGGAACTCGAGGCGTCGTCTGATCGCGGCGCCCCCGTGCACTGGCTGCCGCTCGGGCCGATCGCCGATGCCCCGGCACTGGCCGACGGGGTGACGCCGCTTTCGACACACGTCCGCGCTTTGCCCGAGCTGGAACGTCGGCTCGCTTTCATCGGCCTCGTGGCCGACGATGCGACCGGCGCTGCGCTGCAGGCCGGATTGAAGCCGGGACAGCAGCTTGTCACGGTCGAAGGCGCTGTATGGCGTTGGGATGGCTACACGATGCGCGCCGGCGCCCCCTCGACGGCCGCCGTGCGGCTCAGCCAGCGCAATCGCCTGGCCGAGATCCGTCAGCAGATCGATGCCCTGGCGGCGGAGCAGGCAACGATCCAGGCTCGTGTCGAGGCGGAGACGGGCTGGCTCGCAGCGGCCCGTAATGCCGAGAAGACCTGCGTCGAGCAGGCGCGCCTGCACGAACGGCGTGTGTCGGAGGCGGCGCGGCGCAAGACACAGGAGGCGGGGGAGGCAACGCGCGCGGCCGAGCGGTCGGCGCAGGCCACGATCGCCACGGCCGAGCGCGTGGCGACCGAAGCCCGTGACCGCCACGCCGACATCGCGCGACGCACCGACCAGCTCAATACGCGGATGGCCGCCATCGAGCAGGTGGTGGCCGAGATTGCGGCCGGCGTGGCCGATGCCGAGATGCGGCGGACCTTCCGTCAGGCGCGCCTGTCGTCGATCTCCGACACCCAGGCCGATCGCGTGACGGCCGGCACGCTTCGGGCGCGGATCGCCGAGCTGCGTGCGCAGCTTGTCGAAGCCGAAGGCGCTTGCGACCGGCTGGCGCGCGAGGCGGCAATGCGTGCCGATCGACTGGGCCAGATCGCGCAGGACCACGAGGGCTGGAGCAAACGCCTCGCCGATGCCGACGGTCAGATCACCGAGCTCGACGCGCGTCGAGAGCAGATCACGGCAGCGCTTGCCGAACTTGCCGCCAAGCCGGCGGAAATCGAGGCCAAGCGGCTTGCCTTGGGCGAGGAGATCGCCAAGGCCGAGCAGAAGCGCCAGGAAGCTGCCGACCGACTTGCGATCGGCGAGACGCAGCTCAGCGAGGCCGACAAGGCCCTGCGCCAAGCTGAAGGCGAGCTGGCGGGTGCGCGTGAGAGCCGAGTGCGGCGCGAAGGTCTGGTCGAGCAGTCGACCAAGGATCGCGAGACGGTGGTCGAGCGCATCGTCGAGCGACTGCGCTGCGAGCCCGATGGCGTGCTGGCGCTCGCCGAGGTCCAGTCGCTGGAGGAGCTGCCCGAGATCGAGAAGGCCGAGCACAAGCTTGAGCGGCTGGTGCACGAGCGCGAGACGATGGGGGCCGTGAACCTGCGCGCCGAGGAGGAGGCCAACGAACTCGAACAGCAGATCACCGGAATGACGGCCGAGCGCGACGATCTGATCGCCGCGATCGGCCGCCTGCGCCAGGGCATCCAGAGCCTCAACCGCGAAGGCCGCGAGCGCTTCCTCGCCGCCTTCGAGCAGGTGAGCGGCCACTTCCAGCAGCTCTTCACCAAGCTGTTCGGCGGCGGCAAGGCGGAGCTTCGGCTCACCGAATCGGACGATCCGCTCGAGGCTGGTCTCGAGATCCATGCCAGCCCGCCGGGCAAGAAGTTGCAGGTGATGTCGCTCTTGTCGGGCGGCGAGCAGGCGCTGACCGCTCTGTCGCTCCTGTTCGCGGTGTTCATGACCAACCCGGCACCGATCTGCGTGCTGGACGAGGTGGACGCGCCGCTGGACGATCTGAACGTGGAGCGTTTCTGCGCGTTGGTGCAGGAGATTGCAGGTCGAACCGACACGCGCTTCCTGATCATCACCCATCATCGCGTCACGATGGCGCGGATGGACCGCCTGTACGGCGTCACAATGGCCGAGCGCGGCGTGTCGCAGCTCGTTTCGGTCAACCTGGTGGAGGCCGACCGAATGGTGGCGTAGCGCCGCGACATTAGTCGATTAAACAAGCAACAAGACTATCTTCCTCTCACATCGACTCGGGCGCCGGCTTTGGCCAGCCGGCGCCCTTCTCTTTGCAGGGCGGCGGATGTAGTGTCCGGCCATGCCCGACACACTGGTTCCCTCCGTCACCGACGTGATCGAACTTACGCGCGCCCTGGTGCGCTGCGAGAGCGTGACGCCTCGCGAAGGAGGGGCGTTGCAATTCCTCGAACGGACGCTGACGCCGCTTGGTTTTCGCTGCGAGCGCATGGATTTCAGCCAGGCCGGGACCGACGATGTCGCGAACCTCTATGCTCGTATCGGCACGGACGGAAAGCACTTCTGCTTCGCCGGTCACTCGGACGTCGTTCCGGTAGGCGATCTCTCGTCCTGGACCATCGGACCGTTCGCCGCCGAATTGTCCGGCGGCTATCTGTTCGGACGCGGCGCGGCCGACATGAAGGGAGCGATTGCGGCCTTCACCGAAGCCGCCGCTCGTTTCCTCGCGCGACGCGGCCGTTCGTTCGGTGGCTCGATCAGTCTCCTGATCACCGGCGACGAGGAGGGGCCGGCCGTCAATGGCACGGTGAAGATGCTGCAGCGGCTTGCCGGGCGCGGCGAAACCATCGATGCCTGCGTGGTCGGCGAGCCGACAAGCTCGAAGCGCTTCGGCGACATGATGAAGATCGGCCGCCGCGGCAGCATGACCGTCGATATGACAGTGCGCGGCGTGCAGGGGCATGTCGCCTATCCCGAGCGACTGGACAATGCGATCCATCGCCTGTCGGCGCTGATCGAGGCGCTGGTGCGCGAACCGATCGATTCCGGCAGCACGCATTTCCAGCCGACGTCGCTGCAATTCACGACCGTCGATGTCGGCAACAAGGCGACCAACATCGCGCCGGGCGTCGCGATGGCGCGCTTCAATACGCGCTTCAACGACCTCTGGACCTCCAAGACCTTGCTGGCTCACCTGCAGGAGCGGCTCGAGCGCGCGAACGCGGCGCTCGGTGGCCATGGCACCATCGACTATAAGGTCGAGGTGTCGGGCGAATCCTTCTATACGCCGCCTGGCCCATTGTCCGACCTCGTGGCAGGTGCCGTGCGCGACGTCGCGGGAGTCGATCCCGAACTTTCCACCACCGGTGGCACATCGGATGCCCGCTTCATCCGCAGCTACTGCCCGGTGCTGGAGTTCGGATTGGTGGGAGAGAGCATGCACAAGGTCGATGAGAAGAGCGGCATCGACGATCTCAGGACGCTGGCCCGCGTCTACGAGACAATGCTCGATCGCTACTTCGCGGCCTGATCTGGTCGTGTTCGCAAAAGGAGAGATTGCCCGCGGCACGCAGGGCGCGCTTCGGTTCCTGCAGCGCGATACCGCGGCGCCATTTCATTTCGAGAATACGCCCGAAGCCTGTCTGCGCTCGTTCCAGGTCATGGTGCTCGTGGCGCCGATCTACATGCTCTACCTGATGATCTCCTATTCGCGGCTGAATACCGTCGCGGACACCGGGGAGGTCGTGCTGGTCGAGGCGCTGCACTATGTCGTCGACTGGCTGCTCTACCCTGTCGTGTTCTACGAGATCGCTCGGCGCCGGCGCTGGCTCGATCGCTACCCGCGCTACATCGGCGCGCTCAACTGGGTCAACCTGCCGGCCATGACCATTCTGCTGTTCGACGCCGTCGTTACCAGCGTGGCGCCGTGGCCTTTCCCGACCATCTTCGATCTCGCGGTGCAGGCGCTCCTGTTCTACTGGATCATTATCACGACGCGCATGATCCTGGGCGTCAACTGGTTCATCGCCGGGCTGCTTCTGATCGTGAACTGGGTGCCGTCCTTCTTCCTGTCACTGATCGTCAGCCGTATCCTCGGCGTCTCCGCCGCTGTCAGCGGCTAGATCGTAGCGTACTTCCATCAAGCAAAGACCGATGGGCGGGGCGGTCGGGCCGGCGCGCGTGCGGTCGCGGGCGGCAAGGGCCTGCTCGACATCGCGCCGGCTCCACTGACCGCGGCCCACGAGCTGCAGCGTGCCGACCAGGATGCGCACCTGGTTGTGCAGGAATGAACGTGCTCCGACGTCGATTTCGATCTCTTCGCCAGCGCGATGCACGGCGAGCCGATCGAGAGTCTTGATCGACGAGTTGGCCTGGCAATTGATCGACCGGAAGCTGTTGAAGTCGTGCCGGCCCACGAGCACCGATGCGGCCTCGGCCATCGCCTTCGCATCGAGCGGTACGGGCACGTGCCAGACCTTCCCGTGATCGAGCGCGGACGGCGAGCGGCGATTGAGAATGCGATAGCGATAGCGCCGCCAGGTCGCGGAGAAGCGGGCATGGAACCCGTCCGGCGCCAGCTCGGCCGACGGCACTACGATCGGATGCGGTCGCAAATGAAAGCAGAGGGCGCCACGAACCGCCTCAACGGGCTGCTCGCGGGCGAGGTCGAAATGCGCCACCTGGCCGCGCGCGTGAACGCCGGCGTCGGTGCGCCCTGCGCCTTGCACATGCACGCGCTCGCCCGTGAAGGCGAACACCGCATCCTCCAGCGCCGCCTGGATCGAGGGTCCGCTTTCCTGACGCTGCCAGCCGACGAACGGGCCGCCGTCGTATTCGACCGTGATCTTGTAGCGCGGCACGACTCAGCCGGGTTTGGTCTGCGGCAGCGGTATGACGACAGGCGAGGGCAGGACCGTGCCGGGCGCCAGGGCGAAGCCGCGCAGGAAGGCGTCGGCTGATTGCGCCGCCCGCCCGGCGCGCTGCAGCTTCAGCAGGCGCAAGCCGCCACTGCCGCAGGTGACGATCGGAAAGCCATCGCGACCAAGTCCGAACGTACCAGGCGCGCCGGAGGCCAGCGCCAGTCCGGCCTGCAGCACCTTGATCCGCTCCACGCCGCCTTCATGCGGTGCTTCGAAAGACGTGCCGGGCCAGGGGTGGAAGGCGCGCACCTTGCGCTCCAGCTCCGCCGCCGGCCGCCGCCAGTCGAGAAGGCCTTCTTCCTTGCCGAGCTTGTGGGCATAGGTCACGCCTTCCTCAGGCTGCGGCACCGGCTCGATCGTCTTGCGCATCAGCCCATCGAGCGTCGAGACGATCAAGGTCGCGCCGAGACTGGCGAGACGGTCGTGCACCGTGTCGGCCGTATCGGCCGCCGAGATCGGCGTGCGCTCGGCCAGCAGCATCGGACCGGTATCGAGCCCTTCGTCCATGCGCATCGTGGTGACGCCGGTCTCCGCATCGCCAGCGAGCAAGGCGCGATGGATCGGGGCGGCACCGCGCCAGCGTGGCAACAGCGAGCCGTGGATGTTGATGCAACCCAACACCGGCGCGTCGAGAAAGTTTTTAGGCAGGATGTGGCCGTAGGACACGACGACGGCTGCATCGAGATCGAGCGCCTTGAAGGCGGCGGCTTCGTCCTCGCGGCGCAGCGTCTTCGGCGTGCGTACGACGAGGCCGAGTGCATCGGCCGTCTCGTGCACCGGCGTCTTGCGCTCCTGTTGGCCGCGGCCGGCGGGTTTGGGCGCCCGGGTGTAGACGCAGACCACCTCATGGCCCGCCTCGACCAGCGCTTTGAGCGCTGGAACGGCAAAGGCCGACGTGCCGAGAAATGCGATCTTCATCGCCGCATCTTATAGGCAGCCGCGCACGGGTGAGCTAGGTATCGCCGGCAATGGATTCCGATACCCCCACGACCGGCAAGGGGCCTGCCGCCAACCTTGCCGCCCGCCGCGCTGCGGGCCAGGTCCATGCCGATCCCGTGCAGGAAAAGATCGTTCAGCGACTGCAGTCGGTGCACGAGCAGCTTGCCTCGCAGGTAGTGGCGCCACCGCGGCCCGGTTTCCTGGCGCGATTGGGGTTGGGTCGCGTAGAGAAATCGCCTGTCGGTCCGCGCGGCCTCTACATCTGGGGACCGGTCGGACGCGGCAAGTCGATGCTGATGGATCTGTTCTTTGCTGATGCGCCTGTTGCGCGGAAGCGTCGCGTGCATTTCCACGAATTCATGCTCGAGGTCCACGACCGTTTGCATCGGCGGCGCGAGGATCTGGCAGCCAGAGGGGCACCGCCCGAGGCCGACACCATCGTGCCGATCGCCAAGGAGATCGCGCGCCAGACACGGCTTCTGTGTTTCGACGAGTTCCAGGTCACCAACATCGCTGATGCGATGATCCTGGGCCGCCTGTTCGAAACTCTTTTGGACGAGGGCGTGACGGTGATCGCGACGTCCAACCGGCCGCCTGATGATCTCTACAAAAACGGCCTGCAGCGCGACCGCTTCCTGCCCTTCATCGAGCTGATCAAGAAGCAGCTCGAGATCCTCGAGTTGGGTGGCAGCCAGGACTATCGCCTGGGCCGCATGCGCAAGCTCGAGCTCTATTTGACGCCGCTCGGCGCCTGGGCGACGGCCAAGCTCGACGAAGCCTTTCGCGCATTGGCGGACGGCGCTGACGGCGAGCCGCGGGTGTTGCGCACGCAGGGCCGCGATGTGGAAGTGCCGCGCGCGGCACCGGGCGTGGCCATGGCGCACTATCTCGATTGGTGCGCCAAACCCATGGGCGCGGCGGATTTCCTCTGCATTGCCGACAATTTTCACACGGTGATCCTGGCCGAGATTCCCAAGATGGGACCGGACAGTCGCGACAAAGCGGCACGGTTCGTGACCATGATCGACACCTTTTATGAACGGAAAGTGAAGTTCATCTGTTCGGCCGCCGCGCCGCCCGATCGTCTCTATGTCGATGGTGACGGAACGTTCGAATTCCAGCGCACCGTCTCGCGGCTGATGGAGATGCAGAGTCCGGAGTACCTCGCCCTCGACCATATCGAGGCAGGGTGACCTCTCCTGTTTGTGATTGAGCGTATCTGAGTCCCGGTCCTAGCGTTCAGCCTCCGATCCACTTCTCAGGAGGCCCGATATGGATGGCGACCACATCTCGTTCGACGACAAAGTCTCGCGCCGCGGCGCGCTGATCGGAACCGGCGCCTTCGGCGCGGCCTTCGCGCTCGCCGCCCGTCCGATCCAGGCGCAGACGACGATCGTGACGCCGCCAGATGGCCTGACTGCGGGTGTGGTGTCGGTGAAGACCAAGGACGGCAAGGAGATGAACGCCTATCGCGCCATGCCGGCGTCGGGCACAGGATTCGGCACGATCCTCGTCACGCAGGAGATCTTCGGCGTCCACGCCCATATCGCCGACATCTGCCGACGCTTTGCCAAAGTCGGCTACTACGCGATCGCGCCGGATCTCTACTTCCGCGAGGGAGACGCCACCAAGGTCGATGACGTTCAGACCCTGATCAAAGACTTCGTGGCCAAGACGCCTGACGATCAGGTGATGGGCGATTTCGACTCGACCGCCGCCTTCGCCAAGGCGGAGGGCAAGGCGGACCTGTCAAAACTTGGCATCACCGGCTTCTGCTGGGGTGGCCGCATCGTCTGGCTTTACGATGCGCACAATCCCGCGATCAAGGCAGCGGTTGCCTGGTATGGGCCGCTCGGCTCAAGAGGCCCGGCCAAAAACCCGCCCGACGTCGTGAAGGAACTGCATGGGCCGGTCCTGGGTCTATACGGCGGCGCTGATTCGGGCATCCCACAGGACGCCGTCGAGAAAATGCGCGAAGCCCTCAAAGCGTCCGGCAACCCTGCCGCGGCCAAGTCGGAGATCCACGTCTATCCGGATACGCCGCATGCGTTCAACGCCGACTACCGACCTTCCTATCGCAAGGAAGCGGCAGAGGATGGCTGGAAGCGTTGTCTCGCCTGGTTCAAGGCCAACGGTGTAACATGACCGGATGGTCGAGACGATTTCACTGAAGACCCGCTCGGGTCTCACATTCACCACGGACGTCGCGGGTCCAGCAGGCGGTGCTCTCGTGCTGTTGCTGCATGGCTTCCCGGAGTCGCGGCACAGTTGGCGCGCGGCTCTGCCGGCGCTCGCGGCGGTGGGCTATCGCGCGGTCGCGCCCGATCAACGCGGCTACTCGCCGGGCGCACGCCCCGATCCGAAGGATCTGGCCAACTACGCCTTCGACAAGTTGATCGCCGATGCGATCGATATCGCCGACGCCTCGGGCTCCGCTGGCAAGCGCTTCCACCTGGTGGGCCACGATTGGGGCGGGCAGGTTTCGTGGGGCGTCGCAGGCCGGCATCCCGACCGGCTTGCATCGCTCACCATCCTGTCACGGCCGCATCCCTCGTCGTTTCGCCGAGAGCTTTTGAAGGAGGATGGCGACCAAAAGCATCGCTCGCGCCATCACCGCAAGTTCTTGGAACCCGAGACCGGGCCTATGTTGTTGGAAGAGAATGCGCGGCGGCTGCGGCGCAATCTTGCAACCCAGGG
>Ga0081455_10000645_pt2 | contig 42149 bp, 40 predicted proteins | sample TabmetS3T2R1_FD_70207 | JGI IMG/M metagenome (GOLD analysis project Ga0081455, IMG submission 70207) | Tabebuia heterophylla rhizosphere microbial communities from the University of Puerto Rico - S3T2R1 | ecosystem: Host-associated > Plants > Roots > Rhizosphere ... | reverse complement strand
CCTCGACCAGAAGGTGGCTCAGTTCCCGGATCTGGTCGAGAAGATCGACATCGGCGACTCCTGGTGCAAATCCAATCCAGGCGCGTGCGTCCTACCCAGTCCCTGGAACGGCTACGATCTGTTTGTGCTACACATCACGAACCGCAATATACCGGGCCCAAAACCGGTCTTCTGGGCGGACGGCGATATACACGCCCGCGAGATCGCTACGCCAGAAGTCGTCATGCGCATGATTGACTACCTGCTCAATAACTACGATACCGATGCCGACGTTCACTGGCTCGTGGACTATCACGACATCTGGCTTATGCCCGAAGTCAATCCCGACGGCCACCACATCGTCGAGGCGGGAGGTGGCGGCAACGCCCCGTACTACTACCGCAAGAACGGCGACAACGTCGGAGGCGAGGGGTGCGCCTGGCCTCCCACAGTAGGGGACCACTTCGGCATAGACAACAATCGTAACTTCCCCTTCATGTGGGGCTGCTGCGGCGGCTCGAGCGGTTTTGTGTGTGACCAGACATATCGAGGGGTGTCGGCGGGATCGGAGCCGGAGGATATGGCCATCGTCAACAAGATTCGTACCCTCGTGGCCGACCAGCGCGGTCCCGGCGACACCGACCCGGCGCCTATCACTGCCACAGGCGTTTACCAGAACATCCACACAGTTGTGCCAGTCAACCTTTTTACGTGGGGTTGGACTACCACGCAGATGCCTAACTACGCTGAGACGCGCAATATCGCCGCGCACATGGCCGCGCCGAACGCGGGTGGTAACGGTTACCCCTATGGCTCGATCATCGAAGAGTTGTATCCGGTAGATGGAGGCTCGATTGACTGGGCGTACGGCGAGCTTGGCATGGCGGCCTTCTCCACCGAGTTGAGCGGCCAGGACTTTCTCCCCTCCTATTCGTGCATAGACAATCCCGGTTGCGGCTCGGCGCAGGGTATCTGGCCTGAGAATCGGGGGATGCTTCTTTACCTGGCGAAGATAGCGCGCACGCCTTATCTGACTTCGCACGGACCAGACGCCAACACCGTTGTCACCGACCCGGCATCAGTGCCGCAAGGCGTGCCATCACAGTTAACCGCCAGCATTAACTTCGCCTGGTCGAACAATGCATTTAGCCAGAACGTGGGCGCGGCCGAATATTACATTGACACGCCTCCCTGGGATGGCGGCACGGCCATCCCAATGAACGGCTCGTTCATTTCGCCAACCGTGGCCGTCGACGCAACCATAAACACTGCCAGCCTGTCGGAAGGCCGCCACATTATCTTCGTGCAGGGACGCGGCGTGAGCGACTTCCAGGGCTTCCAGACCTGGGGGCCGATCAGTGCGGCGTTCCTGGATGTGACTGGAGGTCCAACACCATCACCATCACCATCACCAACGCCAACCCCAAGCGCCACAGCTACGCCAACGGCGACGCCGACTACCACTCCGCGACCTACTCCGACGCCGAGGTCCCACCCCGCGCCAAGAGCTCGTCCAACGCCCGCTCCCCGCCCGTAAGCTGCAGACCGCCAGCCAGCACGTGAAGTGATCATCGTGTTCGCTCCTGTGCGGGAGAGCGAATGCGCTGCCAGGAGGCAGACACTAGATTTTCAGTCAACTGCTCTGCTGACCGAGCTACCCAGCCTAAATGATCTCGGCCTGACGGGGCAAATCTAGCGCGGGCGTTGACTATGCAGCATTCTTGTCGCGGGGCAAGCGCTTCCAACTGTGGCGGCGGCCTATGATGTTCGCATTTGCTCTCAAATCTTCATCGCCTTGGCAAAAGCCAATTGGACCACTTGCTCCGCACCAATATCTGAAGTCAGCACACAAACGACAGTCCCTTCCTGCCAGAAGACCATTGTCAGCCCTCCTTTTTCGTAAAGGTAGAATTTGATTCCATTGTTCTCGCGTTCCGCTGCACCCCGTGGCAGATCCATTACCGAGCCAGCATACATCTGGCAGACAAGAATCTGGTCTGCCGGCCCCTGATAAACAAAGAGGGCGCGGGGTGCACGATCAACGCGCTGAACGCGCCCGCCAATCAGGCGGTAGTTCATCATGCCGAGGTCGAAGACGCGCGTGTTGAACGAAACGCCGTGCGTGGCAAAAAATGTTTCCATTTTCTTCCCGTCATCGGTCTTCAACTCCAACGCTAATTTTTGAGCTCTGTATTCGCGAAAATCGCGCGCCGCGACTTCGGGTGGCGCATTTGGCTTCGCTGTGAAGACGACTACCAGGCCGATGGCGATGAGCACAAGCGCTGCACAGGCAAGGGCTGGCGCCAGCTTTGGCATCCGGAAGCGCGGCCGCACAATTCTAGCGTCCCCGCCACGTTCGTCCGATCTCAAAGCGCGCAAGATTTTCTCGCGCAGCTCGGCCGGCGCTTCCACAGGCGCGAATCGTTTGGCAGTAACCTGCTTGGTCCACTGCAGCGCCTCAAATTCCCGCCGGCATTCGTCGCACGTTTCTAGATGCCGCTCGACTTTAGCGCGCGCTGACGCGTCGAGCCGGTTATCCAGCAGGTCCTGGATTTCATCTTTGAAATGTCTGAGTGGCGTCGGCATATCAGGCGGGCGGTCTTCGGAAAAACCCGATCTTTTCGGCGTACTCGCGAAGCGCGATGAAAAGCGTTCGGCGAGCGCGGAACAAACGCGAACGTAGCGTGCCTACGGGACAATTCAGCACGGCAGCGGCTTCTTCATAGGTGAACCCTTCCACGTCCACCAGCAACACGGCGGAGCGAAAATCTTCCGGGAGTCTGGCGATTGCCTGGTTCACTTCCGTTCCCTGCCATTCAGATCCGGCCAGCGCAGCGAAATTCGTCTCCCAACTGCTGTCGGAGAGTGTGTGATGGAACACCTCTTCCAATTCCTCAACGGAAACAGTGTCGGGCTGGCGCTGTTGTTTACGGTATTTGTTGATAAAAATCGAATAAAGAATGGTAAACAGCCACGCCTTGCAATTGGTTCCCTCTTGGAAACTGGAAAAGGTCCGAAATGCGCGCAGGTATGTTTCCTGGACCAGATCGCGCGCATCTTCAGAGCTTCTGGTTAGGTAAGAAGCCTTGTTATACAGGGCGCTCATGAATGGCAAAGCTGCCGCCTCGAATCGGGCGGCAGCCGTCTCCTCACTGCTAACGTTCCAAATTGCCATGAACTAATCCAGGGTTTTGGCGCATTCGCCGAGCGCCATGGAAATATTTTTTTATTGCTTCATCCGGGAACTTTTCCGGCGGGGAAATTGTTAAGGCTTTGGAAATCCAAAAAAACTTAACCAACAACAAAACTAAGATATCTATGACACCGAAATTATTCCCTAAACTTACGATCCTGGCGCTGACATTGCTGCCGATGGTGGTTTCTGCCCAAAGCCCTAGAGGAATTGGTCGAAGAGTTGCCAATCGCGGAGATATTCGTCACTTGCCCGGGCCCCTGAAAGAACGGATTGTGGAAATTGCCGAACGGCCGCACACGTTTGAGCCGATTACAGCCTTCAGCGAAGCCGACCAGCCGAGCCAGCTCTTCCAGTACTATCTGGTCGACACGACCAACTTCCAACCCAACGTATTCACCGCGACCATTCCCGGGATCAACGATGGTGCGATACCAACCGCCGCTAACGCCGCCAACGGCGGACTGCCTACTATCGGTTCGGTGCGGGTCACGTTGGAACCAAAGCCGGGATTGCCGACCGACCCCAACGATCCGCGGGCGTTTATCGACGTTTTCATGGATTACTCTGGGTTGTTTGTGATTAACAACGAGTCAGGGTGGTACGAAGGGTGGATGATCAGCGACATTAGAGTGCCTCCCGTTGCGCCTCCGCGTCCGGGCGGCACGGCGCAGTTCGGGAAGATCACAGCGGAGGATGCCGCGGCCATCGCAACGCGGGGAAGTGGGAATGACATCCCCGGTAACATATTCACGCTCGACGGTGACCCGCCGCGCTTCGGCAGCGCCACTGACGTCTTTCCCGACCCAGCGCGCCAGCCCAATGTTGTGCCCCATCCAGTGAGCATGGGCGCTTTTAATGCGCAGCAGCAGAGCGACGTCCATGCTTATTGGGAATTCAATCACTCGACGAATTGGATTTTCCCGCATTATGAGTTGCCCTTCACCGGCGGCTTACCCGGAACCTTTGCCGCCAGACTCCAATACAATAACCTCATAGACTTGCGTTCTGTCATTCCGGGGTCAGGTCCTGAAGGGGTGACCAATGACAAACTCGTCTACGGAGACAATCCGGATAACCCGCGTGATCCGGATCGGGGGCTACTGAGCGACAACGGACCCGGCAACCCAGCGCATCTGGAATTTCGCAATCGATTCATTCCCAGCGGGCTCGATCAGGAGGTGCTTCTGAACGCTTTTGTTCGGGTGGCATCCTTTCGGCCGGACGTGACGGACGTGGGGCAGCGTCTGTTTTTGTCCTACGCTCAAGAGATTGCGAGAGTAGACCAGAACGGAGATGGCGTTATTTCTTTCGTCGAGGCCGATGTTAACGGTACGTCGGATGGCTTGCCCAATACACGGCTGTACCTTCCCCCTTCGGCGTTCAACCGCTTCGCAGTCACGCGGGAGATCAACGACGGTCTGCTCGCACCACGCTTTGCCCCCTTCCAGCGTGGATATGTCCTAAGTGGATTCTTAACGCAAGTGGAGCCGCCAGTGCCGGCATCGATACCAGAAGACGCTGACGATCGATAATTCGAAGGGTTGCAAAGCGCGCGGCCGGCGCTGGTATGCGGCGAGAAGCGCCGGCCGCTACAGAAACTTCCGCGGCAATTCAACTGCCCTGCGCAGCAGACGCAGGTAGTGGTCTCGCGAAATTTCGGTACCGCCAAATTGTTGCAGGTGTGGGGTGATCCATTGCGTGTCGAGCAATGCGAATTTTTGAGCGCGCAGATGCTCGACCAGCGCTACCAGCGCGATCTTCGACGCGTCGGTTACATAGTGGAACATAGACTCGCCAAAAAAAGCGCCACCGACTGCCACACCGTACAGTCCACCGGCGAGCGCGCCTTCCTTCCAAGCCTCGACGGAATGCGCACAGCCGATCTTATGCAACCGCGTGTAGCTCTCAATAATCTCAAAATTGATCCAGGTATCTTCACGTTTCGCACACGCCTCGATGACTTTCGAAAACGCAGTGTCAATCGTCGTTTCAAACACTTTTTTGCGCACTAGACGCCGCAGCGCGTGCGGCACGTGAAAATCTTCCAATGGCAAAATGGCGCGCGGATCCGGCGAAAACCATTGAATTGAGTTGTCTTCCATTGCCATTGGAAAAACACCGAGCCGGTAACCCTGTAACAAGAGTTCGGGATCGATCATGCGGACGACGTTAAGAAGTTAAAGATTTAAACAATCTAAACGGAAAGCCATTGCGCGTTTCAACTATTTGACACCTTAACCAATCAACGGGTCTCATTCCGCAATTGCAATGGTCACTGGGCTTCATAAAATAAGCAGATGAAACGCATGTCGATCCTGCTCGTGATCGCATGCCTGGCTGCGGGTGGCTGTACCGACCCTCTCGAACAACGCAGCTCGCAAGAAGTTCAGGGACAATTCGAACGAGGAGTGACTGGCCAGGGGACGCTCGGACCAATGGAGCGATCTCCGGGCGATCCAGCTGCAGAACATGGCGTCCCACAGACTCATCCGTAGCGCGCGTTGAAGATGGCCGATAAATCCACGCACTCAAAAATTCTCATCCTCGACTTCGGCTCGCAGTACACACAAGTCATAGCGCGGCGAATCCGCGAGTGCCAGGTGTATTCGGAGATTATTCGTTTCGACACGCCGGCCGCCGAAGTCGCGGCATCGAACCCAAAGGGGCTGATCCTTTCCGGCGGACCCGCCAGCGTTTACGACAAGGGCGCACCGCAACTCGACCCAGGGATTTTTTCGCTAGGCATTCCGGTATTGGGAATCTGCTACGGACTGATGCTGATGGCGCATCATCTTGGTGGACGCGTCGTATTCACGGGACGGCGCGAGTATGGCGCGGGTGTTCTTCACATCAAAAACGACTCAGAACTCCTGGGTGGATTGGGTGAGCAGCTCGACGTCTGGAACAGCCACGGCGACGAGGTAACGGCATTGCCAAAAGGCTTTCGTATCGCCGGCACCACAGAAGGTTGTGATTTTGCCGCTGTGGAAGATCCACAGCGAAAGCTATACGGGTTGCAGTTTCATCCGGAAGTCGTACACACGCCGCGCGGCAGAGAGATTCTTCAGAATTTTCTTTTTCATATCTGCCACTGTGCGATGGACTGGACAATGGGCTCCTTCATTGAGGAGGCTTGCACCCGCGTCAGGAGACAGGTCGGCGATCAAAAAGTCGTACTCGGTTTGAGCGGTGGCGTTGATTCTTCAGTGACCGCTGCACTCCTGCACAAGGCGATCGGAGATCAGCTCACCTGCATTTTCGTCAATAACGGGCTGCTCCGTGCGCGAGAAGAAGAAGTCGTCCAGCGCGTTTTCGGGGAAAATTTTCACCTCAAACTCAAATACGTGGACGCATCGGAACGGTTCCTGTCGAGATTACGCGGGGTAACTGATCCTGAAGAGAAACGCAAAATCATCGGGAGAGAATTCATCCACGTCTTTGAGGATGCTGTGAACGAGCTTTCTGGTGAACGCACTCCGCACTCCGCACTCCGCAATTCGCAATTCCGATTTCTGGCACAAGGCACTCTTTATCCTGATGTGATTGAGAGCGTGTCGATTCAGGGCAATCCCGCGCAAGTGATCAAAAGCCATCACAACGTTGGAGGACTCCCTGAGAAAATGCACTTCGAGCTCGTCGAGCCAGTGCGCCAACTGTTCAAGGATGAAGTGCGTCAGGCGGGATTGCAGCTCGGTTTGCCAAAGGAAATCGTATTTCGTCAGCCTTTCCCGGGTCCCGGCCTTGCCGTTCGAATTCTTGGAGAAGTCACACCCGAACGTTTATCGATTCTGCGCGAGGCGGACACAATCGTTCAGAGCGAAATGGAAGCGGCCGATTGGTATTACAAAGTCTGGCAATCGTTCGCTGTTTTGCTTCCGGTGCAATCGGTTGGCGTGATGGGCGACCAACGAACCTACGAAAACACAATTGTCCTTCGGATCGTCGAAAGCCAGGACGGAATGACTGCCGACTGGGTGCGGCTTCCCTACGAATTGCTGGCGCGCATTTCGAATCGGATCAGCAACGAAGTCAAAGGCGTCAACAGGGTTTGTTACGACATTTCCAGTAAACCGCCGAGCACGATCGAGTGGGAGTGACGTTCTCGAGAGATTCCAGCTTGTAGGGCGAAATCCTACGCTCAGGGCGAAAAATCTAAAAAAAGAGTTGACACCGTCTGGCGTTGGGTGTGCATCCTCATTCATTCAGCCAAGGATCAAAAATGAAAACTCACAAAATCTTCTCCGCATTATTGGTCGTAGCGTTCGCGCTCGCTCCACAATTACTTAACACTTCCCGCGGAGTATTTGCTGCCTCGGGAGGTTATTCTGCCAAGCTGATCGCACCGAGGCTTGGACAGGTTCTATATCCTGGACAGCAAGTCAGGGTCGAGTGGGCGCCCACATTCCCCAATATTAATCTCAACGGGTGTGAGATGGAAATTTGGCTGTCGTTAGATGGCGGCAGGACGTTCACAACATGGGTTACGTTCACCAGTGTGAATAACAGGTATTACGATTGGACTGTTCCGAACACGCCTACCAATGCGGCGGTTTTGGACATTCGCTTCGGGCGCGAAATGCCTTACTACCCTGAAACCTACAGTCCCCAACCTGCATCGACTTTTGTGATCGCAAGCACTTCGGCGCAAGTGCACTAAAATTCCACCGACGGGATCGGCGGCTTTTAAAACACGCAGCAGGAGTCTCCTCCGCTGTCGTGCATCAGTTCGCGACGGTCTAATCGATCTGCGAGACCGCACTCATGAACTCGGCGAAATCCTTGCCGTTGCGGGCAGCGTGGTTGAGCGCATCCAGCCGGGCATTCATTGCCGCTTCCGGCAACGAGACTCGGAACGAATGCGCTTCGTTTGTAAAAACGATTTCGTCCCACTGAATAGATGAAATCTCGTCGTTGAACCGTGCTACTGAGCGACCGCGGAAAAACGCGCGCGTTGTTTCTGGCGGATTGAAGATGGCCGCTTTAATTTCCTCCTCGTTTGTGACGCGGCGCATCAGACCTTTCCGTAGCAACTCATAGTATAGTCCCTGGTCGAGATCGAGATTGTGATATTCAAGATCGATCGATTGCAGCCACGGGTCGCTCCAGGAGAGTTTTTCCTCCTCCTGTAATGCATCCAGGAGGAATTTCTTTGCCGCCCAGTCGACACGGTCTCGCGTCGACATAACGTCCTGCTCGAGGTCATTGAGCACATTCTCCCATTCGCGTAATACCCATTGCCGATCTTCGCTTGCGTTATTGTTGAGTTTGCTCGCAGCGCGCAAATAAATTCGTTGCACATCGATTGCAGAGATCTTCCGTCCATCCTTGAGCTCGATGATCCAATCGTAAGTCCGATCGCGGCTGATCGATTTGTTTGCATCGACCGGTTGCGCGATTTCAAGCTGCGGCGCTTCTCCGCGCTCGATCAAGTCGAGTATGAGTGATGTGGTCCCAACCTTCATGGCGGTGGCCCATTCGCTCATATTTGAGTCGCCAAGAATAACATGGAAACGGCGATAACGGCTCGCGTCCACATGCGGTTCGTCACGGGTATTGATCAGAGGGCGGCGATTCATCGTATCGATGCTGACAACCACGCTGAAAAAATCTGCGCGCTGGGAGATTTGATAAAGTCCGAGTTCGCCCTGGGCGCTCTCGGCTTCGATGCCCATTTTGCCGGCACCGGCGAAAATCTGTCGAGTAATGAGAAACGGCAGCATCCCCGCCACAATCTTGTCCCACGCGATATCGCGCCTCATCAGATAATTGTCGTGGCAGCCGTAACTGTGGCCGGCAAAGTCGGTGTTGTTTTTGTAAAGACGGACTTCAAATCCGGTGGGTAACTTCTGATTTCTGCGCCGCGCGCACTCGGCCAGAATGCGTTCCCCTGCCTTGTCCTGTGCAACGATCTGCTGAAGGGTTGTGCACTCCGGCGTGGAATATTCCGGGTGTGCGTGATCGTTGTAAAAACGCGCACCATTTGAAAGCACGAGATCGCTTTTGATCTCCTCGAAGCTGAGCGGACGGCGTTTATCAATCTCATAATAGGCCGACTCGTCGGTGTCCTGAAGTAATTCCCGGGCGCGAAAGCCTCGTGCGTCGAGATGCGGATCCTCCAGTTCGTAATCCCATTTCATTAGCGCGCCGTTCTCGGTATAACGCCGCACCAGCTCGATCGATTCGGCCACGACATCAACGCTCTCCGCACCACCGAGAGTGATGCCGTATTCCGTCTCCAGCCCAAAGACGCGTTTCATCAGATCCTGCTCTTTCCCGATGTCACTCGTTAACCCGGCGCGACGCTGTGGCCATTTCTCTTCGCGGCTCAGATCACGCCAGAGGTTGAGCGCGCTCGCGCGTCCGAAACCGGCCTGACAGGCGAAATTTTGACAACGTTCTCTGGATCGTAATCGATCAACTTGAGCCAGTCTTCGGTGATGTCGGTCGTCGGGAAAATGTCGTTTTCCATGTACTCAGCGTTAAAAGCCAGCTGCAAATCCGTTTCGCGAATTCCTTGCTCCTGTTGGGTGGCGATGGCCCGTTTAATCGCCATCGCTTTCGCACGCTCTACGATCGAGGCGATGATCGCGCCACTGATAAGATCGCTGCGGTAAAGCGTCTCTTTGCGCCCACTGCGCAGCGTTACTTCCAGGAATTTGTTCTCGTCACGGCGCGTGAACTGCCATTCGACAAAGCGCTCAATCAGGCGCTCGATCGACGCGCTCAGCCCATCGGCTTCCTTGGCCAGAACTCCGTCGTAGGGAAGATCATCCGTGAGATAGATGCGATAAATTTCTCGCGCGCCATCCTTATCTGGTCGGTCTACTTTTATTTTTCGATCGATCCGGCCCGGACGCAAAATTGCCGGGTCGATCAGATCGGCGCGATTGGAAGCAAGGATGATGACGACGTCGTTGAGCGAATCGATCCCGTCCATCTCTGAGCAAAACATGGGGACCAGCGTCGAAAGAATATTTGAATGACGCGATGCCCGGCGCGTGCCAAGTATCGATTCGGCCTCGTCAATGAACAGAAATGGCATGAAACCCTCGCTACGCTTTTCGCGAGCCGTGGCAAAAATTTCACGCACCATTCGTTCCGATTCGCCCACCCACATGTTCAGAATCTCGGGCCCCTTGACATGCATGAAATATTCCTGCATCTCAGCGCCTGTTTTTTCACGAAGCTGCTTGGTCAAATTGTAAGCAGTCGCCTTACCGATCAGCGTCTTTCCGCACCCCGGAGGACCGTACAGCAGGAAACCTTTCGGTGTGGCATGGTGAAATTTTTGGAAGAGCTCAACGTGCAAAAGTGGAAGCTCGATTGCGTCTTTAATCGCCTGCAGCGCAGCCTCCTGGCCGCCGACCTTTTCCCACGGCAACTCGGGCACGTCGTCGAGATAATGTTCGTGCGATTTAGGACTCGAGAGCATCTCCAGAGCCATCCGGTAATTTGAATCGACACGGACTTCGTCGCCTGACTTCAAAGTGGAGTCGGCAAGATCGGCGGAACGCTGTAACACCATCGATTGCAACCCGTGCTCCGAACCGACCCGCAACCGGTCTTTGCCGAGGACTTCGGTAACTTTTGTTACCGGCCCCGCGGTTTCGAATCCCAGATCACCGACGATTACGAACGCTTCGTTGACCAGGACACGGGTTCCCTTTTTCAATTTCGCAAGTGGAATGCGCGGGTCGGCGTTGCAATAATAATCGGCGCCTCCTACGACGATGTGTGCCGTATCTTTAGAAGTGGCTCCGAGAAACGTGCCGATCCGATTCGCGGGCGAAGTGACTTTCTTGATGACTTCCTCGAGCTTCTCGATCATTCGCCGCGCTTCGACCATCGTCTCCTGTTGGTCGGAAATCTGCGGACGCAATTCCAACAGATCACGTCGAACCGGATCGCCCGGAGGCAGCGTGGCAATTACTTGATCAAGTGAATCGAGGAGATTGTCCGGGCCCGAGTCCCCAACCCCTTCCTGAAGTCCCTCGCTGCGCTCGTCACTCATTTATGGTTTGGGTCAATCCGCCGAACCGTGTCTCATTATACGGTTATCGGACGAATCTGCAATCTTCGACGCTGCAATATTCAAAATGTTCAACCGCGATGGCGATTTAATGTTGCACGAAAGTCTCTCACTACTCGTGCTCCAAGTGAAAAGAACATGAGAAAAAATTGAGAGTACGAAAACTGGAAGAGTTGCGACTAAAGAGAGCCGCCTCTACAGTTCTTCTTCCCCGAGGAGTCTTAGCTCAATTGGTTAGAGCGCCGCCCTGTCACGGCGGAGGTTGCGGGTTCGAGCCCCGTAGACTCCGGATGGTTCTGGTCTGGTTATCCCACGGCAGTCGGCCATGGCGATCTGGTCCTTCCGCGCATTACCTTAGCGTCAAATGACCATCGGCCGGCGCCGACGATCAGCAGAAAGAGCAGGCCAAGCCACATCGAGAAATCCGTACGCGCCTCGTGCGTCATACTCCAGAAACCATATCGCGGCAGCTTCGGTAGCGAGAACCCCCAGAGACTGTGCCCCAAAAGCACGGGAATCTTGGTCGAAACGATCGCGACGCTAATGTCAATTAACAGCACGATGGCTGCGACCCGGGTTAAAAACCCGACGATCAGCAAAATGCCACAAACAACTTCGCAACTGCCAACAAACGGCCCCATAACGTCCGGAGAGGGAATGCCAATTTTCGTGAAGCGCCCAGAACCAAGATCTTCCGGATAAAGAAACTTCTGAATTCCTTCGGACAAAAAGACGCTGCCGGTCATAATTCGCACAAGAATAGTGGCCGCAGGCGCGTCGGTAATGAAAAGCTCGCGCATCAGCTCTACATCTTGGGCGTAAACTGAGCGAGGTCGTAGATGCCCAATCCTTTTTCGATTCCAGCGACCTTGTCCACCACCTTCTCAAATCCGTCTTCACCAAAAAGCTCGTCCTCTTTCTTCTCAAAATCTTCGCCCAAAGAGTCGAACTCATGAGCGGAAACGATCTTGCGAAACGCGGGAAAGAGAATGGTATCTTCGCGAGCCTCGTGCGGATTGTACATGCGGATGAATTGCTGCATCGAGGTAATAAGCTGCGACCGCTCGGACTCGTTCTTTAGCGATTGCAGATTTGCAAGGCGTATTGTCACATCAGTGACTTGTCGGCCGGCCTGATGCTGTGCCCGCAGCACGTTTACCAGATCGACGAGGAGATTGGCTTTTTCGAAACGCGGGAAGAGAAAATCTTCCTCGAGTTTCTCGTGATAATCCTCGACAAAGCTGCGAATAATTCGCGTGGAATCAGCCAGCGCTTCAGGCGGAAAATCCTGCTTTGCATCGATCCGCCGCAACACTTCGCTGTAAATCAAAAGCACGCGCTTCAAAACACCGTGCTCCCGCATTAAATCTTCAGGTGGCCCGACCTCGATTTCTTTGCTCTCCTTTTTCTCAGCGCCGCGCAGCGATCCAGAGCCCGTCAACATCGCTCCTGTAAAAACAATCCCGCTCCGAAGGAAAGCTCTGCGATCGAACGGTTGCTTTTCGGTTTTTTGGTCTCGCATATTTCTGTCAGAACTTATGCAAGCAATAATCGGAACTGAGTCGTGTAATGAGCGCCTTTTGAAATAATCCGCGCTGCTTTGCTCACGACTTTGACCCAGACGCATCTCGCAACTTCAACGCCGCATGATGTGAATTGCCAGGATTCGGCTTTGGTGACGCGCCAGCAGGTAATCGATAAAATCACCGATGATCGAGTTCGGTTTGTTTCCAAGCTTTGTCACCACTCGGCAGGTAAGCACCCCAGTGCGACTGTGCCATTCGAGATTGATCGCCCCGTGCGCGGTTTCGCTGTGGATTTTAGCCCATCCGTGTGGGCGGCCCGGGCGCTGATGCTCGGTGGGGATCAACTCAAAACGCCGAAGCTGCGGATCGTTCATGATTCTGTTGCGTAGCGATCCGCGACCAGTCGCAATTACTTGAATTACCGTCTGCATTGCTTGCTGACAATTCGGCCTAACGACCCAAGATTACAAACGAGAATTGCACGCTCATCAGTCCGCGGCACGCTACAGCAAGGACCGAAACATAACGTAAACATCCACGTATCCTTTTTTGGGATGACGAAATGCGCCCGGCAAAGTGCCCACAATTTTCATTCCAAGATCCTGCCAAAGTTTCACCGCCGCTTCGTTCGTCGAAATGACAAAATTGAATTGCATCGCGCGAAAACCGAACCGGCGCGCCTCGTTCAGACAATGCTCACCCAGCACGCGCCCAATTCCCCGTCCCCGGGCTTCTTTCGCAACAATGAAAGCCGCATTCGCTACGTGTGCACCGCCGCCCGATTGATTCGGATGCACGGTGTAAGCCCCGACAACTTGTTTCTCCCGGGTTCCTCCAGATCCAAGCTGTTGCTCACAAACGTAAGCATGCGCGCCAGGTTGAAACCAATACGCGAGTGCATCATTACGTCCGAAGTCCGGATTAATCGGGTATGTCTCCTCAGCTACGATCACTTCGTGGAAAATCTCCCAGATCGCATCGCGATCGGCCTCTGTCGCCGCGCGAATTTTCATTGCCCCTTGCTCGCTGCCGTTTGCGGCTTCACCTCGTTTGAAACGTGACAGGGACTGTGACTGTCCATCCCTGACTCGGCGATGATTTCCATTGCCGAAGTGTTTGAATGGCAGCTGAATCAAAATACGGGTTACCAGTAGATGTGACGACCTGCACGTTTGTGACGTTGCCTTTTGTATCGAAGGTCAAGCGGAAGCGACCTGTGCCAGAGGCCCCACGCTGAGACATGCCGGGTGGAAACGGCGGCGCAGGCGCATAGACTAATCGCGGCTTAGGTGTCGCACGCGGCGATGGTGAAGGTGTGACAGAGGCTTGAGCAACCTCCGGCCATCGCGGTTTGGCATCCGGTGCAATTCCGCCCAGTAACGAGTCCACGGCATTCGAAGGTCTAACCGAAGCTTTTTCGCCGGTCGATATCACCACACCGATAACTTCTCCTTTCTCGTTTACGAGAGGCGAGCCGATCGAACTTGAAGAAATTGGGCCTGTGATTTGCAAGCGATCAGGTTGCTGTGTTGAGATGGTCACATTGCGGGGCGCGCCGTCAGTTCCGGCCAGCCCGCTACCGACGACTCCGATCGATGTGTTGGTTTCGAGGTTCGAACTCCTGTTCAACGTCAGAAACGGCACATATTTCACATCGGCTTGAAGAACAGCCAGGTCGAGCGTTGTAGAAGCTGCGAGGATCCCACCCACATTATAAATTCTGCCGTCAGCCACTTTCGCCACGGCGTTGACCCCACCTTCGACTGCATGCGCGGTCGTAACAAATCTGCCATCGCCTGAAATGAAAAAAGCAGTCTCGGTTCGCAGCAACTTGCCAGACGAGTCAAACACGGTGATCCAAAAGACTGCCGGCTGAACGCTGTTCTCCAGCCGTGACAAATCGAGCGTTGGCTGGTGTCCGCTTCCAGCCTGACCCGCCTGGATTGGGGACGACGATGGACCCGGAGATTGGACTGCGCTTGAAGCCGCAGATGGCGAAGGCGATTGTGCCGCTGGTGATTCACGTACAATTTGACTGGTCGATTTTCGGCCGCATCCCGCCGTCGCAAAAATCGCCAAACAAAGCAATGTAAGCCGGAACAGTTTCATCGGTGGCTATGCCCAAATAGTGTGAAATACAGAGCATAGTCCGATCAAGCCGACAAAATCGAGTGTGATGAAGACAAAGCTTCTGACACTCGCCCCGCCAATTCAAGAAGCGGCCGCCATTGAATGCCGCTTAAAGTACTGAATTCCTCGCTCGTGTTTTACGCTGCCCCTTTTGTTTTAAAGGTTCCCAAATTCCGGCGTTTCCAGTTTTCGGATTTTTCTTTTGTCCGTACAGCCGGTATTTGCCGGACTTGAGTTTCCTGATCATGCCGACACTCAGGCGTGTGCGCGTGCTCGGGCCACACTGCAGTAGCAAAGCGCAGCCAGGGCGATGAGGATCCCCAAATCCAGCGCCATGTGCGTCGGAAAACTCCAGTTCTGACTTGCATGACCGAAACAGCCGCAAGTGATGTCGAGACCGCGAACTTTTGCGCCAATCGTGGCAGCCAGGAAGACCACAACGAGCGCAGTTAAAATCGACAAAGCGCCGCGATAGAAGAGGCGAAAAATCAGTGCGAGCCCGCAAAAGATTTCCAACCACGGCAGATAAAACGCGAGGGCTACGCCGACAGTCCACGGCAGAATTTTGTAATGATCGATGTCGTGAGTGAGCTGGACCGGATCGAGCGCCTTAAGCACGCCGGCGTAAATGAAAATTGCGGCGATGATGAAATCGAGAATTCGCCAGATGAACGATTTAACCATTTAACGTTTTAACGATTCTTCTTTACCCAGGCTTCCCAACCGCCCTCGAGCACAAATACGTCAGGAAGCTGCGCTTCCTTGCGCAGCCGTTCGGCTACTTCCCGCGCGAGGTCGCAGCTTTGCGCGCTGCAATAAACAATGACTTTTTTTCCCGGTGACCATGCAGCTAAAAACTGCGGCAGCAATTCGTTCCAGCGGTCTTCGTTCAGCGAAACTGCACCAGGCACGTGATCGTGAGCGAACTCGTCATCCGGGCGAGCATCAATCCAAATGACACCGTCACCCCACTCACGCGCCCTATCGACGCTCACCATCTCCGAGGGTGGAATCGGCGATTGCCACGAAATCTTATCGCGGAAATAAATCGCCTGCCCTACGCCGGGAAGAAGCGACAACGCTGCAAGAATGAGCGCCTGGCGTGCCAGTGAAAATTTCAATGTGTCTGACTCGTCGGCGCAGGCGGGCGAGCCGGGGCAGTCGGACCACCCGGAGGAGCCGCCGGAGCTTTCTGAATAGTCGGAGCACCGGGAACCCCGTGAGCACCCGGCACTGTCGGAGCAGTGGTGATGCGTGCGGTGGCGTAAAATGTTTTTGGCGAGTTCTCGGCCTGGATCGTCAAAGTCGAAGCCATGAGGCGGTTTGTTTCGTTCGGTTGAACGTCAACTTTGAATTGTCCTTCTCCGGTTTCCTGGACTTTGGTCTGAAAATCCGGACTCGATGAAGTGACCTTGATATGTTTCACGCTGAACTCCTTTCCAGCGTGGACTGCGATCGACTTTGGATCAGCCTTCTCGCCTTGTTTCCAAAACACAAAAGTCGGACTGATCTCCAATTCCTGCGGGATAACGGCCTTGAGAGTCAGGACCGTCTTTTGGTTCGCGGACTCATCGGTTTCTACTGTAACGGTCTTGATCTGCGTTCCGGTGCGGTCGCCAATGTTAAATGTGGCCGTGATCTCGCCTTTTTCGTTAGGCCCAACCTGGTCCTTTTGCGACTGGGCAGCTGTGCACCCGCATGAGGCGTGGACCGACTTAAAATGAACCGGCGTCTTGCCGACGTTTTGATATTTAAAATGACCGATGGCCTGCTTGTCACCCTTTGCCGGGTGCAACTCAACCGCGGTTTGCTCCCATTTCAATTCGGCGCGCGCGGTGAGGCAGAGAATGAACGATAATGCAAGAGTGAGAACGTGGGTTTTCATTTTTTAAGATAGAAGCGCGTAATATAATCAGAGACGGCTTCCCGCCAAGTGCGAGGTGATACCCCCATGATCTTGCTGTATTTCGCGCTGGAAAGCACCGAATAAACAGGACGACGAGCGACCCAGTTGGCCATGTCGCGTAATTTCCGCGCACCAATAATCTTTGTCTTGAGAGGCAGACCGGCATCATGGCAGCAATCCACCGCCCATTGCGCGTATTCCTGCCAGCTGCATTGGCCTGCGTTCGCGAAATGCAAAATACCGTGGAGACGACCCGCCCACCGGCCATCCGGCGCGGAGGCGCGCCGGCTCCAACCATCCAAAATGTGTCCAAGCATTTCTGCGATATCCAACGTGTACGTAGGTGTTGAAAATTTGTCCGCCACGGCATCGACTTTTTCATTTTCCTGCGCCTGTTCGATCATTGCGTCGATAAAACTACGGCGATCCGGCCCAAAAACCCAGGAGACACGCACGACGAGATTCCGATCTTGCGCAGCAAGCACATTGTTTTCCCCGGCCAGCTTTGATTCGCCGTAAACACTTATCGGCTTTGCTTCGTCTTCCTCCGTGTACGGTTCGCGCTTGGCGCCATCGAACACGTAATCGGTACTGAAGTGAATCAGCCTGGCGTTCTTTTCCGCGCAAATCTCCGCGACAACACGCGGCGCCTCGGCATTGATAAGGAATGCCTGGTCCGGTTGCGCTTCGCAGAGATCGACCTTTGTGAAACCTGCTGCGCTGATAACGACGTCAAAACTCGTGGCCCGCAGCGTATCGCGGACGGCATCTAAATCCGAAAGATCGAGTTCAGCGTGACTTAAGGCAGTAACATCAAATTTGTCGCGATACTGGCGCAGCAGCGCGGCGCCAAGCCGCCCGCCTGCGCCGAGAATTACAAGCTTCATTTCTCCAACTGGCAATGCCTGGCTGACTAGGCGCCTTCTACCCTAAAGTTCACGCTTCGCGCGGCTGTCGCGAGCTCGGCGTCATGGGTAAGAAATGCCAGTTCAATTCTAGTCGACTCAGACAATGCCAGCGCAGTTGCCAAATGCAGCGCGTCTAAAGTGCCGAGCGGCGTCAGAAACGACTGCGATGCCCTGTCTAAAATCGACGCGTTCAACGCAACAAATTCGATTGCATCAAAAATTCCGTGCGCCTTGGTCACGAGCTCCGCTACATCCTGGTCGGTGAGGAAACCTTTGAGCCGATTGCGATCGATGCTGCGCAGCACTTCTACACGAAGTAATTCACTGCTGTACGCACGTTCCCAATCTGCCCACCCCGTCACCGCACCGGCTTCGCGCTGTAATTTCCGTAACGCAACGGAAGAGTCGAGATAAACGTTCATCGTCGCCGTCTGTCCGCCAAAAGCTCAGTCAGAAGATCGACCTTCAGATTGAGGCCCTTAATTTTCTTGAGCGACGACACTGGTTTCTTCGCTGGAATGATCTTCAAATCGTCTGTCTTTTTTTGCACAGGCAACAGTCGCGCCACAGGATGCCGATGCGAGGTAATAATGAGTTCTTTGCCTTTTTTCACGGCCGCGAGATACCCGCTAAGATTACTTTTTAGAGTAGCTACGCTTACAGTTTCCATGGCCAGATTATGGCCTCACCGAGGCCAGATTTCAAGAACCGGCAAGTCGAACATTTAATACCGCCCCGCCCGCTCGAGCAACGGCTGCCACCACGATGGATTTTCAATGTACCACTGGATGGTTTCATCGAGACATTCCTTGAAATTGTGGCGCGGTTTCCAGTTCAATTCGCGTTGCGCGAACGACGAGTCAATCGCGTATCGGCGGTCATGACCGAGTCTGTCGGTCACAAATGAAATCAGGTTGTGCGGTTTGCCCAGCTTATCGAGAATCATTTTTACAAGGTTGATGTTCGCCATCTCACTGTCGCCCCCGAAGTTATAAATCTGTCCAGGTTTGCCCTCGAAAAGCGCGGACACGACAGCGGCGCAATGATCTGCGACATGGATCCAATCGCGGACATTCAGGCCGTCTCCATAAACCGGGAGTGGTTCGTCACGGAGCGCCTTGATGATCATGAGCGGAATTAATTTTTCCGGAAACTGATACGGGCCGTAGTTGTTCGAACAACGGGTCACCAGTACTTCCTGGCCGTAGGTTTTGTAACAGGCAAGGGCGAGCAAATCGGCGCCGGCTTTGCTCGCCGAATAGGGAGAACTCGGATCGAGTGGCGATTGCTCTGTGAATTTACCCGTAGGACCAAGAGACCCGTAGACCTCATCCGTCGACACTTGAACGAAACGCTGAACGCCGTGCCGCCGTGCGCAATCGAGGAGCACGCTCGTTCCGATTACGTTTGTGTGAATGAAATTGAGCGGATCATTGATGCTGCGATCCACATGCGATTCGGCCGCGAAATTAATGGCAGCATAAAATTGGTGCTCGGTCATGAGTGCGTCCATCTGATCAGCGTTCGCGATATCGGCTTTGAAAAACTCGTAGCGTTCGCCATGTTCTTCGACTACGCCATCCAAATTGGCGAGGTTGCCCGCGTAAGTGAGGACATCCACGTTTGTCACGTACGCGGGCTTGTAATGTTGCAAAATATACCGAATAAAGTTGCTCCCGATGAATCCACAGCCACCGGTTACGAGGATGCGCATGGCAGCGCGTACTAGCAGCGCCGAAGGCGACGCGCCAGCAGAATATTCTTCTGTCGGCGGTCTGGGCGATTACCTGGAAACGTGGAAGGCCCGGCTGGCAGAGACTGGTTGGGCTCCGTGGCTAATCCTGGGACTGGCCGTCGTTCTGCGTCTTTTTCTGCTGGGTATCAAACCGCCACATTTCGATGAAGGCATCAATGGCTGGTTCGTGGATCAGGTGATGCACAACGGCTTTTACAGATATGACCCGACGAATTATCACGGGCCGCTGCACTTCTACGTCCTGCTGCTCTCGGAGAGTTTGTTTGGCCGAAATATTTGGGCACTGCGGCTGCCTGTTGTGCTCATAAGCATTGGTTGTGTCTGGTTGATGCTGAAATTCGAGCCACTAGTCGGGCGAAACGTCAGTCGAATAGCAGCTCTGGCAATGGCGGTTTCGCCGGGATTCGTTTTCTACGGGCGATACGCCATCCACGAAGTCTGGCTCCAGTTCTTCACGACAATGTTCATCCTGGGACTACTCGGCCTCTGGAAATTGGGAAGAATGAATTACCTCTGGTATGCAGGAATGGGATTAGCTGGCATGATTCTGACCAAGGAAACCTACGCGATTCATCTCGCCTGCGCGGTGATTGCCATTCCGGTCTTGATGGTTTCCTGTAAGCTAAGCCGCGTCCCCGACGCCAAGCCGGCGAAGCAAACATGGAGCTACATCGATCTTGCGATGGTCTTCGGTGTCGGAGCAGCTGCGATTGTCGTTTTCTATTCGGGATTTTTCCTCAACTGGAATGGCGTCAAAGGACTTTATCAGGCGTTTAAGGCCTGGACCGAGACTGGCGCCGCCGGTCACGGCCATGAAAAAGCCTGGGATTATTGGATAAAATTGATGGGGCCATCGTGGGATGCTGACTGGACCAATTTCTCTGGTTACGAATTGCCGATGTTGGCTGGATTAATTCTTTGCCTGTTTTGTCAAAAGTTTAAAAATCTCAGTCTGCGTTATCTGGCGATCTACGGCGTGGGAACCTTGATCGCCTATAGTTATGTCAAATACAAAACGCCCTGGTGCATCATCAGTTTTGGCTGGCCGTTTCTGTTGGTCCTTGGCGGGTGGGTGCTGCTGGTTCGTCCAAAAAATCTGAGAAAGGTTCATGTCGCGATAGCGATTCTTTTGTGCTTTTCGTTCGGCCGATCCATTTGGCTGAATTATTTTCGGTGCTCTTCGCCTACTGAGCCTTACGCGTACGTGCAGACCTACAACGACATCTTCAAACTAACCAAACCGTTACTTACCTTGGCAAAGCGGAATCCGGCCTACTACCACCTGACTGGTCACTTGATTCGTTCCAGCACTTATCCGCTTCCGTGGATGCTTGGAGACTTCGATCGCGTCGGCTACTATGAAGGAGGAAACATGCCAGCAAATGTCGACGGCGATTTTCTGCTCGTGCAGCAGGACAAAATCAAAGACGTCGAGTCGAAGTTGAAAAACAAGTACTACACCGACACGGCGACCATTCGTAACTATCAGGATCCGTCGAAGGTTTACTTTAAGGCCGAAGTCTTCAAAGAGTTTTTCCCAGGCAAGGCACCGGACTTTGTAGGGAAGCCTCCTGCTCCCAAGCCGCCTGCTGCTATGCCTACGGTGAGGCCAGGACCGGGCTAAACAACGGGCATTGCGATGAAGTGGCTTTCGACAGGTCTAACTTTTGTCAATTTGTCGGTCGTTTGCGGCCTCCTCCTCGGAATGGTGGGCCACGGTTTAAATACGTTGAGCGCGGCTCTCGCGCTCGTATGTGGTGTTGCGTTTGCCGTGGCTTCCTGGCTCGGAACCTCCGATCGCGCTAAATCGAGCGATCCGGAGGCGAAGCCTTCCAAGTTTCCCAGGTGCTACGGAAAAATCTGGTTCTGGTTGGTCGCTGCATGTTTTGCCCTGTTTGCCTTCCGATCATTTTGCTGGCTGCTCTACATCGACGGCGGCGACTTGAAAATTCAATCCCCCAACAACCTGGGCGACCTCTCCCTCCACATCACTTTGATCAGAACATTCGCAAACGGTGTCCCTCTTTGGCCGGACAACCCGATCTACGCCTTGAGCAAGCTGAGGTATCCGGCAGGGATCGATTTGTTCAACGCTTTGCTTTGCCTTGTTCACGTCGACCTGATACGGGGACTGGTTTGGACGGGATTGCTTGGTTCGCTTGCTACGTGCTACGCGTTTTTCCGATGGGGCGGCACCTTCGGTGTGGCAGGGTTTTTGTTCAACGGTGGAATAGCTGGTTTCCAATTCTTTAACACGTTGAAGTTTTTGGATTACCAAGGTGGCAACAAAATCGCGTGGAAAAGCATTCCGCTTTCCATGTTTGTCACCCAACGCGGATGGCTTTACGCGATTCCGGCGGCGCTGATTCTGCTGTGGCACTGGCGGGAAAAATACTTTCGCGACACTCCAATAGTCCCGATTCGTTGGGGCGTCGGCATCCAGAAGGCCTCCCCTGCCAAAGCTGCAAAGACCGATGCCAAAGAAGGTGGCGCCGAAGCTCCGGCTCCGGTCTTAGCCGACGATGTGGGTCAGACCGCCACAGCCGCCGGCGGCAACGGCAAGGGTCCTCTGCCCTTCTGGGTCGAGCTCTCCCTTTATGCATCGATGCCCCTTTTCCACGTACATACTTTTATTGCGCTAACTATCGTGCTGCTTGTTGCGCTGATATTTGAACGGGTAGCGTGGCCGAACATTTTCAGCGGCGCGCCGCTACGGCGACACGCAGTGAAGTTACTCAGCGCTGCCTTAATTCCCGCGACGTTTTTCGTTTGGGTGGTTACGGACCAGTTCCGCGCAAAATCACTAGTGAAATGGCACCCGGGCTGGGTGCAAGATTCCGCGGACTTTGGCGCTCCCTTCTTTCGACTGGGTGGCAGTGCGAATTTTGGATCTGCCACGGGGTTTGGTTCCCTTTTGCAAAAGACGTGGAACGGCGTGATCGCACCGTTTTTTCAGTTCTGGCTGACGAACTTTGGCTTATGGATTCTCCTTTCCCTAGCGTTGGTAGGCCTTTGTGGCTGGCGCGCCTGGAAAACCGGCTGGCGCTGGGGCAGGAAACCGCCGGCCGACATTGCGTTCGTCCTGTCCGCGGTTGTGATCTTCGGTATTGGGTACTTCGTTCAAACCGCGCCGTGGGATTGGGACAATCTTAAATTGATGGTCTGGGGGTACTTTCTCATTCTTCCATTTTTGTGGAGCGATTTGGTTGGGCGCTGGGCGTTTCCTGAACGCACCGTCACCTGCATTGCACTCTTCGCTTCCGGGTTTGTCACGTTGCTCGGCGGCCTGGCTGCCGGGCACCCCGGCTTTGGAATCATTGAACGCGGCAGACTCGATGCGATTGGAACAGCCGTTCGGCCCTTGCCCATTGAAGCTCGTTTTGCTGCATATCCGACCTACAATCATCCACTGTTGCTTCAAGGCCGTAAGGTTGTTCTGGGATATCCAGGACATTTGTGGACCGAGGGATTCGATTACAACGAACCCAACAGACAGCTAACGGCCCTGATGCGCGGGGCACCCAACTGGCGCGAAATGGCGAAGGCTCTCGGTGTTCGCTACATTTTCTGGGGACGCGACGAGACGGCAAATTATCAGGGGAGCAGCCGCCCATGGGAAGCGACCGCGCAGCGCATAGCGTCAGGAGACTGGGGCGCAATCTACGACCTTGCGCCCGAAACGACGACTCCTCGTTAGGAGCCCTCGTCCGATTGTCTCCTGGAGGCGGCGATCTTCCGACGCACTCGAAATGGGTGCGCAAGGAAAACAAAATAAATCGCGCTCACAAGATCAGTAACGCTGCACGCAGGACTCGTTAGGCGCAGCGGGCCGCTGCGCAAGGCTGCGAAAACATTCTCGGTGGTCAGTTCAGCGGGGAACGGAATACTCGTATAATGGCGGCCAAACGCGTGCAGCCGATGCGCGTCGGATGTGGCGATTAATGGTTTACCAAAGCGCAACGCCACTCTTCTCGCACGGCGGTTCGGATTAAAGAGACCAACGTGAAAATGGCAAAACTCGATCGCGTCGAAGCAATCTATTTCTCGAAGTAATCGCGACCCGATCGAGCCGCCGAACAGATAAAAAGGGTGCGGCGCAATTGTATAGATGGAGTCACCCCGGCGTTCCCGAAGCCGCCGCAGGTCATCAAAGCTCTTCAGTTCCCCCATTTCCTCGGCAGTCACATTTAATACGATGACGTCTGCGCCTTGCAGACGCATCTCTGCTGCAGGGATTAGCAAAATCCCCATGGCCGCCGCATCGGCGAAGACTTCCTTTCGACCAAAGACTGCATCGTGCAAGGTGATCGCAAGAACGCGAAAACCAAGTGTGCGCGCGCGTTCGAGCAATTGATGAGCAGAATAATCCACCGCGTCCTTCGGGTCATCGAGCGTATGAATGTGTAGATCGATTTTGATCCATTCTTCGTTCCCCCTCGTGCTCATGCTTGTGCTCTTGCTTCGAAGCTTAATCGGAAATCAGGAGTATTTTATTCTCATGGCCTCGGTTGGCTTCTACGTTTCGATCGCGATCAGGAGCAAAGTAAGACCAGGTTGCCAACGGACGCAGATTGACGGAAGATTTTGCCCGCATTCCAAATTCAAAAGCTCGGGTGGTGGAATGGCAGACACGTACGTTTGAGGGGCGTATGCCGAAAGGCATGCGGGTTCAAGTCCCGCCCCGAGCACCAAATCGTCAGTCAACTTGTTTGCTCGCTGACTAACTGTCCGATTTGGTCTTTCTCGCTTACAGATTCCTCTCGCTTCTTGGAGAAATCATCGGCCATTGCCGCAAGGAATGCTTTGCCGCCGAGATTCCATAGGTCCACAAGAAACCACCAGATCGCTTGCTCGCGATTTCCAAGGTCGGGCATTTGACTCTTGATAACCATGCCCGGGGGCGTCGCTTCGATAATATTTCCCAATACTTTTCGCGCGAGCTGAATGCGGACGATCAGATGCAGACACTCACGGTGCGTTAGAGCGGGCCAGGAACCCTCACCGATAAAGGTCGTCACAGCCTTTTCTATCGCAGGCTTCGCCAACCCCTGATCGACTCGAAGAAACGCAACGCTCTTCTCATTCGCGTTATGCGCGTGGCCAACGTGTTTAACAACACACGTATCAAAGTAAACGTTCTGCGCTGCTAAACGATTGGCCCAGGCTTCAAGTAAAGGATCCTCCGACGGCCGATGCGGCACACGAAGTGGTGGCGTTATTACGCTAACTGACTGATACCACGGGCGCCATTCTTCGAGCGTGTGCATTGGAAGCTAATGTTGAGATGTCCAACGAGGCCTTCGCAGAAACGAAATCATGGGAATTGCGTTTTTATCGGAAAGGTCGGCGCGATGCTAGCAAAAAACTCAAGCTTAATTGAGCCGGGCCGTCCACAGGTGGATCGGCTTCTCCGAAAAAATGCCAGTCCGGCTCGGACCGATGGCAGGCATCGTCGCCGAAGGCGTTAATATCAGGCGGCAAGGCCGCACTTTTTTTGCCAGCGCGCTGAGGACAACGCGTTTCACCGGCGTGCCAGCGTGGTTCCGAATAACCCGTTCCACCAATTAGAACTTCACGCGTTGTTTCCGTTCCGGTAGGCTTCGCGGCAATATGGATTCGCTCTATCTTATCGGCCTCGCGGTGCTGGCGCTGTTCGCGTTCGTACTGGCGGTTATTCTCTTCAACTTTTTCGGCCTGTGGCTCCGGGCGCGGATCGCAAACGCTCCCGTGAGTCTCGGTAAGATGGTTGGAATGCGGTTACGGAAGGTGCCCGTTGGTTTAATCGTGGACAATCGTATCACAGCGGTGAAAGCCGGCCTGGATGTTCGCAGCGATCCGTTGGAAGCGCATTACCTCGCAGGCGGCGATGTGAGCCATGTGGTCCTTGCTTTGATTGCTGCTGATAAGGCCGGGATCACCCTCGACTTTAACCGGGCTTGCGCGATCGACCTTGCTACCAAAGGCACCGGCAAGACCGTACTGGAAGCGGTGCGCACGAGCATCAATCCCAAAGTGATTGACGCCCCCAACCCGGCAATGGGCCGTGCAACCATCGACGGTGTCGCACAGGACGGTATCGGCGTGAAAGTAAAGGCGCGCGTCACGGTGCGCTCGCACCTAGATCGGTTCGTCGGCGGTGCCACCGAGGAAACGATCATCGCGCGGGTTGGAGAAGGCATTGTGAGCGCGATTGGTTCGGCCCACTCATACAAGGAAGTGCTGGAGAATCCCGACCGCATCTCCAAGACGGTTTTGGCGAAAGGCCTCGACAGCAATACCGCGTTTGAAATTCTTTCGATCGACATTGCCGACGTGGATGTTGGCGATAACATCGGAGCGAAATTGCAGGCCGAGCAGGCCGACGCCGACAAGCGCGTTGCGCAGGCGAAAGCCGAGGTACGCCGTGCCGCCGCTGTGGCTGTCGAGCAGGAAATGCGCGCAAAGACACAGGAGATGCGAGCTAAAGTGGTCGAAGCCGAAGCGCTCGTCCCCCAGGCGATGGCAGATGCATTTCGCTCAGGTAATCTTGGCGTGATGGATTATGTCCGAATGAAAAACGTGCAGGCGGATACGTCGATGCGCGAATCGATTGCAGGCGGTGAAAAACCGCGGACCGAGGGAACGTGATTAGTGATCGGTGACCGGATTAAGGAAGTAAAAGTGAGAAGAATCTGGTTCAACGCTTGATCGATTCAACCGCTTTAAGAATAAGCAATGATTGCGGCGCATCTTGATAATTGGCTTTTCCTTTTGCTTATCGCGGTCGCCGTCTTGTTCCAGTTGCTGGCGAAAGCGGCAGGCAAATCGGGCAAAGATCAGAAAAATCAAACACCGACAGCGCCAACGTCCAGGCCAATACTGCGCGCGCCCCCGGAGTCGGACGAAGACCGGATTCGCAAATTATTAGAAGCGCTTGGTCAACCTCCAACGTCGCGACCGCCACCGCCCGTAATGCCCCGGACAGATATTCAGCCCCGTCCACTCGCGCCGGTGAAACCGCCGATGTCGCCGCTTTCTCAACTAAGACGAGAAAAGCCGCGAAGGCGCGAGACAATCCCGAAAGAAATTCCTGCGCCGCAGCCCGTCATAACTCCGGAGAAAACGGTTTCACCCGCCTTCGAAGTTCACTCAGGACCGTTGCCGACTGCGCCATCGCAGGCGAGTAAAGCGCCTGCGGAAGTTTACGCGCAAGAGACACAAATTACTAAGGCGGAAGAGCCAGGAACCGGCATCACCATGTTGCTTACTTCGACATCCGGTTTGCGCGACGCAATGATTCTTCGCGAAATTCTCGGGCCGCCGCGGGGTTTGCGGATGCTCGAGCTGCTGTGAACGTCGCTCTCTGGCGACGCGATCTCAGCCTGTCAATTCATTTCCGTGCTTGGCACAGTAAAAGCAGCTACGGGCTGGAAGAGCTTGAGCTTCGGCGTTGAATTCGTAGTTTCACGTTCCCAACGCCGGCGTGGCGGAATTGGCAGACGCGCTGGACTCAAAATCCAGTGGCCGCAAGGCCGTGTGGGTTCGAGCCCCTCCGCCGGCAAGGTTGACAGGGGTTGCGCCTTTCCGCACGAACGAATCAGTGGGACGCACGGCCTGTCCGAACGTTTTGTGCTTGTGTGAAGCCGGGAGAACTACAATGTTCATTCGTGGACGGGAAGAACGGTCACGACGGTGCAAGCGAACCGCGTGAATTTGTAACTACCCGATGGAGTCTGATTCTTTCGGCCGCCACCGGCGAAGAACAAAAGGCGCGCGGCGCCCTCGCTGAGCTCTGCCGGACTTACTGGCGGCCTATTTTCTCATTTGTCCGCGCGCGCGGCTATTCAGTCGAGGATGCGCAGGATCTCACGCAGGATTTTTTTGTGACAATTCTGAGGAACAACTGGTTGCAGCACGCCGATCGTAATCGCGGCCGGTTCCGTTCGCTCTTGCTGAGGTCGCTTCAAAATTTTCTCATCAATGCCGCGGAGAAAACAAGCGCGCGCAAACGGGGCGGCGATGTGGACTTTGTTTCGTGGGATGATTGGATGCGGGAAACGCGGTCGCAATTGTCCCTTCCGATAAACGCGCTCGAGTCGTTGCCGCCGGAGCGCATCTTCGATCTTAGTTGGGCGACGACGGTGGTGGAACATGCGCTTCAACGCTTGCGCGAGGAATGCGAAAGCAAAGGCAAGCTCTGGCTGTTCCAAGCATTAAGCTCTCACCTGACAGATGAGCGCGATGAGTTGTCATACTCCGATCTTTCTGCGGATCTTGGAATCGCGGAGACTGTTCTGAAAAAACAGTTGCACAACATGCGCCGACGGTATCGGAGCTTGCTGCGCGCCGAGGTCTCGCAAACTGTCGAAAATCCTGATGACGTAGACGACGAGATCCGTTATCTGTGTGCGACTCTCGCAATAGGAACCGGGTAACTGCAATGACAGGTTCCGATCCATTTCCGAGCGCTACCAAAGAGCACGCCACATGCGAGAAGTGTGGAGCGACCATGCGGCTCGGGACCGGAGTTTGCGTGAGTTGCCTGCTGCGGGAGGGATTGGAAAGGGGTGACGAGGTATCTCAGGCGTCTTATCAAAGCGTCCTCGCCGAGGTGGACGCGCCGCACAAGTCCTGGTTCCTGGGAAACTACGAAATTCTCGAGCAGATCGGCTGCGGGGGCATGGGCGTAATCTATCGCGCGAGGCAACGCCATTCTCGGCGCATCGTCGCCGTAAAGCGCGTCCTGAGTTATCGCGCTGATTCACACGGAGCACTGCAGCGGTTTCGACGAGAAGCACAGGCGGTGGCCAGTCTGGATCACCCGAACATCCTTCCAATTTACGAAGTGAGTGAAAGCCAGGACGGCCTGCCGTTTTTCAGTATGAAACTCGCAGAGAAGGGAAGCTTACACGAGAACACCGCTTCTCTTCGCAACGAACCACGGAAGTGCGTGCAACTGATGGCGAAGGTGGCGCGTGCGGTGGAATACGCTCACAGCCGCGGAGTGCTCCATCGCGATATCAAACCGGGAAACATTCTGCTCAACGATCGAGGCGAGCCACTTGTCAGCGATTTCGGTTTGGCGAAGCTGCTGGACGGGAACAACGATCTTACAAGATCGCTGACTACGTTCGGAACCGCAGGTTTTATTGCCCCCGAACAGGCCGGTGGTGCAGCCTCCGACTTTACGCCGGGTGCGGATGTTTACAGTCTCGGCGCAGTTTTGTTCGCCGTGCTTGCGGGACGTCCACCATTCCTGGGCTCCAATCCGGTTTCGGTGATTCGCAAAGCCTCTGAAACGCAGGCGCCCAAACTGCGCTCGGTGGCACCATCGCTCGATCGGGATTTGGAGACGATTTGTGCACGCTGTCTCGAACGTAATCCAAAAGCGCGCTACCAGTCCGCTAAAGACCTCGCAGCCGATCTGGAACGCTGGCTCGACCGCCGTCCAATCGTCGCACGCCCAGTGTCACCTCCGACGCGGATCTGGCGCTGGTCGCGTCGTAACCCCAAATTGGTTGGAGCAGCGACTGCCGGTCTCGTTTTAGGTGCGGCTGCGGTGTCGTTGTTTCATGCTGAATTTTTCCGAGTGTCGCAGCTTAATACGCCGGACAAGACTGGTGCAGTTTTGCCGGTCAGCGACGCTAGCGAGATCAAGAATCAGGGATACAAATTCGCCGTTCGACCTTCCGCCCAAGAACAACCAGTCAATGATACGTACGACTTTTATCTACGGCGATTTTTCACCGATGTAACTCGTCCGACAGGAATAAACAATACCGGCGTTAGCGTGCCGCTACAGGATCCACTTAATCCATCCACTGTTCCGGATTCCACAACTACGAGAGGTTTCGCGCCGCGCGATACGGATACTCGCGTGAACGCTACACCTCCAGACACGAGGTTGACTACCAGTGTACGTAATCGCGCATCGGAAGTCCGTGTGCGAACAAACAAAATTACTGCGGACGTGAGGCCTGCGCCTCCGGCGACGGAGTCCGCTACCAGTACACCTGATCGCGCATCGAAAGCCGGTCTGCGAACGAACGAAATCAAAGCAGACGGGCCGACGTCCATTCAGGGGGTTGTCAAAGCCGCAAAAGGCGAACCGGTTAAGGGGGCAGACGTTCAGGTCGAATCGCGAGACGGCAAACAGGTGTTCAGCACAGTTAAGACCGACGCAAAGGGCCGTTATATTTCACACGGTCTGCAACCGGGCGTTTACCGGGTAACATTGCTTGTGAATGGCGCAGTCAAAGCGTCGATTGTGAACACGCAGACCATAGTGAATCAACCGACTCAGCTGAATTTCGATCTCAAGCCAGCGTCCCAAGCCGGTAATAATGCAAAGAGCGGAAAGCACATGGTCTGGGTGCCAGCTCGTACCGGGAGCCACATCGGCGGCAGTTGGGTCGAAGTCGACGACCCGGGAAAGGCGCATTCCGGACTCAATGTTCAGAGAGTCAGTGTTCGTAATTGGTAATTTTGAAAACGGCTACGATGAAGCGACGACCAACATCAAGCGTCGTACTTTGGACGTCGCTTTGAGGAAGCGCTTCTAATCTGTAGCCACGTTCCTGTCGGTCGTTTGCCCACACCTCACAGAGGCGCGGCTACATCAGAAGTCGACTCGCGCAAACTTCTCTTTTCCCTCATTCGGCAAGTTATTTGGGAACTTCGCCCTTCGTTTCCTGTAAGAACTTATGGATCGCTATGTTTACTAAATCATTACAAATAAGTTTGATCGGGTTTGTTTTTTCTGTTGCGACTGCCTGGGCTGGCTCCTCAGCAATTCAAGGCGTGGTGAAAGATGCAAAAGGGCAGACGATTAAAAATGCAGATGTTCGGATCGAGTCGAAAGACGGCAGACAGAAATTCAATACCGTTAAGACCGATGCAAAGGGTCGCTACATTTCAGAGGGCCTGCCAGTGGGCGTCTATCGGGTGACGCTCCTTGTGAATGGCGCGGTGAAGGCATCTATCACAAATACGAAAACCAAGGAAAATCAAACCACGCTGTTGAACTTTGACCTCACAGCGGTTTCCACCTCGAAAGCGACCGCTGAGCAAAAGAAAGGCAAACACATGGTCTGGGTGCCGGCGACCACAGGAACCCATATTGGCGGACGCTGGGTAGAAGTCCCTGATGGTAGCGTTGAGCCAGGCGCTTTGAATGTGCAGAGAGCCAATGCTGAACAACTGCAGCGGGCGGTTCAGAGTGCGGGCGTCCCCGGCGGTGGACATTGAGGCAACGGCTCTGATTGAAGCCCTGCGCTAAACCGATTTGTTGCGACTTTTCTGCTCGACAGTTTCAGCCCGGCGCCTCCGCGGTTACAGTGGAGAACAGTCTCCGCACCGATTCGCGTGAAAGCACTACAATCGTAAACACACCGAGAATTGTTCCAAAGGGAAGAAAGAGGCATTCGATGCAAGCCATGACGAAAGCAAACAAGTAGCGTTTGCGGAGCGCCAGTGATCGGCCGGCAATTAGAATACAAATCGCCATTGCTATTCCCATTAAGAACAAAAGCGAACCGAGTACCGCAAAAATCCAGCCAAGAAATTCGGGCGGCAGGTCTTCGTCTGGCTTTGCTGTTCCATGCCCAGCGGCAAATATAAAGATGACGCCGATGGTTGTGTAAAGGAGTGGGAAAAACGAGCAAAGGGCGCCGAGGCCCGCGACAACGTAATGAAAAATCGCCAGGAGATTCAGCTGTTCGGTATCGCGATCCATATCCCCAACGCTAGCCGGCGTGTTTCGACTTAATCCAGTCATCAACCAGCTCCTCGAGCACATCGAGCGGGACGCTGCCATTGCTCAAGACCACTTCATGGAACTGACGGATATCAAACTTATCGCCTAACGATTTCTTCGCTTTCTCGCGCAGTTCGAGAATCTTCAGCATTCCGACCTTGTAGGCGGTCGCCTGGCTCGGCATCACGATGTAGCGATTGATCGAGTCGGTGCAGTCCGCCTCCGTATTGGGCGTGTTCTCGACCAGGTAATCGATCGCCTGCTCGCGCGTCCAACGTTTTGAATGGATCCCCGTGTCCACCACCAGGCGCCCGGCCCTCCAGAGTTCGAGCGAGAGGCGGCCGAAATCGGAGTAGGGATCCGCGTAGAGCCCAATCTCTTTCGGAGTAAGTTCACTGTAGAGACCCCAGCCTTCGGTGTAAGCCGTGTAAGCGCGTGAAAATTTCCGGAACTTCGGAATTCCGCTCAGTTCCTGCGCAACGGCGATCTGCATGTGATGACCGGGAATGCCTTCGTGATGAGCCAGCGCTTCCAATTCGTAAGTTGGATTGTCCTGCATGTTTCGAAGGTTTACATAAAACATCCCAGGGCGTGTTCCATCCGGCGCCGGTTGTTGATAAAAAGCTTTGCCGGCCGACTTCTCTCGAAAACTCTCCACCGCTTTCACCACGATGTCAGCCTTCGGCTTCGTCACGAAAAGCTCGTCGAGCCGCTTCTTCATCGTATCGATAATGTCGGTGGCCATGGCCAGATATTTCGCGCGACCTTGCTCGTTGCTTGACAGACGAAACTGCTGATCGTCGCGCATGAATTTGAAGAAGGCCTGGAGATCGCCTTTAAAGCCGACCTTCTCCCGGATCTTGTTCATCTCATCGTGGATACGCGCCATTTCCTTTAAGCCGGTTTCATGAATCTCTTTCGCGCTCATGTTTGTCGTAGTCGTGCGGCGCAGCGCGGATTCATAAAACTCCGCGCCATCCTTAAACTTCCAGACGCCCGCGTCTTCGGTGGCGCGCTTGGCCTGTTCCTCTAGGAAAGCGATCAGTTTTTCATAGGCGGGTTTAACCGATTCGTTGAGCGCCTTGGTCGCATCGGCCACTAGCCGCTCTCGCGTCGAGGCGTCCGCATTGCCCAAGGCGGTCACTTTCTTCGTGAAATCTTCCAGTAGCGGACTGTCGTCAGGTCCGGAATCGAATGGTTTCCCTTTGATGATTTTATGGCAAGCGTCGAGCACGAGCGGAAAAACGAAGCGAGGTGCCATCACCCCCTTCTCTTCGCGCACCTTCAGATTGACCAGCAACAGATCGAACAATTTAGGAAAACCGCGCAACCGCGCGATGTATGCTTCCGCGTCTTTCACGTCATCAATTTTGTGAATGTTGATCATGAAAGTCGGCATCTGGGCATGGACACCACGCATCTGACTGACCGGATAAATGTCGAAGCGATACTTGAATTCTTCCGCTTCGCGCGCCGCCTCGCGCTCGAAGAGTTTATAACTCAGCTGCGTTTGCGCATCCAGCGCATCGAACTTGATGTTCTTTTTCAAATCTGACAGCTGGCGCTCCCAAACGTTTTCATCGGCCGTGGCTTTCTCATCCGATAAATCTTCAAGTTGATCGTAGTGCGTCTTGATTCCATAAAATGATTCATCCACCGGGTGGCGTGAAAGCGTTTCGTCCCAGCATTTCTCGAAAAAGTCGTTAGCCTTGGTGGATTCGGCCGCGACTTCATCCGATGTGTAAGCCGATGCTATTGCGCTGGCTGTTAGAAAAATTGTCACTGTTAACGAAGGCTTCATTACGTTGTTTCCTTTTTGATCCGAGCGTTGAGCGTCCGTGCTCGCGTTAGCCTGTCTAACGGTGAGTTGAGTGTTTGGAAATATCAACCTGTCGTCATGTAGCCTTCTTCGCCGTGTTCGTTAATGTCGAGCCCTTGCCGCTCGATTTCCGGCGGAATGCGCAACCCGATCATTCCCCTGACAACAGCGCCAATAATTGCGCTCCCCACCACGGCCAACACAATGGTGATCGCGATCGCCTTTAATTGTTCCAACCACAGGGTGTGCCCCACAATCCTGGCGAGACCATTTAGCGTGGCAGGATTGGGCGGTCCAGCGGTGCTTAACAAAAGATTTGGATTCACACTGGCGGTTGCGAGCAGGCCTGTGAGGAATGCGCCGAGTGTTCCGCCAACTGCGTGGACGCCAAAAGTATCAAGCGCATCGTCGTAACCCAGCCATGATTTCAATTTTGTGCAGGCGAAAAACGGGACGATCCCGGCGGCGATCCCAATGATCACTGCGCCGCTTGGCCCGACATATCCGCACGCCGGTGTGATCACAACCAATCCACCCACTGCACCGGAACAAAATCCCAGTACGCTCGGTTTGCCGCGCAGCGCGTACTCCAGCATCGCCCAGGTAAATGAAGCCACAGCCGTGGCAAGCGTCGTGCTCATGAACGCATTTGCCGCGATACCATCCGGTGCCAAAGCGCTTCCCGCGTTGAAACCGTACCAGCCCACCCAAAGCAGACCGGTTCCCACCATGCAAAGCACCATGCTATGCGGCGCCATGATTTCCCTCCGAAATCCTAGCCGATGCCCGAGCAGAATACACAAGACCAGCGCCGACCAACCCGAACTCATGTGAACGACAGTGCCGCCGGCAAAATCAATGGCCGTAATTTTTGCGCCGGTGTTCCAAACTCCATTCATCCACCCATCGATTCCCCACACCATGTGCGCGATCGGAAAATAGACGACGAACATCCAAACTCCCACAAAAACCAGGACTGCTGCGAATTTCATCCGCTCAGCCACTGCACCGATGATTAGCGCGGGCGTGATGATCGCAAACATGAGTTGATACATCGCGAAGACGTTCTGCGAGACCCAGTACGAATAATCACCGTTTGGCCGCCCATCCACGCCGCGAAAAAACGCAAACTTCAATCCTCCGATGAAGGGTGACCCATGGGAAAAAACCAGAGAGTATCCTACCAGCCACCAAAGGATCGTTACCAAACCCGCAATGCCAAGACATTGGGCGAGTACAGAGAGAACATTCTTCGCCCGGACAAGTCCGCCGTAAAAAAGCGCAAGTCCTGGTAACGTCATAAACAGGACCAGCGCAGCGCAGGTCATCATCCAGGCGTTGTTCGCGGGGCCTGGACCGGAAATGTTTGATGCTAACGATGCCTTCGCTGAATCAGCGCCGCGCGCAGAATTATTCACGTACGCTTCCAAATCGGCGACGCGCTGCTCAAGTGAAGGAGAAGCAGAAGGCGACGATGTTTGCGCGTGCAGCGGAGAAGAAAACGCAATGACCGCCGTGAGCAAAAAGAGCCGCATCATTACGCGCACTCGTTATAGGCGCAAGAATTTAACGCGGCAAGGAAAATGGCGGTCGCTCGCTGTAGTGGCAGGCGTGTCGCCTGCTTCGGGGCCTTGTTTTTGCAGCCGACACGGCTGCTTCTACAGGAAGACGATGGTGATGGAGTTGGCTGAAGGCCTGAGATTCTTATACCGCGCGTGTCTGGGAGCAAAGGAAAACTCCGCCGAGCGGCTGGCCAGGCCAGGTTAAGGCGCTCGACGGAGTTTCTCCTCAGTCTCGGGATCGCTAAGATTAGCTTGCGCGGTTCAAGCTTGCGTCGGTGAGGTCCATTGAATGTATAACGGAGCGCAGACTGTATCAGTTAATTGTCCCGCCTCGTCATCGTCATCGTCGTTGGCATCGTCCTCATCCTCTTCATCAGCATCTGTTCCAGGCGCGACCGCGGGCAGGTCATTTTGTTGTAATTTTTCGTAACGGTCACGAACATCGGCCGGCATCTTTTCCCGATCCTCTTTCGTCTCGACCGACCCGCTAAAGAGCAGTTTTCCCTGCGGATCTTTCGCCGTCACTATTTTTTTTCCATCCACGTTTTCGACCTTCATCTCGCCCTTGTCGTCAGAGAAAACGATTTGCGCTTTGCCGAGGTCGATCCTTGTGGCCTTGAGCGTGCCGTTGTCTTTGCTCAGCATGCGAATTTCCTGCGCCGCGCGCCGGGCGTCGTCTCGCGCACGTCTTGCCGCTTCGTGAGCTCTCGTCACTGTTTCACGGATCATACCCCTTTGTGCACCGAGTTGTTCTTGCAACTGTTCTTTCAAACCCTGCATTTGCTCGCCGAGATCGCCCGTGTCATCAAAATCCCAGTGCCAGTCATGTTTGTCGCCGGGCGCCCAGGAATGACGCTGCGGTCTTTCCTTTTTGGTGAGCTTGACGGTCACCTTCTGCTCCTGCCCCTTGCGCAGGACGGTGAGTGTCACGTCCGTGCCGTCGGCAAAGGTCTGTAACAGCTTTCTCAATTGACTCGGTTCGATCAGGATCTGGTCGTTCAACATTTTGAGAATGTCGTTCTGCTGAATGCCTGCTGTGGCAGCAGGGCTATCAGGCACGACGTACTCGACCACCAACCCGAGCCCCTTGGACAGGCCGAGTTGTTCGCTTACCACAGTCGGGACCTGTGATGTTTCTACGCCCAGAAAGATCGAGGGAACTTTCGGCGCTCTTTCATGGCCACCGGGTGGCGGGGGATGCGGCTGACCAGGCGGTTGCGGCGGCGCGGGTGGTGTTTGTGCGAATCCCGCAATCGGCAGGGAGGCGAGACATGCGATGATAGTAATGAACTTTATTTTCATGGTTTTGTTGTGGTTAAAATCGATTTGGGTTTCCTCTTACTCATGCTCATGCTTTTGCTCGCGCTCGTAACGGCGTTCGCCTATGCAGTTGAGCAACAGCAAGAGCAAGAGCAAAACTAGGAGCGAAAGGTTCATTGGCCGGAAACGGGAATTAGGACCACTTCCTCGCTCGGGTAAGAAACACGAAGCGATGCGCCGGTAGACGGATTTCGCCATTGCCACGTCTGTTGCGTTTGATAACGAAGCCGTCTCAACGGTTGCTTCGAGCCATCAGCAAACTGCAAACCCTCGTTGCGGGTATTATAGACGACCTGCGTCGCGCCAGACGGAACGAATTTGTTAGAGGACGTTGACCCGTCGACGCCACTCCGATCTGAGAAAGCAGGCAGAGCCGGGCTTGTTTGAACTACTTGTGCGATCTCCTTGTGATCGTTTCGCGTTTGGTCGGTGGTGATTCGCGCGACTAACAGAACGATCGCCGCAACTGCGGCCGCGAGGCCGATACCAAATCTAAAGGGATTTTCCATCAAACGCCGCCAAAGCGATTTACTAAATGGCTGGTCGTTCGCCGCAGTCGACGCCTTGCGATCTTCAGCCATCGCCTCCTCAATTCGCTCAAAAAGTACCGGAGAAGGCTGTGCTGGTCGCAATGCTTTCAAGTCATTCTCAAGCTCGGAGAGATCGTTCATTGTGGTTGCAGGCTTTTCTTCAGATTCGCCAGAGCATAACGATATCGGGACGCTGCGGTATTTTGAGAGATGCCGATCACTCCGGAAATCTCGTTAAACGTGAGTTCGTTCCAGATTTTCAAGACGAGCACCTCGCGTTGATCTTGTGGCAAACAGCTGACTGCCGCAGCGAGCGCCGATTTCGCTTCATCTTCCCATTCAAACTGCGGCTCGACGGCCGGATCGGCGTCGGCGAAAACAGTGGCTTCACGCCTGGCGCGGCGTTTGTCGCGCCGGATAAAATCGAGAGCGATTGAGCGCACAGTGGCGTAAAGCAGCGGGCGATTGGTAATCTGGTGGTTTCGCCGCCAAAACTTGACGAAAGCTTCCTGCACAATGTCTTCGGCATCAGCTGCGGATCGCGTCCATTGCCGTGCAAAAAGCAACAGACTGGGGCCGATTTCTGAAAAGCAACTCTTCCAATCCTCATGGCTGGCGACGTTGTGCATGACCTTTTCACGGTCTTTATGTCCTAGACGCCGCCAACCAATGAATTTGTCTTTGCGATCGAGATTTTTCTGCTTCATCGCAGTGCTGGAAGTCAGACCAACGCCTTCGGACGAGGTCGAACTTGAAAAGGCTTTTGACTCACTCATCACTGCGGAAAGCTAAACGTGCCGACGAACAAGGATTTTATGAAGTATGAATCTTTATGCTCGCCAACGATGCGGTAATCTCCGTGCCTAACGCAGTCAACGGGAAAAAGTTCTGTCGCGACGCGTACGGCTAAAGTCCTATAGACTGCCTGCCATCGATCGTAGACGCTGGTTGATTCTGATCCGAGATCGCACACTACTCCCGCACCCTTCCTCTCGTTTTCGGACACTGCAGTCAATGAGGCAACTAATTGGGAACAAATGAAATCTATTATGAATAATGTGAAGTTCTCGATTCGAACATTTACGGCCCTGTTTCTTGGCGTTTTAGCCCTCTGTCTTTGCTATTCAGAAGCTGTTTCCATCGGTAGTCCACCGTCGTCGAACTCGCCGAGCGTGACGGTGTTGGATACACATTTCTATCCGACGTTTGGAAACCCTGCCAAAGCGCTGGTTACGGATGATGACACTTATGTCCTCGTCTCAGTAAATCAGGTGCCGCCACCAACGCCGTGCGCCGGAAGTCCCACCCCGGCAGCAGCGCCTGGCGAGAATCTCCCGGGTGTTCAGGTCTTCGAAAAACCTTGTTTCACGAACCCGTGTAACAGCCGGCAAATCATTAATTTTTCAACGCCACTTCGCGGAGAGCCCGTGAAAGCGGTTTATGGCATGCAATTTTTTCCCGGCTCGCCGCAAGTCAGCGTTGGGGCTGCCGTTGAGGCACGGGGCGCTGAATTTTTTCGTCTGGCGAGTTTGAACGAACCGTGTGGCGTAGACGGCACTAAAAATGTTCAAGAAAAACCTGTGGCCCCGAACTGCCCTGGTGGTCTTTGCCCACCCGGTAGTTTTGATCTGGCTGTCACACCTGACGGAGAATATGCATTTGTGGCAAATGAGTACGGGACACTGCCCAGTCCCACACCACCAGATCTTATTGGCAAAGGGACGATAGGGGTCATCAAGGTTGAACGCGACGCTGCTGGCAAATTCATGCGTCACACCAAGGCGATCCACACCATATATGTACCAGGAGGTAATACTATCCCCGGAATAACCATGTCGCATGATGGAAGGCATCTTTATGTGACGTGCGAAGGATCCGCAGACGGTGAAGAAATGGGAGAGTGGTATCGGGATCCAACTAACTTCCGAAGCACCCGAAATAGTGCGGTCCTCTGCCCAGGTTGCGACAAAGCCGACAGGACTCATCCGTACGGCTTCCAAAGGTGCGATAACAAATCAAATGGTGGGGGAGAAAACAATGGCCTGTTGGTGGTTATCGATGTTGCCAAGGCGATCGCCGGGGACCCGGACGCGATCACAACGAGAATTGCCTCCGGATGTTCCCCAGTTCGGGCAGTCGAGACCGCAGACGGTCGATATGTTTTCGTTGCAGCGCGTGGTCGAAATAAACAGTTGCCGACGCCGCTGGGTACCAGTGGCTATCAGATTTTAGCTTTCGATGCCGAAGCATTGGTATCGAATTCGCCAAACAACGCGTTCCTTGGATATGGGGACAGTGGCGGCACAGCTCCCGTAGGTCTGGCGTTATTTGGTAACAATGACAGCCTGCTGGCCGTGGCAAATTCCAACCGGTATTTTTATGAGACCGTTTGCTGCGCGAACCCAGAGGATTGCACCGCCAGCGTGGCGATCTTAGACGTTAGCAATCCGGCGACGCCCACGGTGCAACAAATTATTCCGAATCCAGATAATCCAAATTCGAGTGCCTTCCCGCGCGATGTAACGATCGGACCAGATGGCTCCACCATCTATGTGCCGAATTTTAATGCAAACCTTCTGGAAGTGATCACAACCAACGTGAACAGTCCACAGTCTCAGTAGAGAGCTTTCGAAAGCTCCAGTTGCCGAGCAAGCCCACGCTAGGACCGGATTCTCACACCACGCTATACGTTCTTATTTTGGCGACACGGTTGGCAACGCTCGCAGAATCAAATCGCCCAGCCAATCGGGATGCGCCACGCCTTCGCGATATGCCCTGAGCGCTTCGACGGAAGAATTGACTCGCAGATTGCTATAGGAACCATCGGCGTTTTGCCAGCGCTCATGCCAGTAAACCGCCGCCTTGATGCGAGGGTAGCGCGTGCGAAACATCGTAAGTCCGTGCCTGATCCACTCGGCCTTGCCAACTCCCCCGCCCTCCGCTGAGTGCGGGAACTCGCCGGTCGCCCATTCGGCGATCATGATCGGTTTATGCGGATCGAGCCGGGACATCTCTTCGTAGGGCCAGTCCACCAATGAAGGAATGTCCGGGTTTGGCTCGTCCTTGTACTGTTGTCCATAAACGCTCAGGCCGAGCCAATCTACATAATCGGACCCTGGATAGTACGCAGGCGCGCAATTCCAGGTTTCGTACGGATAGGGATAATTGTTCGTATGAAACATCCACTTGATATTTGAAGCGCCGCGCGCTCGGACCCGATCCACGACGTAGCGAAACGCCTTGCGAAATGTTTCCGGCCCTTTCCAGGTGTTGTGATCTTTGTCCCATTGCCCGCCGCCGTAATACGCTCCCGACCATGGGAACCAGGTCCCATTCATTTCGACGCCGAACACAACGATCATAGGATGACCAAAACTTCGCGCGGCATCGCCCCACATGTCGATGTACGTATCCCACCTGCCGGAAAGAATCTCGGTTAAACTGAACTTGTCCGGGCCGTGATCTTCTTCGTAAGGCCTGTCCCACGGCGACCAAAACACAAGCGGCAATGAACCGTGTCGATAGATGACATTGAGATTGTCCACGGGGAAATTTTGTTCTCCCCAATAACTGGACGACGCAATGATGGCCTGATGCTTGCCGACCATATGCTCAAATTCTTCGATCGTCTCCAGCGTAACGTCGTCCTCCGCATCCCCAAAATCCATGAATGCGCCGGTATATACGCCGTGTTCAGGAATCACCACCTCGGCCGGACCATTCGGATCGACTTGCGCGACAGCAGCTCCGCGACGGCATCCGATCAGTAGCAAACTTGATGCAACTACTGCGATGATCACTGCAACAAACGCGCGCATCCGAGGTCGGAAGTTCCCAGCAAAAAATGGCGTGTCCAGTTATCTGGCGCGGTTCGAAGACGGGAACCGCCTCCTAGTTGGGTTTTGCAGGCGACGTGCCTGCTACCGCAGCTGTTCAATCGATGTCCGCATGAATCTCGGGAATTTCCTTGACTGGAAAACCATACTTGAGAGCAGAATTCCGATGATCGAAGCACACGATGCAAACAAAACTCCTCACCTTTTTGATCCTGCCGGTTATCTCGGTCTCGATGGCAGATGATTTCAAAACGCTTTCTGGAAAGGAATACAAGGACGTCACAGTCAGCCGGGTCGAGCCCGACGGAATCGTGCTAACCAGTAAGGCTGGCATATCTAAACTTTATTTCACCGAACTTCCCAAGGACGTTCAGGAACGCTTCGGTTACGATCCTCAGAAAGCTGGCGATTATTCGGCCCAGCAAAGTACAGGATTCGAGCAAGTCCGAAAGCAGCAGGAAGAAGTCTCACGGCAGAAAGCGGAGGCATCGCAGAAGGAAAATCAATCCCGGGTAGAACAAATAAGTCGGCAAAGCAACGTTCGGATGCTGCAAGGACGTTATGAGGAGCTTCAGAAACAGGAAGACAACTTGCTTCTGCAGATCGGCGAAGCAAAGAAACCCGGGCCTGCGTACTGGGGTGGAAAGAAAAATAAAACCCTGCGCCATTATCCGAATCCGCAAGCATCGCAGCTGCCCCTCTTGGAGAGTCATCTGAAGGACGTTCGCCACGAGAAAGACCAGGTCAGAAAACAATTGGAGAAAGCGCAGCGGTAGCAATGAAAGTGATGCGGCGACGCATCGCACTCCCAAAGCACTTCGTGCGAAATTCATCGAACGCTCTATCTCGTTTCGCGACAGCTTTCGGCGTGCGGCGCGTCCTCGCGTCGCTTTCAATTGCGGCGACAGGTCTCCTTGTATCGGGACCACAACTAGAAGCAGGCGCCGGTGAGAAGCCCTTTGCAGTCTCCGCCGTCATCTGCGCAGATCACCCAGTAAACCAATGTACACCGACTCAGGCGTTAGGCGCCGGAGTGGATGGACACGAGCAAGGCGAATGTGATCGAGTATTTACGGACAGGAATATCGCGGAGATGCGATCGGCCGGATTCGGACCACTGACGTATCGGCTGCGTACCGAACTTGCCGGCGAAGTTTGGCATTGGAATTCGCGCGGCACATGGAGCGATCCAGTCCGTCAGCGCGGATACTGGACTTCGGACGATACGCTCGGCGAACCGATTAACCTTTCCTATGGCTATCGTTTGCCGCGCCGCGGAAACACGATCGATCAAGCAAACGATGATGGTTACTCACGCATTGCTGACGGCGACGACAAATCGTTTTGGAAAAGTAATCCGTATCTCGATTCTCACTTCAGCGGCGAACCCGATGGTGCCCATCCGCAATGGGTGGTGATCGATCTGGGTGCAACCAAGCCGGTGAATAGCATTCGGATTCATTGGGGCACGCCTTATGCCCAGCAATACAGAGTTGAGTACTGGAGCGGCGAGGATCCGATGCATTTGCACGCCGATCGAAAAGATGAGTGGCGTCTTTTTCCGAACGGTGCATTGAACGGCCGATCTGGTGGCGACGAATTTGTTCGGCTATGTGCAAAACCCCTTCCGGTTCGCTTTGTTCGCGTCGTGATGAGCTCGAGTTCACAAATGAGCGCGGAACCTTCAAATGACATTCGCGATAGGCTAGGATTTGCGATTCGCGAGATCGAACTCGGAAGTACTAAAAGCCGCGAAGATTTTCACGATTACATTCGACACGCCGCAGATCGTCATACGCAGTCAGTGATCTACGTCTCATCGACTGATCCCTGGCACCGCAGCCAGGACATTGATTACAAAACCGAGCAACCGGGACTCGATTTCATCCTGCGCAGCGCGTTGACCAATGGGTTACCA
>Ga0081455_10000750_pt1 | contig 42185 bp, 36 predicted proteins | sample TabmetS3T2R1_FD_70207 | JGI IMG/M metagenome (GOLD analysis project Ga0081455, IMG submission 70207) | Tabebuia heterophylla rhizosphere microbial communities from the University of Puerto Rico - S3T2R1 | ecosystem: Host-associated > Plants > Roots > Rhizosphere ... | reverse complement strand
CAGAGTCTCCTCGACTGTTCCTCGAACGATCCGACCCAAGTGCTCACGCACCCTGTCGTCATCGATCCGGATCACGTTGCTCAGCGAGCTTCCTTTGCTATCCTCTTCCACGGTGGCTCTCGTCCTTCTGGCTTCGTCGGTTGTCTTCGCAAACACCAACTTAACCAGAGCGGGGGCCACCGCCCAATCTGCGAAAGATTCTGTACGTCATCCTGGCGTCACGTACACCGTGATGGCCAGCCAGTCCCGTCATTCCCAGATCACGCCGGTGCGCGGCTAATCATGCGATAGTCACGCCGGTCTAACTGATATCGCACAACCCTTTTGGTGTGCTTCTCGGCACACCTTGCTTCAAACCAAGTTCAGGTGAACGATGTGTCTCGTGGCCAGGAGTGCAAATCAGGATCGGGAATGCATCCCTCGAGGGGTGAATAGGAATAATGTTGCTCTGGTTCATGACCTTCTGATCCGGACTAAGCACCATTCGGCCTCTCGAATCGGAAGCATCAGCGAATGCCACCTCTTCTACGCGCCGCGAAGCGCGACGGCTCTCAAAAGCGGTCAATTTAATCTTCGTGCTCATTCGCAACCATATCGATATGCGCTTCGACGACGCCAGTTCTCTGTCCACTCTCTTGATCCGAACGCGTTCCTAGCCGTCGTTAGCTTCGTTTCGAAAATGACATGCACGTCTTGGAGTGGCGACGACATTTTCGACTGTGAGATCCATTCAGACGACGTCCCGGTTAGCGCACTTGTCGGAGGTCCACACCAGGCAAGTCAAAGCAATCGGGAATGCGGAGGCGCTCCGTCCAAACTTGAAGGTCCGTGCGGTAGCTGCCCAGCAGGCGCAGAAAAATCACTCTCTCCAGGTCAGTTCCCCTCAGGAAGGCTATATGTGCGGCATCATCGGAATCATCGGCAACGCTCCTGTCTCGCCCCTACTTCTCAAGGCGCTAAAGCGGCTTGAGTATCGCGGCTACGACTCGGCGGGCGTGGCCACGCTTGTCAATGGACATATTGAGCGTCGCCGCGTCGAGGGCAAGCTCGCAAATCTAGAAGCGCGGCTGGCAGACGAACCGCTGACCGGCACGATCGGCATCGGTCACACGCGTTGGGCCACGCACGGCAAGCCCTCTGAGCGCAACGCCCATCCCATCGCAACCGACAGGGTGGCGGTCGTGCATAACGGCATCATAGAGAACTACCGAGAGTTGAAGGACGAGCTTATCGCGGAAGGCCATATCTTCGACAGCGATACCGACACTGAGGTTGTAGCCCAGCTCCTGACCGCCCATCTGGAACGACAGATGTCACCTGAGGAGGCAATGGGCAAAGCCATGGAAAGGCTGCGCGGCGCCTTCGCGCTGGTCGCCTTGTTCAGCGGCTGTCACGATGTCCTCGTCGGTGCCCGCCGCGGCAGCTCACTGGCTGTCGGTTACGGCGACGGTGCTATGTATATCGGCACCGACGCGCTCGGGCTCGCACCATTCACCCGCCAGATCGCCTATCTCGAGGACGACGACTGGACAGTGCTCGACCACAACGGTGCGAGGATATTCCAGGGCAGCGAGGAGGTGCACCGCGAGATCCGTCAAAGCGGCGTTACCGACGCTATGATGGGAAAAGGTAACCATCGTCACTTCATGCTGAAGGAAATCCATGAGCAGCCAACGGTGATCGGTGACACGCTGCGGGCGTACGTTTCGCCCGTGCGGTCAGTCAGCTTGCCCCGTCTGCCGTTCGACTGGACGCAGGTCACGCGACTGACGATGACGGCCTGCGGTACGGCGTGCTTCGCCTGCTTGGTCGCTAAGTACTGGTTCGAGAAGCTAGCGCGCCTGCCGGTCGAGGTCGAGGTTGCCTCCGAGCTGCGCTACCGCGAGCCGCCACTGCCAGATGGTGGTGTGTGCATCGCTGTCTCACAGTCAGGCGAGACCATCGACACCCTCGCCGCCCTGCGCTACGCCAAGGCCCAGAACCAGACCATCTTATCGGTGGTAAACGTTCCGGAAAGCGCTATCGCACGCGAATCGCATGTCGTACTGCCCACGCTAGCCGGCCCTGAGATCGGCGTCGCCTCGACCAAAGCCTTCAGCACTCAGCTCATCGGCCTGCTCGCTGCTGCCATCGCCGCCGGCCGCGCCCGCGGTAAGCTCGCCGGTTCCGACGAGGAGCGCCTCACGCGCGCCCTGCTCGAGCTACCGGCGCGCCTGAACGAGGCGTTGAACCTGGAGGATGCCTGTCGGCACATTGCCGAGGGTATCCTCGCCAAGGCGCGCGATGTCCTTTATCTGGGCCGGGGCTTGTCCTTCCCGATTGCGCTGGAGGGTGCACTGAAACTTAAGGAAATTTCTTATATCCACGCCGAAGGTGTTGCAGGCGGTGAGATCAAGCACGGTCCAATCGCGCTGATCGATGAATCGGTACCTGTCGTGGTGGTCGCACCAACCGATTCGGTTTTTGACAAGACGGCGTCCAATTTCGAGCAAGTCAAGGCGCGCGGCGGCAAGCTCGTGCTGCTGAGCGACTCCGCGGGAACTAACCGGCTCGGCAAGCAGGCGACAGCGGCAATCACCATGCCCACTGTGGAGCCGATTGTGGCGCCGATCCTCTACGCGGTGCCGATACAACTGCTTGCCTACTATTCGGCAGTCGCCAAAGGTACCGACGTCGACCAGCCGCGCAACCTCGCCAAAAGTGTGACGGTCGAGTAGCCAAGGCACGACATGCGAATCCCTGACGGAATAAGTTAGTGCAGGCTCATGATTTTGCTGAACCAGCGGAGGATATGCGATGATGCGACAATTCTTTGACAGCGTCGTCTAGTTGTTGTGACAGGATATAACAGGAGGTCGCACGCCGTTAGCTGTCGAATCCGAAGGAATGGAGCGCGAGGCCATAGCGGCGCCATGTCACCGGCTCTTCCCGACTCGCCAGTGTCGCTTGCCCTTGCACCCTACGGCGCAGTGCACTGTCGCCCGATCCCGTTGGTCCTGGTGCAACTCCTGACCTCGGTTCAACATCATCGGCCCTTCTCCCGTTGCCGATGAGCCATGCATCGTATCTCGGATGCCATGGAAGTCTCTTTTCGATTCCGACCAGCCTGAAAACGCACTAAACACGCCCGCGGAGTCCCATCGCGTGGTGCCTGTTGTCGCGAGCGCTCGGACAAAGAACTTCACGCCATACGCGCACCACGATGCTTGCAATTTCCTTCTTCAAGCCAGCCACAATCGCCGGCATGCCCCGCGCCAAGCTCTTCAAGTGGATGTGCATCACAAAATTCGCGCAAGGCTATGTCCTGGGCTCACGTTACGCTTCCAACGCGGGATCGAGAGGACAGTATCATGACTCGTTTAGAGAAAGCCCCAACCCGTTGGCCATGGGTTATACCGGAGAACTGGTTAAGCGCAGCATGGCTGGTGATGTTCGGATTGGGTATACTGCTCCTTCTTGGAGCATTGTCCGTGTAGCCGGCCAATGGATGGCGCAGGGGAAGCGGACCTTGTCACGCAAGCCGGGGAGCCACAGTGCTGGAATTGAAACCTGGCGAGAGATAGGTCGGGATTCTCGCGACGGCCCGCTGCCATGGTGCTTCGATCGCTGCGTCGGCCTCGGAGGCGTATCGAGTTGAGCAGCCGGTCCATTTATGGTGATGTAGTGGCACTCTGGCACGGTCGCGGTGCTCGCAATGTACTTGAGCAACGGCACTCATCGGCTGGATCCGCTCAACGAATATGAAGGTGATCAGCTCTTTTCCGGGCGCCTCGGGATCGATCCCGGCGATCATCTCTTCCAGGCCAACTCATGGGCATCTGGACCAGGTAGTAAACGATTTGGACCTATCGGCGCTTTGCGGGGGTCCATCGGCAAATGTGGTCGAGCCGAACCGGTATCCTAGAGTCCAATATTCGCGTTGGGCATAGGAGCGAGGAAGGGAGATCGGGCCATGTCTCTGCCTTTTCGATACCAGCCTTCGCGTGGTTTTTTCGCATCGCATTTTTGCGATACCAGCAAAGGAACTTGCCGAATCGGACGGCGCCATTGGCTCCTCGCCCTTGCTGGCGTCGTCGCAGCCTGGCCAAGCCCCGGCAGAGCGCAGCCGCGACCCGCTGCTACCATCGGCGTGCTTGTGATTGGCGCTCCCGGTTGGGACCGGTTCTGGCGGGTGTTTCGAGAGTCCATGCGTGACATTGGCTACGTCGAGGGCCAAAGCGTTCGATACGAGTTCAGATCGGATGAGGGACAATCAAGTCGTCTGCCCGAATTGGCTCAAGAGCTGGTTCGCCTCAAGGTGGATGTGATCGTAACCTGGTACACTCCGCCCGCTCAGGCTGCGAAACGGGCGACCGGCGACATTCCGATCGTTATGGCGCTGGCCGGGAACCCAGTTGAAACCGGCCTTGTCGCAAGCCTCGACCACCCAGGGGGAAATGTCACGGGTATGGCTGGCGCTGCCGCGGAGCTTTCGAGAAAAACGGTGGAACTCACCCGAGAGCTCCTGCCCTCGGCCCATCGTTTTGTGGCATTGGCCAATGCAGCAGATCCCTTTTCGAAGCCGTTCGTCGAGTACATCCGCGAAGGTGGCGTGGCGACCAGAACGGTTATCGATGCCAAGATGATTCGAGACGCCACAGAGCTCGAGGCATCGTTCGACCAGATGGCAAAAGACCGCCCTGATGCCATCATCGTCCAACCCAGCCTGCCGCGCAGAAAGGTCGCCGAATTGGCGATGATTCACCGAATACCAGCCGTTTCGGTTATCCATGGCTTCGTCGAGGAAGGCGGGCTGATGACCTATGCGCCTGCCGAGGTCGAGATCTACCGCCGGGCCGCGGCCATCGTGGACAAGATCCTGAAAGGTGCCAAACCGAGTGAGCTTCCTGTCGAGCAGCCAACGAAGTTCGAGTTGCTCATCAATATGAGAACGGCGAAAGCGCTTGGCCTCACGATTCCGCCACCGCTCCTCGTCCGCGCCGATGTGGTGCTCGATTGAGATTGCAAACAAAGCCCGCGCGATCCGGCACGAGGTGATCGAATGAGGCGGCCCAATTCAGTAGCTTCACGCCGACCAGGTGGCTGAATGCGGCGCGGGCTCTTCCTTAAGTACATCGTCCTGCTGGTCGGTCTGGTCACCGGGGTGTTGGTGATCAACTCAGCTTTGGATCTCTATTTCGTCTATCAGGACAACCGCCGCGCCTCGATCGATATCCAGAGGGAGAAGGCTGAAGCCGCAGCCCAGAAGATCGAGTCTTTCATTCGCGAGATCGAACGTCAGCTTGACTGGGTGACGCAAGCTCAGTGGGCGGCGCTACCGGCGGAGCAGCGACGCTTCGATTATGTCCGCCTGCTGCGACAGGTGCCGGCCATCAGCGAACTGGTGCAGCTCGACCGACAGGGTCATGAGCAACTTCACGTCTCAAGGCTTAAGGTCGACGTAATCGGCAGTGGCGTCGACCGGTCGACCGACCCCGCCTTCGTGGAAGCGTTGACTAATCGCATCTATTTTGGACCGGTCTATTTCCGCAAAGGAAGTGAGCCCTACCTCACCATGGCCGTCGCCCACGGTGGAACAAGCGGAGTCACCATCGCCGAGATTAATCTCAAACTGATCTGGGATGTCGTCTCACAGATCAAGATCGGCAATAGTGGGTACGCCTATGTCGTGAACCGGCTGGGCCGGCTAGTGGGCCATCCCGACATCTCTCTGGTGTTGCGCAGCACCGACATGAGCCGGCTGAGACAGGTCGCTGCTGCCTTGAACCCGAAGGATGGTAGCGCAGCGACGGTCGACGCCCATAACCTTGCGGGCGTCTCTGTACTGTCAGCGCACGCCCCGATTCGTGGGCTGAACTGGATCGTCTTTGTCGAATTGCCCACCCGGGAAGCCCAATGGCCTGTGATCGACGCTGCTCTGCGGGCTCTGATCCTGCTGGTCCTGGGCCTGTTCATCGCCGGTCTTGCCGCAGCTATGCTCGCTCGGCGCATGGTTGTGCCGATTCGCGCCCTGCAGCAGGGTGCCCAGCGCATCGGCGGCGGCGAACTCCACCACCGCCTGTTACTCAAGACCGGCGACGAGTTGGAAGCGCTCGCCGAGCAGTTCAATCGCTCGGCCGCGGCCTTAGAGGAGTCCTATGCCGGGCTGGAACAGAAGGTCGAGGATCGCACTCAGGCGCTGACGCGCTCCATCGACGAGCTGAGTGCGTCGGCCGAAATCCTGCGGCTCATCGCCGGCGCACCCGACGATCTGGGGCCGATGTTTGAAACGTTGCTGGATCACGCGACCCGGCTGTGCGGCGCGCAATATGGCATCCTCTGGTTGCGTGAAGGCGACGGCATGACCGCCGCGGCGTTGCGCAATGTACCTGCAGCCTTCGCCGCCTATCTGAGACAGAGCCCCTATCAATTCGGGCCGACCACGGCTGTTGGCCGGACGCTGGCGAGCTTGTCGCCGGTGCAGGTCGAAGACGTTCGCGCTGAGCCTAGCAGGGACCCTATGCGTCGCGCGACAGCTGACCTTGGCGGTGCTCGCACGCTGATGACTGTTCCCATGCTACGCAAGAATGAGATTGTCGGCGTCCTGGCAATCTTCCGCCAAGAGGTGCGACGGTTCGAGCAGACGCAAATCAATCTGGTGGCAACCTTCGCCGATCAGGCGGTGATTGCCATCGAGAATGCCCGCTTGTTGCGCGAACTGCGCGCTCGCACCGGCGAACTCGAGGCCAAGAACGTGGAGCTCAGCGAATCGCTGGAGCAACAGACGACGACGGCCGAAGTGCTGCGTGTAATCTCCCGGTCGCCGACCGACGTGCAACCCGTGCTGAACGCCGTGACCGCCGCCGCCCGCCGGATTTGTGGGGCTACCGATGCCATGATCATCCTGCGTGACAAGGCTCAGTCGGTGATCGCCGCCCATGACGGTCCGCTCTCCTCATCAGTCGGCCGTCGCCGCCCCTTGGGCCGCGACAATCTCTCCGGTCGCGCGATGCTCGACCGCCTTACCATCCACGTTCCGAACTCTGCCGTGCTCGATCCGAAGGAGTACGCCGACGCCGTGGCAATGGCCCGCCAACACAAGTGGCGTGCGGCGGTTGCGGTGCCGATGTTACGCGAAGGTCGAGCAGTCGGTGCTCTCATGTTGCGCAAAACTCAGCCAGGCGCTTTCACGCCGCGCCAGATCGAGCTGCTCGAGACCTTCGCTGCCCAGGCTGTGATCGCTATCGAGAATGTGCGCCTGTTCACCGAGATCCAGGAAAAGAGTCACCAGCTGGAGGTCGCAAGCCAGCACAAGTCGCAGTTCTTGGCTAATATGAGCCACGAGCTGCGCACGCCCTTGAACGCCATTATCGGCTACACGGAGATGATGGCCGATGGACTCTACGGGCAAATTCCCGAGAAGGCGCAGGCCGTGCTGGAGCGCCTCCAGGCCAATGGCAAGCACTTGTTGAGTCTGATCAACGACGTTCTAGACTTGGCCAAGATCGAGGCGGGTCAGCTCGCTCTGGTGATGGAAAGCTACAGCGTGGCCGACATGGTGGCGACCGTGCTGTCGGCGGCGGAGTCGCTCGCTCGGGCCAAGAATCTCAAGCTCGGCGCCGCGGTGACGCCTAGTCTGCCCACCGGCCGCGGCGATGCGCGCCGGTTGACCCAGGTGCTGTTGAACCTCGTTGGCAACGCCATCAAGTTTACCGACCAAGGCGGTGTCGAGATCCGTGCAGTACAGGCGGGCGACCGCTTCGAAATCGCCGTGGTTGATTCCGGACCCGGCATTGCACCCGCGGACCAAGTGCGGATCTTTGATGAGTTCCAACAAGTCGACAGTACCAGCACGCGGAGGAAGGGCGGCACGGGGCTCGGTCTGTCGATCTCACGCCATATCGTCGAGTTACATGGCGGCTCAATCACTGTGGAGTCCGAAGTCGGCAAGGGATCGACCTTCAGGATCTCGCTTCCTGTCCAAGCTCAACCCGTTAAGGATGATGCCTAATGAGCAAGAAGATACTGGTCGTCGAGGACACCGAGGACAATCGCCGCATCTTGCGCGACCTTCTCAGCGTCGCGGGCTATGAGGTGATCGAGGCGTATGACGGCGCCGCGGGTGTGGCCAAGGCGAGCGAGCACCGGCCGGACCTTATCCTGATGGATATTCAGATGCCGGTGATGGACGGCTACGAAGCGACGCGACGCATCAAGGCCGATCCAGCGCTGAAGGCGATCCCAGTGATCGCCGTTACCTCGTATGCACTTTCGGGTGACGAGGACAAGGCGCGTATCGCCGGCTGTGACGACTACATTGCCAAACCTTACAGCCCGCGCCAGATGCTCGCGAAAGTGCGCGAGGTCGTGGGATAGCCATGCGTGACCGCGCCCGTATCCTCGTGGTCGATGACGTTGCAGACAATGTCGAGATCCTGCGCATGCGGCTTGGTAGCCTGGGCTACGAGGTCCTCGTCGCCGAGGACGGCGAGCAGGCGCTCACCATGACACGCGAGAAGCGTCCTGACCTGATCCTGCTCGACATCATGATGCCCAAGCTAGACGGCATCGAGGTGGTAAAGCGGCTGAAGTCGGATCGCACCCTGCCCTTCATCCCGGTGATCCTGGTTACGGCCAAGGCGAATCCAAAGGACGTGGTGGCGGGGCTCGATGCCGGCGGTGACGACTATCTTACCAAGCCGGTCGAGCATGCCGCACTTGTCGCGCGGGTGCGAGCCATGCTGCGCATCAAGGCATTGCATGATGAAGTGCAAGACCTCAATAGGGGCCTCGAGGCCAGGGTGCGAGACCAGGTTGAGGAACTACAGAGAGTTGGCCGTCTACGTCGGTTTCTGGCACCGCAGCTTGCTCAGGCCATTGTATCAGCCGGCGATGAGTCAGCACTGCAGCAGCAACACCGCCGCGAGGTCGTGGCCCTATTCTGTGATCTACGCGGTTTCACTCCTTTTTCGGAGATCGCCGAGCCCGAAGACGTCATGGAGGTGCTGTCTGAGTACCATGCTGCAGTGGGTCCGCTGATCTACAAGTATGAAGGCACGCTCGAGCGTTTCCTCGGCGACGGCATGATGGTGCTCTTTAACGATCCCCTGCCTTGTCCTGACGCGCCGCAGCGTGCGGCGCGCATGGCAATCGAGATGCGCGACGCAGTGGCGCATCTTGCGCCCGCCTGGAAGCGCAAAGGCCATCTGCTTGGGTTCGGCATCGGCTTGGCGCAGGGCTACGCGACCATGGGCACGATCGGCTTCCTTGATCGTTTCGAGTATACGGCCATCGGCGCCGTCATCAATCTCGCGGCCCGGCTGTGCGCTGACGCCGAGGATCGCCAGATCCTGACCAATAGCCGGCTCGCCGCGGCCCTAGGCGACGCCGTCGAAATCGACGAGCTTGGAGAGCGAATGCTGCGCGGGATGTCTCGGCCGGTGCTTGTTGTCAATTTACGAGCCCTGAGACCGAGCCCCTCGACCAGCGAACAGTAAATTGTCCTCACGAGAGGAAGCTATGGCCTGGTCACGATTCGCCGAATGGTAGAGTCGTTGCTGTTTCCTTGCACTGCTTGGACCAGTCGCTGCATCCGTTTCGCGGAGCCGTGAAAGCGCTCCCCCGTCTTGATTACTTCGATCTCGACAATGCGCCTCCTCCGCCGACCGATCTCATTCGTCGCGTAAACTCGGTAGATGCCATTGCCAGCCAGCCAACTAACGACGAGCTGCCCCATCTCTCCTCCGACAATTTAGTGCAGCAATGAAGAAGAACGGTGACCGAAGCCGCGGATACCCAGGTACGGCTACTGGCGTCATAAGATGTGACGCAATGGTGACGCGACTGTACCGTCCACCAGTCTCGCCCCGCACTCCAATGGTTGCATACCTTGTTGCAAACAATCGCACATCACCTAGCCGTTCGAAGGGGCTGGAAATGCCGCGAGAGTCATCGATAGCCCCAAAGACACGACATCACCTATCAGTGACCCATACCACCGTCCCCCGCAGCCCGACAGGCACCCTTGTCGCCGAACACAGGGATAACACAGCTGGCGGCCCGATGCCGAGGCGGTGCTCGCGATTGCATGGTGGGATGCGAATCGCAACGACACCAACAGCGTGCCATGGCACGACGGGAAGAAATCACGGCGGGAAGAAATTCTGGGGGCTCTAGTCAGCGCTCAGATCAGACACCTGTGCGAGCACCAGGCGTGGTCTCGAGCAAACCACGTCAAGACGGAAGTACGCGCCCGCACGGTTCGTGATGTAGCAGTTCAACACATTTTGCTACTCAGACAGCTAAATTGGCGTTCGTTCTAGCGACTGGGCGGGACGCCCTTCTTGGGAGGCCACTTCAAGCGCTAACGCGAACTCGATGAACTCATCGCTGGTCAGGGCAAACGCCGCCTCCCCCTCGAACTCCGTCAGCAGCCGGCGCCATTTGTTGTCGTCGCGCGTAAACATTGCATCGCGGATGAAGCTCACGCGGAAACCGCGATGCAATGCTGCACGCGCGGTCGTGCTGACGGAATCCACGGCATCCATTCCGGCAAGGAAAAGATGATCGACGCCGCTTCGACGAAGGAGGTCCTCCAAGGTCCGATTGGAGAAAGCGTCTACCTTAGGTCGCGAGACTCGGATGGCGGCAATTGGCTCGTCCTGTCCTTCGAGCGCGATCTGCTGAGCATCACAGGCACTCGGGCCAATACGGCAGTCGAGTATGATCATTCCCGCCGATAACGCGGACTGTGATATCCGGCCAGTAATTCTGTCCAGGCGCCGGCGTACGTTTTCAGGCAGCAATTGCGCACCTGCAATCGACTGGTGCACGTCCAGCAGAACGAGGGCATATCGCTTCGATATCGGATAGAAAACAGGCGAAGCTCCTGACGAGCCGGCCATGCCGGAACCGTCCTCAGTCCAAGCAGTCAGCGTGAGAACCTGGTTGTCGCCTTTCGTGCGCGGAAGCGCTTCGCGCGCCCTATCCGCAGACGTGATAGCACCGGTTGGCGGACGATATTCAGAGAGCGCACCCAGGACGGAATGGCCATATTCGTAACCGTACGTTTCGTGCTCGCCATCCCGAACCATGGTCAATACACCACCTGCCACAGGCGCATTGCACTCGTGTAGCTTACGTAGCGCCGCGGTTGCTGCGGCCCGCACGGTTTGACCCCAGCGTACTGCAAAGACAAGCGAATCGGCTTGGCTAGTTAGCAGCGTCGCTTCCGAAACGGATAGCACGGGGGGCGCATCAACGACGATGACGTCGTACTGCTCGCTGAGCTCGGCGAAGACCTGTGGAAGAGAATACGCCCAGGTAACGAGTGACCCGCGCGTGAACCGACCGGCGAGCAGGATGTCGGCGCCGGACGCGACGTCCGTCACAACGGCACCGCGGGCGCTTGCCTTCCGTTCGAGCACATCGGCCAATCCCCACCGCGCTCGCATGTTGAGTACCGTACTGGCCCCGCTTCGCCAGAAGTCGGCATCGACGAACAATGTGCGCTGTCCACTTTGGGCAGCCATGGCCGCTAGGCTGAGTGCGAGGGTGGTTTTCCCTTCCTCCGGGAGAGCCGACGTAACCAGGACCACCTGCGGTGGCTGCTGTGTCCAAAAGATGCGGGCAAAGAGGGCTTTCACTGCTTCGCGATATTCAGTGCCGTAGCGAGCCGCTTCGGACGGTGCGAGGTGGGCCGATTTTGCAACAGGAATCATGCCAAGTGCCGGAATCTTCAGTTGAACTTCGATCTCCCGCGGATCTCGGATCGTTCGATCGACCTGCTTCATGAGCTGCGCGGCGGCGATACCGAGGAGCAGCGAGCCAACGCCACTAAGCAGGGTCAACAGCATCTTCTTCGGCTTATCAGGAGCGGTCGGGAGTTGGGCATAGGCGACAATTTGCGCGTCGGACTTGTGTGAAGCGAGATCGCTCCCCTGCGCCATCTCCTTAAATCGGCTCATGAAATTGCTTAGTACCAATCGCTCCGACTGCACTTCCCGCTCCAGAGCGCGCAGCGTTATCTCCGCATTGTTCATTTTCGCGACCTCGGCTTGCAGGTGAACAAGCTTTGCGCGGAGATCTTTTTCCTTGAGACGTGCGACCTTGAGATCCTCCTCCAGAGCCCCAGCGATGCGGCGGGCTTCATTGCGGATGGCGCCCCGGATGTGGCGCAAGCGATCATTGATGCCGATCGTGACTGGGTTTTTTTGTCCCTGAGTCGCAAGAGCCTCGACGAGTCGTTGCGACGCATCGGCCTCCTGGGCTTGGAGCGTCCTCATCAGAGGCGAAGAAGAGGTGTCACCCAGCGCAGGTGTCGTTGTACTGCCTGCTATTGCGGGGCCGAGCTGTGTCAGCTGAGCTTCGAGAGCGGCGCGCGCCGTTTCCGCCTTGGCCAGCTCAGTGCTGGCATCCGTCATCTGCTGCAGCAGCAACGGCGAGCCGCCGGGAGTAGAGAACAAGCCGGCCTGGGCGCGAAAGTGCTCCAACGCATCTTCGGCCTTGTGGACCGATGCCTGCAATTCGCCGATCCTGCTGCGCAGCCACCCCGCTGTGCGCTCCGCCATGCGGGCACGGAATTCGAGTTGGCTGCGCAGGTAGGTATCAACGATGGCGTTGGAGACGCGCATGGCAAATTCGGGATCGGACGATTCGAATCCGACGTCGATCATCCGCGAGGTTTCCTTCGGGCCGACGCGTAGATGTCGAAGAAACGCTTCCACTGCAAGGGACGTGCGGGCGGCATCCTTGATCTGCGGGCTGTCGGGGTCGTCCGAACGGCCCAGAAGCCAGTCGGCGTTCGTCGCGCCCAAGAGGCGTTCAGCTAACGGCCGCAGCCGTTCGACCAAAGGTGGGCCCGGCTTGAATTCAGGACGATCTTGGAGGTTAAGCTCGCGGATGACTCTGGCCGCAAGCTCCGGAGATTTCAGCATCTCGACTTCCGTCAGGATCGTTCCTGTGTCAGGCAGCGACGGCGGAATGGCGGTGCCGCCTGAGAACGCGATCAGGCGATCGTTGGGGAAAGCGTCGCCCAGCGCAATGAACGCATGCGCGATGTATTGCGGATGCATGCGGGAAATCACAACGGAGGATGCGATCAGCCCCAGTAAAGTGACAGCGAGGACTAGATATTTCCTGCGCCAGATCGTGCGAAAGAAGGCCACATAGTCGATCGTGTCCACCTGCTGATCGCGGTCCCCAGCTTGCAGACGATCGGTGCCCTCCTCCAAGTGCGCGGCGTGCCGCGAGCCGTGCCGGTATCTGCTCCGGTAGCTGCTGTTCCTGGAAAGTGTATGACGCTTCCCAAACCGACTTTCCTCGGACATGCCTCACCTTTCGCTGTCTGAGGCAATTGATATACCGGACAAGAAAAGAAAAGAAAAGATAATGCCTAACCCGGTGCTTCGGTCCTCACTGTTTCGTCACAAGCGGAAGATTGATCGGCTTAGGTTTCGCTTCGCCTTGGCGCCCCTGCTGCCGTAGACAGGCTAAGTGGAGACCTCCCTGTCCATAGGGCAAGAGAATCATAGAGCCGGCAGGCGACATTCAACCACAACACCGCGGCCAAGCTTGTTGACGATGATGAGTTCGCCGCCCAAGAGGCCGGCATTACGCTTCGCGATAAAGTAGCGACGGCGTCTGCGTGTCCCATTCCATGCCGTCATCGCACTCCCAGAAGCGGAATAGTCGTGCTCGAAAGTGGATTCCAGACAGTCGGCAGCTATTGCCGCGCCGTCGTCTTCGATCCGTATCGACACCGCCAGAACGTCTTTCTCCACCCATATGCCGATCGTTCCCCCTTCGGACGAAGTGGCAATGGCATTGTGCAGCAGATCCTGCACCAGTGCGTCGAGCGCGCCAACGGGCACTGCCGCCAGAACGTCGCCCTGCACAAAGCTCGACACGCGAAGAGCCTTTTCTGTTGCCAGCTCTCGACACTGCTGCAGGACGCTACAAACGACCGATCCAACGTCAATGGTCTGGCGCGGTGCCACGATGAGCGCGGCCGCCTGTTCTTCCAGCGATTGTGACGCTTCTATGACGTGAGATATCTGGTCGATGTTGGCCTCGGCTGCGTCCAGAGCCGCATGGATCATCGTCGTACCCGCCGGTGCTTCAGCCCGTACACGTCTAACCGCAATCTTGACGACGGAAAGAGGCGACTTCAGCGCATGAGCGTAGTCTTCAGAAGCCCGCCTGATCTGCTCGGCGACGCTGTTCAGCTCAGCCATCAGGCGATTGACCCGGACAAGCTCGTCCGCCAGTTCCGGCACGGCAGCACGGGAGGAGACCGCCAGCAATGGCTGGCGGCATCGGCTGATCTCATCGGCCAAGGACGAGTGGGCGCGCACGCTGCGTAAAAGTCCCAAGCTGATGAGCGCGGTGATGAGAACGGACGAAAGGGAAAACACGGTCCATTGCCAATGGACCACGAAAACGCTCCCTGGCAGCTCAGAAGCCAGCGGAAGAGACGTCCGGACAGTCTCGGTCGGATCCATGCCTGCTGGCGCCGATGTCGGCGCTAATGGGGTCGTGCTCGCGACGACAGTTTGCCCATTCGATAGCTCCGAAAGCTGGTTTTCCAGCCGAATCACGTGTCCGACAAGAAAGCCGTTTGACAAGGTGACAACGACGATCAGGCACCAGAGTTGGACCTGCATCGGGGCTGAAACGAAACTAGCGGCACGTTCCAGGCCTTCCCCAACAATATCCGAAAGACGTGTACGTCTGGATCTCATTGAAATCGGAGCTGTGAACCTTGAACTTCTCACGGATCCGCCTGATGGCGGATCTGACATTGATTCGATAGCCATATTCCCCACTCCCCGCCAGGAATCCAACGTGATGCATGCAATCGTAGATATGCCGGTAGGTAATGAATGTCCCAACGTTCGAGGCAAGAAGGTGAACTATCTTGAATTCTGCCACCGTTAGGCCAACGTCGACCTGGTCCCAGTAAGCGCGGCTGGTACGCAGACGTAGCGTCAGGCGCCCGCAATGGAACATCTCCTCAGAAGCTCCCGTGCTGACGGTTCGCTTTTGACTTGCCACCAAGCGGAGACGAGCCGCGAGGATGGAGGTTCCACGCGACTTGTCAACGAAATCAGCTGCACCACGCTGCAGAGCGAGTCTCTCGTGAACAGGGCTGTTGCGTCCTGTCAGGAAGATGACCGGCCGCATCCACCCTCGCTCCTGCAACTGCGGCAGCAGCTCAATCCCGAGCGTCGTCTCGAGCCCCCAATCAAGGACGACCACGTCGGCTGCAAGCCCCCCTGCAACCGCAGCGAGCATGGACTCACCGTCCTTGAAGGAGTGTACGAGAAAGCCTTCCTCGATCAACTCGTGTTCAACGGCTTGCCGGTAGAAGTCGTCATCTTCGACAAAGATCACCGCTATGACGGCTTCGCTTTGATTGCCCTGCAGGTCAATTCCTGCGCTGCGCTTTGGCACATTGCCACCGACGCCTGTTGCTTCCATTGTCGTCCCCTCCTCTGAAACTGCTGTTGCAAAACGAAGGAAAACGCTTGCTCGGTCCCTAACTGTCATCCCCCCGGCAAGGGTCAGCATCGCAATTGCTTACGCGAAGCCTGTTTCAGCCCGACTTTCTCCGGTAGCGTGTGCTCCCACGAAATTGTATCGTAGCTATAAGGAGTAGAAAACACAAACAAAAGAACTCCGAATGCAATGCTGTAAGAAAGACATGTAACTCTCGCGAACCCATGCATTTCCTTGCCATCGTGGGCTTTGTAGGGTATCGGACGCACGAAGATATGAGGCGTTGGGGGGACGCCCGATACGTGCGGGCCGGCATGTCCTGCCTCGCAGTAGTATAGCGTGCGAACCCTCCCGTTTGGTTGATCCGCGGATCGGATCGCGTCAAAGGGTTCGGGCAGCAGCAGGCTTTTCGGTGCGCAACGCTGATCAGACTTCCGGTCGCCACATCCTCTTGGTGGAGGACAACGATTTCCTCGCGGTTGACCTCGAGTTGACGTTGTCGGACTATGGTTACCGGGCTACCATTGCATCAACAGTCTCTGCGGCGCTTCAATGCATCGCAGAGCAGGTTATCGATGCTGCCGTCCTGGACGTGAGTCTCGGCGGAGGCGAGTCCGCATTTGTCATCGCTGACACCCTGGAGTCGGCGGATATCCCATTCGTCTTCCTTACTGGACGATCGCGACGCCATCTGCCGCCTCGGTTCCATCATGTGTCCCTACATGCCAAGCCATACAAACTATCGGAACTGCTTGTCGCGCTGGAGCATCTCACCTCTAAAGGGGCGTAGTTGTGGTCCCATGATGCGTGAGCACAACGGTCAAGCCGTGAGCGTGGGTAGGCATGATCCTGAGCTGCGCCCTCATGCGCCTTGCTAATGTGCGTACGATTCGCGTGCCTACACCCGGCTTTGAAGTCGCGGCCTCAGCGTCGCAACCAACACCATCATCGGCTACCGTAAGCGTCCAACCGGCGCCCTGGACAGCAAAAGCTATGCGAATCACGCCGCTGGTCCGGCCCGGAAATGCATGCTTTAGCGCGTTGACGACCAGTTCACTTACGACAAGACCGATGCTTATGCAGGTATACGGGGGCATTTCGACGTCCGCCGCTTCCACTCGAAGCTCAATACCCTTGCTCGGATCGATCAAGGAGTCCGCAAGCCGAGCGCAAATGGTCGATAGGTAGTCAGCGATCGAGCCGACGTTGCCCTCTTTCGCAGCATCGAGTTGATCCTGGAGCTCGGCGATCGCTAGCACCCTTTCATGCACGTCCTCGAGATGGCGGCGCCCTTCCGCAGTTTCGACAAGGCGAGCCTTGATCTGCAGGATGCTGGCCACGATCTGAAGGCTGTTCGCCAAGCGATGCCGCATCTCTTCCATCATCAACTCATTGCGTTCGGCGCGATCAGCAAGCCGCTGTTCGACGAGCAGTCGGTCGGTAACGTCCTCCAGTAACAAGACAGCCATTTGGCCCGCTTCGTTCCAGCCGTAAGCTGGCGCCAAGACGAGAGACCGGATTGTTCCTGATATATCTGGCCATCTAATGATTTGGAGCGGATCTTCCCCAGCAATCATGCGCTCGACGCGCAAGCGCATCTCCTGGCCCTGCTCTACCGGAACATCAAGAATGCGCGATACGGTTGCACCCAACGTCTGTGGGGTGGTCGAGAATAGCCGATGGAACTCCCGATTCGCCCCGATCGGATGCAAGTTCGCATCGAGCACCGCCAATGCCCCTATGCCGGCCACCGGAGTGCCCGAGGCGTCGTCTTGGCCGACTCGATCGCCATCAGCGAAATCGTGTTCTCTCGAAATGTCGCTTCCTCCTCGAGGAGGTTCGACAGCGCAACTTTTGCAATTGCTTTCCGCCACCCCGTTTTCTTATAGCTGCGTCACGTAGGCTCCGGGCATGATCTTTCTGCGACCAAACTTGGACGCTCGCGACACTATCCCCGGTCGGGATCACGATGTGTCGGTCTAGCGGAAGGCGTGCCGTGTTGCTCTCTGCAGCATCATAGCCGCCGCCAATCGCCCCCGGTTCTTTTGCATAACTTCAACCGCGAGCTCAAGGAACGCTTCCATTACCGGCTCAAAGGCCACGCCACTGCTCAAGAGCGGCTTCAGTGCAGCTGTCTCGATGTAGAGCGCAATCTGTTGCCTCAATTCCTCTTGTGAGAGCTGCTTTGGCTTTAAGCTCTCATGAAGACCGCTTTCGTGCTTGTCGATCATGCTGAACTCGCTATCCAGCGGGAAGGGAATACCCGCACTCATGTGCGCAGGAAAGGTCGATGCGCGCTAAGGTGAAATGCCATGGCCGCGTAACTCTACCATTCGTTGAAGTGCTATCATATTTTTTGCGCCGAATGCGATGAACCCTTCAGCATCAATGCGTGCAAAACGCGTGACGACGAGCAAAAGAAGCAAGGTCGCAAGCTGCCCAGCATCGCTTTGGGAAGAGCCTTGATCCAATCGGTGCGCGAAGACTCCAAAGCAGAAAATGCCTATAAAGAACGCCACTGCAACTTCTGACAAAGTATGCAGACCCAACACCACCCGGCTGCCGGCGAGCGCTAAGAGAAATAGCGCCGTGACGACACTGGCCAGTACGCGTGTGAGCGTTCCGTTGCTGAAAGTGAGAAGCAGGGCGCAGCCACCATAGAAGGTCGTCGCGATCGCGACGTGGCCGCTTGGGCTTCGGAGGCGCTCCACGCCAGACGCAGCGTCAGCAAAGTAGAAGAAAATCTTGCTGCTAATCGTCAGCGCGATGCAGAGGCCAAAGGCGACCGCCCAATCGCGGGCGATTCGACGGCTAGTCGGCTGAGTCCACAAACAAAAGAAGACGCCGAGCCCCCCGCAGAGCAGGAGAGTAGGATCACCAAGCTCGGTGAACTTCCTAACCGACCTATCAAGAAATGAAACGTCCATTAAAATGCGCTTTCTCTACGGACGATATATCATGGACGCCATGATGGGACGTTTGCCGGCAATCGTAAAGTTGTCGGCAATCAGGAAGTTGACGCGGTAGGTCGGCACGACCAAGCACGCCACGAAGGTCGACATCGTGTCGTCGCAGCCGGCCCCCTGTTCCTGAAATCCTCAGTCCAGTTGTTGCGATCGACGAGGTCGCGGCTAAACGCGACCAGCGGACCGACTTTGGTGGGCAAGCAAGCGGTGCGCCGGAAGATGTTGCGGTCAATGGCGATCTGGCGTCCGCGCGACCGGTCGTCGTTGAAATGTGGATCAACTGCTTGACCGATTTCAAAGAAATGGTTGACAGTGATTTCCGACTGATCAAGCCCCGATCGGGTAATGATACCGATGTGCCCGCGTCGGAAATCGTTGTTAATGATAAACGCCTTGTTGGCACCGTTGTGGTGCCCATGGCGTCTTTGAAGCTGCATTCGGCAACGTTGACGTTATGACCATACAAAAGATCGACGGTAGTACCGAAGAATGTGATACCACAGATCAGCGAACCCGATCCCGGAACCACTACAGTGTCGATGATCTCCGCACCGTTGGGCGCACCTGTGGGCATCGCAAGTCGCCCCGCCCGATAGCGGCCCCGCTGCAAGTGCAGCGTTGCTCGCTTCTCGAGCGTTGACTCAACGCGATTCAGGGTCACGGCCTCACCGAGGACTTGGATTGTCTTGTCGTCCGCATCGAAAAGATCATCCAAAGAAGCCTCAGCGAAATCGCGTTGGTCTTATCTCGGCTTGTATTTCCGTACAACACCTGCTCGTTCGCGGCCGCAGCTTTGGGATGGTAGCGCGAGGCGATCTCCAGAGCAGAAGCAACCCCTACAACAGCTTTGACTGGAACCTCTTTCGTGACTAGGGCGCGAGCGCCGCGCCCGGCGTGGCAAAGGACGTTGCCGCGAACAGCGTAGAGCCCAAAGATCTTGAGCCAGACGGGACGAACCAAGTCGAACAGAACCATCATGGCGAACCTCTCACTGGCATTTGGTCCGCATAGGCCGGCGGTAGCGGCGGCGCCTTTCGTACATTGTAGGCAATGCGAAGCACGACACCCCACAGCGCATAGTAGGGAACGGCATGGTATGGCTTCTCCATGATGTCCTCTCCAAGGCAGCCCGCAAGAATGAGCACGGCGAGCGCCATGGTCAGCAAGACGAGGCGGCTCTCTTCACTTCGTCGCAGCCGGGCGCAGGCGTGGTACGCGTGGTAGCCAACGCGAAACAGCGCAATCTGAATCCAGAGCCAGCAGATGCCGCCGACAACACCTAGTCGTCCGAACACCGAGATCACCGAATTATGCGGTTCGCGCGCCAGGGTGCCGAGGGTGTCGCGGAAATCCGTCAGTGCAATACCGAAGCCGAGCCCCGAGACCAGCGCCACCGGATCGGACGTCAGCTCCTGGTAAAGCCGCAGCCACCAACCAAGGCGCAATGGCACGCCAGCTGCGGCCTCTCCAACGCCACCCTTGGAGCCAACACCAAATATCGATTGAACATGATCCCAAAGGAAGGACCACGAGATCTCCGAACTCAAGCGGCCAGCAACGCGGATCTCGAACACTGTCGCAATGGTCACGGCGAAGCACAGGACTGGAATCGCGAAACCCAATCTTCGCAGTGCCGACGGCCGGAACACCAGCATCAGGGCTGCCAGACACAAGAGCTGAAGGTATATTGTGCGGGTCTGCATCACGACGATAGCGTAGGACACCAGAAATCCAGCGGTCAGCGTTGGCCACAGTGACGAGAACCCGCTGCCGCGAGGAAGGGTCATGCAATAGAACGCACCCAGCAGCAGCATCGTGCCTGACGTTGCAAAAGTACCAAGGATCGGGATGGCTTGGCCCGAACCGCCCGACAACGTCGGCGAGATCGCTGCAAGGGTGTTTCCGACGACAAACAGAAGTCCGTAGAGACAAGACACAATGATGATGCCGCGTAGCCATCGCGACAGCCGCGATGTTTGCTCGGGTCCAACGAACAATGCGAAGCCGACCACAATGTACAGAGTTTCGATGAGCTGGGTGGCGTCCCGAAAGGCCCACAAGCCTTCCCCAATGGCGTCGACGATCAGTCGGGCAAATCCCCAGCTCCACCAGAAGAGCAATAGCGGCAACGGCATGACCGTCCCGATTCGGGATAGCACCTTCGGTACGTTTACGGTGAACAGAATACTGGCCAATGCCAATTCCCCAAGAGGAGCACCAACTCCGGTTGGAGGAATGCGCAGCTGCATGAACGAATAACTGAACACCAAGTATCCCGCGATCAGCAGCAGCAGAATACTTATTTTCAAATTATGGAAAGAGCCGGTCACACCGCGCTCCCGTAGAGCTTTGCAACCTTTCGGTCCCACGAAAAGTTCCGGATACGGGCACGCGCCCCTTCGGCAAGCGGAAGGCGGACGGCATCCCGGCTGAGCATCCTCAGAGCCTGGCCGAGTTCCTTTACAACCTCCGTTACGCCCTTGCCGGTTGTATCAATGACATGACCACAGCGATCGTCCACGATTGTGGCTGGTCCGCCCAGCTTAAGACAAACAACTGGTAACCCGTGTCGCATGGCTTCCAAGGCTACGAGCCCACCCGTGTCGTGAAGCGCCGGAAACAGAAGGACATGATGCTGCGCATACAGGCGATCCATGGCGTCACCCGACTGCCAGGGGATCCACTCGATTTGTGCCTCGACGCCTAGGGACTGCGCCAGTCTTAGCCAGCGATCCTTGGACGGCCCTTCACCGACCATAGTGAGACGCGCTCGGGGATCAGCTTTCGCAACAAGGGCAAACGCGCACAGGCCCAAATGCATGCCCTTGTAGTCGACGAATCGGCCTGCATAAAGTATCCTGAAACTATCCATCGCAGGGCCACGCCTGGCCGCTGCGTCGGGCGGGATTGTTTCATGGCCGTCTATGCCTATGGCAAGCTCCACATGGGTCTTGTCACGATAGCGGGCTGGCACCAGTCTCAGCGTCTCCGTTGAGGTGACATAGATCCGGTGGGCCCGTTCAAAAGTCGACGTCATGAACGGCGAGAACCGGACCATCAGATTCGCACCATCACGCACCATCTCGAGAGCAGAGGTCATGGCGCTGTAACCCTTCCGCAGACGCCATGGCGCCCGCTCTCCGCCTCCGACTGGACCGAATATGAACCGGATTCCGAGCTTCCCCATGAAGCTCGGAATCCGCAATCCGGCGTAGGTGACGTGATGCACACAGTCGAAGTTCTCGCGGCAATGCAGTTCTCGGGCGAAGCCAACCGCCAGCCACTGCCACAAGAGCGCATGAACGTGGAGCGGTCCGCGCCTCTGCCACCTCAACGGTCTCGGCACATCGAAGTACGCGAAGCGAGGCCTGTTGATCGTAGAGGCTAGCTCGCGTTCAATCGCCGGCCGGGCCTCCGATCGCGTCAGCACCACCACGTCATGACCTGCACGGGCAAGCGACACGGCCCAGTTCCATCCTACAGCGAATTCGGAGCCACGGTTGGGTTCGCAAGCAAAGGCGGAAAGCAGCACCTTCAAGATGTGCACCTTTCGAATGGCGTCACTTGTTAGGGCCACACCAAAGAGATCGAAAGCGTTCCCATCGGCTTGGCGACGCGCTGAGCATTGCATGCTCCCCAAGTTCCGGCAGTGACGAAGGAGCGATCAATGCGTGACGCCCTTGCCAACTGTTTCTTTATTTCTTTTCGATGATAAGAAATGAGTGGCATAGGCCGAAAACCGACCTGCGCTTCCCGCCAATCCAAGATCCTAGGTTGCTTCACTCCCTTCGCCCTCACCGTGTGGCCTTCTGGCTCATTGAGACTATAGTCAGCGACCGAGTGGGCAGTACTTGAAGGTCGTTCCCGCGCTTCTATCAACTGGCCACCGTGTCAGCGCACGTTGTCCGCATCCAACGTGCAAGCGGCACAAGAAGTGCGACTACCTTGACGACTTCGACAACCAAACTGCCCAACAGCACGCCCTCCATGCCGAGATAGCGAGTCATAGGATACGCGGCGACAACGGTGAAGGCAGTCGCTATCGCGTAGGACACGAAGATCATCCTCGTGCACTCGATCGCCGCGGCCCAAATGCCAAGCAGCACCGATAGGCTATAGGCTACGATTATAGGGCATAGCCACCTTACCACGTAGCCGAGGCCTTCGTATCCACTACCATACAGAAGACGGACGAGCGCTTCGGTATCGACCATCAGGACCGCCAGCATTGCAAAGAGCAGCGTGGCGGTAAGACAAGAGAGTCGGATCATGTATCGGATCAACTGCCGGGGGCCGCCCTCGTGCAGGGCCCTGGCTGCCTGCATCGGAGCGAAGCTATCCAAGGCCTGCAGCAGCAGGGAGGTCACACCCGCAATCGAAATCGCAGCCTTCAATGCACCCGTAGCCGCCGCCCCCAGCTCAGCGCCCGACATCAAGACAAACGCCTGGGACGTCATCCAGAACATCACGGCCGACGGTAACAACCATTTCGAGAATGCCCAATGGCGGCGGAGAACGTCGCTGAAGGTCGCAGCGCGCCATTCGAAGCGACCGAAGACGAATGCGCCGCGAATCGACGATACGCCGCAGGCCACCATGATGATCCAGATTCCGGTGACACTGTCATACGCTGACCATAGGTATGGCAGCATCAGCAAAGCCGTGAGTTGCAGTCCCACACGAAGCGCATCATTGCCCAGCGCCAACGTCGCCTTGTCTCGGACGAACAAATATCTGCGAAAGAAATTGTGCGCCTGGAACGTAATGGCCGTCAATGAAAGCGGGATGGCCAAGCGCTCGACCCCTGGCTCGAGCAAGGGTGCGGCAAGCCTTACAGCACTCCAGATAAGCAACGCCGATACGGCGCAGACCACTGCTTGTTGTACGGCGGTAGCGCTGTAGTATCGTGTCCTGACCTCTTTCTCCTCCTTGGCGCCTATGTTCAACATTGGTTGGAGAATGGCAGCAAACTGCAACGAAGCCATGAATTCGACGATGATCCAAGCAAGAGCAAACCAGCCGAGTTGATAGGCTCCGAAGATGCGCGCCATCAGAACCCCGGCAACGAAATTGCCGGCGCTCACGACACCTTGATCTATGAACGCGATGATCCTGACAGAGTCTCCGGAGCGCCATTTCATCGGTGAAGGTCTTTCCGACAGCAAAAGTCTTCCCGACTCGTGGCGGATATCAACACCTGGGTTACGCTGCCGGCACGCCGGAAACAGCCTCGACTCGCTGGTGCCCCTCTGTCACAGCAAAGTGAGCTTCTTTAATCAGGACGTCGGGTTTGATCACAACCGGCTCTGGAATGGGAATGACGAATCGCCCTCCTGCGGCGCGATAGGCTGCCTGCTGCCGCAAGACCTCTCCTGCAAAGTTCCAGACCAGCAGGAGAACCAGATCAGGTGGATCCTCTAGCAACCGGGACGGAGGCACGATTGGTATGTGCTGACCGGGCATGAATTTGCCTTGCTTGAAGGGATTGGCGTCGACGACGTACTCGAAAAAGCCCGGACCCAGGTTCAAGAAGTTTACCAAGGTCGATCCTTTTGCTGCCGCACCATAGCAGGCGATGCGATTTCCACGCGCCTTTTCGGCTCGCAGCAGCGACACCAAAGTATCTCTTACCGTTGTAACTCGCTCAGAAAACCCGCGATACCATTCCACCCGATTGACGCCGAGTTCGCTCTCCCGCTGCCACAACACCTTCAGCCTGGCGCTGGCCTCAGCCTTACGCGCCACATAGATGCGCAGGGACCCTCCATGAATTGGAAGCTCCTCGGCGTCGACGATGGTGAGGCCGTGCCTCGCCAAGAGCGGCGCAATACCGTGGAGGGTATGATAGAAAACGTGCTCATGGTAGATCGTGTCGAATTCGCAGTTCTTTATCATCCGAACGGCATAGGCGAACTCGAATACGGCCATGCCCTGCGGCTTCAAGAGCCTTGCGATGCCGGCCACGAAGTCGTTGATCAGATCCACATGGGCAATGACGTTGTTGCCTATGATCAAGTCGGCCAACTGACCTTCAGCCGCTAGTTGGTTGGCAAGCTTTAGTGAGAAAAAATCATTTAGGACGGGAACGCCGCTTTCGGCTGACTGCCTTGCAGGCCCCTTGGCCGGGTCGATACCCAGGCAGGGAATGCCCTGCCGCACGAAGTTGCGCAGCATGTAGCCGTCGTTACTGGCAACTTCGACGACGAAGCTCGCGGGCCCCAGTTGCAGATCGCGAATCAGTCGATCGGCGTTGGTTGCCGCGTGCTCCAGCAGGGCGGGCGAAGAGGAGGAAAAGTATGGGTAGTCTTGCTGATACAATATAGCTGGAGGAATGGTCTCCGTGACCTGCAGCAAGCTGCACTCCTCGCAAAGGGCAAGCTGCAAGGGGTAGCGTTTCTCGTTGGGCATCTGCTGCTGAGAATTCAGCAAGGCGTTTGATATGGGGTGATCTCCCAGATCGAGAACGACGCTCAGGCGCGGGCTGTTGCAGGACCGACAATTGGAAGTCTTCATGGATAATCCTCCTGACAAGTTCGTTATGCGCGCGACTGAGGACCACGTAGTGGCTGTAATCTTTCGTACAGCAGCATGAGCAGGAAGCGAGCATTCGACTCCAGGTACCGTCTTCCCAGTCGGCGCGGTTCCTGAAAGAGGCGAAATGCCCATTCGCATCCGCTGCGCTGGACGAACCGAGGTGCCCTTCTGACCGTACCGGCAAGCATGTCGAAAGCTGCGCCCACGCCAATGAGTACCGGGGCATTCAGCTTTTCCCGGAAGCTCCACATCCATCGATCCTGCTTCGGAGCGCCCAGTCCAACCCAAACAATATCCGGCCTCGCCGCGTTGATACTGTCGACCACTCCTTGCTGCTCGCCAGGCAGGAGTTCCCGGAACGGCGGCGAACATGACCCAACGACGCTGGTATCCGGATATCTGCGCTTCAGATTGCTCTCGAGAAGAGCCAGCGTCCTGGGAGTCGAACCATAAAGGAAGTGACGATGCCCAGTACGCTGGGAGCGATCGAACAATGCAGGCATCAGGTCAGGGCCGCATATGCGATCGGCTTGCGCGAACCCGGCACGCCTCAGCAACCACACCAAGGGCATCCCGTCGGGTGCTACTATTGAAGCCGAATGGTAGATCTTCTGAATGTCGGTCGCAGAGGAACTCTCCATCAAGGCATGAACATCCAAGGTGCACACGTAGTGCCGCTCCCGCTGCTGGATCCAATCGTCGATGCAGTTCATGAACTGATCAAACGAGAGGACGCTCACTGGCACGCCCAGGATAGACACCCGAGGATGATTCAGCAGCGTGCGTGCAATACCACCCTCCGGGACCCCTTCACGGATCCGCGCGGCAGCTTCGCGCATGGGTACCCCCACCCCTATATCGCAGACGTCGTGGAATAAAGCCCACGCTCGGTGTGACCGCCTGTCGATGACTTCAGGCTCTCGCCTTCGAGACAGTGAAGGATGGCTTTTCGACATCCGACGTCACGAAGCGCAGCCGAGATTTCCTGCGCGTAGATCGGATTCATCGCAATTACCAAGTCCGGTTGATACTGCGAAAGGAACTCTGGCGGCATGATCTGCTTTCCGGACCCCGGAACGAACTTGCCCCACCGATACGGGTTCACATCGACGAGATATTCGATTTCCGCTTCGGCCTTGACTGCGGCGAGGAACGCGACCGCCTTGGAACCGGACCCCCATAGGACAGTGCGTCCTCCCGAGGCGGCGGTGGATCGCACTAGATGGGACCATCTGGCTACGCTTCTGCTGACCGCGTCATCGTAAGCGGCAACTGCACCCGCAAGATTCTGCGTTTGGGCCTCAAGCGCTGCATCAAGAGATCGTGAGTCCGGCTGGACTGCGCGCGCCTCGATCGTGAGATACTGATCTCCAAAACTGGTCGCGGTGCGCAGGATGTCGAAGCCCGCATGCCGCAGCACATGCTGCAATGAGAGGGGCGAGAAATACGAGCAATGCTCGTAGTACACATCCCAGAAGGCGGCCTCGGCAAGGATGCGCCGCACATCCGGGACCTGGATGCACACGATTGTGCCACGCTCCGGAGAAGCGATCCGACGGATGGCGCCGACGAAAGCCCGGGTCTGGGAAATGTGCTCCAAGGTCATCTTGCAACAAACAAGATGCGGAGCCCGCTGCTTCGTCTCCGCCGTGAAGAACTCCCGTTTGAACTCGGCGCCACTGTGGTCAGCGCCCTTTCTGGCCGGAACGAAGCTAGGATCGTACCCCACGCCTCGATTGCTTCCCAATTCACAGAGCAGAGACAGAAACTCTCCTTTGCCGCAGCCGATCTCCACGATCTCCTTTCCGAAAATGCTATACCTGTCCAGTAGCTCCTGGACCTGCTCTCTCTGATAGTTGGCAAAGGTCTCCGAGAATTGCTGCGTTTCCTCGTACTGTTCGGAGTACGTCGTTTGCTCCGGCTTCCACTGCGCATTGTAGATAAAGTTGCAGTCCGAGCAGAACGCGAGATCGATATTGCCACATTCCAAATCACGGGCACGTTGCCGATCATTGAACAACAGGCAACTGTTCACCGGAACGCCCGCGATGCTGTGAAAAATCCGCGGGGTAAGCCCTCCACAATTCGGGCAGGTTCCGTCGAGCGAAGCGACTGTCATTGCGCGGCCTCCTGCGACCCCAACTCCAGAGGAGCATGCCTGACCGGCGTCGCGCCCGGGCGCCGCCAGTCGGCTGCCTCCGGCAACCACCGCAATGAAGTGTCAAGGAACCCTTTGCTGAAAAGGGACTTCAAGTAGGCAAGCCGTTGATAGCGTGGCCCCTCGAAGTCCTCGGCACCAAGACCACACTCCGAGTAACGTGCATACAATTCTTGCGCTCCGGCAATCGCCGTCCATTGGGGACGGAAGTTGGGCAGCTGCATCGCTATCTTCGAGCAATCGACGCGGTAGGAACGTAGATCTACGCCAGCGCCCTCGGCATAGGTAATGGACGAACCAGGCACGACAGCGCGGACAATCTCCGCAATCTCTCGAACGCGATAGTTCTCCGTCGTCACGCCTACATTGAATATCTCGCCGTGCACTGCTTCACGGGGTGCCTCGAGGGCAGCAATGAATGCACGACTGATATCGGCGATGTGAACGATCGGCCGCCAGGCCATGCCGTCGCTCTTGAGAAAGACCCGGCGGCTCGTTAGAGCGTAGGCCACGAGATTGTTCAGCACCAGATCGAAACGGATCCTCGGCGAGAAGCCGTAAGCGGTCGCGCTGCGCAGAAGCACGGGAGAGAAGGTGTCGCTGGCAAGTGCGAGGAGGCCACGTTCAGCTTCGTACTTCGAGATTCCGTAGGGGGTGACTGGGTTGACTGGGGTATGCTCGTCCACCCAATCCTGAACGGCCGCCCCGTAGACGCTGCAAGTGGAGGAAAAGACGAAGCGGCTCACTCCCGCATCGACGGCGAGCCTCGCGAGCCGCACCGTTGCCTTTTCGTTGATCGCGAAAGTTGTCTCCGGTAGCAGATCGCCCAACGGATCGTTACACACTCCCGCAAGGTGCAGGATTGCATCGAAGGTCTCCAGTTGTGCCGGCGCAAGCTCGCGAATGTCACACTCGATAGACGGCACCGACGATGTGGAATCCTGGCCGAAGGTGCAGCGAGCGTAGAGGTCGGTGTCGATACCGACGACATGATGCCCGCGCTGGACTAGCATTTCTGTAAGCACCGTGCCGATGTAGCCGCGATGCCCGGTAACGAGAACTTTCATCAGATTACTCCCACGTTTTCCAAGGGGCCTTGCCGCTGGACCAGAGCTCGTCCAGGAGCTTCTTCTCTCGAAGCGTGTCCATGCACTGCCAGAAGGAGTCATGCTGGTAAGCTACGAGTTCCCCATCCGCGGCCAACCGTTCCAACGATTCGCGCTCCCATGATGTGCTGTCGCCTGGGATATATTCGAAGATACCTGGCTCAAGGACGAAGAAAGCGCCATTGATCCAACCGCCCCCATCAAGCGGTTTTTCGCGGAACCTGCTGACGCTTCCTTCAGCTCCAATCTCGACCATGCCGAAGCGAGAAGGAGAGCGCACTACCGTCATCGTCGCCAACTTGCCGTGGCTGCGGTGAAATTCGAGAAGCTTGGTGAGATCGACGTCAGCAACACCATCACACCAGGTGAGCATGAACGTACCGCTGCCCAGATGTTGCCGAAGACGTTTGATACGACCGCCCGTCTCGGTGTTATCGCCGGTATCGATCAGGTGAATTGTCCAATCTAGACCACGCCTATCTTCGTGCAATCGAACTGAGCCATCCCGGGTGAAGATGGTGATGTTTCTATCGGTTGCATAAAGCTCGAGGAAGTACTGGATGACCGCTTCCTTCTTGTAGCCTAGCGCAATGACGAACTCGTTCATGCCATAGGCATCGTAGTGCTTCATGACGTGCCAGATGACGGGATGGCCGCCGACTTCAACCAGCGGCTTAGGACGCACGGCCGTTTCTTCCGCAAGTCGCGTACCGAGCCCCCCAGCCAGGATCGCCACCGGCGGGAGCCGTGCTGAGGACGGTTGTTTTCGCTCGGGCTGAGGCAGCGCGAAATCAATGCCTTCAATGGCAAGCTGTGTCATACCAGAACCACCCGCTCTTGTAAGATCCCAATTGATCTTATCTTTTGCAAAAGAAAATGAAATGGCTATCACCCGGAAAGACTGTTGCTATTTTGCGCGGCGCATATATAAGAGATCATGTTTCAGTCACGCGTCGTTGAATGGACCAGGCGCATGTCGTCGACGAATGTAAGAGCTCGCGGAAAGATTCGACGCGAAGAGTGGCCTAAGATTGCTGAACGCTTTCAACGCGGCGAAACGCTGGCCTCCATCGCACGCGGCTATGGATGCACTCCTCCGGCCATCCGGTACATTTTGGCGCGTTCGCCAAGCGTCGCGGCCGAAACGAGGCAACCACGCACCGCGCATGCCGCGGCCAGCGATGAGGGTCCCAATCCGATCTCGAAGGGGCAAACCGAGGAGCGCGGCACCGAAGGCCTCTTGCGCGACCTTGTGGCATCGCGGTCGTCAGGGACCGAAATTTGGGGTCGGATCAACAATGATATCGCGACCTTTTTAGCCGCGATGGACGCCTTGTCGGCGAGTGAGACCGTGAGCAACTACGAGGCCTTGCTGAGGGCGACGGATCGCCTTCTGTGGGCAAGTGCTCGAACACGCCTGGAACTCGAGCGGGTAATCGCGAGTCGTGGCGCGAGCGGGACACGCAAACGACGATCAGCCTGAGCAGCTGCAGAGTGCGTGGGGCGATGCAGCGTCAGTACGCGTTCGTACCCCGTAAAACAGCCGGAATTGTCACAAGCAGCACTTTGAAATCGAAGAGCAACGACCAATTCGCTATGTAGAACAGGTCGTATTCGAGCCTGCGTCTCATCTGCTCGGGACTCTCAGTCTCTCCGCGCGCGCCGTTAACCTGCGCCCAACCCGTGATGCCGGGCTTCATGCGGTGTCTTGCCAGATAACCGTCTATCAGCGCGGCGTACTTTTCGTTGTGGGCAGCAGCATGTGGCCGAGGTCCAACCAGGGACATGTCGCCGAACAGGACATTGAACAACTGCGGAAGCTCGTCGAGGCTGGTTCGCCGCAGCACCGCTCCGATGCGCGTTACACGTGGGTCGTTGCGCCTGGCTTGAGGGACGAGCGGATCCGGCTGTTGATCGTCACGCATGCTTCGGAACTTGTATACTGTGAAACGATTGTTGTTGAACCCATATCGTTGCTGTTTGAAGATCACGGGGCCAGGTGAATCGAGCTTGATCAGAATCGCGATCGCCAGCAGCAGAGGCGCAAGGAGGATCACCAGGAGCAGGCTGATAACAACGTCTTCGGCACGTTTCACAGGCTCCGCCCAGCCCGGAAGCGGCCTGCGCTGCACAGTCAGCAAGGGGACATCGGCCACGAACCCGAATTCGAGCGGCGTGGTTTTGAGCCCAGACAGGCCTGGATCGATCTTTACTATCGTTTGCAAGGCTGCAAACTTGCTTATCGCGCTATTGAGCGAGTACCGCGACTCCCATGGCAAAGCGACTATGACCTCATCAACCTGGCCCGACGCGGCCAACGAAACTAGAAGATCGATATCTCCCGCGGCGCCGTCGTCAGTACTCATCGGCCCTTGGCGGTCGAAGAAAAGGCCCGCGAACTCAGCGTCACTGCATCTGTTCAGGCGCTGCGCAAGGCGAATGGCGGGCAGCCCCGTGCCGAGGATCGCCACCCTGCGGATCAAAAGCCCCTGCCTCCGCCAACGTTGCAACTGGCACTGAACAAGGAGTCGCGTCGTCAGCAACGACACCAAGGCCGCACCGTACCAGACTTGGGCCGCCGTGCTTTGGAACTCGCCGCTCCGCTCCACGAGCCGCGCTATGCCGGCTAGAGTAAGGATACATGCAATCCACGCTGTAGAGGCGATCGCGCACTGCCTTCCGCGAAGCATCACTGCGACAGTGGAATAACCGCCCAGCAAGTAGATGTAATTAACGGTCAGCGTCGCCGCGAGGAGAATCGCCAAAGGGTGGACGTCCACAGAAACCGCTTGTATCGCGAGAAACTTATGGGCGGCAAACCCAGTGGCTGAGAGGCCTATCCAGTCAGTCGCCGCAAGAAGCCCCGGTAGTAGGCCGACAAGATCGGCCCCGCGTCGGACAGGTCTTGAAGGAGCAGATTCGAGCCGCCGCACGAACGAATTTGTAACCGGGGCGTCGGATTTATCGATCAGGGAGTCGTCCGCAGGCATCGCTTCAGCGCCCCTCATCTGCATCGCCCCCGAAGACGGCCGCTTCGGCTAGGCTCATTCACACTCTATTTTTGTTTTCTTTTCTTATCCTATAGCAAAAGACTATGCAACCGTCAGGACGCCCCGCAATTCTGGGAGACACCATGCACGCGGATCGAGTGCGCTGCGACTAGCCTCGGGGACAGATGGCGGCGTGGACTCGAGCCAAGAGATAAGTCGGCTGCTTGAGGTTCTCAGACTGGCGGTCAGTCGATGTCACCACGCAGTTCGAACGCCGCATGGACTCTTTCGGGCCACCTCGCCATCGGAGACCGTGTTGCGCAGCCCCACGTTGGCAGTAGCTCGTCGAGGACACGGGCGGCTAGCTTAGTCGACAGTGATACCATCGCACACCCAACATCCAGGCCTTCATGACATGCGCGGCATACCCTGGAGAGAGAGCCTGCTCGATCGGGCTACGCGATTGCAACCAACGGCAGCGTCGAACGCCGGGAAGATCAGCGAGTCCGCTCGTGCAGGCGGCGACCGCGTCCGAAGTCGGGATAGGCAGGCCTAACAGATGCCGCGCTCGTACTCGCGAAAGCCAAGGGCCGCCCACGGAATGCTTGCCAATGGCGTCTGAGCTTCGGCAACGTTCCAGAAAGCAAGAGATCAAGCAAAGGCGTGTCCTGAAAGCTCCCGCTATAGCTGAGTCGCGGAAGACTAAGCGGCCTTCTGGCGTCTGTACCAAAGAGCGTATTGCACTCGGTTGTAACCCCGGTTCGGAAACCAAGCTGCGCGCACATAGCCACTTCACGAGGCCCGGCCGCCGCAGCGTCGCCGTAAGGATATGCGAAGTGATGAACTTCGCTCTCCACGAAGTCTTGGCAGTCGCGCTTGCTTTGTTCAATTTCCCAAAGGGCAACCTTATGTTCCAGGCTGCCCAGGCGAATATGATGAACGCTATGGGCGCCGAAGTCCACCAGCCCGCTATCCCGCATCTCCCTGATCATCGAGACCGTCAACACATTGCGATCGGTTGGAGTCATGAAGTCGACCCGATACCTCGATCCGATAGATTGGCAAACTTCACGTACGATATCGGGAGCAGCTACAACCAGCCTCGAAGCCAGGTTCCGGAAGGCAGCTGCCTTTTCTCTCAAGGTCCGGCAATTCAGCATCAATGGTTCGTCGGCTAGCCGGACGGTCAGGCTGTCGTTCTCCGCGATCGCCGTCTCAAGTCCGAAGGACCACATAGGAAACTGCCGATGGATGAAGCCCGAGACGAGATAGACCGTCATCGGCACACCGAACTCCCGGCAAACCGGAAACGCCGATGTATAGGTGTCAGAAAACCCATCGTCGAACGTCAAGCAGATGACTTTACCATCCGCGGACTCACCATCGACGAGCCAGTCGGCCAAGCCACTCATCGAGAGGAACCTGTAACCTCGCTCCTTCAAGGTCTGCACGACGTAGCGGAAGTTGCACGGCGTCACCGATGTCCGCAGTGAGCCAAACTCGTGAGGCTGCGGTTGATAGATACGGTGAAATGCCAGGATGCCGCCGGCGCCGGAAAGTCGGCCGGAAAGTAATCGGGGTAGGCCAATCGCCGAAAGCGACCAGAGAGTCGTGGAAACTAACGACTGCTGCAAGACCATAGGACGGACTCGTTGCTATGAACTCACGCTGACGGAGCGAAACTCCACGATATGCTCGATTGCACAGCAGATGAAATTCTGACTAATTCGGGAGGGGCTTGCGAGTGATCGAATTGTGAGTGGTTTGCGATTGATCAATCACGAGTCGCATGAGTGCGCTGCCAAGCTGCCTACATTAGGGCAGAAACAGTATGGCCCCTGGACGTTGGGGCGTCATCGTCGTCAGAGCCTACCTTGAAATTGGGTCGGCCGGCGAGCCCACCCAAGATGGCACCAACAACCTCGGTGTCGGCGCCAGATCCTTCGGCAAATCGTTTTTCAGGTTCTTGCGACCGAGGCACGTTCACAACGTTGATGCCGAATTGGCCAGTCCCGATGGTGTAGTCGCCGGTGGATAGCAGGGGCACGCTTCCCCATTGGCAATGGTACAGCCGCTCCCGTGGCATTGATCGATGACGAGCAGAAGAGCCTGGCGTCATCGGGCTGGGCTGGATCATGTCCCGAGTGGTGGTGTAGCTGACGGTTGGTCAGTACGTCGATTCCGAGCGGGAGCCGGATCGATCAGGTCGCCACGGCGGGCAGCCCGATGATGGGATCATCGCTGACAGGAGCGATGCTTTCCAGGGTGATGTAGCGGGCGCGCTGGACGGCCCATTCATCGTTCTGCTCGAGAAGGATGGCGCCGACCAGACGGGTGATGGCGTCCTCGTTGGGGAAGATGCCGACGACCTCGGTGCGCCGCTTGATCTCGCCGTTGAGCCGCTCGATGGGGTTGGTGGAGTGCAGCTTGGCGCGATGCTGGGGCGGGAAGCTCATGTAGGCCAGCACATCGGGCTCGGCCTGGTCCATCAACGTGGCGAGCTTGGGAAGCTTGGGCCTGAGCTGATCGGCGACGCGGCGCCACTGCGCCTTGGCCTGCTTGACGTCGTCCTGGGCGAAGGCGGTGGCGATGAAGGCCGAGACGACCCGGCGACCGCTCCTGCCGGCGTAGGCCAGGGCGTTGCGCATGAAGTGGACGCGACAGCGTTGCCAGGTGGCGGTGAGGACCTTGGAGACGGCGGCCTTGATGCCCTCATGAGCATCGGAGACAACCAGCTTCACGCCGCGCAGGCCGCGCCGCGCCAGCTTGCGCAGGAAAGCGGTCCAGAAGGTCTCGGCCTCGGAGGGACCGATGTCCATGCCGAGCACCTCGCGCCGGCCGTCGGAATTGACGCCAACCGCGACAATGACGGCGACCGAGACGATGCGGCCGGCTTGGCGCACCTTCACGTAGGTCGCGTCGATCCACAGATACGGCCAGTCGCCCTCGATCGGCCGGTCAAGAAAGGCCTTCACCCGTTGGTCGATCTCCTCGCACAGGCGGCTGACCTGGCTCTTGGAGATGCCGCTCATGCCCATGGCCTTGACCAGATCGTCGACCGAGCGGGTCGAGATGCCCTGGATGTAGGCCTCCTGGATCACCGCCATCAGAGCCTTCTCGGCCATGCGCCGCGGCTCCAGGAAGCCCGGGAAGTGGCTGCCACGGCGCAGCTTGGGGATGCGCAGCTCGACCGTGCCTGCGCGCGTCTCCCAGTCGCGCTCGCGGTAGCCGTTGCGCTGTACCAGCCGATTCGGGCTCTTCTCGCCATGCGCCGCTCCAGTCAACGCCCCGACCTCGAGCTCCATCAGCCGCTCGGCGGCAAACGCAATCATGTCGCGCAAAACGTCCGCGTCGGGGGTCTTCTCCACGAGCGAGCGCAGGTTCATCATCTCGTCGGTCATCGGTGGTGTCCTTGGGGCAAGAGTTGGTGTCAGCAACCCGACCCTAACCCGGAAATCGCCGGTGACCCCCGCAAGCCCGCTCACTCGCTACGGCGCTATACAGGGCGCGCTCGCGAGCGGGCTTGCTCTTGCCAGCTACACCACTGGAATGGACCCCAAAAGTGAGACAGTGAAACTGCGGACAGTTTCTCGCAGGATGAGGAACTGATGAAGCAACGATTGGACGTATCTGCGGATATTAAGCGAACTGCGGTTAGTCGCGTGGCGGCTGGCGAGACAGTGACGGCGGTTGCGGCGGAGGTCGGGATCGACCGCCGGCGGCTGTACGAGTGGTGTGAGCTGGCGCGCCGCGGCGGCCTCGAAAGGCGGCGCGGTCCAGGGCGACCGCGCACGAGCCGGCTGGACGGCCCGCCATTGCGCAGTGCTGTGCAGACCGAAGGCGAGGCGGCGCGGCGGCGGATCGCCGAGCTGGAGCGCAAGATCGGGGAGCAACAGGCAGACCTCGATTTTTTTCGGCAAGCCTTGCGGCATGTGAAGGCAAGACAGCAGGAGGCCGGCGTGTCCAGCGGGCTGCGGTCTACGAAGTCATCCAGGCGATGACCGTGACGCAAGGCAGTCAGAGGATCCAGCGGCTGTGCCGGCAGGCCGGTGTGAGCCGGGCGGGCTACTATCGTCACTGGCAGAAGAGCGCCCCGCGGGCGCATGACACGGCGGTGCAGGCTCTGATCCAGGACGTGGTGGCGGCCCATAAGCAGAAGCGCGGCTACCGCTACATCACGCACGAGCTGCGGCGCCAGCACGGCCTGATCATCAACCACAAGCGGGTGCTGCGGCTGATGCGCGAGGACAATCTGTTGTGCTTGCGGAGCAAGCCTTTCGTGCCGCCCACGACCGATTCGCGGCACACCTGGGAGATCGTGCCCAATCTGGCGCGCGGCCTGCGGCTGAGCGGCCTCAACCAGCTGTGGGTGGCCGACATCACCTACATCCGCCTGCAAGAGGAGTTCGCCTTCCTGGCGGTCATCCTCGATGCCTTCAGCCGCACCGTGGTCGGCTGGGCAATGGCCGATCATCTGCGCGCCAGCCTCGCGGTGGAAGCGCTCGGTATGGCCCTCAAGGAGCGTCGGCCCGCTTCGGGCAGCCTGATCCACCACTCCGATCGCGGCGTGCAGTACGCCTGTGGCGAGTACACCGCAATCCTCGAGGCGCACGGCATCGCCGCCAGCATGAGCCGGGTCGGCAATCCCTACGACAATGCCAAAGCGGAGAGCTTCATCAAGACGCTCAAGGTCGAGGAGGCCGATGGCAGGCTCTATCGCCATCACAAGGAAGCCAAGCGCTGCATCGGCACCTTCATCGAAGACGTCTACAACAAGCAGCGCCTGCACTCGGCGCTGGGCTATCGGCCGCCGGCCGAGTTCGAGGCCTGGCATTGCGCACGCCTGCGGCCGGGCGTGGGCGACGCTGCGCGATCTGACAGCTTCGCGCCGCCCACGCCTGATCTCAGGCTTGACCCCGAACTTCAGAGCCTTAATCGATGATCATTACCCATCTGTCCGCAGTTCTGCTGTCTCAGCAAGTGGGTGCACTTCACCACTCCACGGGACACGACCCCGGATCACCCGCAGGGGATGATCCCGACGAACCGCGATTCGAGATCAACATAGGAAAACAGTGACCTGATCTGACGTCCGAGCCACGCATGCCCATCACCGCCACTCACCGCCTCGACTGAATCACGCCTGACACCGTCTCGCTACTGACTACTTCAACAGCCTGCTAGGCCTTTCCGAGCCTTGCTCTCGGTCCGTTACCACGAAACACGCGCCGGATGATGCGGCACTGGTGGCGGATCGGTGAGAAAGGTTTCATGGCCGAATGTGCCCGAGCCTGGCCCGCCCTGGGCGAAGCCGAAGTACGGGCTGGAGCCGTTGTTGTAGACGGTGTTGTCATGGACATTCCAACCGCTTTGGTAAGTGAGGACGGAGTAGGAGAAGTTCCAGAAAGTATTGTCTGAAACGACGCCGCTTCCGGCAATCTCGACGGCAGTGCCGACTTCACCGGCATCGGCCGGTCCGCGGCGAAAGAAGTTGTTGGTGACGGTGGTATTCTCCGCGGCGTGGCCGACCAAGGAAGCGCCCAGCAGCGTCCCGGGACCGGCAAGGTTATTGAAGGCGTCAAAGTAATTGTCGTTGACGACCAGGCCAGACAGATATTCGGCGCCTGAGGGTGCAGGACCGACCTCGATCGCCGCACGTCGGGTGCCGAGGAAGACATTGCGTTCAATGACAATATCGCGACCCAGGCTCCTGGCCGTCGTAGTGGGCTCCTGAATCGCGATCGGCTGCCAGCAGTTCGTGAAATGGTTCCCATCGAAGGTGATGTTGCTGAGGTTGAACATGCCGAGGCAGTTGCCGCCAACCCTGTTGAAGTCGTTGTTGACCACCGTGGCGAACGCAGCACCGTTCATGCGGATGGCCGAGCCGTTCAAACCGAAGCCGGCCTGGTCGTTGAATGTGCTGTCTCCGACGGTCCACCGGCTGGCATTGTCGGCGTTGATCAGACTGCGGTCGAAGACAAATCCCTGCCCCGGAGCCCGGCCGCGGATCGTCCAGTCAGTCTTGCCGGCGAAGTCGAAGGCACCCCTGGTCCTTGCACCCGGCGCGTTGATGATATTGACCGGCCCGTTTGCCCAAAGCGTGACGCCGGACTTGCCGGTAATGGTCCTACCGTGGAAGTCGAACGTGCTGCCACCTGGGAACATCAAGATGCCCCCGGGTTGCACAGAGTTCAACTTCCGTTGGATCGTGGCCGGGCCGTCGCCCGGAAGGACATGTGTGATGGGGCCGGGCGGCTCAGGCGCCGTTCCCACGACGCTGAAATCCGACGCCGACAGCGGGAGTCGCGGCGACACCGTTGCGAAGACTTTCGCTGCCTGCCCACCGGCGCCGTCAGGATCATACATCAAGCTTCCGGTCGCCGCGCGGTAAATGATGCGGTCAGTGGTGTCGTGCGCTGCGGTTCCTGTAAAGAAAGCATCAGGTGCGAGCGGGCCATTGATACCCGCTCGCGTAAAAACGGACCGATCAAGCGCTATCGTGTCGGAGCGGACATTGAAATCGCTGACTGCGGCAACGCTGCCGGGAAAGAACGGTGTGTCGAATCGGAACGTGTCGCGGCCCGGACCGCCCGTCAGCAGATCATTCCCACCTCTCCCTCTCAACGTGTCATCGCCCGCGCGACCCTTCAGCGTGTCGTTGCCAGCGCTGCCAATGGTAACGTTGTCGAAATCGTTGCCAGCGAGCCCAAGGCCCATCGTGCCCGCGTTGGCACGCAGCACCTCAATGTCCTGGCCCGCGGCCAAGGTGTAAGCGGCACTGGCAAGGACCGCATCTGCTCCTTGGTCAGCCGCCTCAATCACCTTGTCGCCAGCATTGCCGACATAGTAGATATCGTTGCCGCTGCCACCGACCATGGTATCGGCGCCAGCCCCGCCATCGAGGCGGTCGTTGCCGCCCTTGGCATACAGCGTGTCTCTGCCGGCTCCGCCGACCAGGAAGTTGTTGAAGTCGTTGCCGGTCAAGGTCCGGCCGCCCGAACCAAGAACGCGCAGGTATTCGATCCTTTGTCCGGCAGCGAGGGCGTAGTTGACGCGGGCATAAAGGGTGTCGATGCCACCACGAACCGCTTCAACCACCCTGTCGCCGACATTGTCGACATAGTAGGTGTCGTTGCCGGTACCACCGACCATACGGTCGGCGCCGCTCCAGCCAGCAAGCACGTCGTTGCCGTTGCCGGCTGCAAGTTTGTCGTTGCCGGCGCCACCGTTGAGCGTGTCGTTGCCAACGCTGCCAACAATGGTGTTGCCGAATTCGTTACCAGTGAGCGCAAGGCCACGCACGCCTGCACTTGCACGGAGCGCTTCAACCTCCTGACCCGCGCCCAGTGTATAGTCGACGCTGGCAAGGACCGTATCGTCACCGAGAGCGACCGTCTCGATCACCCGGTCGCCACGATTGTCTACACGATAGGTATCGTTGCCGGTGCTACCGACCATGATGTCGGCACCGCCCCCGCCATCGAGCACGTCGTTACCCCCGAGGCCGTTCAGGGTATCGGCACCGTCTCCGACGGACGCGCCGTCAGGATTACGGGTGACGGTGGCTGATACCAGACGCGGCGTGATCGTTTCGTTTCTGAATGTACCAATGAATGTGGCCATCTCTTTGGCCCCCTTTTATTCAACGTGCTCTACTAAGAACGCTCGCTGCTCCGCCACTGAAGAAGCGGAAAAAAGTGCGCGTTGGACCGCAGTCGCAGTGGATCAGCCTCAGGCTTGGTGCGGTGCTGGTCCCGCCAACGAATAGTCTCAGATCCGTCCGAAGCGGCATCACTTGGCTGTCCCGTTTGGGATACCGGCCGATATGGCCTCCCTTCCAGATCGTGCCCTTTTTGTCTGAATAGCCCAATCAGAAGCATTGCAACGCGAACGCATTCGATTACGAACCAAGCCGCCACAACCCCGACGATCCCGGCAAAATGTGCCAAGGGGTACGCGGTTAGTAGCGAGCAAATGGTTGCCGCGACATAGGACCGGAAGATAAGCCGCGTCCTTTCCATCGCGGCAACGCAGATGGTAAGGATAACGGCTGCGCAGTAGACAATGGCAGGAATACACAGCCATTTGACGAGATAACCGATCCCTTCATATTGTTCTCCGTAGAGCAGGCGTACGGCAAGTTCGGGCGCCATGTTCAAGATGAACACAGTGGCGAGCGACAGCACGCTCATTAAGGCGCCCAGCCGCAATATGTAACGATTCAACTGAGCTCGCCCACCTTGTTGAAATGCTCGAGAGGCCTGAGCGGGAGCAAAGCTGTCGAGGGCCTGCACAAGAATGTTCAAAACTCCTGTGATGCCCATTGCAGCCCTTAGGCTTCCTGTCGCTACGGTGCCTAGAACGATGCCCGATATCAGAACATAGGCTTGTGATGTCATCCAGTGCATTAGAGCGGATGGCAGCAACCATTTCGAAAATTCCCAATGTCGAGCTGTCACTTGTAGGAAGATAGACCTATCCCATCTGAACTGCCCAAAGTGGTATACCCCAAAGCTGGTGGAGATCCCGCACGCGGCGGCGATGATCCATAACCCGGAGGAGGCTTCCGGTCCTTGCTGTAGCACAAAGAGCAGGGCGAACATCACCGGCAACTGAATGCCAAAGCGCAGCATATCTAACAGGAGCGCTAAAAAAGGGCGATCGCGCACGAAAAGGTAGCGTCGAAAGAAACTGTGGAGCTGATACGTCACGATCGCCGCAAAGATGGCAGGGCCCAATTCGGAGACTGTGACATCGTTGAAAAGTGCGTCGGCCGCCGCGACTGTGAGCCACGCTCCGCCTCCCATCACAAGACAAAAAACCAGTTGCTGAGTAAAAACCGCCGAGAAGTACCTATCGAGCCGAGACTCTGCGTGCTTTGGGCCGATATTCAGCATAGGCTGAATTACAGTCGAAAACTGCAGAGACATCAGAAATTCGACGGCCATCCAGATGAGTGTAAAGCGACCAAATTCGTAGATGCCGAATGTGCGCGCCATCAAAATACCGGCCGTCAAGTTGCTCCCGCTCACGAGAGCTTGATCGATGAAAGATAGATTAGTCGCCAAGTTGAGGAGATAAGCCGTACGGCCTGACTTTTTCTCCTTACCGCCTGGCGGGTCTGCCTTTCCGTCCTTAGTGAGAGAAACAGGTGGTTGTGCGCGCTTCGACGACAGCCTCCTCGCGATATAAGCGGTGCCGCCCTTGGCGCATAGAGCCACGTGCTTGTAGCGGGCTAGTTCTGGCATTCGAGTAGCCTCGAAATTTCGACCTAGCAAAAACACTACGCTCTTGTTGCCGTGTTGATGTCCCCCAACGGGACAGTCGCGGTCATGGCGACGCTATAAGCAAGTCGCACTGGAGGTCCATCGATTCCAGCATCGACTGAATCTCGCCTTCGTACTCTTTGTTCATCACAACGACTATTTCAGGTCGGTACTCTCTCAGGAAATCAGGTGACGTAATCTGCTGTGCCATTCCCGGCAGGAATCGACCCTTCTTCCTTGGGTTGATGTCAACGACGTACTCCAGGCCCTTATCAGCGCTGATGCCGAGCATGTTGAGGAAGCTGACCGCTTTCGTACCTGCGCCCCACACCACAATTCGATGTCCACCAGCAATCAGACCTGACATGCGCTCCTTCCAGCGATGCAACCCGGCACTGAAGGCTGCTGAAATATGCTTGATGACAACGGCTTCGCCATCAGGCGCAAGCGAGGTCGGTGCAGCCTTATCGTCGCCGGCAAGGTCTACCTCAGCGTGGAGATATTGTCCGCCGAAGCTGCTCCCGACCTGCATGACAGAGAAGCCAGCGTCTGACAGTGCACGACGCAGCGACATCGGAGAAAAATATGACACGTGCTCGTACGTGAGATCCCAAATATGCCAATCGCGAACGATCGCTAGCCCGTCAGGGACCTCAAAGTATCCGGCGCCCTCCGGCCTAAGAATACTTCGCGCTCTGCGCAACGTTGCTGGCAATGTCTCCAGATGTTCGAGAACGTGCTGAGAGCATACAAAGTCGACCGTTTGAACCTGATCAATCGCTGTAAAATGCTCGGCTCTGACCTCTACGGAGCCTGAACCTATCCGAAAGGTGCGGCTTTGCTGTGATGGATCGTACCCAATGCCGTGATTGCCACCGCGGTCGCAGAGCAGTGAAATAAAATCGGCATTGCCGCAGCCAATCTCGACGATGGATTTGTTCTGCAGTTGGTAAGTGCGAATCAGGTGGTCCACCTTTTCACTCAGATATGCACGATGCCGTGGAGAAAACCCGAGGGCATTCTCGTAACCGTCCATATATTTGATGCGCTCCGGTTCGAATGCGCGATTGTAGATGTGACTACACTCAGGGCACAAAACCAGGTCGATTGTTCCGCATTCGACATCAAGCGCTTCCTGCCGCGATTCGGAAAAAACGCATTCGAGCAGGGGCATTCTCGTGAGCGTGAGAAGCGGAACGGTATCGGGGCGTGAGCAAACGGGGCAAGGAATCACAAACCGAGGCTCCAGTTGGCGGTAACCGTGCCCCACCACAAGTGTCGGCTCACGGTACGTCCACAGTGACGGACACTGCAGCGCAGTTTCATGGCAAATAGCATTTAAGATCATCCGCAAAAAGACGGGGGCGACGGGCTACTCGCACCTACATGTCTGCTGCGTTACTCCGGCGGGTTGGCGGCCGGAATAGCCACCCGGACTTTCACCGGGCTCCAAACCATAATTCTATTAAAGCCCGCAACGATGTACGCGGCAAGGCAACCAGCGGCTTTCGCACAACAAGATCACAGTACACACCCACGCCCTATGCCGTGGCGGCCGGATCGAAGATGACGTACAGAATCTTTCGCAGATTGGGGGGTGGCCCCCGCTCTGGTTAAGTTGGTGTTTGCGAAGACAACCGACGAAGCCAGAAGGACGAGAGCCACCATGGAAGAGGATAGCAAAGGAA